>WNGB01008893.1_pt1 | contig 14192 bp, 11 predicted proteins | sample 5400681 | NCBI WGS metagenome assembly WNGB01 (sample SAMN13153367, study PRJNA577476) | soil metagenome | isolation source: 115 cm soil or saprolite under grassland replicate 2 | place: USA:California | collected 2016-06-15 | reverse complement strand
CGTCCGCCGCGCTGCTCGACGTGCCCGATCTCCGCGCCGGAAGACACTGCCGCCCCCACCGTGGGAGCCGCCCCGACCGTCCCGTGGCGGAACGTGCCGGCCAGCGGGGCGACCAGCAGGCGCCACTCCGGGGCCTGCCCGCCGTCGTCATAAGGGTCCAGCGCGCCGTGCCCGGCGATGAGGGCGATCGCGGCGTCGAGGTCGTCGGGGGTCTTCAGTGCGGCCAGCGCCACACCGGGCATGGCCCGGCGGGCCAGCCCGGTCAGCGTGCCGGCCGGGGGCAGCTCGATCAGCGCGCCCGCTTCCAGGTCGGTCATGGCCCGCATGCACAGGTTCCACCGCACGGGGGCGCTGACCTGGGTGACGATCCGTTCCAGCCAGTCCTCACCGGTCCGCACCGCGGCGCCGTCCTGGTTGGACAGCAGCGGCAGCACCGGATCGCTGACCGTGACCGTGGCGGCGGCCTCGCGCAGCGCCTCCACCGCGGGGGCCATGTGCCGGGTGTGGAACGCGCCGGCCACCTGCAGCGGCCGGAGCCTCGCCCGGGCGGGGGGATCGGCGGCGAACGCGGCCAGCTGCTCCAGGGTCCCGGCCGCGACGACCTGCCCGGCACCGTTGATGTTCGCGGGGGTGAGGCCGTGCGCCTCGATGGAGTCGAGGACCTCGGCCTCGTCGCCGCCGAGCACGGCGGTCATGCCCGTCGCCTCGATGGCCGCGGCCTTCGCCATGGCTTCCCCGCGGACCCGGACCAGGCGCATCGCGTCCCCGGCCGTGAGCACGCCGGCCACGACGCCGGCGCCCAGCTCGCCCACGCTGTGCCCGGCCGCCGCGCCGGTGTGCACCCGGGCCTGGTCCAGCCCGCCGAACAGCACCTCGGCCGCGGCGATGGCCGCCGCGACGAGGAGCGGCTGGGCCACCGCGGTATCGCGGATCTCCTCGGCGCTGGCGGTCGTCCCGAACGTGATGAGGTCCAGCCCGGCCAGCTCGGACCACGTGCCGAGGCGCTCGGCGAAGCCGGGGAGTTCGAGCCAGGGGGAGAGGAAGCCAGGGGTCTGGGCCCCCTGGCCCGGTGCGGCGATAACGAGCATCTTCTTACCCTGCACTGTAGAAGTCCGCTACATGGGTCACAAAGAGCACGAAGTTTGCCCTAGAGACCCTGTACCTTCCCTACAAGTTACGTGCGATTGTGAACGAGCCGGCCCAGGGTTATGCCGACCCACAGGGTGAATCCGGCCCGCCCGTCCGAGGGGATCAGCCCGGTGAGCTCGCTGATCCGGCGCAACCGATAGCGGACGGTGTTCGGATGAACAAACAGCATCCGGGCGGTGGCCTCCAGCGAGGAACCCTGCTCCAGGTAGGTGGCCACGGTGTCGAGCAGGGCGGCACCGCCGTGCCGCAGCGGCTCGTACACGTCCCGGATGAGCTGGGCCCGGGCGGCCTCGTCCCCGTCCAGCGCACGCTCGGGCAGCAGGTCGTCGGCGAGTACCGGGCGGGGTGAATCCGGCCAGCCCGGGGCGGCCCGCAGCCCGGCCAGCGCCGAGGCGGCCGACCGCGTGGCCGCGTGCAGGTCGGCCACGACCGGGCCGACCACCACCGGGCCGGGCCCGAACCGCCCGGCGATCTGGCCCGCCGCGGTCAGCGGGTCGCCGGTGCCGCCCAGGACGACCACGAGCCGGGTGCCGTGCACCCCGGCCAGCAGGTCCAGCCGGGACCGCCGGACGATCACGCGCAGCTCCTCGATGAGGCCCTCAGGCTCGGAGTCGTCGGCGTGGCCGACGATCACCGCCACCGGCGAGTGGGACCAGTTCAGGGCGGAGGCCCAGGACTGCAGCCCCTCGCCCATCTCGCCGCGCACCAGCGAGTCCACGACCAGGGCCTCCAGCCGGGCGTCCCAGGCCCCCCGGGCCTCCGCGGTCCGCGCGTAGACCTGGGCGGCCCCGAAGGCCACCTCGCGGGTGTAGCGGAGCACCGCCTCACGCAGTTCCGCCTCGCCGCCGGGGGCGGCCAGCTCATCCACCCGGGCCTCGACCACGTCGATGATGATCCGCACCATCTCCACGGCCTGCTGCAGGCTGACCGCGCGGGCAAGCTCGCGGGGTGCGGTGCCGAACACCTCGACCGCCACCGACGGGCGGCCGCGCTTGGGATGCTTGACCCAGTCCACGAACGCGGCGATGCCGGCCTGGGCGACCAGCCCGATCCAGGAGCGGTTCTCCGCCGACATGGACCGGAACCAGGACAGCCGCTCGTCCATCGAGGCCATGGCAGCCGTGCCGAGCGAGCCCATGGCCCGCTCCAGCCGCTGGACCGTCTCGGCCCGGACCCGGCCGGGCGCTGCCGCGCCATTTCCGCCGGTCGCCCGGTCCGCTGCCGTCATGCTCTCAGGGTGCCACGGCCCGCGGGTGCCGGCGCCGGTGCGGCAGGGGAGACTGTGTTCAGCCGGGAGCCGTGGCGCAGCCGCGGAACGGGTTCCCGGTGGGGCTGACGTGTCTGGGGAGGTATCCGGTGGAGCAGGTAAGGGCGCTGCTGTTCGACGTGTTCGGCACGGTGGTGGACTGGCGCAGCGGTGTCATCCGGGACGTCTCGGCGCTGGCCGGCGGGCGCGGGGTCCAGATCGACGCGGCCTCGTTCGCGGACCGCTGGCGGGCGGCATACCGGCCGGCCATGAACCAGGTCCGGACCGGGGAGCTGCCCTGGACCAACCTGGACGGCCTGCACCGCCGCACGCTGGACCAGCTGATCGGCGGCACCGGGCTGGAGGGACTGGACGAGGCCGGGCGGGCCTGGCTCACCACCTGCTGGCACCGGCTCGACCCCTGGCCCGATGCGGTGGCCGGCCTGGAGCGCCTCAAGCAGCGCTACATCATCTCCGCGTTCTCCAACGGGAACGTCGCGCTGCTGGTCAACATGGCCCGGTGGGGCGGCCTGCCGTGGGACTTCGTCGCCAGCGCCGAGCTGTTCCGGCACTACAAGCCCGACCCGGAGACCTATCTCGGCGCCGCCGGCCTGCTCAGCCTGGCCCCGGCCGAGGTGATGGTGGTCGCCGCGCACAACGACGACCTCATCGCCGCGGGCAGCTTGGGCCTGGCCACGGCCTTCGTGCCCCGGCCCGGCGATCTCGGCCCGAACCACCAGGCCAACCGGGAGCCCGCGAGGCCGTACACCTGCGTGGCCGCCGACTTCGGAGACCTGGCGGACCAGCTGGGCACGTGATCCGCGCCCGCGGCCGGGCCGCCGTGGCGCCGGCGCACGGTCAGCGCGCCGTCCATCCTCCGTCGAGCACCCAGGATGACCCGTTCGCGAAGGCTGCCTGCGGGGAGCACAGGTAGGCAACGAGTTCCGCCACCTCGGCCCGCCACCGGGCGGTGGATGTGCTCCGCCGCCGCGCGACCGAGGCCGCCAGGCTGCGGCAGACGGCGATCCTCGAGCGCGCGGCGGCACGGGCAGATCCGGGCCTGCCTGAGGCCGCCGAGAGCGGCATCGCCGACGACCGGCTCCGGCTGATCTTCACCTGCTGCCATCCGGCGCTGACGCTGGAGGCGCGGGTCGCGCTGACCCTCCGGACCCTGACCGGCCTGAGCACGGCCGAGATCGCCCGCGCGTTCCTCGTTCCGGAGCCGACCATGGCCCAGCGGCTGGTCCGGGTCAAGCACAAGATCCGCAACGCCGGGATCCCGTACCGGGTGCCGCCCGCCCACCTGCTGCCGGAACGGACCGCGGGGGTGCTGGGCGTGCTGTACCTGCTGTTCAACGAGGGGTACAGCGCGACCACGGGAACGGATCTGCTCCGCCCGGACCTGTGCCGCGAGGGCATCCGCCTGGCCCGTCTCCTGGACGGGCTGATGGCCGGTGAACCGGAGATCCAGGGCATGCTCGCGCTGATGCTGCTGCACGACGCGCGCCGTCCCGCGCGGGTCGACGAGGCCGGGGACCTGGTGACGCTGGAGGATCAGGACCGGTCCCGCTGGGATACGGCCGAGATCAGCGAGGGGTGCGCGCTGCTGGAGACCGCCCTGAGCCAGGGCCGGCCGGGGGCCTACCAGATTCAGGCGGCGATCGTCGCCTGCCACGTCACGGCGCAGGATGCGGCCGGCACGGACTGGGCCGAGATCGCCCGGCTCTACGGCCAGCTGAAACGGTTGATGCCGTCGCCCGTGGTCGAACTCAACCGTGCGATAGCCGTGGGCATGGCCCGGGGGCCGGCCGCGGGACTGGCGCTGGTGGGCGAGCTGGCCGCGACCGGGCAGCTGGCCGGTTACCACCTGCTGCCCGCCACCCGGGCCGACCTGCTCCGCCGGCTCGGCCGGATGGCCGAGGCAGCGGACGCCTACCGGCAGGCCCTGGCGCTGGCCAGCACCGGCGCCGAGCGCCGGTACCTGACCCGGCGGCTGGCCGAGGTCCAGTAATGTCCGGGGGGACGACCCCCCTGGGCCCCCCGCCATCCGCCGGCTCGGGGAGACACGCCTGCGGCGCGCCTCCCCTCCCCGGCGGGATCAGCGGTGGTTCAGGAGGCAGGCGCCACCCACCCCCGCGTCCCGCCAGGTCAGCGGGTGCTCGGGGTGGCCGTGGCGGCCACGCCGCCGGGCAGCGTGCCGATGGCCAGCGGGCTGAAGGTGGCCGCGGTGGCTACCCCGTTCCCGTCCACGGTCACGTTCACCGGGTCGGGCGCGTTAAGCAGCGCGCCGCAGCCCAGGTTGCCCCACGAAGCGGACAGCCGCGCGGCCAGGAACGTGAACAGGTTGCTGCCGGTCGCCGGGACCGGCGACGCGAACGCGCTGAACTGCTTCTCGTCCGCCGCGGTGCGCGCCATGCCGATCTGCGTCATGTTCTTGCAGTAGTTCGCCGGGCGGTCCGCGGCCTGGCCGCCGGCGCCCACCATCGGCTGGCCTACGCCAATCCGGAAGATGTCCGTCTTCGTCACGCTCTGCTGCCCGCCGACCTCGGTCATCGGGTCGTTCAGCGGGACCAGCGCGACCGGGGCGGCCTGGTTGGCCGCGGCCAGCAGCTCGTCGGTGATCTGCGAGCCGGAGTGGCTACTGGCGGCCGTCCTGTCCCAGAACTGGTACGGCTGGCAGCCCAGCGCCGGGTCCATGAACTTGTTGACCAGGGCGTTGTCGCTGCCGTTGTTGATCGCGGACGCGCCCGCCAGGCCGGCCACGTTGGCCGCGGAGTCCTGCGCGGTCTGGCCGCTCGGGGTCAGCAGGTAGGTGGTAACCACGTTGTCGCTCTGGTCCTGGTCCACCACGTCGAACCCGCGCACGGTCGGGCAGGCCTGCCCGTCGGACCCAGTGCCGAGCCTCGGGATCCTGAGCACGCCCTGGGCGATGTCGCGGTGCGCGGCCCGGTAGAACGCCGGGCTGTTGCAGAACGCCACCTGGGTGAACAGCGACTGGCCCATGCCGTTGACGCATTTCCCCTGCTGGAGTGAGTTCCCGGTCCCGGTCAGCAGCAGGTTCGCCCCGTTGAAGCCGAACATGATGCCCACCACGTCCCCGGGACGGACCCGGGGCACCACGGGGGCAGCCGCCGGAGTGGTTCCCTCCGTGATGACCAGCGGGTTGTAGACCCTGATCCGCCCCGTGGCCGGGGTGATGATGTCGGCCTCCACGAACGCCTGCAGGTCCGCGTTGGACATCTGGCAGCCGTCACCCAGGACGTACGGGGTGGCCAGGCCCCGTGCGCTGAGCGGGTTGGCCGGCACCTGGAGGGTGCAGTTCATCGAATCGGCCGCCTGGGCCGGCGTCTGGCCGAGGTCGACCCCGGTGCCGGCGCTGGACCCGGTGGCCAGCGGAAGGCGGCTGCCGATGCCGAGCCCCTGGGCCGAGAGGGTCAGCTGTGATTTGGGAGCGCCCGAGTGGTTCGCGGCGATCACCCCGACCGCGATGCCCGACGCCAGCGGTATCGCGATAAGGGTCGCGATGAGTGCTGGCCTGACCCGTGATGTGCGCCGCCATGCCGGACCGCGGCTGAAATGCATTCGCCCGACCTCCGTGTCCGCTCCGAATGCCCTGCCAGTTCCCCGAGCTCCCGGACGGTCACGCTAGACCCTGTCGTGACCAAAATGTGGCCAAACGGCAGAGGTCACTTCTTACCGAAGTATTACGTGGTACAAGAACCGGGCGCCGTCCGGCGGAACGGGCGGTCCATGATCATCAAAGCGCCCCCCGGGGCGCGTCGTACCCGTATGACCAGCGGAAACCTTGATCATGTAGCCGCCGGCGTCACGCCGGTCACGGGAACGGGGCCCGGGCGCCAGGCGCCCGGGCCCCGTTCCTGACGGCCGGATCCGGTGGTTTGCGCCGGCCCGGATCAGGGGCCGGCGGCCCGGTTAGCTGTTTTTGGCCAGTGCCGTGCTGACCGGAATGTCGAGGCCGTACTTCTCGATGGCCTGGCCGAGTGATTCGGGCTTCACCTCGCCCGTGCGGGCCAGCTGGCTGAGCACGGACAGCGTGATGGACTCCGCGTCCACGTGGAAGAACCGGCGGGCCGCCGCGCGCGTGTCGGAGAAGCCGTACCCATCGGTCCCCAGCGAGCTGAACGGCCCCGGGACCCACCGGGCGATCTGGTCCGGAACCGCGCGGATCCAGTCGCTGACCGCCACCACCGGGCCGGGCGTCCCGTCGAGCACCTGGGTGACGTAGGGCACCTGGGGCTCCGCGTCGGGGTGCAGCATGTTCCATTCCTCGCAGCTCAGCGCGTTGCGGCGGAGCTGCGTCCACGAGGTGGCCGACCAGACGTCGGCGGCCACGCCCCAGTCCTCGGCGAGCAGCCGCTGTGCCTCCAGGGCCCAGCGCATCGCCACCCCGGACGCCAGGATCTGGGCCCGCGGCCGCTCCGCGGCGTCCACGTCGTCGCCGTCAGCATCAGCCGCGGGTGCGGGCGCGTAGCGGTACAGCCCCCGCAGCACCCCCTGCTCCAGCGCGGCGCTGCCGCCCGGGTAGTCGGCGGGCTCGGCCGGCTGGACGTACGGCTCGTTGTAGACGGTCAGGTAGTAGAAGATGTCCTCGCCGTCCGGGTGGCCCTCGGTCGGGCCGTACATCCGGCGCAGCCCGTCCTTCACGATGTAGCCCAGCTCGTACGCCCAGGCGGCGTCGTAGGCCACGCACGCGGGGCTGACCGAGGCCAGCAGCACCGAGTGCCCGTCGTTGTGCTGCAGGCCCTCACCGGTCAGCGTGGTCCGCCCGGCCGTGGCGCCCAGCAGGAACCCGCGGCCGAGCTGGTCACCCAGGGCCCACATCTCGTCCCCGGTGCGCTGCCAGCCGAACATCGAGTAGAAGACGTAGACCGGGATCATCGGCGCGCCATGCGTGGCGTAGGACGTCCCGGCCGCGATCACCGAGCCCATCGCGCCGGCCTCGCTGATGCCCTCGTGCAGGATCTGGCCGCTCTCGGACTCCTTGTAGGACAGCAGCAGGGCCCGGTCCACGGCCTCGTAGGTCTGCCCGTGCGGCGAGTAGATCTTGGCCGTCGGGAACAGCGAGTCCATGCCGAACGTGCGCGCCTCGTCCGGGATGATCGGCACGAAGCGGGCGCCGATCCCGGGGTCCTTCATCAGGTCCTTGAGCAGCCGGACGAAGGCCATCGTGGTGGCCACCGGCTGCTTGCCGGAGCCCCGCTTCATCTCGCTGTAGACCGGGTCGCCGGGCAGCTTGAGCGGCTTGCCCCGGACCACCCGCTTGGGCAGGTAGCCGCCCAGCGCGGCCCGGCGCTCCTGCATGTACCGGATCTCCTCGGACTCCGCGCCCGGGTGATAGTACGGCGGGAGCTGCGCCTCCAGCGCGGCGTCCGGGATCGGCAGGTAGAGCCGGTCGCGGAACTCCTTGAGCTCGGCCACCGTGAGCTTCTTCATCTGGTGGGTGGCGTTGCGGGCCTCGAAGTCCGGGCCCAGGGTCCAGCCCTTGATCGTGTGCGCGAGGATCACCGTGGGCTGGCCGACATGCTCCTGCGCCGCCTTGAACGCGGCGTAGACCTTGCGGTAGTCGTGGCCGCCGCGGGACAGGTTGCGGACCTCCTCGTCGGACAGGTGCTCGACCATGGCGCGCAGCCGCGGGTCGGTGCCGAAGAAGTGCTCCCGGGTGTAGGAGCCGGGCTCCACGGAGTAGGTCTGGAACTGCCCGTCCGGGGTGTTGTTCATCTTGTTGACCAGGACGCCGTCGGTGTCCTGGGCCAGCAGCGGGTCCCAGTCCCGGCCCCAGATCACCTTGATCACGTTCCAGCCCGCACCGCGGAAGAACGCCTCGAGCTCCTGGATGATCTTCCCGTTGCCGCGCACCGGGCCATCCAGCCGCTGCAGGTTGCAGTTGATCACGAAGGTGAGGTTGTCCAGCTCCTCGCGGGCGGCCAGGCCGATCGCGCCGAGGGCCTCAGGCTCGTCCATCTCGCCGTCACCGAGGAAGGCCCAGACCTGCGAGCGGCTGGTGTCCTTGATCTCCCGGGCCAGCAGGTACTGGTTGAACCGGGCCTGGTAGATCGCGTTAATCGGGCCGAGGCCCATGGACACCGTGGGGAACTCCCAGAAGTCCGGCATGAGCCGCGGGTGCGGGTAGGACGGCAGGCCGCCACCCGGGTGGGACAGTTCCTGGCGGAATCCATCCAGCTGGTGCTGGCTGAGCCGGCCTTCGAGGAACGCGCGGGCGTAGATGCCCGGCGCCGCGTGCCCCTGGAAGAAGACCTGGTCACCCGACTCGCCGTGGTCCTTGCCGCGGAAGAAGTGGTTGAAGCCGACCTCGTACAGGCTGGCCGCCGAGGCGTAGGTGGCGATGTGCCCGCCGACGCCGAGGCCGGGCCGGTTGGCCCGGGACACCATCACGGCGGCGTTCCACCGGATGTAGGCCCGGATCCGCCGCTCGACGTACTCGTCGCCGGGGAACCAGGGCTCGCGCTCGGGCGGGATCGTGTTGATGAAGTCCGTGCTGCGCAGGCCGGGCACCCCGACCTGCTGCTCACGGGCCCGCTCCAGCAGGCGCAGCATGACGTACCTGGCCCGGCCGCGGCCCCGGCTGCGCACCACGCTGTCGAAGGACTCGACCCAGTCCCTGGTCTCGTCGGGGTCGATATCAGGCAGCTGCGTGGGCAGTCCGTCGCTGATGATCGAGAAACGCTGGCGTCCGGCAGCCACGGGATATCCTCGCCTTCCGGAGGTCGGGCGGCTGTTCGCCGCCATGTCCGCAGAGCTGGGCGGCGGGTAGCCGCCCGGGTGGGCCTAAGTTGTCCAGACCAATTCTGGTCCTTGCGCCCCGGAAACGCACCCGGCTACCAGGGGGTAACAGTGCCCGGCCGGGCCACCCCCGCGCGGGGGGCGTGGCACAGACAGTGACGTCCGGCCCTACTCGCCGGCCACCGTCCGGTGCCAGTCTGGGTAGACGGTGAGCGTAGGCACGCTCCGATGCAGTCCTAGCGTATGCGCCGGGCCGCACCGGGGGCGAACGGGCACGAGGAGGTGCTTACCATGCAGGCAGCGATCGGCGACCGGCTGCACGTGCACGGCAACGCGGTCGGCCAGCCGGACCGGACGGGCGTGATCGTGGAGGTCCACGGCGCGGCAGGCGGGCCGCCTTACCTGGTCCGTTTCGACGACGGGCACACCAGGCTGTGCTTCCCCGGCCCTGATGCCGTGGTCGAGCCCGGCAAGACCCGGGCCGGCAAGACCCGGGCCGGGACGGCCAAGGGCCGCAAGAAGTAGTACCCGGACGGGACCCCGGCCGTCCGGCCCGGCCGGGACGGCCGGCCGGGATCAGGGCCCCGGGGGCGGCACCTCCGCGGGGGAGCGGCGCCGGGACGCCCCGCGCCGGGGGGCCGGCCCCGGCCGGGACTGCGGGGCCGTTCCCGCCCCGCCCCGGCCCGGGGCACGGTCCACGGGGATCGGGTTGCGTGGGAGAGGCTGGCCAGGAACAGTCGTTGCGTATGGAAACAGCGATTGTGCGCGTACGGACAGGGACCAAGCCGGCCGTGCGCGATATCACCGGGGAATGCGCGGAATTCGCGGCGCGCGCGTCGCAGGGCGGGGACGGGCTGCTGCACGTGTTCGTTCCGCACGCGACCGCCGGCCTGGCCCTGATGGAACTGGGCTCGGGCAGCGACACGGATCTGCTGGCCGCCCTGGATGAGCTGCTGCCGCCCGATGACCGCTGGCGGCACGCCCACGGGTCCCGCGGGCACGGCCGCTCCCACGTGATGCCCGCGCTGATCGCCCCGTTTCTGGTGGTCCCGGTGCTCGGCGGGCGGCCGGCCCTGGGCACGTGGCAATCAATCGCCCTAATCGATCTGAACGTGGATAATCCGGACAGGCAGATAAGAGTTTCCTTCCTCGGGTAGCCGCCGCTGGAGGCGGGGAAGATCAAACTGTGACATGGTTTTCGCTTCCAGGACCCATTTGGCTCTTGCGCCGGCGCGCGACCCAGTGTGAACTGTCCCAGCAAGTGGTGCCTACGCGGCCAGCGCGGCGCAAGGCGCGAAGCTGCGGCGGCACGTCGTGGTGGGCCGGCGCGGATGCGAGGCCGCGGGAAGGGATATGAGGAGGACGTCAGTGAGCGCGACCGCGCGCCAGGCGCAGGATGAGCCGGGCCTGGCCGAGCGACTCGGCATCAAACCGGGTCAGGTGGTGCAGGAGCTCGGATACGACGACGACTGCGACGAGCAGTTGCGGGATGAGATCGCCGAGCTGAAGGACGTGGAGCTCGTCGACGAGGACTACGACGACGTGGTCGACGTGGTCCTGCTGTGGTGGCGGGACGGTGACGGTGACCTCTTCGACGCCTTGGCGGACGCGCTGACGCCGCTGGCCGACGGGGGGTACATCTGGCTGCTCACGCCCAAGGCGGGGCGGCCGGGACACGTGGAGCCCAGCGATATCGGCGAGACTGCGCCGACCGCGGGACTCTCCCAGACTTCGAGCGTGAGCGCGGCGCGGGACTGGCTGGGCACCCGGCTGGTCGCGCCGAAGGCGCGCCGGTGAGCCGAGCGCCGAAGGCGCGCAGGTGAGATGAGCCGCTGAGCTTAAGAGGCCGCGGACGGTGCGGCAGGGCCGCGCGGGCACGCGGTACCCGGGGGGTCCTCATCCAGCACGATGAACGCCGCCGGGTCCAGCCGGCTGGCCAGGCCGATTCCGGCCCCGGGGTGGGCGTCCTGTTGCGTCCGCGCGGATGGCAGACTGAGCCTGTCCCCAGCGGAAAGGAACCAGTCCATGTCGGTCGAGATTGGCGAGCAGGCACCCGATTTCGAGCTCAAGGATCAGCACGGCACCCCCGTCCGGCTGTCCAGCTTCCGGGGCACGAAGAACGTGGTGATCGTGTTTTACCCGCTCGCGTTCAGCGGGGTGTGCAGCGGTGAGCTGTCCGCGCTGCGCGACGACTTCCCCGAGATCAGCCGGGAGGACGTCGAGCTGCTGGCGGTCTCGGTCGACTCCACGTTCGTCCTGCGCACCTGGGCGGACCGGGACAACTTCGACTTCAGCCTGCTGTCCGACTTCTGGCCGCACGGCGGCGTCGCAAAGCTTTACGGAGTATTCGACGAAGACAAGGGCGTGGCGACGCGGGGAACGTTCATCATTGACAAGGCCGGAGTCATCCGGTGGAAAGTCGTGAACCCCATTCCCCAGGCGCGTGACGTTGCCGAGTACAAGAAGGTGCTCGCCGACCTGAGCTGACGCGGAGTCCGCGGTCCGGCCGACGGTAAGCCGGGCTCGGGTACCGCGCCCGGCCGGCCGGTGAGCCAGCCACCGGAGAGGATCGAAGCAGCCAAGGATGCCCTGCTATCGATGCGGCGTGCGGCAAACCGACCCCAGCCGCGGGCAGAGCCCGTGGAAGCGCGGGGTGCGCCGGTACAGCCAGATACTTATCTGCCCCGGATGCCAGGACACGGCCGACTGGATGGCCGAGCTGGACCGGTGCTCTCAGTGCTCCAGCGTGCACCTGGTCAAGCGGTTGGGAGAGGTCGAGTGCCGGGACTGCGGCGCGATCGTGCCGCCGCAGTCTTCGGGCGAGCCGGGCTACCGCGGGCCGGCGGGCGGGGAACCTGCCGTGACGGGGCCCGCGGGATTGGGCTCGGCGGGTCTGGGTTCGGCAGGCTCGGGCTCGGGCTCGGGCTCGGAGGGCTCGCGTCTGGGCGGTGCGGGCCTCGGCGGTGCGGGCGCGGGGAACGCGGGCCTGGCGGGTGCGGGAGACGCGGGCCTGGCGGGTGCGGGACGCGGTTCCGACCTGTCCGAGGAAGTCGCCCGGGCCCTGGACCGCGTGCTGGGCCGGAGCCTGGTCAGCCAGAGCCTTCAGCGTTCGCCGGATCCGGCAGACCAGGCAGGTCCGGGACCGCACCGGCCCGCGCGTGCCTCAGCCCGGCATCACACGGCGGCTCATCCTGGGGCGGAGCGCCACCGCGCGGCCCGGCCAGGTGAGGCCCGGGAGGGTGCAGGCCGCCTGGATGAGGTCAGGCCTGATGCGTTTGCCGGGTGAGCGAGCCGGGCCAGCGGTGGGTGTGCTGGCCGGGCTCGCGGTGGCCGTGCGAGCGGTGGGTCGGCTGGCCGGGCTCGCGGTGGCCGTGCGAGCGGTGGGTCGGCGAATCGGGCCACTAGCGGGTGTGCGGGCCGGGCTGTCGCGGGGGAGGCCGGGCAGATCGTGAACGACGCGGCGGTCGTCGGCCGGGTCCTCCGCGAGTATCACGCACGCGGGATCGACCCCGCGGGGCTCCGCCGGGTCGGCGGCTCCGTGGCGAGCGGCATTGTCACCTACCTGGTGAGCCCGGACCAGGCTGGCCGGGCGCCGGCGGGGCGCTCGGTGATGCGGTGGGTCGTGCGGGCCTGCCGGGCGGACGTGCCCGTGCCCGTCCACGTCGGCGCCGCCCCGCCGGGGACCATGCTGGACTGGCTGATGACCAGGGCCAGCACCCTGGACTGGCTGGAGGCGAGGGGTTACCCGGCGCCCCGGGTCATCCGGACCCGGTCCGGCGACGCGGTCGGGATGGACGGCATCTGGCTCACCCTGGCCACCACGTTCGTCGACGGACCCCTGATACGGTCGTCGCTGGCGCAGTTGCGGATGCTGGGGGCCGCGCTGGGCAGGTTGCATGCCCTTGAGGTGGGGGTGGGCGTGGGCGGCGCGGCTGCGGGTGACGCAGGTACCGGCGGTGCGGGTGGGGCGGATGCGGGTGCGGGGGAGAGCGGTGCGGGTGGGGCGGGTGCGGGGCCCGGTGAGGCAGGCGTACCGGGGCACGCGTCGTGGTACCCGGAGGACGCCATCGCGGCCACCATGGCCCGGCTGGATGCAGTCGAGACGCTCGTTCCGGACTACTGGCAGCCGCTGTACCAGCAGTGCCGCAGCACGGCCCGGGCCGTCGGGCAGAGTCTCGGCGGTCTGCCCAGGGGAGTGGTGCACGGGGACGCGTGGCCGGGCCACGCGGTACAGAGCGCCCCGGACGCGGTCACCCTCATCGACTGGGAGACCAGCGGCCTGGGCCTGCCGGTCCTCGACCTGGGCAACTGCCTGATAGAAAGCCTGCTCGACTCGCAGCCGTCGGAGGTCGGGTCCGGCGCGCGGCCTGGGGCATGGCTGGTCGAGCCTGACGAGGATCGCGTCGCGGCGGTGGCCCGCGGATACGCGCAAGGGCGCGTGCCGGGCGCTGCCGAGCGGGCCATTCTGCCTGATGCGGTCCGGTTCGGCGCGTGCTATATCGGGGCCATCCACCTTCATCAGGCCCTGGCCGAAGGAGTGTCGGGCGCATCGATGGACGCGCGGCTGGACCGGTTGCGGAACCGGATGGATGTGAGCGATGCCGTGGCCCGCCTGGCCGCCCCTCATCTCGCGGGCGGCGCGGAAACGGTACGCTGAGGCCGGTCGCCTGCTCGCAGTAGGCGCGGGCGCATAGCTCAGTGGTAGAGCACTCGCCTTACAAGCGAGGGGTCACTGGTTCGAACCCAGTTGCGCCCACCAGGCCAAACGTAGCCGGGGCGATCTTGGAAAGTGGCGTTGACCACCAAGGTTGACCACAGTACCGGGGTCATTCGCTGCCGCCGAGCAGCTTGTTGAGCTTGGCCAGGGCGTCACGGCGGGCGACTTCATCGACGTGGGTATAGATCTGCTGTGTGGTCGTGATGTGCGAGTGGCCGAGGATGATCTGAGCATCGCGGGCCGGTACTCCAAGATCCTTCAGCAGTGACGCCGTGGTGTGCCGCAGCGTGTGCACCCGAATCCGGCGAACCTTGCTGT
>WNGB01008892.1_pt1 | contig 14192 bp, 14 predicted proteins | sample 5400681 | NCBI WGS metagenome assembly WNGB01 (sample SAMN13153367, study PRJNA577476) | soil metagenome | isolation source: 115 cm soil or saprolite under grassland replicate 2 | place: USA:California | collected 2016-06-15 | reverse complement strand
CGCTGGCAAGCACATCCGTTTGTCGTCCCGGCCGAGCGAAGCGAGAGCCGGGACCCATCTCACGTATTGACGGTGGGTCCCGGCTCTCGGCCTTCGGCCTCGGCCGGGACGACAGATACAAACAGCACGGGCAGCACTATCCCGGCTGCTTCTCCAGCAGCGCCAAGAGCCCCTGCAGCAGCTGCACCGGCCGGGGCGGGCAACCGCGGATGTGGAGATCGACCGGCACCACGTCCTTGACGCCGCCGGTCACTGCGTAGCTGCCCGCAAAGATGCCGCCGTCGGCCGCGCAGTCGCCGACCGCGACCACCCATTTCGGATCGGGCGTCGCGTTGTAGGTGCGCGCGAGCGCCTCGCGCATGTTCCTCGACACCGGCCCGGTCACCAGCAGCACGTCGGCATGGCGCGGCGACGCGACGAAGCGCAGCCCGAACCGTTCGAGATCGTAGAACGCGTTGTTGAGCGCGTGGATTTCGAGCTCGCAGCCGTTGCAGGAGCCGGCATCGACCTCGCGGATCGACAGGCTGCGGCCGAGCCGGCGCCGCGCCGCTCGATCGACCTTGCCGGCGAGCTCGGCGAGCATCGTGTCGTCGGCGGCCGGCGGCGCTTCGGTCAGCGGCCGGCGCGCCATGCTCTCGAACAGAATGCGTCGCATGGTCGTGCCCTCGGATGTTGAGACAAACTCGATCGGTCGACAGAATGGCCGCACGGGCCGCGGCGTCACCTCTCCCCGGAGGGGAGAGGTCGCGAGCGAAGCGAGCGGGTGAGGGGGTTCGAGCCTCTCGATAGATCCGAACCCCCTCACCCCAACCCTCTCCCCTTCGGGGAGAGGGAGCGCACCGAGTCCGGCGCACTGGTTGTGTTTCATGTGGACAGCTAAGAAACATCACAGATCGTGCCCCGAATACGAGCAATTGAACGATTTGTTGCAGAGCGGGAAGTCGGCCACGATATTGCCCTCGATCACCGCTTCGAGCAGCGGCCACTGGAACCAGGACGGATCGCGCAGGTGGCAGCGCGCGACGCGCGGTCCTTCGAGCCGCACCCACACCAATACGTCGCCGCGGAATCCTTCCGCGAGCCCGAGGCCTTCGCGGATGCGGCTGCCGACCGGATCGACCGGCGCCAGAAACGGCCCGCCTGGCAGGCGCCGCATGATCTGGTCGATCAGCGACAGGCTCTGCTCGACCTCGCGGATGCGCACCCAGACCCGCGCGTTCACGTCGCCGGCCTCGAGCACCGGCACGTCGAACGCGAGCTCGCCGTAGGGCGCATAGGCAAGCGTGCGGCGCGCATCGAAGCCGCGGCCGCTCGCGCGTCCCACGTAGCCGCCGGCGCCGAACTGGTGCGCCAGGTCCGCGCGCAACACGCCGGTGGTCGCGGTGCGGTCCTGCAGCGAGGCGGTGTTGTCGTAGAGCTCGACCAGTTGCGGAAACACGCGCCGGGCTTCCGCCAGCAGCGCCGACACCGCCGCCTGGCTGTCGACGCCGAGATCGGCCGCGACGCCGCCCGGCACCACGCAGTCCATCATCAGGCGGTGGCCGAAGCAGACATCGGCGGCGCGCAGCGTGCGCTCGCGCAGGATGCCGCATTGCGCGTGCATGATCGAGAACGAGGCGTCGTTGCAGATCGCGCCGATGTCGCCGAAGTGGTTGGCGAGCCGTTCGAGCTCGGCCATCAGGGCGCGCAGATAGGCGGCACGGGGCGGGACCTGTGCTTCGAGTGCCGCCTCGACCGCGTGCGCGAACGCAATTCCATACGCAACCGTGCTGTCGCCGGAGGTGCGGCCGGCGAGCCGCGCCGCCTTGTCGAGCGCCGCCCCCGCCATCAGCGACTCGATGCCCTTGTGCACATAGCCGAGCCGCTGCTCGAGCCGCACCACCGTCTCGCCGTTGGCGGTGAAGCGGAAGTGTCCGGGCTCGATGATGCCGGCATGCACGGGACCGACCGGAATCTGATGCAGGTTCTCGCCTTCCGTGGGCAGGAACGCATAGGGCGCGCGTGGCTTCGGCGCCGCCCGCGACCCGAGCGGATGCGCGACGTCCCAGAATCCGAGATCGAGCCAGGGTCGCGCATCGGGCGCGCCGGCAGGCTCGAGCCCAAAGAGATCGTGGATCGCCCGCTCCAGCCGGATCGCCGGCGGATGCACCGCGCCGATCGACGGAAACGTTTCGGTGCATTCGAGCGTCAGCACCGCGATGTCGGCGGCGCGCTCGTCGAGCACCGCCATGTGCACTGCGCCGGTGTCTCCCCACAGCCCGAGCAGCGCCCAATGGCGTTCCGCGAGCTGCTGGCCGGCAAAATGCCAGCCGTCCCGCCGCACGATCACGCGCGGCCACGGCCGGTGGCCTGGGACCCTGTCGCCTTGAATGGTGTCGGCAATGGCCATGTCTATCCGAGCAGCTTGGCGACGTTCTGGAACCAGACCACGAGTTCGGCCGGCATGTAGATGCCGGCGACGAACACGATGGCGAGGTGGGCGAACATCGGCACGTAGGAGGCTTTCGATTCGGCGCTCGGACCGCGCGGCTCGCCGAACGCGATCGTGTTGAGGCGCAGAAAGAGGCCGGCGAGCCCGATCAGGATCGCGAACACCAGCACGATCGCGAGCCAGGGCTGACGCGCAAACGTCGAAGTTACGACCAGGAACTCGCTCATGAAGATGCCAAGCGGCGGCAGGCCCGCAATGGCGACCACGCCGAGCACGAGCCCCCAGCCGAGCACCGGATTGGTCACGGTCAGCCCGCCCATATCGGCGATGCGCTGCGTGCCCTTGACCTGCGCCACGTGGCCGACCGCGAAGAAGATCGCCGACTTGGTCAGCGAGTGCATGGTCATGTGCAGCAGACCGGCGAAGTTGGCGAGCGGCCCGCCCATGCCGAAGGCGAACGTGATGATGCCCATGTGCTCGATCGACGAATAGGCGAACATGCGTTTGATGTCGCGGCGGCGGTAGAGCATGAACGCCGCGAACACGGCCGAGATCAGCCCCATCGTTACCATCAGCGGCCCGGGCGCGAGCGCGTGCGGATTAGCGGCAAGCAGCATCTTGAAGCGCAGGAGCGCATAGAGCGCGACGTTGAGCAGGAGACCCGAGAGCACCGCCGAGATCGGGGTCGGGCCTTCGGCGTGCGCATCCGGCAGCCAGGCGTGCAGCGGCGCGAGCCCGACCTTGGTGCCGTAGCCGAGCAGCAGGAACACGAAGGCGACGTTGAGCAGCGCGGGATCGAAGCCCGCCGCGCGCTCGATCAGCATGGTCCAGACCATCGCGTCGAGGCCTTCGCCGACGCTCGGGCGCGCGGCCATGTAGATCAGGATGGTGCCGAACAGCGCCAGCGCGATGCCGACGCTACCCAGGATTAAGTATTTCCACGCCGCTTCAAGCGCCTCGTGGGTGCGGTAGATGCCGACCATCATCACGGTGGTGAGTGTCGCGAGTTCGATCGCCACCCACATCACGCCGATATTGTTGGCGACGAGCGCGAGGTTCATGGCGAACATCAGCACCTGGTACATCGCATGATAGAAGCGCAGGAACGTCGGCGTGAGTCGCCCGATCTCGAGCTCGTGGTCGATGTAGCTCGCGCTGAATACGCTGGTGGTGAAGCCGACGAACGTCGTCAGCACGATGAACACGTTGTTGAGATCGTCGACGTGAAGATATTTCCCCGGCGGCGGCCGCCCGAAGAACAGCGACAGCGCGATCAGGAAGGTCGCGAGCGCCACCAGCATGTTGAGCCGCGCGGTGATGCGATAGCCGGGCAGCACGGCGAGCAAGGCCGCGGCCAGCGCCGGAACGACGAGGATCGCGGTGACCGCGCTCATTGGCGCTCTCCGCGGAAGCGGTCGAGCGCTTGCAGGTCGACGGTGTCGAAGCGCTCACGGATGCGGAACAGGAAGATGCCGATCACGATGAAGGCAATCAGGATCGAGAACGCGATGCTGATCTCGACCACCAGCGGCATGCCCTTGGCGCCGGTGGCGGCCAGCACCAGCCCGTTCTCGAGCGACATGAAGCCGACCACCTGGCCCACGGCGTTGCGCCGCGTCACCATCATGAGCAGCCCGAGCAGCACCACCGAGAGCGCGAACGCCAGGTCCTCGCGCGCCAGCGCATCGGCGCCTTCGGTCACCCGCAGCATCACCACCATGGAGAGCGCGACCAGCCCCATGCCGAGCAGCATCGCGGTGCCGACGCCGACCACCTTCTCGATCTCGCGGTGGATGCCGAGCCGCACGATGATCCGGTGCAGCACCACCGGGATGACGATGGCCTTGAACACGAGCGCGATCATCGCGGTGAGATAGAGGTGCGGCGCGCCCTGCACGTAGGCCTGCCAGGCGACCGACAGCGCCAGCACCACGGCATGCAGCGCGAACATGTTGAGCAGCGCGTAGAGCCGGTCCTGATAGAGCTGCAGGAAGCTCACCAGCACCAGCGAGCCTGCCAGCAGATGGGCGATGTCGAAGGTGATGCCGCGCATCAGGGGATGTCTCGTTCGTGTTGATTGAGGACTCTCAGCGCGGCACGGCGGGACTCCCTCTCCCCATCGGGGAGAGGGCGGGGGTGAGGGGGAACCGATCTCTCGATGAGTCGTAACCCCCTCACCCCACCGCTCTCCACGCCGAAGTCGGATATATCCGACTTCGGCCAATTAATAGGTGCCGAACTCGGGTAAACCCGAGTTCGGATGGGGAGAGGGAGCAGACCGCCGTTGCCGCTCGGTCGTGCCATGAATCGCATGCTCTAAAGGCTCCGCGAGACGAACAGGAGAAGCGTGGCAAGGAGGCCGAGCATCAGCGCCGCGCCCATGAATTCGGGCACGCGAAACACCCGCATCTTGGCGATTGAGGTTTCGAACAGCGCCAGCAGGAAGCCGCCGACGGCGAGCTTGCCGAGATAGGCCGCGGCCCCGACGACGAGTCCCGCAAATCCGGCGCTGGGCACTGCCGTCCCCCAAGGCGTGAAGAGACAGGCGATCAGCGACACGTAGAGCAGCAGCTTCAGCGATGCCGTGAGGTCGATCAGCGCCAGATGACGCCCGGAATATTCCAGCACCATGGCCTCGTGCACCATGGTGAGCTCGAGATGCGTCGCCGGGTTGTCGACCGGGATGCGGGCGTTCTCGGCGATCGCCACCATGATGATCGCGATCAGCGCGAGCCCGAGCGATACCCGCAAGCCCACCTCGGATGACACCAGATAACCCGCCATAGTCGAGAGCTGGGTCGAGCCGGCGATCAAGGCGAGCGTGAACACGATCATCACCATCGCCGGTTCGGCGAGCGAGGCGATCATCACCTCGCGGCTTGACCCAATGCCGCCGAAGCTCGTGCCGACGTCGAGGCCGGCGAGCGCCAGGAAGAAGCGCGCGCTGCCGAGCAGCGCGATGATCGCGATCAGGTCGGCCGACCAGCTGAACAGGAGTCCGGTGCGGAAAGTCGGCACCAGCGAGGCTGCGACCCAGGTGGCGGCGAAGATGAGATAGGGGATGACGCGGAACAGCCACGAGGCGTTCTCGGCCAGCACCACCTCCTTGCGCATGAGGCGCACGAGATCGAGATAGGGCTGGATCAGCGGCGGTCCCTGCCGGCGCAGGAAGCGCGCCTTCACCTTGCGCACGAAGCCGGTGAGCAGCGGGGCCAGCAGCAGCACCAGCAGCATCTGCGCGCCCTGCACGGCGAGGTCGAGGATCACGGCCATATCGCAAGCACCAGCAGCAGGATCACGAGCGCGGCGAACACGAGGCTCAGGAACTGGCGGATGGTCAGGAACTGCAGGTGGTTCAGCCGGTCGGCGGCCGCCCCCACGCCGGTCGCGACCGGCGCATAGAGCGTGTCCCAGACGAGATCGCGCAGCTCCACTTTCAGTTGCGCCGGCCGCATATCGCCGGGCGGCGGCATCTCGACGTGCTCGCGGGCGCGGAACACGACGCTGCCGAACACGCGGCGGATCGGCTGCGCGAAACTGTCGGCGGTGTATTGCGTCGCCGGGCTCGCGTCGGGATAGCCGCAATCCCAGGGCGGCGCGCGCCGCAGCCGGTCCGACGCGAGCCGGTGGATCGCCGCCGCCGCCAAGGTGCCGGACATGACCATGAACAGGAACACCAGCAGCCCGTTGTAGGAGCTGCGGCTCTCCGCGATCGGCACGATCGAGAGCCATTCGACGCCGGTCTGCACCGGCATCCGCTCGCCGACCAGGCCTTTGACCGCAGGCGCGAGCGCGTCGATGAACACGCCCGGCAGGACGCCGGCGACGAGGCACAGCGCGGCCAGAAGGAACATCGCCGTGAGCGAGAAGCGGTCGGTTTCGGTCGCGCGCTTGGCCACGTCGGTGCGGGCGCGGCCGAGGAAGGTCACGCCGAACGCCTTGACGAAGCAGGCGGCGGCGAGCGCCGCGGAGAGCGCCAGCAGTGCGCCGACCGCGGGCACCACGAATTTCAGGCCCCACGACGGCAATTGCGGGCTGAGCAGGATGGCCTGAAACGTCAGCCACTCCGACACGAAACCGTTGAGCGGCGGCAGCGCCGAGATCGCGGCGCAGCCGACCAGGAACACGAACGCGGTCTGTGGCATGCGGTGGATGAGCCCGCCAAGATGCTCCATGTCGCGCTCGCCGGTCGCGGTGAGCACCGAGCCGGCGCCGAAGAATAGCAGGCTCTTGAACACCGAATGATTGAACACGTGCAGCAGCCCGGCGGTGAGCGCGAGCGCCGCCGCGAGCGCCATGCCGTGCGCCCGGAACGCGAGCGAGAGGCCGAGGCCGATGAAGATGATGCCGATGTTTTCGACCGTGTGATAGGCGAGCAGCCGCTTGAGGTCGTGCTGCATCAGCGCATAGAGCACGCCCATCACCGCGGTGATGCCGCCGAGCACGAGCACCACGATGCTCCACCACCAGGCCGGCGGGCCGATCAGATCGAACGCGATGCGCACGAAGCCGTAGACCGCGACCTTGGTCATCACCCCGCTCATCAGCGCCGAGACGTGGCTCGGCGCCGCCGGATGGGCGAGCGGCAGCCAGACGTGCAGCGGCACCAGACCGGCCTTCGAGCCGGCACCGACCAGCGTCAGGATCAGGATCGTAGCGGCAACGCCGGCCGAGGGATGCGCGGCGCGGATCTCCGCGAAGGTGTAGCCGCCGTCGGGGCCGGCCAGCAGCCCGAAGGTGAGGATCAGCGCCGCGGTGCCGAAGCTCGCCATGATCAGGTAGACGTAGCCGGCGTGGATGTTGTCGCGCTCGCGGTGGTGCGCCATCACCAGCGCCCACGACGACAGCGACATGAACTCCCACGAGACCAGAAAGCTGAACGCGTCGTCGGCGAGCGTGACGAGGCTCATGCCGGCGAGGAACGCCGGATAGAACGGCAGCACCCGCAGTGGCGCGTGCTCGTGCGCCCCGTAGCCGATCGCGTAGAGGCTGGCGGCAGCACCGCCGAGATTGACCACGGCAAGGAAGAACGCCGACAGCGCGTCGAGCCGGAAATGCGCGCCGATCCACGGCAGCCCGAGCGGCAGCCGCACCGTCGCGGGGCTCTGGCCGAGGAGCGCCGCGAGCGCGATCACCAGCAGCGCGACCGAAGCGATCAGGCTCAGGCCATAGACGATGTGACGCCCGCGCGCCGAGGCCCCTGTCACGATCGCCACCGGCACGATCGCGATGAGCAGGCCCGCGAAGATCAGCGCGAGGTTGAGCATCATGACGGCGCCTTCAACCGGACGCCGCGTCCGCCGCCGTGGCTCGCCGCGCCTTCGGCGATCAGCTCGATGCCGGCGGCGGCGAGCGCATCGGCGAGCTTCATGAGCGAGTCGACGTTGCCGCGGATCACGCCGTCGCTCGATTCCATGCGCTGGATCGTCGGCAGCGACAGGCCCGAGCGCTGCGCCAGCTCGCGCTGGTCGATCCCGAGCAGCGCCCGTGCGGCTCGTATCTGAGCAGCAGTAATCATGTATGGAACATCAGAATCGATAGTCTCAACCTGGTAAGTGATGCATACGCCGTGCCTGAAGCAGATTCAATCCAAAACCGCCGCGCGTCCGGCGGAAAATGTGGGCATCTCGTGCCTACGCATGCGCGGCGCTCAAGGCGGCGTGCGCGGCGGGCTCTGGTCCCCCGCGCAGGTGGCTGATACCTACCGGGCCGAACGCTTCCTCGTCCGGTCCGTCATCAGTGAACGACGCCACGCCCGCCCAACCCGCCGCGCCGCATCGCGCCTTCGCGGCGCTCTACGCGCCCGGCTACGGCGTCTATCTCGTCGGCAGCGCGCTCGCCATGCTGGCGGACTCGATCGAGCACGTGATCAGCTACTGGATGGTGTTCCAGAAGTTCCAGTCGCCCGCGCTTGGCGGCTATGCGGTGATCTCGCACTGGCTGCCGTTCCTGCTGTTCTCGGTCACCTCGGGCGCGCTCGCCGACCGCTTCGATCCGCGCCGCATCATCCAGGTCGGCATGGTGCTGTTCATGCTCTGCTCGCTCGCCTGGGGCGTGCTGTTCATCACCGACACGCTCGAAGTGTGGCACGCGATCGTGATCTTCACGGCTCACGGCATCGCCGGCGTGTTGTGGCAGCCGGCGTCGCAGCTCCTGATCCACGATATGGTGGGGCATGCGCATCTGCACAGCGCGGTGCGGCTGATGTCGATGTCGCGCGTGGTCGGTCTCCTGGGCGGGCCCGCGGTCGGCGGCATCATGCTGCTGGCGGCCGGCCCCTCGATCGGCATCCTGATCGGCATGCTGATCTATCTGCCGCTCACGCTCTGGCTGGTGCGCGCGCCGGTCGGCCATGCCTACCGCAATGATCCGCCGCCGGCACCGCGCGAGGGCAGGGGTCTTGCCGGCATTCTGGCGACCGTGCGGGAGATCGCCGGCAACCGGGTCGTAGTCTCGATGACGCTGCTTGCCGGCGCGTCCTCGTTCGTGGTCGGCAACGCCTATCAGGCGCAGATGCCCGAATTCGCCGCCGACCTCGGCCACGGCGACGCCGACGTGCAATACAGTATGCTGCTCGCCGCCAACGCCGCCGGGGCGCTCAGCGCCGGCATCTTCCTGGAAATGCGCGGCATCCTGCAGGCCAATCCGAAGATGGCGTTCGTGCTGGTGATCCTGTGGTGCCTGTGCATCGGCGGCTTCGCGCTCTCGCCGATCTATGGTCTCTCGCTCGTGCTGCTGTTCGTGGCGGGCTTTCTCAACCTCGCCTATGGGGCGATGTCGCAGACGCTGGTGCAGATCCACGCGCCGGCGCAAATCCGCGGCCGCGTCATCGGCCTCTATGGCACCAGCGTCAACGGCATGCGCGCGTTCTCCGGCGTCACCGTCGGCATGGGCGGGAGCCTCATCGGCGTGCACGCCTCGCTCGCGATCAGCGCGGCGGTGCTGATCTTGATCACGGCGATCCTGCTCGCCGTTGACCTGCGGTCGCAACCCGCGCGCGCGGAGTGAGAGCTTTTCCGGCCGCTTGAAATCGGGCACAATATCGCGATCCAACGATCAAGCGCCGACGCAGGCCCGGCAGAGAGGTCCATGATGTTCTCGAAAATCAATCACGTGGCGATCGTGAGCCATGACTACGCCCAGCTCGCGCAGTTCTACATCGCCGCGTTCGGCATGAAGACCTCCGACAAGACCCGGCCCGGCCGCGCCGTCACGGTCGGCGACGGCTATGTCGGCCTCAACATCAATCCGCGCCGCGCCGGCCGCGCCGCCGGGCTCGACCATTTCGGCATCCAGGTCGAGGATTGCGACGCGGTATTCGACCGCATGCGCAAGAAATATCCGTCGGTGAAATGGCTCAAGCGGCCGTCGAACCGTCCGTTCGCCGGCATCACCACGCACGATCCCGACGGCAACGTGTTCGACCTCTCGCAGAAGGACATGGCCAACCGCACCGCGATCTACGTCGACAACGACGGCAACGCCAACACCCGCCACATCAATCACGTGGCGTTGCGCACCATGAACCCCGACGAGATGGCGGTGTTCTATCGCGACGTGTTCGAGCTCGCGCCCAGGAACGTCGACAAGCGCCCCGACGACCGCAATCATTACCTCACCGACGGCCACATGACGCTCGTCATCATGCCGTGGGACATCACCGACTATGACGCGACCGGCATCATCACGCCGGGCATGGACCACATCGGCTTCAAGGTCGAGAGCGTCGACGCCTTCAAGGCCGACGTCGAGCGCATCGCCGCCGACAATCCGCGGCTCACGCCGGCGCCGGTCCACACCGGCAAGGAGGGCGCCGCCCTCGACAAGCTGTTCGAGCGCAGCTGCGCGATGGGTCAGCATCGGCTCGCCGATCCTGACGGCATTCTGATCGACGTGATGGCGTAGGGCTGGCGTCCGTTCGGTGGTGCCACCGATGTCGTCAAGGTCGCAGGCGAGGCCATGAACGTGGCGGGCGCCGCGCCGGAGTAGTATGACTTCGGTCCGAACGGACTATGCTGTAGGAAGGAAAAGCCACCATGCGGTCATTTGCCGCCACGCTCGCCGCCCTCGCTGCGCTTGGCACGAGCGCCGCGTCCGCCGATCCGGTCGCCGACTTCTACAAGGGCAAGAGCATCAACTGGATCCTCTCGGCCGGCGCCGGCGGCGGCTATTCGAGCTACGCCCACGTGTTCGCGCCCTATCTCTCCGCCCACATCCCCGGCAAGCCCAACATTATCGTGCAGAACATGCCGGGCGCCGGCGGCATCCGCGCCATGATCTACCTCAACAACGTCGCGCCCAAGGACGGCACCACCATCGGCATGGTGCATTCGAGCGTGCCCTACGCGCCACTCTACGGCATCCGCGGCGCCAATTTCGATCCGCGCCAGATGAACTGGGTCGGCAGCATCAACGCGGCGAGCGGCATCTGCGTGTCCTGGACCGCGTCCGGCATCACCACCTGGCGTCACCTGTTCGAGAAGGAATTCATCGTCGGCGGCACCGGCGCCGGCTCGCAGATGGAGACCATGCCGGCGATGATCAACAAGCTGTTCGGTACCAAGATGAAGGTCGTCTCCGGCTACAAGGGCGGCAACGACGTCTACATCGCGATGGAGCGCGGCGAGGTGCATGGGCGCTGCGGCGGCCTCAAGTCCTCGATCAAGTCGACGCGGCCCGACTGGTTCGCGCAGAAGAAGGTGTCGGTGCCGGTGCAGATCGCGCTTGAGCGCGATCCCGAGTTCGCCGACTCGCCGGCGCTGATCGAGTTCACCAAGGACGAGAAGACCAAGCAGATCCTGCAGCTCATCCTCTCGCCGATGGACATGGACCGGCCGATCCTGCTGCCCCCTGGCACGGCGCCCGACAAGGTCGCGGCGCTGCGGGCGGCCTTCCATGCCGCCATGACGGACCCCGGTCTCATCGCCGAGGCCAAGAAGGCCAACATCGATCTCGAGGAGATCACCGGCGAGACGATCCACACCATCCTCGCGCGCGCCTACGCGATGCCGCCCGACGTCATCGCCGAAGCGAAGAGCGCGATGAACCTCACCGGCTCCGCCAACGAGTAGCGTGTTCGTTGCCCCCGCTCTTTCACCGTCATGCCCGGCCATGACGGAGCGTGACGAGAAAGGCGACAGCGCGGCCCCGGAAGGGTTCCTCATGCCGAAGCGAAGCGCCGGCATCCTGATGTATCGCCGAAGCGGGGAGGGCGTCGAACTCCTCCTCATTCATCCCGGCGGGCCGTTCTGGGCCCGCAAGGATCGCGGCGCCTGGTCGATCCCGAAGGGCGAATACGCCCCGCCGGAAGACCCGCAGGCGGTGGCGCTGCGCGAATTCGAGGAAGAGACCGGCCTGGCTTTGCGCGGTGCGCTGCGGCCGCTCGGCGAGCTTGTGCAACCGGGCCGCAAGGTCGTCACTGCTTTCGCGCTTGAAGGCGACTTCGATCCAGCACGACTCAAATCCAACACGTTCGAGCTTGAATGGCCGCCCAGGAGCGGACGCAAGGCGCAATTCCCCGAGGTCGACCGCGCCGCCTGGTTCTCGCCCGAGGAGGCGCGCGAAAAAATCCTGTCGGGGCAGCGCGATTTCATCGATCGGCTGATCGCCGCGCTCGGCGCCTGAGCGTCGCGCTCGCCGCCAAGATGCGCCATACTCTCGCCCAAGCGTATGCGCGACCCGTCTGGAGCACCCCAATGTCCGACTGTCTGCACTGCGACATCAACGATCTCGTGCAAACGTACATCGAGCAGAACCAGACGGTCGATGTCGCGGAGGTCGCCGCCAAGATCGCCGAGAGCCTCGCCGACCTGATCCTGTCGAGCGCGGAGAGCGATCAGCCCAAGCTCCTGGCCCACGCCATGGCGGCGTTGGGCGACATGTATTTGCAAAAGAGTGGCGCCGTCGATGGCGAGGGCACGACGCACTAGCGCATCTTCCAAAGTTGAGAACGGTTTTCCGTAGAAATGCAGCTCCGCTGGAGTACAGAGCACTTCAATCCGGCGGACACTGAATGTATCCAGCCGGCTTGTTGCACTAGCGACCGAACAGTCGTGACAGGATGGACTTCCTCTTCTTTCCCTTCCGCGGGTTTTTTGCCTTCCGCGCGGAAGCGCGCTTTTGGTCGCCACGATCACCTTCGCCCTTCTTGGCGGTTTTCTTGGCTCTTCTGCGGCGGTCTGCCGCGAGCGAGCGGCCGACCTCGTCCTGCGATGTGGTGAAGCGTCCCTTCTTGCGGCGGATGTAGCGCTTGTCGCCGGCGTGCGGCTGGATCAGCTCTCGGGCCATGGTGTGCCTCCTTGACGCACCGACAACCTCTCATCGCTTGGCATGTTCCGGATGAGTCTTCGTAACGCGGCTGCTCCCGCGCCAAGCGTCGCGAGCGAGCGTCGCGAGCGAGCGTCGGGTACCGCAGGTGAACCATATCGGTACGGTAACCGACGTAGCCGCTGCGTCCCGGTTGATCAGCAGCGTCCCGTTTGAACCAAAGGTGCGTCCGGCAGTTGGAAGGAACAACCAAACTATTGGAGGCGAGGATGACAGACGACAGGATCGCAGGCAGCGCCAAGAACCTTGGCGGCAAAGTGCAGGAAGCCTACGGCAATGCAGCAGGCGACGTGAGCTCGCAGGTGAAGGGCAAGCTCAAGCAGGCCGAAGGCGCGGTGCAGGACCTGTACGGTCAGGCGAAGGACACCGCGTCGGATGCCGCGGACGTGATCCGGCAGACCGCAAGCGACGCCGATGACTACGTTCGCAGGATCATCGAAGAGCGGCCCTACACCGTCGCCATCACGGCGCTCGCCGTCGGCTTCCTGCTCGGGCGCATGGGACGCAGCGACTACCGCTGACCCCCGCGACGGAGTGGCGCATCGCGATGCAGTCCGCGCGCAGAGGCCCCGACCGCCTTTCGGCTGGCCGGGGCCACCCGGCGCGGCGGGGGCATTGTGAGACTGTTTCCGCGCCAGGCAGACGGTAAATTCGTTTCGTCCCCTCGTGTTCCATGAACTCGCCGCGCCCGCAGACCCGCGCCGTTGCCACGTCGCCACGTCGGCTGCCCGGAACCTTCTTCGATTTCAGCAGATTGTTTCCCCGCCATGAGCATGAACAGCGTTGCGACAGTGCCGCCGGCTCCGCGCGCTGCGCGCCGGACCAGCGCCAGCGAGCGGCTCGCGCGCCGGCTCGGGCTTCGCCTCGTCACGCCCGAGGAGCTGACGATCGTGCGGCGGCGGCATGGCCGGGGCTTCGCTTATGCCCTGGCCGACGGCAGCGCCGTGCGCGACCGTGCGCTCGTCCGCCGGCTCGATCGGCTCGCCGTTCCGCCCGCCTACGTCGACGCCTGCTATTGCGCCGATGCGCGCGCCCACCTGCAGGCGACGTGGCGCGATGCCGCCGGCCGCCTGCAGTACCGCTACCACGCCGACTGGGAGCAGGTACGCGAGGATCGCCGCCTGCGCCGGCTTGCCCGCCTCGCCGCGACGCTGCCGCGCATCCGGCGCGCCGTCACGCGCGAGCTCGCTCAGCGGGAGCCGACGCGGGCATTCGCGCTGGCCGCCGTGGTGGAGCTCGTCGCCGTGAGCGGGATCCGGGCCGGCCGTGAAAGCTATGCCCGCGCCAGCGGCACGCGTGGCGCCGCGACCCTGCTCAAGTCCAACGTTACGGTGAGCAATGGGCGCGTCATGCTTGCGTTCCGCGCCAAGGGCGGCAAAGCGGTGCGCAAGGAGCTGCGCGCACCGCGGCTCGCGGCCGCGATCAAGGTGCTGCG
>WNGB01009778.1_pt1 | contig 14193 bp, 8 predicted proteins | sample 5400681 | NCBI WGS metagenome assembly WNGB01 (sample SAMN13153367, study PRJNA577476) | soil metagenome | isolation source: 115 cm soil or saprolite under grassland replicate 2 | place: USA:California | collected 2016-06-15 | reverse complement strand
GCAGCTCGACCACGCGCCCGCCGAGGTCGACGGCCAGCTCGTCGGTGAAGGTGACCGTCGGCCAGGTGAGCCCGGGGATCGTCTCGATGTGGCGGAACAGGCGCGGGAAGCGGCGCGCCTCGCTCTCGAAGTCCTGGGCGCCACGTTCCTCGACCAGCGCCCTGGTGCCGGCGTGGGCGATCACCCAGTCGGCCGCGAAGGCGGAGGCGCCGAGGGTGCGCACCGCGTGGTAGTGGGTCAGCAGCAGGTAGCGGACCGGCTTGTCGGTCACCGTGCGCAGCTCGTCGAGCCACTCGCGGGCCATCACCGGCGTGGCCCTGGCGTCGACCGCGAGCACGGCGTCGCGGCCGACGATCGCGCCGACGTTGGGGTCGCCCTGGGCGGTGTAGGCGTAGACGCCGTCGGCCAGCTCCTCGAGGACGCACTTCTGTTCGGCGAGGTCGGCGCTGGAGGCGAACGGCTTGGCCTGGCCGGTCTCGGTCATCGCGGCGCTCCCTCCCCCTCCACCTCCGCGGCGATCTCGACGTAGCCGCGGCCCAGGTAGGCGGCCCTCACACCCTCGTCGTCCAGCAGCTCGCCCGGCGTCCCGGCCAGCGCCACCCGCCCCCGCTCCAGCACGTAGCCACGGTCGGCGACCTGCAGGGCGGCCCTGGCGTTCTGCTCCACCAGCAAGATGCCGAGGTCGCCCTGGTCCCGCAGGCGGGCCAGGGCACGGAAGATCTCGGCCACCAGCATAGGCGCGAGCCCGAGGCTGGGCTCGTCGAGCAGCAGCAGGCGCGGCCGCGCCGCGAGGCCCCGCCCGATGGCCAGCATCTGCTGCTCGCCGCCCGAGAGCGTGCCCGCGGGCTGGTCGAGCCGCCCGGCCAGCCGCGGGAACAATTCCAGCACCTGGTCCGGGGCGATCCACCGGGACGGCAAGAAGCGCTCCCTCGGACCCCCCGGACCAGCGGCTCCCCCCGACCTCCCTCGCCGGCGGCGGAGCGAGTAGGCGCCGAGGGCCAGGTTGTCGGCCACGCTCAGGGTGGGGAAGACCAGGCGGCCCTCTGGCACGTGGGCGAGGCCGAGCGCGGCGAGCTGCTCGGCCGGACGGCCGCCGACCTCGGCACCGTCGAGCAGCACCCGCCCGCGGCTCGGTGCCAGCAGCCCGGAGATGGTTCGCAGAAGGGTGGTTTTCCCGGCCTCGTTGGCCCCGATGACCGCGACCATCTCGCCGGCGGGTACTCGGAGGGAGATCTCGTGTAGCACGGCGATGCGACCGTAGCCGGCGTCGAGGCCGTCGACGGCCAGCAGGGAGCCGTCCCGGCTGCGCAGGTGCCGGCCGACCATGACGTTCTCGAGCGCCGTCATGGAGCCGAAGATCTCCAGGTTCTGGAAGGTGCGGGCGGCGCGGGCCGCCGCCACCTGGTGCGGCCGCCCGGCGACGCGGGCCGCCGCCACCTGGTGCGGCCGCCCGGCGACGCGGGTGTCCGCGACCGCCACCGTGCCGGCGCTGGCCTGGATCACGCCGGAGATCACGCCGAACAGGGTCGACTTGCCGGCCCCGTTGGGGCCGATCAGCGCGACCACCTCGCCGGTCGCGACCACCAGGTCGACCCCGTCGACCGCGCGCACCCCGCCGAACCGGCGGCTCACCCCGGTGACGCGCAGCACCGCAGTGCCCGGCGCGGGCCGCCCGTCCCGGGCCAGCAGCGGCCCGCCGGCCGTGGCCGCCCCGTCCACGCGCGACCGGGGCGCCGGTGCCGTCGTTGCCGCGGCGGGCCGTCCGGCGCCGGCGAGCCGGCGGACCACCGCGACCAGCCCGCCCGGCAGCAGCACCACCACCGCGGCCAGCACCACGCCGAAGCCGATCAGCTGGTACTCGCCCGAGGCGCCGGGGATCAGCCGCGGCACCCAGATGGTGAGCAGCTCGCCGAGGGCCTGGACGAAGACGGCACCGAGGACCGCCCCCCAGACGCTCGAGAGGCCGCCGACCAGCACCTGCAGGCGCAGGCGGAAGGTGTCCACGCCGAGCGTCTGGGCGGCGACCTCCGAGTCGCTGACCGCCGCGAGGGCGCGGCCGACCCGGCCACGCACCAGGTTGGCCGCCAGCCACGTCGCCACCACGACCAGCGGCCAGACCAGCCAGAAGAACTCCCGCGCCGAGTCGTAGGTGCGGCCGTTGAAGGCGGGCTTGGGGATGCCGTAGATGCCGGAGGTGGCGCCGGTGAACTCCCACTCGTTGGCGACCACCGCCACGATGATGCCGAAGCCGAGGGTGGCGAGGGCCAGGTAGTGGCCGCGCAGCCGCAGCAGGGGCAGGCCGACCACCAGCCCGAGGAGCGCCGTCACCACCACGGCCACCGCGGCCGCCGCGAGCGCGTTCCAGCCGTGGCGCACCACCAGGATGGCCGAGGTGTAGGCGCCGACGGCGAGGAAGCCTGCCTGCCCGAGGCTGACCTGCCCCGCCCGTCCCATCAGCAGCGACAGGCCGAGGGCGCCGATGGCGTAGAAGCCGGCGAAGACCCCGAGGGTGACGAGCTGCGTCGAGGCCACCAGGGGAACCGCGACGACCAGCAGCGCCAGTCCGGCGAGCAGCGCGAGGTCGAGACGGCGGCCCCGCGGCCCACGATCACACCCCTACCTTCGCCTGCCTGGTGAACACCCCGCCGGGCCGCAGCACCAGGACGACCAACAGGACGAAGAAGGCGACGGCGTCCTTCAGCCCGCTCGACACGTAACCGCCGGAGAGGCTCTCCACCACGCCGAGCAGCAGGCCGCCGAGGATCGCCCCGGGGATCGACACCATGCCGGCGAGGCTCGCGGCCACGAACCCCTTGAGCCCGAGGAACAGGCCGGAGTCCCAGCTGGTGAGCTCGATCGGGCTGACCAGGATGCCCGCGACCGCGGCGGCGGCGCCCGCGAGGGCGAAGGCCAGCCGCGACATGCGCGCCGGGGAGATGCCCACCAGCCTGGCCGCGACCTGCTGCTCGGCGCAGGCGCGGAAGGCCTTGCCCGTGAGGGTGCGCTCGAAGAAGCCGTACAGCACCGCCGCCACCAGCGCGGTGGCCACGAACACGGCCAGGTCCTGCGGGGTGATCACCACCCCGCCGAGCTGCATGGTGCCCTCGGCGACGGCGGGCAGGGCGCGGCCGTCGGCGCCCCAGACGAGCAGCGCCGCGGCCTTGAGCGCGATCGAGACGCCGAGCGTGAGGATGATGTAGGCGACCGTCGACGAGCCACGGGCCGGGGCGATCGCCACCCGCTCGACCACCACCGCGAGCGCGGCCACGGCGAGGACGCCGGCCAGCGCGGCCACCACCAGGGGCAGGCCGGCGCCCAGCGCCGAGATGGCGACGAACGCCCCCAGCACCGCGAACTCGCCCTGCGCCAGGTTGATGATCCCGGTGACCGCGTAGATGGCGACGAAGCCGACCCCGACCAGCCCGTACACCGCCCCCTCGCGGAGGCCGGTGAGCAGCAGCTGGGCGAGGTCGACCACGCCTACGGCCCGCTCAGTCGACCTGGTCGGGCGCGAGCGTCCACTTGCCGCCCTTGACCTCCACCATCACCAGGGCCTTGGGGTCGAGCCCCGAGTGGTCCTGGCCGGAGAAATTGAACACCCCGGAGATGCCGATGAAGCCGGTGCGCTTCTCCAGGTAGTCGCGGACCTTCTGCTTGTCGGTGCCGACCGCCTTGAAGGCGTCCGTCGCCAGGCTGAAGGCGTCCCACGCGTGGCCGGCGAAGGTCGACGGCGGGTTGCCGAACTTGGCCTTGTAGCTGTCGATGAAGGCGTTGAGGACGGGCTTCTGGGGGTCGGAGTCGGGCAGCTGGCTGGCGACCAGCAGCCGGCCGATGGGGAAGACCACGCCGTCGGCCGCGGGGCCGGCCGAGTCGAGGAAGGCCTGGTTGCCGATGCCGTGGCTCTGCATCAGCGGGGTGGTGATCTTCAGCTCGCGGTAGCGCTTGGTGGCGATACCCGCGGCCGGCGGGATGCCCCAGATGAGGTTGACGTCGGGCTTGGCGTCACGCAGCGGCAGGAGCTGGTCGTCGAAGCTGGTGGCGTCGGGCGCGAACTTGGTCTCCTTGATGACCTCGATGCCCTTGCTGGCGCCGGTCTGGTCGATCAGGTCGGCCACGCCCTCGCCGAAGGCGGAGGCGTCACGCGCCAGCCCGACCGTCTTCCAGCCCTTGAGGGCCATGTAGGCGATCAGCTTGTCGACCACCACGCTGTCGTTCTGCGCCGTCTTGTAGACCCACTTGGAGCCGTCGACGATCTTCTTGTTGGCCGCCAGCGAGATCATCGGCGTCTTCGCCTGCTCGGCCCCCTGCTTCATTGCCAGGCTGGTGCCCGTGCGGGTGGCGCCGAGGATCAGGTCGACCTTGGTCTGGTTGATCAGGCGCGACTCCGCCTTGGCGGCCTCGTCCTCCTTGGACTGGTCGTCGAGCACGGTGAGCTCGATCTTGCGCCCGGCGATGCCACCCTCCCCGTTGACCTTGTCGGTCAAGAGCTGGAGGGTGTTGCGCTCCGGGCCGCCGAGGGAGGCACCGGCGCCGGTGATGTCGAGCACCGCGCCGATCTTGATCGGTCCGGAGCTCGAGCTGGAGCCGCCGCCCGAGGACTTCTCCTCGGAGCAGGCGGCGGCCAGTAGGGCGAGGACGAGGATGGCGACGAGCCAACTCCAGCGGCGAACCATGACGATGCTTCCTCCTGCATGGGGGAACGGTTGACCGTGGCCGAATCGGCCGGGGGGATCGATCAAGAAATCTGGGGGGCCGCGGCCGGGTCCCTCCCGCCTAGGTGCGGCTCAAACATACGAGCCGGATGCGCGCCGCTGGATCCAGCGGATGGACCTGGATCAGCGGCGGAATTGCTAGACGCCGCCCTGCACCCTCGAGAGGAGAACCTGCGCCGTCTGGCGCAGCCGGTTGTCGAGCGCGTCCATCAGCTTGACCACCGTCTCGGCGGCCCAGTCGGCAGACGCCTGGCGCTCCTCGAGGTTGGCCAGGTCGCGGATCTCGCGGTAGTCGACGATGCGGGAGGCACGGCGGTCGTCCAGCCGCTCCCACGCCAGGATGCGGCCGACCGCGGTCTCGATGCCGAGCCGCTCGGCGTAGAGGTCGTCGAACAGCCGCTTGGTGGCCGTCCGCTCTTGCATGTCGAGGTAGACGCCGGCGCGGACCGCGCCGTTGGCGGTGAACGCGACGTCGTAGAAGCCGAAGGGGCCGGCGGCAAAGCCGACCCAATTCTCGTAGCCGAACTTGGGCACCCGGAAGCCAGGCTTGCGGCGCGCGACCGACTCGAACATCGCCTCGAAGAAGCTGTGCCGCACCTCGGCGGTGGCAAAGCCGCCGTCGGAGTCGGAGGCCATCGGCGGCGGCTGCGCGTTGGCGGAGCCGTCGCCTGCGGCGTGCTGCGGCGCCGGCGCCATCGGCATCGACGACAGCGGTGACGTCGGCGCCGGCATGGTGCCCGAGAGCTGGGACGACGGCTGGGTGCTCGCGGGTGGCGGCACCTGCGTCGGTGGCGGGGCGGACGAGTTGCCCAGCGGCGACGAGGACGGCCGCGGAGGCTGGTAGCCGGGGGCGGGGACGGGCATGGTCGGGGCCATGCCGCTGCGCCGGCCGGGCTGCCGCCAGCCGCGCGGCTGCACCACCACGTCGAGCACGGGCGCCGGCAGGGAGCGGCCGATCCGTACCAGGCCGATCTCGACCGCGAAGAAGTCGACCTTGTCGTCGGTGCGGTCGTTGAGCCACTCCAGGGTGCGGCGGTGCTCGTCCGGGAAGCGGGGGGAGACCCACAGCACCACGGCCGACTCCAGCGACGAGGCGTTGATGATCAGCTCGCCGAGGTGGTTGTCGCGGGTCGGCTCGAGCTTGTTCTCCACGATCACCAGGCGGCCCTGCGGGTCGGTGCCGAGCACCTGCAGGGAGCCCTGGTCGACCTGGATGCCGCGGCGGAGCGGGGTGATCTCCATTCCGAGGGTCTGGCCGAGCAGGTCCAGGTTCTGGGTGAACCAGGGCATCAGGTCGGGGAGCTCGTCGCCCCAGAACGAGTGCAGGTCGAGCCGCTCCAGGCGGCCGAGGCCCAGCCTCTCGATCTCGATGTCGGCTGACATGCAGCTCCTCTCGCTCGCCCGCCAGCCCCCTTTCGGCGCCTTGTTGTACCTCGTACCGGTAGGGCGCCGTCAAACCAGTCAAATACCGTGAAGTACTGATCCCGCGGGCGGAATGTGGTCTGGCCTGGTCATTGGCACCGTGGTCAGCAGTTGCGGCAGGCCGGCCAGCTCTTCGGGGAGCGGCTGCGCCGACTCGGAACAATTTACTACGGCGACGGCCCGGGACCCGGTCGGGTCCCGCCGGACGAGCACCAGCAGGCGGCGCGCCTCGTCCACCCGCACGCTGGTGAGGTCGCGCCGGCAGTTGCCGAGCGCCGGCAGCTCGCGCCGGTGCCGCAGCAGCCGCCTCCAGAGCTCGAGGGTGGGGCCGGCGGCCTTGGACCAGTCGAGCTTGGAGCGCTCGAAGGTGGCCGGGTCGTTGGGGTCGGGCACCTGGTCGGCCCAGTCGAAGGCCCCGAACTCGTTGCGCCGCCCGCGGCGGACCGCCTCGGCCAGCTCAGGCTGGTGGTCGGTGAAGAACAGGAAGGGCCTGGTCTCGCCCCACTCCTGACCCTGGAAGACCAAGGGGAGAAAGGGGGCGCAGACGACCAGCACGGCCGCCGCCGCGTCCAGCTCCGGGCCGGCGAGGCTGACCAGCCGCTCGCCGAAGGCCCGGTTGCCGACCTGGTCGTGGTTCTGGCTGAAGACCACGAAGCGCTCGCCGCCGAGGCCTTCGGGCTCGCGCCCGTGGCGGCGGTCCCTCGCCGGGTCGTACTGGCCGGTGAAGACCCAGCCGGTGGTGAGCGCCTTCGCGACCGAGGCGAGGCCGGCGAAGTCCTGGTAGTAGGAGCGCCGCTCGCCGGTGAGCGTGGCGTGCAGGGCGTGGTGCAGGTCGTCGGCCCAGGTGGCGTCGAGCCCGTACGCGGTGACCAGGGCGGGCTGGTGCAGGTCGCTCTCGGCCACCAGCAGGCTGCCCGGCCTGGCCGCGTGCATCCGCGCGGCGAGCGCCTCGAGCAGGTGCACCGAGGAGCGGTCGTAGAGCTCGTGCACGGCGTCGAGGCGGAAGCCGTCGACGCCGTGCTCGACCACCCAGGCCTCGGCGTTGTCGAGCACGAAGTCGCGCACGAAGTCCGAGGCCGGGCCGTCGAAGTTGAGCGCCAGGCCCCACGGGGTGGTGTACCTGCCGGTGAAGTACGGGCCGAACTTGGCCAGGTAGTTGCCGTCCGGGCCGAGGTGGTTGTAGACGACGTCGAGCAGCACCGCCAGGCCGTGAGCGTGGCATGCGTCCACGAACCTGCGGAATCCGGCCGGCCCGCCGTAGGCGTCCTGCACCGCGTACAGCCCGACGCCGTCGTAGCCCCAGCCCCGCGATCCGGGGAAGGCCGCCACCGGCATCACCTCGACCGCGGTGACGCCGAGCTCGACCAGGTGCGGCAGCTTGGCGATGGCGGCGTCGAAGCTGCCCTCCGGCGTGAAGGTGCCGCAGTGCAGCTCGTAGGTGACCAGCTCGCGCAGGGCCGGAGGCGTGAACGGTGCCGGCGGGGTGCCCGGGTCGACCAGCCGCGACGGCCCGTGCACGCCGTGCGGCTGCCAGCGCGAGCGGGGGTCGGGCAGCTCCTGCCCGCCGGGCAGGACCAGCAGGTAGTCGTCGCCGGCGCGCGCGCCGGCGACGACGCCCCGCCAGACGCCGCGCTGCTCGCGCTCGAGCGGCACGGTGCGCTCGCCGAGGCGCACGGCGAGCCGCTCGAGGTGGGGCGCCCAGACGGCGAATTCAGTCCCGTCGGCGCTCGGCAGCGGCCCGAGCCGCGGCCCCCGGGGCGCCAGCGCGAGCGGGTCAGGAAGGCCCACCCGTCAGGCTGGCTCGAGCCAGACGGTCGCCAGCGGCGGCAGGGTCACCTGGGCCGAGGCCGGCTGGCCGTCCCAGCCGATCTGCTCGGCCTCGACCAGGCCGAGGTTGCCCACGTTGGAGCCGCCGTAGACGGACGCGTCGGTGTTGAGCACCTCACGCCAGCCACCGACCCGTGGCAGGCCGACGCGGTAGCCGTAGCGCACCACCGGCGAGAAGTTGCACAGGCACACCAGCGGCTCGCCGGCGGCGCTCCAGCGGATGAACGAGAGCGCGTTGCCGTCGCTGTCGTTGGGGTCGATCCAGGCGAACCCGGCCGGCTCGCTGTCGCGCTCCCACAGGGCCGGGCGCTCGTGGTAGGCGCGGTTGAGGTCGCGCACCAGGTCCTTGACGCCCTGCCTGGCGGGATCGCCGAGGCCGTCCCAGTCGATCGAGCGCTCCTCCGACCACTCCGCCTCCTGGGCCAGCTCGCAGCCCATGAACAGCAGCTGCTTGCCGGGGTGCGCCCACATGTAGGCGAGGAAGGCGCGCAGGTTGGCGAAGCGTCGCCACCGGTCCCCGGGCATCTTGCCGAGCAGCGAGCGCTTGCCGTGCACCACCTCGTCGTGGGAGATGGGCAGCACGAAGTTCTCGCTGAACGCGTACATCAGCGAGAAGGTCAGCTGGTGGTGGTGGAAGCGCCGGTAGATCGGGTCCTTGGTGACGTACTCGAGGGTGTCGTGCATCCAGCCCATGTTCCACTTGAAGCCGAAGCCGAGCCCGCCCACGTACACCGGGCGGGACACCGCCGGCCAGGCGGTCGACTCCTCCGCGACGGTCAGCACGCCGGGGTGCTCGCGGTACACCGCGGTGTTGACCTCGCGCAGGAAGGAGACCGCGTCGAGGTCCTCGTTGCCGCCGTAGCGGTTGGGCAGCCACTCGCCCTGCTTGCGCGAGTAGTCGAGGTAGAGCATCGAGGCGACCGCGTCGACCCGCAGCCCGTCGACGTGGAACTCGCCCAGCCAGTAGAGGGCATTGGCGAGCAGGAAGTTGCGCACCTCGTTGCGGCCGAGGTTGAACACCAGCGAGCCCCAGTCCGGGTGCTCGCCGCGGCGCGGGTCGGCGTGCTCGTACAGGGCGGTGCCGTCGAAGCGGGCCAGCGCCCAGGCGTCCTTGGGGAAGTGGGCGGGCACCCAGTCGACCAGCACCCCGATGCCGCGCTGGTGCAGCCGGTCGACCAGCAGGCGGAAGTCGTCGGGTGAGCCGTAGCGGGCGGTCGGCGCGTAGTAGCCGCTGACCTGGTAGCCCCACGAGGCGCCATAGGGGTGCTCCGCCACCGGCATGAGCTCGACGTGGGTGAAGCCCATCTCCGCCACGTAGTCGGGAAGCTGGGAGGCGAGCTCGCGGTAGGAGAGGCCCTTGCGCCAGGAGCCGAGGTGGACCTCGTAGATGGAGATGGGCGCGGAGGTGGTGTGGCGCCGCGCCCGCGCGGCCATCCACTCCTGGTCGCCCCAGCGGTGCTCGGAGGTGTGGACCACGCTGGCGCTGGCAGGGGGCGCCTCGGTGGCGAAGGCCAACGGGTCGGCATGGAGGACCAGGTCGCCGCTGGCTGTCACCAGCTCGTACTTGTAGTGGGAGCCGGCCCCGACCCCGGGGACGAACAGCTCCCACACCCCCGAGGCGCCGAGCGAGCGCATCGGGTGCAGCCGCCCGTCCCAGCGGTTGAAGTCGCCCACCACGCGCACCGAGCGGGCGTTGGGCGCCCAGACCGCGAAGGCGGTGCCCACGACCCCGTCGACCGCCCGCTCGTGGGCGCCGAGCTTGTCCCACAGGCGCTCGTGCCTGCCCTCGCCGAACAGGTGCAGGTCGAGCTCGCCCACGGTGGGCAGGAAGCGGTAGGGGTCGTCGAGGGTGAAGGTGCCCGACCGGTAGCGCACCTCGAGCCGGTAGGCGGGGACCTTGGACTGCTTCACCGCGCCCTCGAACAGCCCGGCCGGGTGCACCTGGTCGAGCTCGACCCGGTCGTCGCCGACCAGCGCGGTCACGGCGGTGGCCTCGGGACGCCAGGCGCGGATCACCAGCTTGCCGTCGTGCTGGTGCGCCCCCAGGACCCGGTGGGGCTCGTGGTGCTCACCGCGGACGAGCCGCTCCATCTCGCTCCGGGCGATGCTGGCTCTTGGCATCCGCTCAGCTCCCGAGCAGCCGCCTGATGCCGCCGAGCGGGATGCCCACCCAGCCCGGCCGGAACCTCGCCTCGTACATCACCTCGTACACCGCCTTGTCCAGCTCGTAGGTGCGTAGCAGCAGCTCGTGCCCTGCTGGCAGCCAGCCGGCGTCGCCGGCGCGGCTGGTGTAGCCGTCGAGGAAGGCCGTCCGGTTGGCCTCCACCCAGGCGTTGGGGTCGCCCTCCTCTGCTGGGCTGGCCGCCTCCTCCTCGTCGCCGAGCAGCAGCGGGTGGGACGCCGCGTAGTCGAACGAGCGCAGCATCCCGGCCACGTCCCGCAAGGGACTCGCCAGGCGGCGGCGCTCCTCCAGGCTGCGGGCCGGCTCGCCCTCCCAGTCCAGTACCACCCAATCGTGGCCGCTACGCAGCACCTGGCCGAGATGGTAGTCGCCGTGGATGCGCTGCAGGTAGCGCGCGCCCCCGGCGGCCTGCGCCTCGGCGTAGACGGCCTCGATGGCCTGCTTGTGCGGGGCCAGCTCCGGCACGGCCGCGGCCACCTGGGTGAGCTGGCCGAGCAGCCGGGCGTGCGCGCCGAGGTCCGGCTCGGCCTCGGCCACCACCGGCAGGGCACCGGCCAGGGCCGCGTGCATCTCGGCGGTGAGCACGCCCAGCTCGTGGGCCTCGGTGGCGAAGTTGTCGGCCGGCGCGCCGGAGCGGACGTGGTCGGTCGCCCGGTCGGTGGCCAGCTTCCAGCCCTCGACGCTGCCGGCGTAGTAGGGCTGCAGGATCGCCAGGGTGGAGCCGAGCCCCTCGGCCCAGCCGAGCGGCGCGGGGCAGGCCTTGAAGCCCTGGGCGACCAGCGCCCTGGTCACCTCCAGCTCGGGGTTGACGCCCGGCTGCAGGCGGCGGAACAGCTTCAGGACCAGGCGGTCGCCGAAGACCAAGGAGGTGTTGGACTGCTCGGCGCCGAGCGGCCGCCCCGGGCCGCGCAGCGAGTCGCTCCACTCCGGCTGCCGGTGGAAGCGCAGCTCCTCCACGGTGGCCGCCTTGGCGATCAGGTCGAGGAAGACCGATCCGAGGCGCCCGTCCGCGACGATGTCGTAGTGCACCCCGGCGCGCGGCGGCTCGGTCTCGAGGATGACCGCCTCGGGGTGCGCCGAGGCGAGCTGGCGCGCCTCGGGGCCGCGGTCGTAGCCGACCGGCAGGGCGTAGCGCTCCTGCCCGCCGTCGACGAAGGCCACCTCGACCACGGTCAGGTGCAGGCTCGGCAGCGGCGTGCGCAGCGGCACCGACGCCTCCACCCTGACCTCCACCACGGTGCGGCCCTTGCCCGCGAACCAGCGCTGCCGAGGCAGGAACTCGACCAGGGCGGCTTCCAGCGCGGTCATTGCCCTACAGCCTGGGACGCACGTGCAGGACGTGGGCCGGCTCGTCGGCGGGGTCGAGGCGCACCCAGTTGGAGGTGCCGTGCCAGGTCCACTCCGCCCCGGTGAGCTCGTCGCGGACGTCGTAGGCCGGCGTCTCCCAGTCGAGCCCGAGCGCGGGCATCCACAGGTGCACGAAGCTCTCGTGGGCGTTGTGAGGGTCGAGGTTGCAGACCACCAGCACCACGTCGTCGCCGTGGCGCTTGGAGTAGGCGATCACGTCGGGCGAGTCGACCAGGTGGAGGCGGAGGTTGCGCAGCCAGTGCAGGGCCGGGTGGGCGCGCCGGACCTGGTTGAGCCTTGCCAGGTAGGGCGCCAGCGGCGCCCGCGTCCAGTCGCGCGGCCGGTACTGGTACTTCTCGGAGTTGAGGTACTCCTCCGAGCCGGGCCGCAGCGCCTGGCTCTCCAGCAGCTCGTAGCCCGAGTACACCCCCCAGGACGGCGACATCGTGGCGGCGAGCACGGCCCGCACCTTGAACGCCGGCGGCCCGCCGTGCTGCAGGTAGGCGTGGAGGATGTCGGGCGTGTTGACGAAGAAGTTGGGCCGCACGTACTCGGCCACCTGGCCCGCGGTCAGCTCGGTCAGGTACTCCTCCAGCTCGGCCTTGCCGTTGCGCCAGGTGAAGTAGGTGTACGACTGGGTGAAGCCGACCTTCGCCAGGACGCGCATCATCGGCGGCCGGGTGAACGCCTCGGCCAGGAACAGCACGTCGGGGTGCTCGGCCTTGACCTCGGCGATGAGCCGCTCCCAGAAGCGCACCGGCTTGGTGTGCGGGTTGTCGACCCGGTAGGTGCGCACGCCGTGGGCGATCCAGTGGTCCAGCACGCCCTTGCAGGCCGCGTAGAGGCCCTCAGCGTCCGGGTTGTCGAAGTTCAGCGGGTAGATGTCCTGGTAGACCTTTGGCGGGTTCTCGGCGCAGGCGACCGAGCCGTCCGGGCGGACGTGGAACCACTCCGGGTGCTCGGCGACCCAGGGATGGTCGGGCGAGCACTGCAGCGCGTAGTCGAGCGCCACCTCCAGACCCAGCTCGCCGGCGTGCGCGACGAAATCGTCGAAGTCGTCGATGGTGCCGAGGTCGGGGTGGACGGCGTCGTGGCCGCCAGCCTCGCTGCCGATCGCCCAGGGGCTGCCCGGGTCGTCGGTGCCGGCCCCGATGGTGTTGTTGGGCCCCTTGCGGTGGCTGTGGCCGATCGGGTGGATGGGCGGCAGGTAGACGACGTCGAAGCCCATCGCCGCGATCGCCGGGAGGCGCTCGGCGGCCTGCTTGAGGGTGCCGCTGGTGGTCTGGGTGGCGCCCTCGGAGCGCGGGAAGAACTCGTACCAGGAGCCGTACAGGGCGCGCGGCCGGTCGACCCAGACGGCCAGGCGCGACGAGCGGGTCACGTCGCGCAGCGGGTGGCGCTCCAGCAGCTCGGTGACCGCGCCGTCGGAGGCCGCCGCCAGGCGCTCGGCCGGGTCGTGGTCGCCGCGCCGCAGGCCGGCGGCCACCTCGGCGAGCAGCGGCCGCTGCTGGGTGGGCACGCCCTTGGCCGCCCGCTCGAACAGCAGCGCCCCCTCCTCCAGCTCCAGGGCGACGTCGCGGCCGGCGTCCAGCTTCTTCCAGGTGTCGCGGCGCCAGGTGGCGATCTCGTCGGCCCACGCCTCGACCGTGAGCGACCAGGCGCCGGTGCGCGGCAGGGTGACCTCGGCGCGCCAGCGGTCCATCCCCTGGCCCACCTCGCTCATCGGGACCAGCTGGCCGCGGCGGTCGTCGGGGCCGGTCAGGCGCACGGCGGCGGCGATGTGGCCGTCGCGGAAGACGGTCGCCTCGACCGGGATGGTCTCGCCGGCCACCGCCTTCGCCGGCCAGCGGCCGCAGTCCACCTGCGGCCGCAGGTCCTCGACCACGATGCGTCCGATCATGGGCAGCAACCTACCATCGGGATGTGCGACCCCCGGCTGTCGAGACGCTGGAACTAGTCCCCCAACCCTCTCAGTTTCGCCAGCGTGCGACCGTCGGTAAACCTGCGCTCGCTGCAACGGCGGGTACGATCCGGTTGGCTCAGCGTGCGTAGTCTGTCGTGCCCAGGGCGGCGACCGCATTGTTGCGGATGCGGCCTGGCAGGCGGCTGCGGCGCGAACCTCGCGCGTCAGTGCGCTTGTATAGTCGGGCGTTATGAGACCGCTACGACGCCTCACGGTGCTGCCGACCGTGCCCGCGGCCCTGGAGCCGCTGCGCGCCCTGGCCCGCAACCTGCGCTGGAGCTGGCACCCGCCGACGCAGGAGCTGTTCGCGGCCATGGACGCCGAGGGCTGGGAGGCCTCCGGCCACAACCCGCTGCGCATGCTCAACGAGGCCGACCCGGCGCGGCTGGAAGGCGCCGCCGCCGACCCCGGGCTGCTCTCCCGGCTCGGTGTGGCCCTCGAGGACCTCGACCGCTACCTGACCGAGCCGCGCTGGTACCAGACCCTTCCCGAGGCCCCGGCGACGATCGCCTACTTCTCGCCGGAGTTCGGCATCAGCGAGGTCATGCCGCAGTACTCCGGCGGCCTCGGCGTGCTCGCCGGCGACCACCTCAAGGCGGCCAGCGACCTCGGCGTGCCGCTGGTCGGCGTCGGCCTGTTCTACCGCTCCGGCTACTTCAGGCAGGTCCTCACCGCCGACGGCCGCCAGCAGGAGTCCTACCCGGCCTTCAACCCGCACGAGCTGCCGCTCGAGCTGGTCA
>WNGB01025895.1_pt1 | contig 14195 bp, 17 predicted proteins | sample 5400681 | NCBI WGS metagenome assembly WNGB01 (sample SAMN13153367, study PRJNA577476) | soil metagenome | isolation source: 115 cm soil or saprolite under grassland replicate 2 | place: USA:California | collected 2016-06-15 | reverse complement strand
GCCGGAGCCACGTACGGGGGAAGGCCCCTATCGTCCGGCCACCGATAACGCGAATGCGGACAGATACCGCGTGGCGCGCCGGCTGACGAGGCACATGCGCAGATGTGCCAGGGCCCGGCGTTATCGGACCCGCCCGAGCCATCGGGCCGTCCGGCGAAATCCGGACACGCGCCTTCTCGGCGCGCCACTCCCCTCATTTCGAGGGGACGGAAAAAAGAGAGGAAGACGGGCGAATCCCCGCGCCCGACCCAACCCCGGGGCCAGCATAGCGTTGGCTACCGCGCTTTTTTGTTTTTCGCAGAACCGAGACATGAATGTGTGAGCAAGCCGCACTCTCCGTTCGTCCCCGCGCAGGCGGGGACCCAGTCATCGAGAGGCTGAAGTATTTGGCCCCTGGGTCCCCGCTTGCGCGCGGACGAACGGGAGAGAGCCGATGATGAGAAGATGAAGGAGAAGAAAGAAAGAATACGCGCGCCGCACGATCGGCTAATCCTCATCGCTGCGGTTGGTGAAGCGCGCGTTGCCGAGCCCGGTGCCGATCGTCAGCACGCCCCAGTGCTTGACGTCCTGCATGAACGGCACTTCGCTCAGGCCCTGGACCACCGCATCGTTGTGCATCAGCACGGTCGTACGGTGCTCGCCGATCTTCGGGATCGCCTCGAACAGCTCCGCCGGCAGGTTGAATTTGCTGCTCTCCCAGTTGCCCGGCAGGTTCTGTGCGCCGCGATCGATCGCGCCGTCAGGCTCGATCACCCCCGGGCAGCCGATGCCGATGAACGGCGTCAGATCGAGCTTCTCCCGTTCCGCCCGGCCGATCAGCTTCTCCAGCAACTCGACCAGACGCTCGACCGCGTCCTCGCGCGTCATCTTGTCCTCGTCGGCGTGACGCCACAATTCGATCTTCCTGACGGCGGCCTTGGAGAGGTCGGCCGCGCGTTTGAGGTTGAGATCGGTAATGCCGGCGCGGATGTTGGTGCCGCCGATGTCGACCGCGAGGATGGCATCGTGCCCCTTGAGCATCCACGCCGGCACGAGGTGCGCGGCGCCGATCAGTCCGGCCTCATCCGGATCGTTGTGGATGGGGACGAGGTCGACGTCGACACCGTCGGTCTTGAGGATCACGCCGGTGCGCCCGATCGCGAGCTCGCCGATCCGGCTCGCGCGGAATCCACCTCCGATCACGACGCGTTCGGTGTCGCGCCACGACTTGAGCTTGAGAAAGCGGCGGATCACCAGCGCGAATTCCTGCGCATAGTCCTCGATTGCGCCCTGGACCAGGCCGGCCTTTTCGGGCTCGCCCTCGATCAGCAGTTTGTCGAGCTTCGACCGCGGGATGTCTTCACTCGGCGCATCTCCGAACGGATCGTCACCGTACTTGCGCAGCGCCTTGCGCAGATTCTCCAGGATGTCGCGGAAGCCTCCCTTGCTCACGCGGTCGCCGAGAAAGCCCTCGTCGTCCTTCGTTTCCAGGTTGTAGCTGTCGACCTCGACCGATGGCAGTCGGGTGCCGCCGTGGACAGGCAGTTCGGTCGTCGCTTGTTCGGCCATGGATTTTCCAGTGCGGGACCATCGATAACGGGACAGCGCCGCGAAAGTTTCATGGCCGCCCATGTCACGTTCCACGCGGCATTCGCACCGCCGCCGCCGTGTGCTAAGGAGCGCGGCCCATTCCGCGCGAAGCATGTCATGGCAAGCAAGGCCGCCTGTGTGATCGGTTGGCCGGTCGAGCACTCCCGCTCGCCGCTGATCCACGGCTATTGGATCAGGGAGCACCACCTCGATGCCGAATACCGGCGCGAGCCGGTGCGCCCGGAAGCGTTCGCGGACTTCGTGTCGCAGCTCGCCACTCACGGCTATGTCGGGGCGAACGTGACGGTGCCGCACAAGGAGGCGGCGCTGGCGTTGTCGGTGCCCGATGAGCGCGCCCAGGCGGTCGGCGCCGCCAATACGCTGTGGCGCGAGGGGGGCGTCCTGCGCTCGACCAACACCGACGTCGAGGGCTTCGTCGCCAATCTCGACGCGACCGCGCCGGGCTGGGATCGCGGCCTGCGCAGCGCGGTTGTGCTGGGCGCCGGCGGCGCCGCGCGTGCGGTCGTGTTCGGCCTCATCGGGCGCGGGATCGAGCGCATCCGTGTCAGCAACCGTACGCTCGAGCGCGCGGGCGCGCTGCAGCGCCAGTTCGGCGAGCGGGTGCAGCCGGCGCCCTGGAGCGATGCGAATGCGCTGCTCGCCGATGCCGGCCTGCTGGTGAACACGACCTCGCTCGGCATGTCCGGACAGCCCGCCCTCGACATCGACGTCGCGCGGCTGCCGGCGAATGCGGTGGTCGCCGATCTCGTCTATGCGCCGCTCGAGACCGCGCTGCTCGCCGCCGCCCGCTCGCGCGGCCTGCGCGCGGTCGACGGGCTCGGCATGCTGCTGCACCAGGCGGTCGGCGGTTTCGAGCGTTGGTTCGGCGTGCGTCCGCAGGTCACGGAGGCCTTGCGAACCCTGGTGGAGGCTGATCTTATCGGCAAATAAAGCCTCATCCGTGCTGTCGTTTTTTGTCGTAGTTTTGCGGGAATAACGAGCGCCGGCAGGGGGTTGTCATATCGCCGCCCATCGGGGCGGCATGCGTTCGGGAGGAGTATAATAATGAAGAAGATGACACGCCGCGTGTTCGGCGTTGCCGGGTTGGCGCTGGCCTTCGCCGCCACCGCCAGCGTCGCGCAGGAGCGCGTCCGCATCCGCGGAACGATCGAGAAGGTCGACGGCCAGGTGCTGACGGTCAAGTCGCGCGAAGGCGCCACCGTCACCGCGGTCATGGCCGCCAATGTGCGCCTCACCGCAACGGTCAAGGCGGCGCTCACCGACATCAAGCCGGGCGTCTATATCGGGGTCACCGCGATGCCGCAGGCCGACGGCAGCCAGAAGGCGATCGCGATCCATATCTTCCGCGATTCGCAGCGTGGCACCGGCGAAGGCTTTGGGCCATGGGATCTGCAGCCGGGCAGCACCATGACCAATGCCACCGTGGACGCCTCGGTCGCCGGCGTGGACGGTCAGGTGGTCACGGTCAAGTACAAGGACGGCGAGAAGAAGGTGATCGTGACGCCGCAGACTATCATCGTGCGATACGTCGACGGCACCAAGGATGAGCTCAAGCCGGGTGTCAAAGTCTTCATCAACAACGCAAACAAGAAGCCCGATGGCACGATCGAAGCGCCCACCGTCACGTTCGGGCGCGACGTCGCGCCGCCGATGTGATGCGGTCTTCGCGCCGTCTCATGGGCGGCGCACAAGGTGCACGGGGTTAGCTAACAACATCAGCCAACAACAAACGTCATACCTGGGAGAAAACGACATGAAGCATCCATTCCGAGTTCTGGCCTTCACGGCCATTGCGGCAACCTTCGCTGCGGTGTCCGCCTTCGCGCAGGCGCAGAACGTGCGCGTGCGCGGCTCGATCGAGAAGATCGACGGCGACCTGCTGATGGTCAAGTCGCGCGACGGCGCCGACCTGAAGCTCAAGCTCAAGCCCGACGCGGCGGTGCGCGGCGTCGTCAAGGCTTCGCTCGCCGACATCAAGGCCGGTGTCATGGTGGGCATCACCTCGATGCCGCAGGCCGACGGCAGCCTCAAGGCGGTCGAGATTCACATCTTTCCGGCCGGGCAGAACGTGAACCAGAATCACGGACCGTGGGACTTGCTGCCGAACAGCACGATGACCAATGGCGCGGTGCAGGCGTCGGTTGCCGGCGTCGACGGCCAGACGCTGACCGTGACGTACAAGCGCGGCGACAATCCGCCGGAAGAGAAGAAGATTCTGGTGACTGCGCAGACCATCATCGCCGGCTACTCGCCCGCGACCAAGGCCGACCTCAAGGCGGGCCAGCGCATCTTCGTCGCCAATGCGCCAAAGCTTCCTGACGGGACGCTCGAGGTCGCGAGCATTTCATACGGCAAGGACATCGCGCCGCCCATGTAACGGGACATGGGGGGCGCATTCATTTCACGGGAGAGACCCATGAACAGGACATTCCAAGCACTCGCCGCCACCGCCATCCTGGCGTTTGCGGCATCGTCGGCCGTGGCGCAGCAGCAGACCCAGCGCCTGAGCGGTACGATCGAGCGGATCGACGGCAACACCATCTTCGCGAAAGGACGCGACGGTGCCGCGATCACGCTCAAGCTTGCTGACAACGTGGTGGTCACCGCCGTGTTGAAGGCATCAGTGGCCGAGATCAAGCCAGGCGCCTACATCGGCAGCGGTGCGGTGCCGCAGGCCGACGGCAGCCAGAAGGCGGTCGAAGTGCACATCTTCGCCGAATCGATGCGCGGCCAGGGCGACGGCCATCGTCCGGGATGGTACGGCGCACCCAACGGCACCATGACCAACGGCGCTGTCGAGCCAACCGGTACGGTCGGCGCGGCGGTCACCACCGGCGGGGACCCGAGCTTCGTCGTCAAGTACAAGGAGGGCGACAAGCGGATCGTTGTGCCTGCGAACGCGCACATCGTGCGCTATGAAGTCGGCAGCAAGAGCGACCTCAAGGCGGGCGCGCCCTTCAGCGTCCAGGCGGCGGCCAAGCAGCCGGACGGCACCTTCACAGCGCCGCGCATCAACGTCGGCAAGGAGGGCGGTCGGCCGTTCTGAGTCGAGGAACGCTGCGGCGTCATGTTGTCGCAATCGGGGCCGCCGGGGCGCAAGCGTCCGGCGGCCTTTTGCTTGCGGCGCGGTCGGGTGTATCGTTAAGGTTCGTACCGTTCCATAAGGCGTACCGTTCCATAAGGCGTACCGTTCCATAAGGGAGGAATAACATGAAAATTGCCCGCGTTCTCACCGCTGCGGCCTTTGCTGCGGCGTTCGCGGTCACGACGGCTTCGGCGCAGGCGCCGCAGACCGAGCGCGTCGTCGGCAAGATCGAAGGCGTCGACGGTCCGACCCTGGTGGTCAAGACCGACAAGGGCGAGGCCAAGGTCAACATCACGGCGAATGCGGCGGTGTTCGGCGTCGTCAAAGCGACGACCGCCGACATCAAGAAAGGCGACTTCATCGGCGTCGGCGCCACGCCGCAGGCCGATGGCAGCCAGAAGGCGATCCGGGTAATGATCTTCGCGGAGTCGCAGCGCGGCACCGGCGAGGGTCACCGGCCGTGGAACCGGCCCGGCACCACCATGACCAACGCCACCGTCGACACCACCGTCTCGAGCGTTGACGGCCAGAAGCTGGTGATCAAGTACAAGGACGGCGAGAAGACGATCATCATCGGGCCCGACGCCCGCATCAATGCCTACCTCGTCGGCGAGAAGAGCGAGCTCAAGCCCGGCGCCAACATCGCCATCAATGCCGCAGCGAAGAAGGCGGATGGCACGCTCGAGGCCAGCCGCATCAACGTCGGCCGCGGCGACGTTATCCCGGACTGAGCCGGGATTATCGCGTTGAGCCCAAGCCGGCATGACCGGCTTGGGCTCATGTTTCGCAAACGCGGGATGCGCCGTCACAGCACCCGGTAGATGCTCCAGGCCGCCGAGCCCGACACCACGTGCGGCTCGAGATCCTTGCCCCACTGCCGGTGGGCGTCGATCTTGCCGATCGCGGCGAAGAACTGCTCGAGCTGCGCCAGGCTCTCCACCGTGTGATTGACCTCGATCGTCGCCTCGCGCGCGCCGATCGAACCGGTCAACAGCTTGACGTCCATCGTATCGGTGCCGGCCTTGGATCCGACCTCGCGCAGCCATTTGTGCATCAGGTCAATCACGGCCTGCTTCTGCCCGAACCGGGCATCGATCTGCCATCGTGCCACGAACATGTCTCGCTCCCTTGCTATTCGTCCCAGGCCTGGACCACGGTCTGCCGCACGATCTTGCCGTCCTTGATGTCGAGCATCGCCACACAGAAGACCTTCATGCCGTCGGGATAGGTGCAGGCCTGCGTGAACGCGAGCCGGTCGCCCTCGGCGATGGTTTGCGCGACCTCGTGGGTCATCGCGCGGCTGCAGATGTCGTCCCAGAACGTGCTGATCGCCGATTTTCCCCTGATCTCGCGCGGCCCGCTCGGCGGGTTGTTGCGGTCGATGATCCGCACCAGCGCGTCATCGGCGTAGAAGCTCGCGAGCGCGCGCCCATCGCGCCCTTCGATCGCGCGCTTGATCGCTGCGCCCGATACGCCCTTGCTCTTGGCTGCAACTGTCATGGCATCCTCCTTCTGGTTTACCGTGTTCCGGGCGACTTCGCCCGCTCTGCGGCGAGCCGCAGCACAGTGTCGGTTTCCTGCTTGAAGCCGGCAAGATCGACCTGCATGCCGTTGAGCACCGTGCTCCAGTGCCGCACGATCGCCGCCATGGCGACGGCCTCGCGGATGTCCTCGTCGGTCGCGCCGTTGAGCTTGGCGGCGGCGGTGTGGAAATAGACGCAGTACTGGCACGGGATCTGGGACGCCAGCGCAAGCCCGATCAGCTCCTTGGTCTTGCCGTCGAGCCTGGTCTTGGGACTGAGCTGGATCGCCTTGAACTCGGCCCAGGCGCCCGCGATCCCGGCCTCGGGAAACGCCTTGAAGAAGCTCGGCACCAGCCCGAGCGTACGCTCGATGTCCTGGTAGGTGGCTGTCGCATCCTGTGCCGCAGCCGTCTGAACAAGTCCGCTGACCGCGCTCAGCCCGGCTGCCGCCGCGAGCGCCAACATCGTCTTGCGCATGGTCGTCCTCCTGATCGCCGCCGGCTCCCCCAATGCAGCCGGCCCACGGCTACCTTGATATCGAAGGACGAAACGGCGGACTTCGCCCGAAAGAACCATGCCGGTCATGGCTCCTTCGGGCCAACGCGTCAGGCCGGCGGCTGGCGGCCGGCAAGCGCGGCGGCGGCGGCGCGCGTCGGCAGGTCGAGCTTGAGCAGAATGTTGGCGACGTGCCGCTTGACCGTGTGATCGCTCAGGCGAAGCCGGTCGGCGATCGCCGCGTTGCTGAGGCCGTCCGCGATCAGGGCGAGAACCTCGCGCTCGCGCGCGCTGAGCATCATGACCGCCAGGAGCCGCACGCGGTCATGCAGCCCTTCGATCTGCTCGGTTCCCCGTTCAACGAAATGCAAGCCGGACCCGGCCGCCAAATCATTCACCAGCCCCGACACCAGGATTTCCCCGGTGGCCGCATGGGCCGCGATCCGCTCGGTCACGTGCAGCGCCAGTCCCGCGACGGACGACCCATTGGTTTCGATCTCGCCGGCATGAACGCCGGCGGCGAGATCGAGCCGAACGACGCTGGCGGCGTCACGCACCGCCATGGCACAGCGCACGGCGCGCCGGCGCGTCGAACCGCGCGCCGATCGCGTCCGGGCCCATTTCGATCGGATGCCCGCCATGCCGCGCGGTGGATTCGGCGGCGGCCGTGCGCAGCCGGTCGAGCCGTTCGCTCCAGGTGCGATCGCCGAGACGGGCCGCGGCGCGCTCGGGCGAAACCAGCCGCGCGACCAGGATCGTCGCCAGCACCCGATCCTGCCGGGGTCTCGGCCGCGCGCCGGTCAGGAATTCCTCGATCTCATCGATGATGATGTCGGTGTCTCCGGTCCAGATCGGATGATCGCGCCCCTGAAGTTCGAGGAAACGAGCGCCCCGGATGCGCTCGGCCAGATAGCGACCGCCGGCGAGCTTCACGCGCACATCGTCGCTGCGGTGCATCACCAATGTTGGGGCGCGGACTTTGTCGAGGACGGTGCGTACGTCGATCTCTGCATTCATGCGCGCAAGTGCGACAGCCGCGGTCGGGCTCGCCGACAACCGCTCGAACCGCGCCCACCATGTGCGCGTGCGGCCGTCTCCGGCCAGACTGGGCGCCAGTTGCGCGAGACTGGCGCCGCTGCCCCAGTTGCTCTCGGCCGCGCGAATGATATCTGCAAGCCCGTCGTGTCCGGTGACCCAGGTGTGAAAGTGGGCGTAGCCACCATAGAGCAGGAGCGCGCGCGAGCGTTGCGGATAGGTGGCCGCGAACAGAATCGATATCGCGGCACCCTCGGATGCACCGAGCAGCGCCGCGCGTCCGCTGCCTGCGGCGTCCATGACTGCACGCACGTCGTCCATGCGCGTTTCGAGGCGGGGGAGATCGTTCGGATTCACCCGGTCGCTCAACCCGGTGCCGCGCTTGTCCAAGAGGATCAGGCGCGTGAAGGCGCTGAGACGCTCCAGAAGGCGGCTGTAGCCCGCATCCTCCCAGTGCAGCTCGAGATTGGAAATGAACCCGGGTACGAAGATCAGATCGGTCGGACCTTGGCCGACAACCTGATAGGCGATGCGGACGTCGCCGCTCCTGGCATACCGAGTTTCGGGCGGCCGCATGGCCTCTGCCCCTGCGAATTGCGCATGGCAAGCCTAGCACGCGTTCGACTGGAATGTGGAAGCCATCCCAAGACGCACTCCGGGTCGTGGTGAAAAAATAATCGGCGACGTCGTCGGGTTTGGCGAAAACTTCAGCGATTGCCCAACGAACAGGCGCTATCAGGTGCCGCGGTTGCCCTTAAACATTTGATTCACTGATAGAATTCGCTGCCTCCCTCGATCGCGTGCGCTTGGCACGCCCATTGCTAAATCGGTAGCGGATGCCGGTCCGGGGTCTGCCGGCTCAACGATGGAGCGCGTCATCATGTCGACCTTCGACAATCCCTTCGATCCGCAACGGCAGCTCTATAAGTCGGGGTGCAGCTGCGGTCGGCATGTGAGCCAGATCGAGCATGATCGCGACCAGGCGCCGGCACTCCAATGCGCTCCGGTCGAAGACAAACGCTACGAGGGCGTGGTCGCCTCCGCGGTGATGCGCGCGGTGTTTCCCAAGGACGCCGCCCGCCGCGCCTTTCTCAAATCGGTCGGCGCCTCGACCGCGCTCGCCGCGCTCTCGCAGTTCTTCCCGCTCAAGACCGCCACTGAAGTGTTCGCGCAGGGAGGCGCCATCGAGAAGAAGGACCTCAAGGTCGGCTTCATCCCGATCACCTGCGCCACGCCGATCATCATGGCGCATCCGATGGGCTTCTACAGCAAGCACGGGCTCAACGTGGAGGTGATCAAGACCGCCGGCTGGGCGGTGATCCGCGACAAGACGCTCAACAAGGAATACGACGCCGCCCACATGCTCTCCCCGATGCCGCTCGCGATCACGCTCGGCGTGGGCTCGAATGCGATTCCCTACACGACGCCGGCGATCGAGAACATCAACGGCCAGGCGATCACGCTCAGCATGAAGCACAAGGACAAGCGCGATCCGAAGTCATGGAAAGGCTTCAAGTTCGCGGTTCCGTTCGACTACTCGATGCACAACTACCTGCTGCGCTACTATGTCGCCGAGCACGGCCTCGATCCGGACCAGGACATCCAGATTCGTGCCGTGCCGCCGCCGGAGATGGTGGCGAACCTCCGCGCCGACAATATCGACGGCTTCCTCGGCCCCGACCCGATGAACCAGCGCGCAGTTTATGACGGCGTCGGTTTTATTCACGTCCTGTCGAAGGAATTGTGGGAGGGGCATCCCTGTTGCGTCTTCGCCGCCTCGAGGGAGTTCGTCACTCAAACGCCGAACACCTATGCCGCCCTGCTCAAGGCGATCATCGACGCCACCGCCTTCGCCACCAAGGCCGAAAACCGCAAACAGATCGCCGAGGCGATCGCGCCGGCGAACTATATCAACCAGCCGGTCACCGTGCTCGAGCAGATCCTGACCGGGACATTCGCTGATGGACTCGGCAACGTGCAGAGGGTCCCCAACCGCGTCGACTTCGACCCGTTCCCGTGGGAATCCTTCGCGGTGTGGATCATGACCCAGATGAAACGCTGGGGTCAGGTCAAGGGCGAGGTCGACTACGCCGGCGTGGCCAAGCAGGTCTTCCTCGCGACCGACACCGCCAAGCTGATGAAGGAGGTTGGCCTCACGCCGCCGACCACGACATCGAAGACGTTTGTGGTCATGGGCAAGACCTTCGACCCGTCGAAGCCCGAGGACTACATCAAGAGCTTCAAGATCAAGCGAACCACCTGAAGGCAGAAATGATGCACGCGCCGGGCGTTCACCATTATCGCGATCATCGCCAAGCACTCCGTTCACCGCACGCCGGTCAGCGTCCTGATCAAGCGCGGCCGCGCGCCATGCGGATGACGGGGAGGGCGTCATGACCCGCTCGCTCACCTTTCGGGCCGCCTTCATCTCGTTCGTCATCTTCGCGCTGTTCATCGCGATCTGGCACCTCGCCACCATGGGCAGCGGTACTGCCGTGCCCATGGACCCGGAATACGCCAAGCTCGTCGGGGCGACCGCGAGCCAGGGCAAATCGGCGATGCCGGGCCCGCTCGACGTCTGGTGGAAGATCTGGGAGCACCTCAAGAACCCGTTCTACGACCGCGGCACCAACGACAAGGGCATCGGCATCCAGCTCGCCTATTCGATCGCGCGGGTGATAACCGGCTACTTCCTCGCGGTGCTGGCCGCGATCCCGATCGGCTTCATGATCGGGATGTCGCCGATCATGAGCCGCGCGCTTGATCCGTTTATCCAGGTGCTCAAGCCGATCTCGCCGCTCGCCTGGATGCCGCTCGCGCTTTACACGATCAAGGATTCGCATCTGTCCTCGATCTTCGTGATCTTCATCTGCTCGGTCTGGCCGATGCTGATCAATACCGCGTTCGGGGTGGCGGCGGTGCGCAAGGAATGGCTCAACGTCGCCCGCACGCTCGAGGTCGGCACCTTCCGCCGCGCCTTCACCATTATCCTGCCGGCGGCGGCGCCGACCATCCTCACCGGCATGCGCATCTCGATCGGCATCGCCTGGCTGGTGATCGTGGCGGCCGAGATGCTCGTCGGCGGCACCGGCATCGGCTACTTCGTCTGGAACGAGTGGAACAACCTCTCGATCACCAACGTCATCGTCGCCATCCTGGTGATCGGGCTCGTCGGCATGATCCTCGACCAGATGCTGGCGCGCGCCACGCGCCTCGTGACGTTCCCGGAGTGATGGCGCCATGTCCGGGGACAAGTTCATCTCGATCGAAGGGATCACCAAGCGCTTCCCGGCGCCAAGCGGCGGCACCACGACCGTGTTCGAGGACCTGTGGCTGTCGATGCAGCGGGGCGATTTCACCTGCATCATCGGCCATTCCGGCTGCGGCAAGACCACGGTGCTCAATATCCTGGCCGGTCTCGATACGCCGTCGGGAGGAACGGTCATCGTCGACAACCAGGCGATCGAGGGCCCGAGCCTCGACCGGGCCGTGATCTTCCAGAGCCATGCGCTGCTGCCCTGGCGCTCGGTCATGGGCAACGTCGCCTACGCGGTGTCCTCGAAATGGCGGAATTGGACGAAGGCCGAGATCGAGCGGCAGTCGCAAAAATTCATCGACCTCGTCGGCCTCACCGGCGCCGAGCACAAGCGCCCGGCCGAGCTCTCCGGCGGCATGAAGCAGCGCGTCGGCATCGCCCGCGCGCTCTCGATCGAGCCGAAGATCATGCTCATGGACGAGCCGTTCTCCGCGCTCGACGCGCTCACGCGCGGCACGCTGCAGGACGAGGTGCGCCGCATCTGCCTGGAGACCGGGCAGACCGTGTTCATGATCACCCACGATGTCGACGAGGCGATCTATCTCGCCGACCGCGTGGTGCTGATGACCAACGGCCCCAACGCCGTGCTGGCCGAGATCGTCGACAATCCGCTGCCGAAGGATCGCAAGCGCAGCGACTTCCACAAGCACCCGCTCTATTACGGCGTGCGCAACCACATCATCGATTTCCTGGTCAGCCGCAGCAAGGGCTTCACGGAGGAGATGAAGGGCGGTGGCTTCGACCGGCGCCGCGTGCCGCTGGTACGGCCGGGCGCGCCCGAGCCGGTCATCGCCGCGGAGACGCCCGCACACGCGAACGTCACGCCGAATGTCACGCCATCGTGGCCCGGCCTCTCCCAGGGCCGCGCCTGAACGATCAAACTCACGTCCGGGAAAGGAGACTTCCATGAAACGCACCGACCTCACCGAAAAGATTCTCGACATCAAGCGCGAGAAAGGCTGGACCTGGAAGCACATCTGCAGCCAGATCGGGGGCTACTCGGAATTCCTCATCGTCGGCGCGTTGCTCGGCCAGATGAAGCTGACCAAGCCGCAGGCCGCCAAGGCCGGCGACCTGTTCGGGCTGTCGAAGGCCGAGACCGCGATGCTCAACGAGGTGCCGATGCGCGGCGCCGACGTGCCGATGCCGCCGACCGATCCGCTGATCTACCGCTTCTACGAGCTGGTGATGGTCAACGGCCCGGCCTGGAAGGCGCTGATCGAGGAGGAATTCGGCGACGGCATCATGTCGGCGATCGATTTCGACCTGGTCATGGAGCGGCTGCCGAATCCGAAGGGCGACCGCGTGAAGATCACCATGTCGGGCAAGTTCCTGCCGTACAAGTACTACGGCAATTCCGGCAATATTCCGGAATACGGCTACAAGGAAGGCTGACCGGGCGGCCTGTAGCCGCGAATTCGGTGCTTGTTGCGACCCCCTCCCTGTCCCTCCCCCACAAGGGGGGAGGGAACGCTGCGGCACCAACCTTCGCACCACCAACGATGTGCACGCGTCTAAATTCAGAGATGTGTGAAATTCCGATAGCCGTACAGCCGGAAGCGCGCGCGGCCGCGGGAGCGTTGCCATGCCTTTGAGCGATGCGCCCAAGTACCCGAAGACGTCCGGGTTCCGCCTCGGCATCTATGTCTGCAAGGACGCCGAGATCGTCGACTTCGCCGCGCCGCACGGCGTGTTCTCGGTCGCGCGCCGGTTCGATCCGGAGCTCGACGCGTTCCTGGTCGCGGAATCGCTGCGCCCGGTGCAGGCGCAGGCCGGTTTCACGGTCATGCCCAACTATGGCTTCGCCGATGCCCCGGACATGGACGCCTTCCTGATCCCGGGCGGTTTCGGGTTGCGCCAGGAGATCAACAACGGCCGGCTGCACGGCTTCATTGGCGCGCTGCCGGAGAAGACCCTGCTGGTGAGCGTGTGCACCGGCTCGTGGGTCTACGGCCGGATGGGCCTGCTTGACGGCCGCGCCGCCACCAACCGCAAGGAGCCGGACCGGCTCGAGGCCTCGACCATGGGCAAGGTGCCGATCGACCGCCTCGCCGAGATCGCGCCCAAGTGCCGCATCAGCCGATCGCGCGTCGTCGACGCCGGGCGCATCATCTCCGGCGGCGGTATCGCTTCCGGCATGGAGGTCGGCTTTCACCTGTTGCGGCGCGCCGGCTACGACGAGACGTTCATCTCGGAGGTCGCGCGCGTCATGGAATACGCGGCGGCCTATGACCTCTATCGCGATGACATCGTGTTCGACCGCTGACGGCGGTTACCGCGCCGCCAGTGGGGTGCTGAGCCCGTCGCCGGTCTGCGAGTGCTCGCCGCCCGGTTCCGAGATCACGCACAGCGCACTGCCGGCGCTGCCGGCGCCGTCGAACAGCGCGATGTCGCCGAGCGACACGATGCCGACCAGGCGCTTCTCCCGGTTGAGGACCGGCAGGCGGCGCACCTTGATCTCGGCCATGTTCTCCGCGACCTCGTCGAGATCCTCGTCGTCGAAGCAGTATTTCACTTCGGTGCTCATGATGTCGCGCACCGGGGTGGTGGGCGCCTTGCCCATCGCGACCGCGCGGATCGCGATATCGCGGTCGGTGATCATGCCGACCAGCCGGTCTTTCTCGCCGACCGGCAGAACGCCGGCGTCGAGTTCCGCCATCATGCGGGCGGCGTCGCGAATCGACTGATCCGGATTGGCGACCTTGACGTCGCTGCTCATCGCTTCGCTGACTTGCATGATTTCCTCCTGTCGTGCTTGCAACCGATAGGGAGGAACGCCGGCGCGCGCGACGCAGTTCCGAAGTTCCCCATGAATTCCGGCCGGCGGCAGGGGCGGGCGCTTCCTCATGCCGCCTGTTTGAGCTGCGCCGCGCGGGTGGCGAACAACCGCGCCAGCGGCTTGCCGGCCGGACCGCCGCGCGCGCATCTCACGTTCGCTCGCGCATCTCACATATTCAGTTGTCAAACAGCCAAACGCGAAAAAGCCAACGCTCTGCCGGTCCCTCACTTGCCTCGGGCGGGGGAGAGCCCGTCTCTTTTCCCTCCCCCCAATGCGAGGGGTGTGGCGCGCCGAGCAGGCGCTGAACTTGTAGTACGCGCCAGTCGGCGCGCCACGCGGCTTTTCCCGCTTTCGCGTTGGACGGGTCCCGGA
>WNGB01008889.1_pt1 | contig 14196 bp, 11 predicted proteins | sample 5400681 | NCBI WGS metagenome assembly WNGB01 (sample SAMN13153367, study PRJNA577476) | soil metagenome | isolation source: 115 cm soil or saprolite under grassland replicate 2 | place: USA:California | collected 2016-06-15 | reverse complement strand
AGGTCAGAGGCATCCCGGAGGTCAGAGGCATACCGGGTCGGCGCAGCCCTCGCCCGCCTCCAGCTCACGGGCCGTCTCGGCGATGAGGTCCGCCTCGTGGACCAGGGCGGCATCCATCGCCATGGCCGGGGCGGCGACCCGCCCGGCGACGGGGACGCGCACCGGGGCAGGAACCGGGACCGGCGCCGGCCGGGGCCCGCGGCGGGCGGACCGCAGGCCGCTGAGCGCGGCCACCGCCCCGAGCGCTGACACCACGGTGATGACGGCCAGCGCGGGCCGGTAAGCCCCCAGGGTGGCCTGCGCCGACGTGATCCGGCTGGCGCCCCCGGCGTCCACCACCGCCGTCACGATCGCGAGCACGATCGCGCCGCCGACCTGGAACGACGTCTGGAACAGGCTGGCCGCCAGGCCCTGCTCCGCGTCGGCGACACCGTCGGTCGCGGCCAGGCTGAGTGCGGAGAAGCCCAGGCCGAACGCGACGCCGATGAGTACCACCGCCGGCAGGATCACCGACGGATAGTCGGGCTGGACACCGACCCGGAGGAACACGGCGTAGCCGGCCACCAGGCTGGCGAACGCGACCACGGCGACCCGGGCCGTCCCGAACCGGCCGATGATCGCGGTCATCCGGGTGGAAAGCACCGCCACCATCACGCCGGCCGGCAGGAATGCGAGCGCCGTGGCGATCGCGGACCAGGACGCCAGGGTCTGCAGGTACTGGGTGACCAGGAACTGGAACGACACGTACGACCCGAACAGCGTCAGCGCGCCGATGTTGGCCCGGGTCAGCGGCCCGGAGCGGAAGATGCCCAGCGGCACCAGCGGGTCCACGCTGCGGCGCTCGATCACCACGAAAGTGATGAGGAGAACGGCGACGACCGCGAACGAGCCCACGGTCCGGGCCGACCCCCAGCCGGCCTGCTGAGCCGAGACCACGGTGTACACCAGCAACAGCATGGCGCCGGTCACCGTGACCGCCCCGGGAACGTCGAACCGGCGGCTGCCGCGCGGCTCCCGCGAGGCGGGCGCGCGCGGGATGAACCGGATCGCGGCGATCAGCGTGAGCAGGGCCACCGGCGCCGGCACCAGCAGCGTCAGCCGCCAGCTCACCTCGGTGAGCAGGCCGGACAGCACCAGGCCCAGCGAGAATCCGCTCGCCCCGAAGGCCGAGTACACGCTGATGGCCCGGGTTCGCATGGGGCCTTCGTGGAACGTCGTGGTGAGCAGCGACAGTCCGGCCGGGGCCGTGAACGCCGCCGCGATGCCCTTGATGAACCGGGCCGCGATCAGCAGGCCGACGCTGCTGACCAGCCCGCCGAACAAGGACGCGACCGCGAACAGGGTGAGGGCCGCGAGGAAGACGCGCCGCCGGCCCAGCAGATCAGCCGCGCGGCCGCCGAGGAGCAGCAGGCCGCCGTAGCCGAGCACGTAGCCGCTGATCACCCACTGCAGCGACGACGTGGACAGCCCGAGGTCGGCGCGGATGGCGGGCAGTGCCACACCGACCATCGACACGTCGAGCGCGTCGAGGAACAGGGCCCCGCACAGCACGATCAGGATCGCCCACAGCCGCGGGCTCCAGCGCTGGTCACCGGCGCGCGCGGGCGGCGCCTGCGGCCGCGTGCCCGCGGGGGCCTGCTGCTGGGACCGGACCACCGGGCGGGAGGCCTGGGCCGCCTCGGGTCGAAGGGACGGGGAGGGAGAGGCCGCCTGGGTGCGGCTGGTTGACTCCATGAGCTAAACCATATGCATGTACAAGCACTAGATGCAAGCGCAATTAATGTAGTTGCATCTAGTTCGGCTTCGCGCTATCCTGCGCTCATGGGCGGAGCGACGGGCGAGACGGTGGTGAGCACGTGGCGGGCCATCGCGGCCAGTCACGCGGCAGCCAACGCCGCGCTCGAGCATGAACTGGCCCGCCAGGGCCTCGGCGTCAGCGAGTTCGAGGTCCTCGACCGGCTGTCCGAGAGCCCGGAGGACAAGTTCCGGGCCCAGGAACTGGCCGACGCGGTCCACCTCAGCCAGAGCGCCCTGTCCCGGCTGATCGACCGGCTGGAAAAGAACGGGCTGGTCCAGCGCTCACTGTGCGGCGAGGACCGGCGTGGCATCTACGTGAACCTCACCGAGGAAGGCCTGCGGCGTCACGCCGAGGCTGCTCCCGTGCACCGGGAAGTGCTGGCCCGGATCCTCCCGCCCTCGCTGGTCGAGTGCCAGTGCACCGACTCGGTGCCCGCCTGACGCAGTCGGCCGTTATGGGTTGGGCAGTCGGCCGTTCCTGCCTGACGCAGCCGGCCGTTATGGGTTGGGCAGTCGGCCGTTCCTGCCTGACGCAGCCGGCCGTTGCCGCCTGACGCGGCCCGCCTCGCCGCCTGACCACGCCGCCACCTGGGCACAGCCGGCCCCGGCCTCCCCAGCACCGCATAATCAGCCGCCCGGGGGAGCGGATCCCGTGATCCCCCCGTAACCTGGCTCAATGGGCATGATGATGGCCGTCAGCTTCGAACGCTACGGGCGGCTCTACTACCTGGACCCCGGGCCGCTCACGCCCCGGGTCGGTGACAAGGTTCTCGTGCCCACCGACGCCGGGCCCGAGGTGGCCGACGTGATCTGGGCCCCGCAGTGGGTGGATGACGACGTGGACGGGCTGCCGGTGTGCGCCGGGCTCGCCACCGACGAGCACCTGTCCCGGGACGAGGCCAACCGGGGCCGCCGCGCCGAGGCCCGGGTGGCTGCCCGCCGGCTGGCCCGCGAGCACGGCCTGCCCATGAAGATCATCGGCGTGGACTACGTGGACGATCCCAACGTGTACACGATCTACTTCAGCGCGCCGGGCCGGGTCGACTTCCGGGCCCTGGTCCGCGACCTGGCCGCCCGGCTCCGCGGCCGGGTGGAACTGCGCCAGATCGGCCCGCGGGACGAGGCCCGGCTGCAGGGCGGCATCGGTCCGTGCGGCCGCGACCTGTGCTGCTCCACGTTCCTGAAGGACTTCGAGCCGGTGTCCGTCCGGATGGCCAAGGACCAGGAGCTGCCCGTCAACCCGCTGCGGATCGCCGGGGCCTGCGGCCGCCTGATGTGCTGCCTCAAGTACGAGCACCCGCTCTACCAGGACTTCCGCAAGGACGCCCCCAGCATCGGCTCCGCCGTCGAGACCCCCGAGGGCCCGGGCGTCGTCACCGGCCACAGCGTGCCCGGTGACAAGATCGTGGTCAAGCTGGCCCGCGACGGCAGCAAGTGCGCCTGCCCGAAGGCGAGCGTGTGCGGATCACGCCAGGCCTACGAGGCCAAGTACGGCGACCAGCCGGCCGGAACGCCCGCCCCGTAGCGCCACCCCGCGTCCGCCCACGCGCGATCGTGGACGGAAACGGTCGCCCCATGGCGATCGTGGACGAAAATGGTCGCCCGGACAGCCCTTATCGTCCACGGTCGGCTGGGATTGGTGTCCTTGTGAGTGATGTTGCTGGCGGGGTAGGGCCCGAGGGCGTGCCGGGACGTGATCGCCGGGGGCGCCGAACGCGGCTGGCCCAGCGCCGTGACCGCCGGAGGGGCCGAACGCGGCTGGCCAGCGCCGTGACCGCCGGGAGCTTCCGGGGAAGGCGCAGCCGCGGGCTGGCACTGGCGCTGGCCTCCGGGATGTCCGCCGTCATGCTCGCGGCCTGCAGCACCGGCAGCGCCGCCCACCCGGCCGCCAGCGCACCCGGCTCCAGCGCGGCGGCCGCCCCGCAGGCCAGCGTCCCGATCGCCGAGCCGGCCGGGCCGCCGCCGACCACCCTGGCCGGGTACTACGGCCAGGCACTGCGGTGGCAGGCGTGCGACAAGGTCTTCCAGTGCGCGCGGCTGCTCGTCCCGTTCGACTACCGGCGGCCTGCCTGGCGGCGGTTCTCGCTGCCGGTGATCCGGCTGCGCGCCACCGACCCCGCGAAGCGGATCGGCTCGCTCGTCGTCAACCCCGGCGGCCCCGGCGGCTCCGGCATCAGTTACGCACTGCAGGCCCGCACCGAGATCGCCGCCCCGGTGCGGGCCCGCTTCGACGTGGTCGGCTTCGACCCCCGCGGGGTGGGCGCGAGCGAGCCCGCCGTGCACTGCCTGTCCGGGCCCCAGCTGGACACGTACTTCTCCACTAACGAAAACCTCACCGGGCCCGCCCACCTCGCCCCGGTGATCGCCGAGGCGAAAGTGTTCGCCCGGGGATGCGAGCGTGAGTCCGCGACGCTGCTGCCGTGGGTGGGTACCCGCAACGGCGCTCGCGACGTGGATGTGCTGCGTGCCGCGCTCGGTGACGCGAAACTGACCTTTCTCGGCAAGTCCTACGGCACCTACCTGGGCACCTGGTACGCGCAACTCTTTCCCGCTCACGTCAGGGCGCTGGTCCTGGACGGGGCGATCGACCCGGGCGGCTCCTCGTTGCGGATGAATATCGTGCAGGGGCAGGGCTTCGGGGTCGCGCTGCGCGCGTTCGTGGCGGACTGCGTCGCGCGCGCCGGCTGCCCCGTGGGGCGCGGGCCCGTGGCGGCGGGGCTGGCCCGGATCCAGGGGCTGATCAGCCAGGCCACCGCGCATCCGCTGATCAACAACCTGTCCAGCCAGCGGGCTGACGGGGCCTTGGTGCTGAACGGCATTGCGACCGCGCTGTACAGCCAGGCGTACTGGCCGACGCTGCGCGAGGCGCTGGCCTCCGCGTTCCGCGGCGATGCGACCGTGCTGGTCGAGCTGGCCAACGCCCTCTGGGAACGCAACGCCACCGGCCAGTACACCAACCTGGCCGATGCGAACATGGCGATCGACTGCCTGGACCGGCCCTGGCCTGCCGGGGGCCCGGCCGGGCTGGCCCGCTGGAGCGCAGCGGCCGCCAGCGCCGAGCGGGCCGCGCCGGCCTTCGGGGCCTCGATCATGTGGGGCAGCCTGCCGTGCGCATACTGGCCGGTCCGCGCCTACCCCCGGCCGTCGATCCGCGCGGCGGGCGCCCCGCCGATCCTGGTTATCGGCAACAAACGGGACCCGGCCACGCCGTACCGCTGGGCCCAGGCCCTGGCCGGGGACCTTCGCTCCGGGGTGTTGCTGGGGTGGGACGGCAACGGGCATACCGCGTACATGCGCGGGAGCTCCTGTGTGGACGGGATCGTGAACCAGTACCTGCTGGACCTGGCCGTGCCCCGCTCCGGCACCGTCTGCCCCTGACCCAGGCACGCTGGGAGGCTGGCGCCGACCGGGCGGCGGCTCATCTCCTGTCACATCCAGCACTGATGCAACACTCCCCACAGACGCCACAGCCCCCTGTCCGTGATCATGACTTTGGTGTCGCTGGAACGACACCAAAGTCATGATCACGGGGGCCGGGGCCACCCCGGGGCGCGGGTTCGCGGCCGGGACACGGGCTGGTGGGCGGACCGGTAGACTCGGTGAGCCGCCGGATGGCGGCCTGCCGCCTTAGCTCAGTCGGTCAGAGCGACGCACTCGTAATGCGTAGGTCATCGGTTCGATTCCGATAGGCGGCTCCCACGTCGCAGGCCCCTTCCGATCATGGAAGGGGCCTTCTTGCTAACAGGCTTGCTAACAGCCGTCGGTGCCCGGGTCGTTCCAGCTTGACCGGAGCAGAGTCGATGTCAGCCCGGTTCAGGGTCCTCCAAGGAAAGGAGAGGGCCCGCCGGAGTGGCGGGCCCTCTGTTGGCGTCCCAGCGAAAAACGCTGCGAGAGCGACGGCCGAGGTCTCTCGGTCCCTCTTGCCTCGGGACAGCCCCGGGATATATGGACCCATCGGCCTTAACTCGGCTAGCCGATGAGCCGTGCGCCACTTGGGTTACGTGCCGATTCGTACGGCTCCCGGGGTCGGCTCCGTCAGAAAGTGCATTTCGCGCTCCCTTAACTGGTAGTGAGCGGTTTACCAACCGTGTCGAATACCTCAAGCTGAGGAGCGGCGAGATGGGGGCACTCGTCCTCGTTGGTGCGTCTTTGCCGTTGCCCCAGCTGCATCAAACGGTCACGTGACAGCACAGAAGCTGATGTCACATCGCGGCGTCTGTCGCAACCCGGTCCTCACGCCGCCATGCTGACCTGCGGTTCCCGCCAAGCGCTGTATGCGGCCGTCGGTGAGCACGGTCCCGGATCCCTTACGGCACCGTCTTCACGCATTCCGGGGAATGATGCATCTGTTGCAACTCCGCTCATTTGCAGGGTCGTGGCGTGGATGTGCCGTAGGTCGTGCAGCCGCGCGTGCGGCAACTGCTCCTTCGGGCGCGGCCCTTGGCCGGGCTCGTTGTGGGCGCGGATGAGCTTGGTCATCAGCGAGGTAACGGTGTCGGGGTAGATCGGCTCGCCCCAGCCGGTGGTGAACACGTAGCCGTCCTTGACGCCGCGCCAGGCGTCGCCCCCCTTGAGCTGGTCGGCGGCTTGGTTGCTCTTGTGCTGGTGGAGAACGGCGACGGTCTCGTCGTCAATCGACACGACGCGGGCCCGGCCGCTCTTGGTGGTGCCGTCGATACGCTCGCCTGCGATCACGCCGGTTGACCCGGTGATGGTGATCCGCTTTGCCTCCAAGTCGACATCTAGCCAGCGGAGGTTGAGTAGCTCGCCCCGGCGGGCTCCGGTGTAGGCGGCGACGTGGAAGAAGGCTCCCAGCCGGTCGTGCGCTGCGATGTCGAGGAACGCCCGGAGCTGGGCCACGGTCCAGACGGTGCCGGGCTCGTCCCTCTGTGCGCGGGGCCGCTTGGCCCGTTCCACCGGGTTGATGCTGATCAGCTCGTCAACGATCACGGCGTCTCGGAAGGCCTTCCTGAGCACCGCGTGCAGGTGGGTGACGGTGGCGCCGGCCAGTGGTTTGCCGTCCCGGCCTCCGCTGGTCAGCAGGTCGCGGTAGAGCTTGGTGATGGTGGACGGCCGCACGGCCTGGATTGGCAGGTGCCCGATGCGCGGCGTGACGTAGAGCCGGATGCAGGACCGGTAGTCGTGCAGGGTGCGCGGCTTGATCTCCATGGCGTGGCTGTCGATCCAGTCATCGAGGTAGGCGGTCACGGTGATCCGGTTGCGGTCGATGTACTCGCCTCGGCGGGCCTTGACCCGGGCCTCGTCGCGGGCGGCCTTGGCTTCTTCCTCGGTGACGTAGCCGCCGACCCAGTGGGGCTTGCTGATGCCGGTCTCGGTGTCCTTGACCCGGATCACGTACGACCAGGTAGCGCCGCGCTTCATGACGCCGTCACGGAGCTTGGGGACGTTCTTTCGGGGCATTACGCGGCGGTCCTTTCAGCGAGCAGCCTGGAGACGTACTCCTCCAGGGCGGTGAGGGGGATGCGCCGTGATCCGTCGATGCGGATCGAGGCGATAGCGCCGCTGGCCAGCAGCTCGTAGAGCTTGCTGCGGGAGATGGCCAGGGCCTCGGCCGCTTCGGGGACGGTTAGCAGGAGCCGGGGCATGGCGCACCTCCCGTCGTCGCTGAGGCGGCGCGGGAGTCGATGGCGGCCAGCTCGGTGATGGACGGCAGGTAGCTGCGTCCGGCGAAGTGCCAGTCAGTGATGGTGAGCGTGGTGCCGCCGTTGAGGTCGGGCAGCAGCCCGGCGGCCTGGGCGGTCTCGCGCTGGTGGGCGGCGCGGTCGGCGCGGAGTGTGCCGAGGGTGGTGGAGTAGGCGCGGCTCTTGGTGGAGAAGTGGCCGCCGAAGCCGAGCATGTGTGCCCAGGCGGCCAGGTGCAGGTCCTCGAAGGCGGGGAGCTTGGCCAGGCGCAGGCATTCGGCGATGTGGCGGCGGGCGTGGTCGCGGATGGGCAGCTCGGCGAGCTGGTCGGCGGGGGTGATGCGGCGGTCGAGGGTGCCGGTGCATTCGGCGGCCTTGGTGGCGTACTTGGCGACGTACGCGGCGACCTTGCTGTCCGTCAGGTCCCCGCTGGTAGTGACCGGGCGGCTGTCGAGTTCGCGGCCCCAGGCCAGAGTCCGGGCGGGCACTCCGCGGGCGGATGGGGTTTCGAAATGGACGGCGTGGGCGGCCTGGCCGATGGCGTCCGTGAGCAGGCCGAGGGTGGCCCAGGCGGGCGGGGCCGTGGCCGGTCCGGTAGGGCCGTCCAGGCGGATGATCGCGTGGAAGTGGACGACCCCGCGGTGCTGGTATTCGGCGACCTTGGCGTACGAGAGCCGCGCCTGGGCGGTGAACGCCTTGCCGGTGAGCCCGGCGTGGCGGGCGAGGGTCCGGCGCAGGGTGATGGTGAAGCGCCGCCACAGCTCAGGGGCGCAGGCGTTGAACAACACCGAGCTGGTGTAGTCGTAGCAGTCCGGGCACAGCGGTTCGCCGAGCTGGTCGTCGTCGCGGCCGTGCTTCTGGGTGCAGGACATGCGTATGCCGTGAGGACAGGCCCCGGCGTTTCGGCGTGGATGGCAGGCCAGTGCCTTGCCGTCGCCTTCCCGGCAGGCGTGGACGGGGCCGAAGGAGGGTGCGGTCAAGGTGGTGAACACGCACGGGTGCTGGGCGACGATGGCCGGGATGCCCTTACCGCCGGTCAGCCCGGCGCGGATGAGCTGATAGGTGTCAGCCCGGTAGACCTCGGCGCACGGTGGGCAGCGGGACGCCCGGCGGGTCTTGCACGCGATGGGCAGAACGCCGCCGGGTTCGTGGACAGTGGTGTAGCGGTGGATCAGTTCGCCGGTCGCCCCGTCGATGTGGTCGACGCGGCCGCGCAGCAGGACGGGTTGCAGGCATCCGCCGGGGTGCCGGATGCCAATCGCGAGGGTGGGGTTGGTGGGCAAAGGTGGTGCTCCTCTCGTCTGCCCTTGCGGGCGGGGGTGGACGAGCGGAGGCGAACCGCAGCCAGGCGCGGGAGGTAATCGGGTGGGGTGATCAGCGGTGCTCTGCCGCATGGGGCCTGGCCAGGGTTGCTGCCGCTCAGGCGTTGTCATGTGGGGCTGGTGGCACCGTGACCGGGCACCCGGTGATTCACCGGCCCGGTGTTTCCACGGCCATCCCTCGATGAGGGGAGGGCTCAAGGGTCCTCGACCTAACACGTACCTAAAGTACGTGCCCGATACATTCGATACCAGCTCAGTTTCTGGCGGTAAGCCGTCCCGCGAGGTCGCGCAGGTCGCTGGCGGGCGGGTCTTGCATCGTGAGCAGGTCAGAGATGAGCAGCCGGACCAGCTCGTGGCTGCGTACTTGTTCCGGGGTGATCTCCTCGGCCTCACATAGCGCGGCGACCGCTTCGGTGACCTGGCGGCGCTGCGCATGGGCGCGGGCCACGTCGATGAGCATCCGGGCGCGCCGTTCGGCGGACAGCCCGGCGGTGTCCACCGTGGCGGCGACGCGCAGAGCGCGGCCCGCGTCGCCGAGTTCGACGGCGGCCGCGATCTCATACAAGCCGACGTTGGCCGGGCCGAACTCGGTGTTGTAGTCGTTGCGGCCTTCGCCGAGTTGCCCGGCGATCTGGCTGGCCCGGTCAAGCTGGCCATAGGCGGTGCCGGCGTCGTTCAGCCGGGCGGCGATGACGGCGCGCTGCAAGGTCAGGCCACCCTGCAACGACATGGCCTGCTCATTGCCCTCGCCCGCCATGGGTGAGAGGGCGTCGGCGGCGGTGCGGGCGGTCTCCTCGGCCTGGCCGTAGTGGCGGGCAGCGATGAACACGAACACCAGGCGGTACGCCCCGGCCGCCACCAGCAGCGGGTCACCCGCCCGTTCAGCGGCCGCCATGGCCCGGTCAGCGGCGATCCAGGCCACGTCGGGTTCACCGAGCTTGGCCAGGGCGGCCGAGCAGGCCTGGTACGTCGTGGCCAGCAGCTCGAATGCTCCGGCCCGCTGGTCTTCGGGGGCTGTGCGGGCGGCGGTTTCCAGGTCGGGGACCAGGCCGTTCAGCAGGTTAGTCAGTTCGGTGTAGCGTCCCGCGTGCGTCAGGTCCCACGCTTTACGGGCCCTGCCGCGAAGTGCGCTGACCGCTGGTGCGCGGCCACCGCCAAGCATGGCGCGGAGCATATGAGCGCCAGACAGGACCAGCCGCAGTTCCCCCGCGCCCGGAGGCTCTTCGGTCACCGCGGCGACCACGGGTGCCTCCGCGGCCAGTTCTGCGAGCGGGATATCGAGCGCCGCGGCCAGGGTTTCCAGCACCGACATGCGGTCGACCTTGCGGACGCCGCGCTCGACCTGGGACACCCAGGCCACCGACCGGTCGATCATCCGCGCCAGCTCGGGCTGGGACAGGCCCCGACGGTGACGCTCTGCTGCGATCTTCCGGCCAAGGGCCTGCTGATAATCCGGCGTGCTCAACCGCCCGTGCCCTTGCCCGTCTGCAGGGTCAGCCAGTCCACTTCGGTGCTGGCCAGGTACTGGTCCCGCTCGGCCAGGTAGCGGCGGGTGGCCGGGGATGCCTCATGGGCCTCGAACGCCGCCTTGTCCCGGTACAGCTCGTAGAAGATCCGCTGCAGAGGCTGGCCTTCCACCAGGTGGGTCGCGTACACCAGCGTTCCCGGCTCATTGGCCTTGATGGCTTCGACGGTCTCGGCTACCAGCCGGTCATAAGCCTCAGCACTTGCCTCGTCCTTGCAGGTGAAGCGGACGCACAGACCGAACATCAGTCTCCTCCAGGTCGCGTGACGCCATGTTCGCACTCAATGTGCTGGGCCAGTACACGAAGTGTCACGTATTTATTGTACGTGTAAGGTACTTAAAGTACGCTCAGCGTCACCGAGGTCGTAGGCCAGCCGTACGAGCGAGGACCGATGAACTCTCCAGCGCCCAGAGCGCTTGCGTTACGCACCACCGGCGTCACCTACCCAGGCACCCCCGAGCACGTCCACCAAGTCCGCGCCGACCTGCGGCCCATACTCCGCGGCTGCCCCATGACCGACGACGTGATCCTCTGCGCCTCCGAACTCGCCGCCAACGCCGCCATCCACAGCGACTCACGCCTGCCCGGCGGGACCTTCACCGTCCGGGCCAAGATCAGCCCAGGCGACTACGTCTGGATCGAAGTCGAGGACAACGGCGGCCCCTGGACTCCCACCGTCAGAGACCCAACCCAGCACCACGGGCTCGACATCGTCCGCGCCCTCGTCAGTGACTCCGGGATCGACGGCGACCAGGACGGCCGAACCGTCTGGGCCCGCTTCGACTGGACCGAGTGATGGCCACCAGGCCCACCGGCCACGCGGACCGATGGACGGCCGTTGTCGATGGTCAGCGGTTGCGGGATCTCCGTCGCCAGCGGGCGCTATCCCATCCCAGGCAGAGCTGGCCGAGCTGGCGGGAGTCAGCGCGCACACGGTGTCCAAGCTAGAACGGCAGCCAGCCTCTTGCTGCCGCAGCCGGACCCTGGCCCGACTCGCAGCCGCCTTGGGCGAAACTCCCTCTGCAATCGTGGCCGGCGTGGGTCCACGCCCGGACTGATACGGCGGAATCCGTCATCCTGTGAGGATTTTCTTCACTGTCATCAAGGGCGCGCCTGCGGCGCGCCAGCCGTCCGGCCCAGCGGGCCGGATCGGGCGCAGGGGCGCGAAGCCATCCGGCAAATGCGTGACTGGCCCCGCCGAGCGCCACCACAGTCCGAGAGCAGGTGAGCAGTGGGCGACCGCCGACTGTGGGGCGGCGGCCTGCCGCGCCCTGCCGGGCGGAAGCCCTACGGGCGCGGCGCCGCACGCCGGTCAGTTCACCCGCACCCGCAGGCCGGTGGCGCAGGCCCTAACGATCCCAGGTGACCGCGCCTGCGTATCTGACTGGGCCGTCCTCCTCGCGCCGGGCATCCTGTCGCCGTGCAAAGATCACCGTCAAGGTCGTACGTCCTCGCTGCGCTGCGGGCGCTCCACCTTGACACTGATCTTCCCCGGCAAGACCCGGCACCTGTCAGGAGGACGGGGGAGGTGCCGAAGATCGGACTGCGTCTGCTACCTCCGAAAGAGCTGTAGCTAGGGCAGCTATAGCCTTAGCTGTCGCTGCCTGTGCCCAAATGGTTGCCGCCGTTTGCTCGTCAGGTCGTTCCGACCCGCCTAGCGCGTTACTGATCCATTGATCAGCGTCATCAAGATAGTTCCGGACCGATGGTTCACGACGTCTCATCACGCCTTTAGTTGACTCTTGGCCAGCCTCACTGTCAACCTTCACTCAAAAGTGAGACGGCTAACACGCATCGGTCTAGACTGCCTAACTGGCCGGACTTGGCGTACAGCGGCGCTGAACCGGCACTGGCAGAGATGTCCACCATCACGGGAGCGTGTTGTGATCATGTGTGGCGTACGCTAGCAGATTGATCGATTTGTGAACGCGGCTGAGGCCTGCCACGACGCTATGGAAAGAAGTGTCAGCTAGCGGTGGCAAGCCGCCACTCCTCCCCGTGGCCACATAGCTATGAGCGGAGTCGCTTCGAGATAAAATCCCAAAGACTTCGCCGAGGGGGTGGGGGAAGGGCTGAGGTTTGCTCCTCGGACTGATCGGATGACGACGCTGCTACACTCTCGCTGAGATGGTCGAGGTCAAGTTGGGAGCTTCTCCAGTATTCTGCAAGCGTGTAGTCAGTAGCGTCCCGTGCTTCCCCAAATATTGAGCGTATGCAGCCCGTGGGACGGCAAGATCGTGCCCATGCCTCAGCCAGCCGCGTCCAAAGTACGTTCTTGCTCTCCTGGTCAGACTCTGACAGAAGCCGTTCAGCGATATCGGATGATGCTCGTTGCTTAGAGGAAAGCCACCGTAGGGTGTCAGCCAGTTGCTCTGTATCGCCGACTTCCTCGGCAATGCCACTCAGCCTAAGTTGATCTTGGTTTCGGGGTGTGTCGCTCCGTGGTGTTCTGCCTGGTGGCCGGCATGATCGCGGCTTATGGCAGACAATGGCGTGGTGGCTGGCGGGCGGCTGACGGACTGGGTCTCTCTCGGCGTGCTGGCGGCGTTCGTGCCGCGGGATGCGGTGGATGACGCGGTCACGGCGGCCGGGAAGCAGGCGAAGCGGTCGGACGGGAAGCTCCCGCCGCACGTCATGGTCTATTTCGTCATGGCGCTGGCCCTATTCGCCGACGATGACTATGAAGAAGTCGCCACGCGGCTGACCGAGACGCTGACGGCGTGGGGCTGCTGGGACGATTCGTGGAGCGTGCCGACGTCAGGCGGGATCACCCAGGCCCGCCAGCGGCTGGGATACGAGCCGCTGAAGGAGCTGTTCTCCGAGGTCGCGGCCCCGGTTGCGGAGGAGCTGACCGCCGGGGCGTTCCTGGGCCCGTGGCGGCTGATGGCCATCGACGGCTTCGAATGGGATGCCCCTGATACCAAGGAGAACGCGGCCGCGTTCGGGTTCGCCGGCACCGGGGCTGATGACGCGGGCCGGCCGGCGTTCCCGAAGGTGCGGGTGGTGACGGTCAGCGAGTGCGCCTCGCATGTGGTAGCGGACGCGGCGATGGGCGCGGTGGCGGGCAAGGGCGCCGGGGAGCAGTCGCTGGCCCGCAAGCTCTACCGCAGGCTGGACGGGGACTGGCTGCTGATCGCCGACCGGAACTTCTTTAACTGGGCGGACTGGTGCGCGGCGGCGGATTCCGGCGCGGCGCTGCTGTGGCGGGTGAAGGCTGACCTGACGCTGCCGGTCCTGGACCTGCTGCCCGACGGGTCGTACTCCTCGGTGCTGGTCAGCCCGAAGATCCGCGGCAAGGCCCGGCAGGCGCTCATCGATGCGGCCCGCGCCGGGGAGGACCTGGACGAAGACCAGGCCCGCTACGTCCGGGTGATCGAATACGAGGTCCCTGACCGTGACGGTGACGGGAAAGGGGAGGTGATCGCCCTGGTCACCACGATCACCGCGATGACCGAGGCCCCGGCGCCGCTGCTCGCGGAGGCCTATCACCAGCGCTGGGAACATGAGACCGGGAACGCCCAGCTCAAGACGTACCTGCGCGGCCCCGGGAAAGTGCTGCGGTCCAAGAGCCCGGACATGGTCCGCCAGGAGATCTACGGCTACCTGCTCACCCACTACGCCCTATCGGCCCTGATCTGCCGGGCCGCCACCGAAGCAGGCATCGACCCGGACCGGGTCAAATTCAAGCGTACCGTCCGCATCATCCGCCGCCGGGCCGCTGACCCGGCGGCCTTTCCCCCCTGAGCACCGGGAACGCATCCTCGCCACGGTCATGGCCGACATCACCCGCAAGAAGCACCTCAACCCCAGGCGCCGCCACCGGACCTACCCCCGGGTCGTCAAGCGGGCCCGCCACAACTCCTACCGGGTCAAACGACCTGGTGACCACGGCATCCGCCACAGCGGACC
>WNGB01009563.1_pt1 | contig 14197 bp, 13 predicted proteins | sample 5400681 | NCBI WGS metagenome assembly WNGB01 (sample SAMN13153367, study PRJNA577476) | soil metagenome | isolation source: 115 cm soil or saprolite under grassland replicate 2 | place: USA:California | collected 2016-06-15 | reverse complement strand
CGCTGCGCGTTGTTGAAGTAGGCAGGGACAGTGACGACCGCGTCAGTGACGGGCTCACCGAGATAGGCCTCGGCGTCGGCCTTCAGCTTCTGGAGGATCATCGCCGAGATCTCCGGCGGCGCGTAGTCCTTGCCCTCCGCCTTCACCCGGACGTCGCCGTTCGGTCCCTGGACGACCTCGTAGGGGACGATCTTCATCTCCTCGGAGACCTCGTCGTACTTGCGGCCCATGAAGCGCTTGATCGAGAAGATCGTGTTCTGGGGGTTCGTCACCTGCTGGCGCTTGGCCGGCGGGCCGACCAGGCGCTGGCCGTCCTTCGTGAACGCGACGACGGACGGCGTCGTGCGGCCGCCCTCGGCGTTCGGGATCACGGTAGGCTCTCCGCCCTCGAGCACGGCCATGCAAGAGTTGGTCGTGCCGAGGTCGATGCCGATGGTCTTTGCCATGTGGTTACTCCTTGAGTCTGTGATTGGAAGAAATCTGAGTCTGAGTATAGCAAGTTGAGCGAGCAGCGCCTCCAGGACTACGCGAAGCTGCTCGTCGAGCGCTGTCTCGACGTCAAGCCGGGCTGGCAGGTGGAGCTCATCGCGACGATCGCGGCGCGCCCGCTCGTCGAGGAGGTGGTCCACCATCTACGAGCGCCGTCCCTTCCAGCACCTCTGGGCCGAGGAGGCACCAGAGGAGCTCCTGGAGAAGCTGGCTCCGATCGAGAGCTACATCGACGACGAGATCGACGCGTGGATGGGCATCAGCGCGCCCGAGAACGTGCGTGACGGAAGCGACACGCCGCCCGAGCGACGGGCCGCACTGGCCAGGGTCGGCGCGCCGTTCGTCCAGAAGCGCTTGACGCTGGACATCCCGTGGGTCGTCTGCCGCTACCCGACGCCGGCACTGGCGCAGAACGCGGGCATGACGCTGCGGGCCTTCGAGGACTTCCTCTACGGCGCGTGCCTGCTCGACTGGGACGAGGAGGGCCGGAAGATGCGCCGCATCGCCGACCGCTTCGACGCGGCGAACGAGGTGCGGATCGTGGGGGCCGGCACGGATCTCAAGCTCAGCCTCGAAGGCCGCCACGGCGAAGTCGACGACGGGCATCTGAACATGCCCGGCGGAGAGGTCTTCTACAGCCCGGTCGAGGACGCAACCGAGGGTGTCGTCCACTTCTCGGAATTCCCGGCCGTGCTCGAGCAGGACGTGGTGACCGGAGTGCGGATGGTGTACGAGGGCGGCCGCGTGGTCGACGCCTCAGCCGACGACGGCGAGGACGCGCTCTTCGCCCGCCTCGACCGCGACGAGGGCGCACGTGTGCTGGGCGAGCTCGGCATCGGCTGCAATCCGGGCATCCAGCGGCACACGAAGGAGACGCTCTTCGACGAGAAGATCTACGGGACAATCCACCTGGCGATCGGTCAGGCGCTGCCGCACATCGGCGGCAAGAACGTTTCCTCGGTGCACTGGGACATGGTCAAGGACCTGCGTCCGGGCGGGCGGATCGAGTGCGACGGCGAGCTCGTCCAGGAGAACGGCGAGTGGACGTTCTAGGCCGGTCGGCGTAGCCGAGTCCACGGGCCTGGCGGAGTGAGTAGGGACTCGGCGCGGAGATACGCGAGCCCGATCAGCGGGAAGTCGCTCAGGCGCTCGAGACAGAGGAAGCGCGGCCGCCACTCGGGGAAGAACTTGCCGGTGAACATGAGCAACCGCTCGAGCTGAAAGACGTGGTCGAGCGACTGGAGCCCGTGCCGGGCTACGCGGCCGGTGAATGAGCGCTTGCCGGCGCGAAGGACGTCGGCGAACACGCAGAAGTTCAGCGAGACCTCCGGCGCGTCATGTGCGCGCGTCCACGCGATCGCCTCGACGATCAGGAATTCCATCAGGCCGTTCGGCGTCGAGCGCCGGCGGCGCATTGCGCTCAGCGAGTAGCCGCCCGAGGCCGGCGACGGCACGAGGTGCAGAAACCCGCCGACCTGCCCGTCGTCACGTCGTGCGATCACGAACAGCGTTTCGCTGTGGGCGAAGAGCTCGTCCATCGCCATCGTGAAGCCGCGCTCAGGCCAGCTCCCACGCCATTCGTCGGAGACTTCCTGCAACTCCTCGCGCAACGTGGCCGGGACCTCGGCCGCTGTGAGCGCGAGGGCTCTGTAACCGGCGCGCCGCAGGCGATGGACGGACTGGCGCACCTTGCGAATCGGTCGACCCTCGAGCGAGAAGGCGTCGGGGCGCACCACCGCCTCGTCCCCGACCTTGATTGCCAGGAGCCCGGCCGAGCGGTAGAGCGGCAAGAGATCCTCGCTCGCGCCGAGAATCCCAACGCGCCAGCCGCGTCCGCGCGCCACACGGCGAAAGCTCGCCAGCAACACGGCGAATTCGTTGGCATCCCCGACTGGGTCGCCACTCACGAGCGCCGAGCCTCCCCGGACGGTGTAGGCAAGAAACGAGCGGCGGCTCGAAGAGAAGAAGTAACTCTTGTCGCGGCGAAGCGCGAAGTACGACAACGTGTCGCGACCGTGCCGCTCAACGAGCGCTCGAGCGAGCGCGCGCTCGCTTTCGGTCGGTTGCTCGCGTTGACGCCATGAGCGCAGCCAGAGGTACAAGGCGCGAAACCCGAGCAGCGTCGCCGTCGCAGTCCCGAGGTCGACGAGATCCTCGGGCAGCGAGGCCTCGTCCAGCCCGTAGAGGATGAGAACGACCACGAGCGAGGCGAGTGTCGAAGCGGTGAGGAGGAGCGGCCTCGTGTTTGGATCGCCGGCAACGTCGAAATGTCTCCGATAGCGAACGAGGGCGATCAGCAGCAGGAGGCTTGCCGTCGCCTCTTCGGTGTCGAGGCCCTTCGCCAGGTGAGCGAGAGCCGCCCCGGCGACCAGCACCACGGCGAGCTGCCAGGCGCGTCGCTTCCCACGCATGAGCGAGCCTGCGAGCCAGACGAGTGCGAGTCCGAACGCAAGAGCCACCCACCGCGCGGCCGAGGGGATCCCCGGCGGCAGCACCCCCTGGACGAGATCGCTGCGGCCGGCGAGGCTCGGCGTGAGCGCGGAGACCATGCTGATGATCCCGACGGCGGCCCCGAAAATCCCGAGCAGCGTCGGAGGTTTGGGCCTTCGCACTCGAGCGAGGTTACTGTGAAGCCCGGCTCAGCAGGGGCCGGAAGCGACCTCCCAGTGAGGCCAAGGCTCGAGCCGCGGCGGGCTCCGAGACGACGATTCCCGCCAGGATCACGGCGCACCCGGTCCAGCCGAGCGCGCCCAGCCGGTCGCCCGCCAGCACGTAGCCGAAGAATCCGGCGAAGACGGGCTCGGCGGCGAAGACGAGTGCCGTGCGTGTCGCGCTCGTGCGGCGTTGCGCCCAGGTCTGGACGAGGAACGCGAGCGCGCTGGCGAAGACGCCCGTGACGAGCAGCGCTCCCCATACTGTCCAGCCGCGGGGGACGCTGAGATCGCCCAGCGCAACGGCGATCGCGGTGAAGCCGGCGAACGCGGCGGCCATCTCCGCGAGTGTGAACGCGATCGGGTCGTAGTCCGGCGCATAGCGCTCCATCAGGACGATCTGGAGGGCGTAGGCGAGCGCGCCGGCCAGTACGAGGGCATCGCCGAGGACGGAGCCGGCTTTGATGCCCGAGAGCATCGCGAGGCCGAGGGTGGCGAGAGCGACGCCGAGCCAGACCGCGGTCTCGATCCGATACCGGAAGAGAACGAGGGCTGTCACCGGCGTCAGCACGACGCAGAGACCCGTGATGAAGCCGGTGCCGGAGACGGTCGTCCGGGCCAGGCCCGCTGTCTGCAGCGCGTAGCCGACCGCGAGCAGGCCGCCGAGAGCAAAGCCGGCGACGACGCCCCGGCGGTCGAGACTCCGCAGCCGCCGCAGCCCGAAGGGAGCGAGCGTGCCGGTCGCGATCGCAAAACGGACGGCGAGGAACGCGAAGAGCGGATAGATCTCCACCGCGTCCTTGACCTGGACGAAGGTGACGCCCCAGACCGCCGTCACGAGCAGCAGTGCGAGCAGGACGATCACGTGCGTGCGGCGGCCTGGATCGCCCGCAGCCAGCGACGGCGGATGAGACGCGAGAAGGGGCCGATCGCAAGCCAGTAGAGGCGGAAGGCCCGGCGCGCTCGGGCGTCCATTGCGCGCACGCGGGTCTCGGTCGTGAGGCGCGAGCCGCCCGGAACCGGCTCCGCGCGGAAGTCGGCCGCGGCCTTGATCGTCCCCGGCACGGCGGCCGCGCGCCAGGCAGCGGCATCGGCGAGCGGGACCAGGCCTCCGCGGGGCTGCCAGACAGCCCCCATGGCACCGACCACCCACTCAGTCGGCGTCCGAGCCAGGACGACGAACCGGTGCGCAGGGAAGAAGCGCTCGATCGTCTCGCCGCAGGCGACAATCCCGCGGGCGGCAAGAAGCGCGCGGACGGCGAGGTCGGGAGCCGCCGGCGTATCGAGCGCAAGCTCGAGCGCGCGTTCGGCCGATACCGGCAAGGCGACATCGTGCCGCTCACCGACGTCGAACTGCGGCAGCCACTCGTCGATCAGCGGCACTCCGCGAGACTACGCCAGCTCAGCTCTCATCTTCCACCGTTTCCGCGGGCAACCCCGGGCCCTCGGTCCGGAGTTGCTGAAACCTCCTCGCGCCGATTCCGCGGCGAGAGAAGGACTCGGTAGTCTGCGCCGCATGGAGCCGCTCGTCGATTCCTGGGGCCGCGAGATCCGGAGCCTGCGTGTCTCGGTCACCGACAAGTGCAACTTCCGCTGTCGCTATTGCATGCCCGCGGAGGGTCTCGAATGGCTCGGGCGGGACGAGATCCTGAGCTACGAGGAGATCGCGCGGCTCGTCCGCGTGCTGGCGGCAATGGGCGTGGACGAGGTCCGCCTGACCGGCGGGGAGCCGCTCGTCCGCCGCGAACTTCCCGTGCTCGTCTCGCTCCTCGCGCGGACGCCGGGGGTGCGCGACCTCTCGTTGACGACGAACGGCGTCCTGCTCGACAGGCTGGCCGCCCCGCTCGTCGAGGGCGGCCTCACGCGTCTCAACGTCTCGCTCGACTCGCTCTCGCACGTGCGCTTTGCCGAGATCACGCGGCGAGACGCGCTCGACCGCGTCCTGGCCGGGCTCGAGGAGGCCGAGCGCTATCCGGAGCTGCGGCCGATCAAGGTCAACTGCGTCGCGATTCGCGGCTTCACCGAGCAGGAGGTGCCGGCCCTCGCCGGGCTCGCGCGCCGCAAGCCGTACGTCGTCCGCTTCATCGAGTTCATGCCACTCGACGCCGACGAGGCATGGCGAGAAGACGAGGTCCTGACCGGAGCCGAGATCCGCGCGCTGATCGAGGAGAGCTGGCCGCTCGAGGAGATCCCCGCCAAGCCGTCGTCCACGGCGCGGCGCTTCCGCTTCGCCGACGGTGCCGGGGAGATCGGGTTCGTGAACCCGGTCTCCGAGCCGTTCTGCTCGAGCTGCGACCGGATCCGGCTGACTGCGGACGGACAGCTTCGCACCTGCCTCTTCTCGCGCCGTGAGTGGGATCTGAAGACGCCGCTCCGCGACGGCTCGACAGACGACGAGCTTGCCGGACTGATCCGCTTCGCCGTCCGCCACAAGGAGCTCAAGCACAAGATCAGCGAGCCGGGCTTCGTGCGCGCGTCAAGGTCGATGTCGCAGATCGGAGGTTAGGGCCCCGTCCGGTAATGCCGCCGAGCTTCTGGGTCGCGGGCCAGAGGCCGGCACCAAGGCATCGCTTGCGATGCCGACCATGGGAGGCCGTGCCGGCTTTGCCGGTACGGCCGGTTTCTATTGCTGGATGGGCACTAAGGCCAGGTCCCGCTTCCAGGACGGAGGTCGAGCGGTCCTCCGTCGCGACACGCCTTCGTTCGGTAGTCGGGCAGGTTCAGCGAGTAGAGATCCGTCCAGTACGTCGTGGCGAGAAGATCGGCGTAGGACTTGCCGGCGCCCATGAGGCGCGCGAGCTGCCGCATGTGCTGAATGCCGTGGCACTCCGTCGTCGCTTCGCTGCCCTGGATGTTCCGGATGTGCTCGGACTCGTGCGCGAGAACCCGGACGGCGTCGGCCATCTTCAGGAGGTCGAGCCCCGCCGTCGGGCGATCGCGACGGTAGACGAGGCGCGCAAGCTCTCTGCAGACCTTCGGTGCAAGGCTCGTCCGCGGGCGCACGCCGTGCACGAAGCCGAGGAGGTCGGCCGTTCCGATGTACGCCCCCCACTCCTTCCTCACGAACGGCCATTCTCGGACCGACCAGCAGCGCACCTCGATGCCCGTGGGCTTGTGAACCACCAGCCGTGAAGCGAAGCGGCTGAGCCGCGGCTCGATCTTGCTCTCGGCGCGGCTTCCGCTCGTCATCGGGAGCTCCCGGTTCGCACGCAGGGAGTGCTCGAGACTGAGGCTGCCTCGGCGGAAGAAGCGCGTGCTCTTGTCGCTTTCTGCTCGTACGGCGTTGATCGGGAGCGACTTGCCAGTGGAGATCGCCCTCTTCAGCCGTAATGCGATGTGCTCGGTGGCCTGGCACCCCTTGAGGAGGAGGTCATAACCGGGCCGGTATCTGGCAGCGGCCGGCTCCCCGACCTGTCGGAGAAGTCTTCGCTCGCAGCCCGCGAGGTCGAGCAGGGATCGTCGCAGCTCCCGGCGCGATCGCCGGCCATGACCCCGGTGACGCCCCAGGGACTCGACCTTCAGAGCATCCTGGCTGAGGTTTGTCTCCCAGCGGTGAAGGCGCGCGAGCCACACCAGGTCGCGGCCTTGATTGCGCCGTTCCAGCGAGGGAGATGGTGTCGTCGGGGCGGTGGTCGAAGTTGTGGTCGGCGCGCCCCCCGCAGCCGCCGCGTTCCCTTCGCGGGTGGTCTCGTCCTCCGAGCACCCCGCGGCCAGCGCACCGACGAGCAACAGCACGGCACACGCTCTCATCTCAAGGCGACGTACCCGGCTAGGCGGGGAACGAATCCGATCCCGGACCGAGAACCACGAGCCTCACCGCACTCCCAGCCGGACGCGATAGCCGAGGAAGATGTCGGCCTCACGCTCGCCGAGCGCCTGCGTCGCGGTCTCGCGCAGCGCCCTTAGCCCGACCTCCTCCTCACTCACCCCTTCTTGCAGCAGCACCGTCAGCGGACCGAGGCTGAGCGCCATGCCGACGATCCGGTCGGCGCTTCCCGGCTCCCGGGAATGGAGGACGAGCTCGCGCGAGTAGCGGAACTGCCCGCTCGCGCGGATGTGGTCGAGGTGTCCGCTCTTGTCCCGGCGGGCGCTTCGGCGATCGGCACGCAAGCGCCACAAGCGCCGGAGCAGCTCTTCGAACGCAGCCTCGACCTCCCAGCGCACGATCGGCGGCCAGTCGTAGTCGTACGCGGCGAAGACGCCTCCCGGCCGCAGGATCCGCGCCGCCTCGGCGAGCGTCGGCTCCGGCTCCATCCAGTGGAACGACTGCGAGCAGGTGACAACGTCGGCCGCCCCGGGAGGCAGGCCCGTCTCGCGCGCATTTGCCCGGACGAAGCGGACATTGGCGGCGGACGTCGCCTTCTCGGCTCGCTCGCGCATCTCCGGGCTCGCCTCGACGCCGACCACCTCGTCCGCCCGCTCTGCCCAGGGCCGCGCCGAGAGGCCGGTGCCGCTGCCGAAATCGACGACGAGTCGGGGCCGCTCGACCTGCGCCTCCAGGCAGAGCATGTCGAGCAGCGCGTCCGGCGGCGAGGGCCGGTAGGCGTCGTAGCCGACCGCGAATTCCTCGCGCCTGTAGCCGGAGCTCCGCAGAATCCGTTCGGTGTCATGCCCGATCAGATCTGGCGAGGACTCGCTCACTCCGGCCGCCAGTCTAGAATCCGACCCGTGTCCGCTGCCGCCTCGGCCGCCCGCGTTCGCATTCTTCCGAACGGGCTTCTCGACCTCCTTCGCCAGCTCGCGATCTGGTTCGGGTTCCTCTACGCGTACCGCTATACGCGCGGCGTCGCCGACCGCAACCCGTACGAGGCGTTCCAGAACGGTCTCCGGGTCGCCGACGTCGAGCACCGTCTGACCGGGCTCTGGGAGCTCTCGCTGCAGAGCTTCGTGGCCTCCTCCGGGCTGCTGCGCGGGCTCACCTCGTGGACCTACTGGCATTCGCAGTTCACCGTGCTCGGGCTGGCCCTGCTCTGGATCTACCTTCGCCGGAACGAGCGCTTCGTTCGCGTCCGCAACACGCTCCTGCTCGCGAACCTGATCGGCCTCGTCGGTTTCGTGCTCGTCCCGACCGCGCCGCCGCGCATGTTCCCGGAGCTCGGATTCGTGGACACGCTGGCGGGCTTCGGCATCAACCACGAGAGCGGAATCGTCCGGGCCGACGCCAATCCCTACGCCGCCATGCCCAGCCTGCATGCGGCGGACGCGCTGATCATCGGCATCGCGCTCGCGCTGATCGTGCGCGCGCGCTGGCTGAAGGCGCTCTGGCTGCTCTGGCCGGTGTGGGTCTGGTTCTCGGTCATCGCCACGGGCAACCACTTCTGGCTCGACATCCTCGCCGGCATCGTCGTCGCCGGGATCGCGGCGGCGGTCGTCAACTTCAGGTTCCTGCGCAGCCGCCTGGCCCCGGCCCCTGCGTAGTGAGCCGGCCGCTCGGCCGCGTCAAGGCTGGGTACACGGGCGGCGTCCGCCGGCTCGCGGCGCGCTCGATCGAAGGGCTCGCGCGCACGCGGGTGTCGCCGAACGCGCTGACCGCCGCGGGCGTGTTCCTCTGCGCCGTCGCGGCGGTCGTCGTCTACTTCGAGTATCGCTCCGAGTTGCTCTGCTTCTGGCTTGGCTCGGTGCTGTTCGTCGCCGGCTCGGTGCTCGACATCCTCGACGGCGCGCTCGCCCGCAGTAGCGGCAAGGGGACGCCGTTCGGCGCCTTCCTCGACTCGACGACTGATCGCATCAGCGAGGGCTTCATGCTCGGCGCGATCGCGCTGGTCTTCTCGCGGGACGGCGACCAGATCGCCCTCGCCTTCGCGTTCGCCGCCGTGGCCGGCTCCTTTCTCGTCAGCTACACGCGCGCCCGGGCCGAGGCGCTGGGGCTCAAGGGTGACGTCGGGATCGGGAGCCGGGCGGAGCGGGTCGTCGTCATCGTCTCCGGCCTCGTCCTGGCGCCCTGGGGAGTCCTGCCCTGGGCGATCTACCTCCTGACGGCAACGGCGTGGATCACCGTCCTGCAGCGAGTGCTAGCAGTTCGGGCACAGCTGCGCCGCCGGTGATAATCTGCTAGCAGCAGCCTCGCTGCTAGCACTATGCCGAGAAGAGACCAAAAGAGCATCCTCGTCCGGATGCCAAGGCCCCTGAAGCGGCGCCTCGCGCGCGAGGTCGCGCGCCGGGAGAGCACGCTCAACGACGTCGCCGTCAATCTCCTGGCGACGGAGTTCGGGGTCGAGTTCACGCCCAGCGGCCGTCGCGGCCCGGTGCCAGGCGATACGGGCGCCGTCCTCCTGCGCGTCCCTCCCGAGCTCAAGCGGCAGCTCGACGCCGCCGCGCGCGAGCGCGGAAGCAGCACGAACAAGGTCATCGTCGGGTCGCTGTCCGAGCGGCTCGACCTCTCCCCTTCGAGAAAGGAAGCAATGCCTCGACGAAACGGCAGCAAGAACGGCAAGGCACGGCGAGACGGCAGCGTCCGCGTCGCGATCATCGGCGTCGGCAACTGCGCCAACTCCCTGCTCCAGGGGGTCGAGTACTACAAGGATGCCCCTCCCGACGAGTTCGTCCCCGGCCTCATGCACGTCGATCTCGGCGGCTATCACGTCCGTGACATCGAGTTCACGGCCGCGTTCGACGTCACGACGACCAAGGTCGGCAAGGACCTTGCCGATGCGATCTGGGCCAAGCCGAACGACACGATCAAGTTCGCCAATGTGCCCAAGACCGGCATCACCGTCTCGCGCGGGATGACGCACGACGGCCTCGGCAAGTACCTCTCCGAGGTCGTCGAGAAGGCGCCCGGCGACACCGACGACGTCGTCCGGATCCTCCAGGAGACGGAGACCGACGTCGTCGTCAACTACCTGCCCGTCGGCTCCGAGGAAGCGACGAAGTGGTACACGGAGCAGATCCTGAACGCGGGCTGCGCGATGGTGAACTGCATGCCGGTGTTCATCGCCAAGGGGGGCTACTTCGGGCGCCAGTTCGAGGAGCGCGGGCTGCCGATCATCGGTGACGACATCAAGTCGCAGGTCGGCGCCACGATCACGCACCGCGTCCTGACGACGCTCTTCCGGGAGCGCGGCGTCAAGCTCGACCGGACGATGCAGCTCAACGTCGGCGGCAACTCCGACTTCCTGAACATGCTGGAGCGCGAGCGCCTGGAGTCGAAGAAGATCTCGAAGACGAACGCGGTCACGTCGATGCTCGACTACGACCTCGGCGAGGGCAACGTGCACGTCGGCCCCTCCGACCACGTGCCGTGGCTGACAGACCGGAAGTGGGCGTACATCCGCATGGAGGGCTCGTCCTTCGGCGACGTGCCGCTGAACATCGAGCTGAAGATGGAGGTCTGGGACTCGCCGAACTCGGCCGGGATCGTCATCGACGCCGTCCGCCTCGCCAAGCTCGCGCTCGACAACGGCGTGGCCGGCGCGCTCGAGGGGCCGAGCGCTTACCTGATGAAGTCGCCGCCGAAGCAGATGCCCGACGACCAGGCGCACGACGCCGTCGAGCGCTTCATCAAGCAGAACGCGCGGAAGGGCGCGAAGGCAGCCGCGAAAGCCTAGGCAGTCCTTCTAGTTGCGGTTCGCGAGCCCGTCGCAGACGAGGCCCGTCAGGTCACGCTCGGCTCTGGCGATGTCCTCGTCACCATCGGGGAGCTGGCCCATGACCCACCCGGTCAGGACCTCCTCGAGCGCGCCGTAGAAGATCGTCGCCGCGATCTGCGGATCGACGTCCGAGCGGAACTCGCCGCTGCGCTGCCCGTTGACCACGATCTGCTCGAGCGCCTGGTACGCATGCCCGATCTCGTCGATCTGGCGGCGCAGCTGCTCCGGGCTGCGCGTGACCTCGCTCACAAGCACGCGCACGAGATCGGGATCGCGGCGCCACGTGCGCAGGAGGAGCGCGGTCACCTTGCGCACCTGCTCGCGGACGGGCTCGCCCGATTCGGCGACCTCGCGGATCCGCGCCAGCATCTGCGTCCACGTGTCGCGGAAGATCGACTCGAGCACCTCTTCCTTCGACCCGAAGTAGTGATAGACGAGCCCGTAGGCGACACCTGCCTCCTCGGCGATCTCGCCGACGCGGCACGCGTGGTAGCCGCGGCGCGCGAACGCGCGCACAGCCGCCTCGAGGATCTGACGCCGCTTGTCTTGCTGTGTCACCGCAGGCACGGTCTAACTCTAGAGCCCTTTTGGGAAAACGCGGCCGTTGGCTCGACCGGCGTGTCAGACGGACGCGCAGAAGCAGGCGGGGCCGCGGGCAAAGCGCGCGACCCCTTGAAGGCGGCAGCGCAAGCGCGCAGCGCGCGTCCTGAAGGCGGCGCCGCCGAGTCGGCGCCTAGGGACCCGGAGCTAGACTCGCCCCTCGTGGGTCTCCGAATCTGTCTCGTGACGCCGTTCGCGTGGACGCTGCCGCACAACGTCAACGAGCACGTCGCGGGGGCGGCTGAGGGGCTTCGCGCCCGCGGGCATTCCGTGACCGTGCTCGCTCCCTCGAACCGCGCCGCCGACCTCGCGGCCGGCCGCCGCGCGCTCCGAGACGGCTCCGATGCGCCGCTGATCGCCGTCGGGCCTGCGGTGCCGATCTCGCGCCGGAGCCGCATCGGCCTTCCGGTCGGCGTCCGGGCGAACCTCTCGACGGCCCTCGCGCGAGGCGGATACGACGTCGTCCACGGCTTCGAGCCCGGGTTGCCGAGCATCTCGTACCTGGCGCTCCGCGATGCGCGCGCGCTCACTGTGGCGAGCTTCTTCTCGCCCGAGCGGCTCGGCTACCCGCCCGGCCGGGCACAGCGCGAGCGGCTTCTGGGACGCATCGACGCGCTGGTCGCCTCCTCTCCCGAGGCCGCCCACGCCGCCGCGCAGCGCTTTCCGGGCGATTACCGGATCGTCGAAGAGGGCGTCGACCCGGAGCTGTTCGCGCCCGGCCCGAAGCGACAGCTCGTGGTGCTCGAGTGGCGTCCCGGCGAGCGTCCGCTCAGGCGGGCCGTCCTGCGCGCCCTCCGCGAGCTGCCCGACTGGGAGCTCGTGTTTCTGCGGACGAAGCCGCTTGCGGGCCGCCCCTCGATTCCGGCCAAGCTGCGAGGGCGCGCACGTGTGCGCACCGCCCGCGACGGGCGAGCCCGCGCGCCGATCCTGAACGAGGCGGCGATCTTCGTGCCGGCGCTCGAGGGCATCCGCCGGGTCTCGCTCGAAGCCGCCGCCGCGGGCGCCGCGATCGCCTCGCCGCCCGGGGTCCAGGAGCAGCCCGAGCTCGCCGCGGCCGCACTCGCCCGCCTGGCCGAGAACGAGCCGCTGCGAGCCGAGCTCTCAACCGAAGCGAGGCGGAGCATCGAGGGCAAGACCTTCCGCGACGTCGCGGCCGACCTCGAGCAGCTCTACGACGAAGTCGCCCAACGCCGCCGGGGAACTTTGCAACAGTCTGTTGCAAAGTCGAAAGCGCCTCTCGCAGACCGAGAGTGGATCCTCGCCGACCTCCATCTCCACACGTCCTGGTCGAACGACTGCGCGGTCGACGTCGAGGAGCTGGTCGACCACGCCGAGGAGCAAGGGCTCGGCGCGATCGCCGTCACCGACCACAACGCCTTCGGCGGCGCCCTCGAGGCCGTCGAGCTGGCGCGCGGGCGGTCGCTGACCGTGATCCCCGGCGAGGAGGTGAAGACGGACGGCCAGGGCGAGGTGATCGGGCTCTTCCTCAGCGAGGAGATCCCCCGCGGGCTGTCCTTCGCGAACACGATCGCGGCGATCAAAGACCAGGGCGGCGTCGTCTACCTCCCCCACCCCTTCGACCGCTTGCACGCGATTCCCGACCCGGCCACGCTCCATCGCCACCTGGCCGCCATCGACGTCCTCGAGGTCTACAACGCGCGCCTCCTGTTCGAGGCCTACAACGACGAGGCGCTGCGCTTTGCGCGCAAGTACAACCTGACCATGGGCGCCGGCTCCGACGCGCACGTGCCCCAGGGGCTCGGCACGGGCGGCCTGCGCATGCGCGCTTTCGAGGGCCCGGAGGAGTTCCTGCTCAGCCTCCGCTCCGCCGAAGTCCTCCGGCGACCGAGGTCGCTCGCCTATCTCCAGTCTCTGAAGTGGATGGCCCAGGTCAAGGAAAGAGTTCGGTAGGGGAGAAATGAGGACTTGGCCTCCGTGACCCCTGTGTCCACCGACGAGATCTACGAGAAGTACCTGAAGAAGGCGATCGGCGAGATCAACGAGCTCGCCGACGAGATCGCGCGCGCGGGCGGAAGCGAGCGCGCGCCCGTGCTCGGCTCCGGCCACCCCCGCGCCGACGTCTTCCTCCTCAAGTTCCGTCCGCAGCCCTCCGAGGTGAACGAGGGCGTTGCCTTCTTCGGACGCGCCGGCGACGCCCTGCGGCGGTCACTGCAGAGGCTAAACGTCGACCTGCTCTCCGTCTACGGCACGAACTGCCTCAAGTTCGCCGACCAGGACGAGGAGGACGCGCGGCCGTTTCTTGCCCGGGAGCTGCACATCGTCCAGCCGAAGCTCGTCGTCGTCATGGGCGAGGAGGCGCTCGCGTTCCTGAATGCGCTCGAGTTCCCGCTCGCGGAGGCGCTCGAGCCGGAGCTGGGCAAGATCCAGAACTGGACTCCGACCGTGCAGGCGCTCTACGTCCCCGACATCGACGGCTCGCTCGACGAGCAGCCCGCGAAGACACGATTTTGGAACTCCTTCAAAGCGCTCGGCAGCTGGTGGGCCGAGCTTCCCCCCTACTAACGCGGCGAAGCGCGGCGCTCGTCGCGCTCTCGGCCGCGCTCGGCGCCTACTTCGCCGTCGCGCGCTCGCTGCACGACTTCACGGTCTGGTGGGAGGTCGCCATCCTCACCTTCCTCGTCATCCCGGCCGTCTTCGGGCTCATCTACCTCGCGCTGCCCCTGTGGCGGGCACGCGGCCTGCTCGCGGTCGGCTTCGCGATCGGTGTCCTCGCGGCCGGGCTTCAGGCGGCCGACCTCGACGTGCTCGCGAACTTCGCGAAGCTCGCAGCCGTCACGATGCTGGCGTTCTGGTTCCTGAGCTACTTCGAGACGGCCGCCTGGGTCCTCCTCGTCGCGCTGATCGTGC
>WNGB01008887.1_pt1 | contig 14198 bp, 18 predicted proteins | sample 5400681 | NCBI WGS metagenome assembly WNGB01 (sample SAMN13153367, study PRJNA577476) | soil metagenome | isolation source: 115 cm soil or saprolite under grassland replicate 2 | place: USA:California | collected 2016-06-15 | reverse complement strand
AGCATCCGTACTGTCAGTAAACGTAATCGAAGGTGCCCCCATCATATCATCATATCGCAAGATGACACCATTGGGCAAGATCAGCTTCATTTCGGTGGGGAGGCAAGTAGTGAGTTGCACGTATCTTCACAAGCTGAAACAAGACGGATACTTGGACAACGGAATGGCTGATGTCAAATTGAAGGAACACCGCCATCTACAGGCTTGGGCACTTGAATGCTAAGCATGGTGCATCGGTTGACAGCGGTCTTGGGAAATGGTCAAGCAGTTTCGCTTAGCAGTTATGACTGGGTCGTTGACGTTGGGCCGATAAACACAGGAACTGGTGAGCTCCATTATATCGTCAATAGAGAGCACCACAGCGACACCCTGAAAGTCACAGGGGGATTGAGATCAAACCAAATCCGAAAGGAGAATAAAATCACTTGAAACTTGCAAACCTCAGAAGATAAATTCGAAGGGAAACTTCGCCGATTGCACCCCGGGACATGATGTGGACGCAACCATCTGTCAGCTAACTCCAAGGCAAGAAAGAAAACTGGTAAGGAAAGCACGACGGCAGGTCGAAGCTGGTGAACTATTTGCTAGCATACCTTGCAGTCTGTTAGTAGTGATAAACACGTGAATTGGTAAGTATGCTAACTGGTCCGACGTACGTGCGCGGAGTCCCCAACTTATCACGCTTCGCATGCCAAATGTTGAAATGAGCGCACGGGTCGAGGAACGGTTGGGTATTTTTGAGAGTTTCCCTGTTATGAAATGGTTGGTTAGTTCACCGTTCAGAAAAAAATCAACACACAGTTTAGAGATGTAAAGCGTCTTCCGGAATTCTGTCACCAGGCTAAATCTGTCATCATGATAGAGAAGAACGGGTCAATGTTGGCATCTGGCGTAGCAAGTCACCGGCACCGGTGCAACGGTCCGGATTGTGACCACCAGATTTACGATACATAAATTTCGTGGCCTTGCTACCATTTATCAGAATGATTTTTTATCTGAATACGCCCACCTATCTCCGTTCACGCTGGTCCAGAACACCCTAGATATATACAACCTGGATCCGACTCTGTACCAAAATTTGACCGTAGATTTATATGAACGACGTCAACTATTTGTTCCAATCTTCTAATGCCGTAAGTAATTCATCAGTAAATCGGGGAAAATATGATATAACGTGTTGAGTGTCACGACTACATCAAGATGTGACATGTGGTTCAAAACTGGTTGCCACATGGTTACAATGTGGAAAGTGAGTTTGAAACTGGGATATCATGTTATTGATACATTGCGAAGACGAAAGAATATGAGTTGGAGTCATAATACCAGATGATATAGTAGACATTATTGAATTAGATTACAAATCTTTCGACACATTTTTCGACTCTGACAACTCAATGTAATTGACCCATCACCAAGGTGACTGTTTCGTGGTTCAGATACAGAACATCATGAGGGTAATAAAATAAAATATACAACAAGGATACGAGCACGAGCTGGATTCAAAAGGATGCATAGCCATCATCATCCGACTCCGAGTCTGATAACTCATCATCTGACTCGGACTCTGATAACTCATCATCATCCGAGCCTGATGAACTACTAGTACTATCCAACCTATCTTCCAAGTCAGAATGATTCTCTTCAGACTCTTCGCTGATGCCCATGGCCACGTTTTCCGAGTCTGACACTTGGCGTTGAGGAGAAGGTATCGAATCCATAGCATCCAAGTCCAACTCAGAGCCCGAGTCTGAGTTATCTTCGTCGTTGTTCTGTTGGCATGCCGCTGAGTTGACATGACCAATACCAGAACCAAAATGGCGCATCATCATGTCACGATCCACAAAACTAGCCATTGACATTGAGACTGTGAGTACTCGAGCATCTGCACTAATGACAGAGATGCACTCACATATTGACATAGAAGTTGGTCCAATCATCAATTCCAGTCAGTGTCCCTAGAACATTGCGTCGGGCAACACTTCTCGCATATGGCAGTAATGCTGTTGTCCGTCCAGCTGCAAATGCAGGAATCAAATGACAGCTCCGGATTACATGTGCTGGATCCAAGAAACCAAAAGCGAAGTCATCCGTTGAAGGCACAAAACCTATCTTTGGTAGACGGCCCTCACGAAACCCATGATTGTAGTTTGGCTCGCTTCCAAACCACCGTACCCAAAGGAAGTTCATACGGCGAACTTGTCCTCCATCCCGAACTTGAGGATGTGTAGTATAAACCTTGGCATGATAGATGCCGATGACCCGAGCATACCAAAACATATCACCGCTTTCATCAAATTGGTCGGGTGGCGCTCTAACCATGATATCAGGGCAGGTGGTAGGATGGATTGTGTTTGATTCTCGGCGAACGTCATATGACGTGTAATAAAGGCGACAAGTTTGCACCAAATATATCTTGTCACCCAGAATACGAACAGACTGGCGTTCAGATGGTGTAAATGTCCCATGAGTGTCTCCATCAAAGTCATGTCCAAGCAACCGACCAAGAAGATGCTCTTGAAGTTTCGGAAGAAAGTCCTGATATATTTTGGATCAGTCTGACTATCTGCAAATCTTGTAGACTTAGACTCACTTTGAGTGCAGGATCATCACTTGCTCCACTTCTATGGAGCATCTGATAAAGCGGAACAACTGTGTTTTGAGATGATGATATATAGTATCGCAAATCATGATCATCGGCCCCGTCTTTTGGAGGAAGGAGGTCGGACAAATGTTGATGCTGTCGCTTCACCTGCATCTGATGACGTGCCATAGCCCGGTGCGCCCTCTCCATCCGGCGATATCGTTTTGCAATTTGCTTTGGTGCATTTCGTTTGTTGGTTAATCCATAGAGGCGCTTGACCAATCGGTGTGCAAGCTCGCCCTGCAACACAAATTATTAGAATGACTGAAACGTGAAACAACATCAATACCCATACCATTTGAGTAGAGAATCCATCGCTGCCACCAAAAAGTCGTATTTGGGAGACATAATCTCCAAGTGCATGCCATTTGTACATAAACAAATTCAACTTCTTCGCATGGGCTCCACTGGGAACACCAGACTGTCTGGCGCCCTGACGACGTTTCCGAGCCTCTGCCTCTCGTGGAAGTTCGACTGCTGAAAACTTAGAGCAAACTTTTTTTTCAAAATCGCGCACAAGCTTGCCAAGCTTCGTAGTAATCACTTCAAGGTGCTTTAGCGTTGAATCTGAATGCATCCGCAATTTTGCGAATGCATGCCATTCGGCTGTGTGATAAAGGAGTTTTAAGAGTTGCCTATTATGATTAGGAAGAAGTCCTTCGAAAACTGGTATACTGCACTATATTGGAATCTCAGTCAAAACATCACGATGAGCTCGGAGTGGACAGCACACCTGCAAAAGGTCCTCAAAGTCCCGTGCTGCCAATTTCTTCATCTCTGATGCGTTACTAGCGAAGCGCCGGATGGTTGAGCCAAATGTCGGTACTTGGCGATATCTGGAGGATACAAATTGGTTTTAGCATGCAGAGAGAAGAGAAAACCTCATACCTTTCATCAAGCATGGTTACAAGTTGTCCGCCTGAGGCCACAGCATATAAGATGCGAATAAGATGTGTAAAAAGGGATTTCCACACTCCCAGCTCAAATTCGTGCAGGAGGTCAACAACAAGAAGTGAATGGATATCAAAATTTTCTCCTAATCGGTCAACAAAGGCGTTCTATTTGAGTTCGAGCGGCACTAGTTAGAAACAACCAATAACAGAGATAGTATTGATAACTCACAACAGTCGGCACAGATGACGTTGGCTTCAGGAGGCGATTGACAGCTGCACCAGTTATTTTAGCTGCTTCCTTGTATATTAAATCTCGCGCCCGTTGTACAAGGTCACCAAGATATTGACGTTTATGCTCGCGAACGTTTTGATCTCGTTTTAGACCCATTTCATTGAGCTTCTCCTTTTTTACTAGACATCGAGGGCAAGGGCAAGCACCCTTGTCACGGATTGTGGCAAGAAGAACTCTATTCAAGTTGTCTCAGTGAGTTACAAGTCCAATATTAGCCGACGACGTACTTTTCAGGATAATCTGCAGAATATGTAAAAATACGAGGATATACCCGTCGTTCGACTCCATCGTGGCACTTGATTACAATCCCGTACTTGTACGCATGCAGGAAATCATCATCGAGTAACACTTTCCACACAGCGTGTATGAGTTCTCGGCGACAATGAGTTAAAATGTCTTTCTTCTGGGTTTTCCACTTCGGATGTGATGAAGCAATGTCTTGAAACCAATCCGGAAGAGAAGGAATGTATGCAAGATGATGACAAGCATGGGCAGTTGGATGCGAACATGCATACTTTGATAGGTTTCCTGGGAACATGTAGATTGGCCACAGTTTGGCCGTTCCGAAGTTGGCGAGATGGGTGGAATCCGACCAGAACCTGAGGGCTGCTATCACCTTCTCTCGTTTGCAGTTTGGGTCATCAGGAGGAATCGGAGCCCGTTGAACCGCGTCATGTTCCTTGATAAAGGCATCAGAATTGTAGATCTCCGAATATACGCGTTCGTCTTCGCCAGTGATTGGGGATGTGTGGTAGAGCTTGAAAGGTGTGAAGTGGTATTGCGTAGCCAGAGGAGATTGGAATGCATCCTTGATAATAGTCGTAAGCTTTCGGAAGTATAATCCAGGAATTTTCACAGCTTGTGCAGGTTTGGTCTTGTCACCAGACGGAATATCGATCGTAACGGATGTCTCCTGAAAGGCACGCAGATGAGGAGATCTGGCATCCGCCTTATCAAGTTGTTGGTTCTCGCGTGTAGCGTCGAAACCTTTGAGATCATCGACGGAGAAGTCAGGGTGACGGAGGACATCCTTGACCAAACGGTTGACCTCATTGTTGGACTTCGAGGTGCTGCCAGTGTTTTGCCAATTAATTAAGCGTTCGACAGTTGAATTTTTGTGAACTGGCTCTGAATCGGGGTCATGCTCTGCAAGTGATGGGTGCAGATCCGAGTTTCTGGTATTCAAGTTTGCAAGATTGTCGGCATCAACAGCGGAATCGGGATCGTATGAGGGACGGTGCTGGTACTCGCGCCACAAGCCAAACATATTGGCTGCTGTCCGAATTGTATCACGGACAATCAGTCGAATTCGGGTGATACACGTTGTCTGAGGTTCCGTATTGTTCATGATGGCATTAACAGGAGATGCTGATTGAGGTAGGATGTCCCGGTATCGTGCTGGTAGCCGGCGCCGACGAACAGGTCGACCTGTTTCTGATACAGTAGATACTGGAACATCGAGCTCAGGCTCTGGATGGCCTGCTGCTAAAGCAGATGAAGGCACAGTCATGGTCAAAACTGCGCCACTGGGGCCAGGTTCGGTCGAATTGTCAGTCAATTGAGCGGGGTCTGGAGCATCGCACTCCATCGAATCTATGAGGTAGTCGATGCCATTTTCTCGATCTCTGTCAATATCCATGTGAGGGTGACTAGGGCCTGCACTAGCAGATGGCACATCCTACATTTCAGGTGTAAATTTAGTTGGTTGAAGAGTGGGAAAAAAAAATCTTACCTCTGCAAGATCAGTGTTACCTCTAGCTTTACGTGCATGCAAAGAAGTCCGCTGTCTCTTATCTTTGGCAAGGCCCATCTTTCGAGTTTGCATGGACAACGTGTGTTGACGTTGAGCTGCTTCACAATGCTTTTGATGGAGCTTTAAGGCTCGAAGACTTGTTGCTTCATATTTCTGAGGACATTCGTTGCAACATTTGAGCATGACCATGATCGAAAGACATATAACAAAGGTGAAGAACAAAACCAAGCTTCGGGGGAATGTATGCCACGCTGCCATAGCTATGGAGAGCAGGCGGGGTGGACGAATGTTCAGAGACTCGGCGGGCAGTATAGGACCTAACTGAGTTTGAAAATATAACTTAAACAAATGTAACACCCAGTTCAACTTCACGTTTGTCTCTATTAGACACTACAATACGTGCAAAAAATGTGCTGTACTTTGTTCAATGTAGCCTATCATGGACAAAGTGTTGCCGTATATCAAGCCAGAACAACGGACACTACAAAGCATGCCCACAGGCTGCGTCCAGATTGCAACCCAAGACGATCTCATGATGGAAGTGCTACAACCGCCACTTTCGTCTGTAATGTAGCAGTGGTGGCCGAAGTGGCATTGCGGTTAAAGATGGATTAGCCAATCCTTTCTGTACGAGGACGTGAGGTAGTGGTGAATTTTAGTAAAGCTGCCCGGTAGTGTTAGGTTGTGAAAGAACTTACTGTCGAGGAATTCTACGGGAAAAAAGTCGACGTCGATATGAGGCAGTGTATAATCCTGTTTGAAACTTGAGCACTTCAGCTCCTTTTGGGGCCCATTTGGAGGAGTGGTTTTAGACTTTGACTAGAAGAACACAGAGACGCTCTGAGTTCAGGGGTAGTGTTTTCGTTGCAGTTGTAAGAGCTCGAGGAACGGTTAACGTAGATTCACTCACTCGGTGGAAGACAAGAGCCTTTGGTGAATGGGATTCGACCATACTTACCTGACACGGATTCGTCAGAATTTTGTGGACAATAAATTCAAAGAAGTGCTTACCCTAATAATGGGCTCCAAATTAAACCAGTGAACTTGGGACCATTGAAAGTCATCCATTCAGTGAAATTTCCAACGTAAAAACGTCCGCAATCACCCTAGCCGCCACTCTCTTGCAAGCTCCTCTACCTGCGACAAGCAGTCGCAATATCCTCTCGGATACAAACAAATCGGGTGATCGCTGTAAAATCCGCTTATCAAAGATAAATGCAATCGAGGAGATAAAATACATTACCCTAACGTCCTAATTCAGAGACAGAGGCAAAAAACGCGAATTTACACACATCGAGACTTGACAGTCAGTTGGTTACAAATGGAATCACAAGGCGAAGGCGAAATGATGCGGGCAAGTCATTGGGTGAAGTCGATGGTACAAAAGGGTGCTTATGTTGCTTCACTAGTTGAGGGTGCCAGGAGCTACGACGGTAGGCAGGTGGGTTGATGCTAGTTGAAGCATCAGACGAACCCAACGTAATGTTGAAGTCTTTGGTAGACTCTGTCCAGTCTGCTTCAGGATAATAGACACACGCGAAAAACGTTTGCCGAAAGACAATACATTGAGAGGTCCCATTTGGCTGTTGAAGGGATGAAAGTTGCCTTGTCTTTGTGTCACAAGTGTTTTCAGCTTGATTTGGCTCGGGTAGGCTAAAGATAAAATATATTAATTCGGGTCATAGGTGGAACGGAAAGACTTCCTGTACAATGGCTCCCTTGCCGAACTTAACCCCCCCCACTGGCAGCCAGTACCTTCCCTCGGACGCCATTCTTTCGCCATGGATAACTTCTAACTTTCTAGGGAAGTGATCGGTGGCCTTCGGAATGAGGTGAGGAGCGAAAGCATTGTTCGGTGGGATATATTTCTTGTCTGTATTCAAGATTGAAGAACATGGTCTGCGACAGCAATTTCGGTGACGATTTCGCGGTCACGTGTCAAATAAAACGAAAAACGCCTAACTCAAGCTTTTCTGGGCCATTGTGTACAATGTTCTTAGACATCGCGCAGTGTATAAAATTTGATGGCGTGATCCAGGCAGCGCCTTCCGCAACGATGTAAGCAGAGACAACATCGGCGAAACCTTCTCCAAGAAATCAATCGTCGAAAGAGGATTTCAAGTTTCGCGATCTTATCATACTGGAAGTTATCAAGTTAATAGTAATAGTACGGTACACATGCGATATCTTAATGCTGATGAGTCTACGGCAAGGAGACTGGCTGGGTGGAGAGCGCGGTTTCTGAACTGCTGATGAACAGCGGGAAGGGTTGGAAGGATCGGGCATGCTCTCGCATTCTCGAATGAGCGGGAAATTTCGTCAGAACTGTCATAATGTGTCTGATGGGGGTTGTTGGCGACACAGTCGGTTGTCAGGCAGATTGTTGGAGCCGGTTGGTTGGAGCCGGTTGAAGATTGAGGGTTGACATGACTTTGAGCCATCTTTTCAGTAAAGGGTGCAGTGAGTGTGGAGTGCCCTGCTCTAATGACCACTCCATCTGTTGAAAAGAGGTTAGGATGGCCTTTCAACTCCACAGTTGCCACAAGCCAAGCACCCCAAGTCGTAGAATAGTGGCCGAAAGCACCACTAGTGGAGTATCCGAATACTCCGTCATCCTAGTGTGTTTTGCAGGTAGAAAGTGAGAACAAAATAACAAAAACGCGTGAAGACGGTTGAAGTTGAAGCTATCAAAAGGACCGCTCACCTTGAACCACACAACCTTACAGATCGACATGAATCGGTGGTCACATAATTTATAAATGGCAATGTAAGAAACGCTCACCTGGCAGCTCCATCGTTAGTCGAACCTGTTTTGGAGAGATCTCGTAAATCCACAATCTCGGATTTATGACGATCATGAATTCAGGCAATTATAAAGATTGGCAGATACACAAAGGGATTTGTAAAATGGAAAGAAAACCCCAATACCGACGGACTTGGAGCGGATGGGGCTGGATTGCTTCGGTTTTTTGCCTGACCCTGCACATGAGCTTCCAGCATAGACTCGAGAATGACACAGACATTACCTGTTTGTTACCCATAGATGCTTAAGCGAAGCGTCATATTTGCATCGAGATTGACTTGCTTGGTGATATTTAAATCGCATTGTTCCGCTGACGTGTCACCCAGCAAAATGAATCAAGGCTTCCCATCTTTTCTGTACGACATTCCTAGTGTTTTCGACAAACTCCCTGCAGTGCCAGCAGCCGTCGGGAATTTGAACCTCGATCACGGTATTGCAGCTGGCGACCTATTGGACTACCAGCACGTCACACACGCACGGGCTGTGGCTACCGCTTTGAAAGGCCTACAAGGTGAGTTAAACTCAGATTGAAGGCTCTCACCATGATGTATATTTTCGCACCTCTGTGTAGAGTCTGGAGACGAGCCTCTGGTAACGCAACAAATGGTAGCAACTGCTGTCTCTAGAGCTGCTGCAGTTGAGACTGCATGTACGTTTCATGTTTTCACTCGGATCAAGCACTAACACTTACATATCTTTAGATGCCTCTATTGAATTTGCCCCGCAAAACATTTTCAACTCCTTACAACAAATCAACAATCGTCTTGAAAATATGGATGGCCGTCTTCAAACCATAGACGACCATGTCCGGATTGGTTTGGCGCAAACTGCCAATTTGAGGATAGTCAGCCGCAATACGCGGTTGCAAGCACCGCTCCAGCTGCTTCCTCTGCAGAAAACGGTAGGTCTAGTTCAGCTGGCAGTTTTACTCGATTATGACACCATCCATGATCAGGTAGCCGGATACGGTCGTGACCTGGCCCTGCCTTTTATTAATGTCATGGATGGAGTTGGCCGACAAACCTTCCACATCCAATTTCCTCCAAATGGCTACGTTCCTTTAATTGGGTCAACGCCTCCCAATTTCAACTCAAGGCTTGAGGCCTACAGGCACCTGGACATTCTCCGAATGATGGTCTTTTATAACGAGACCTTTGATATCGATGTTCAGGATGACCTCCCTGGACGGATCAACAAATTCCGTAGATTCTTGTGTGAATTCTAGGGTCCTCGATTTTTTGTTATGTTTGTGCCTTGTCCAAATTATCTTTTGTATCATGGACAACGAAAATATGCCAATGTACTAGTTGTGTCTGTTCAAACAGGTTTTGTCTGAATGGGCTGACACGTCAATTGAGGTTGACAATTTGCAGGACAGTTTGCAAGAGTCTGTGTTCTACTTGTCTGTACCGTCATGTTGATTAGTTCGTCGTAGTGAATCGAATGCTTTCCATGGTCATGGTAGTGAAGATTTAATGATATTATCACCTTAGCGGCACAATAAGAATCCCCTTCTGGATCTCCATGTCTCAGTATCATCATCAGCATCTGCATCCATGTCATCATCCAAAGAAGTGGGATGTCCAGGTGATAGTAGGAAAGCAGGTTTTCATTTAACCTGTATGCACTTCAAGACACTGCAAGATGATTATGATTGAAACTTTGCTTTCAACTTCGACGACTGTCCAAATAGTATACAAGCTATGAAAATCTATTTACTAGTTACCATTAAGAAGTTTTAAGGTCTCCGACCTCGCATCAGCTGCAGTACGATTTGTGGTCTTCAGATTGGGGAAAATTTGCCTACATGTAATAAGCATTTTGAATGATAACTTGATTAAAAGCCACATACCTATTCCACCATTCCAGAAGTTGGTCACGCTGCGTCTGTTTGAGAGGATTCTCGACAACCTCAAAGTAGTCTACAATGGTCTCATAGAGCAACTGAAAGTCGCAGCCATTGTGCTCTAAGCACCAGTTCTCTGCGTTACAGAGGGCAAAGGCAAGCTGTGATAGGTCATCAATATATTATCAAATAAAGAAAATGGATCTCACCTGGGTGGCCGCATATGCAAGTGCACGAGGAGTTACTTTTGACATGCGTAACGTCGCAGCCACAGGTTTTCGAGCAGGCTTCTTGCGCTTAGGCACACGGCGGCACGTCATGCTCAACTCATTCTCAGTATCCTCCAGAATAGACACCTCTTTAGCAGATGCAGGAGATGTGAAGACGTGTTTGAATGTCTAACACCAAAAAGAAGAGAATGAAAATTTTCCAAGAGCGCCGAGCCAAAAGACTCACCTTGACGAGAAGTAAACTTTTCAAAAACCCCTTTTCTGGTTGCCTTACGTCTCCTTCGAAGTTGGTGTAGAAACAGCGGAGGAGAAAGTCACCAGTGTAATTGTACTCTGGCGAAAAGTCACGAAGCTTCTCGCGAACACTTCAGAATGCATTCTGGTCAACAGTCAACCAAAAGAAAAGCATAAATCACTCATCGTCGTCCCAATCATATTTGATTGGACACAGAAGTTTCCCTGTCACGTCATGACGGATGCCGCGACCTGAGCGGTCATCAGGATCAATTCTTGGTGAATCTGGGAAGGCCATGTTCAACCAGCCTGCGACTGCTGCCTTGAGCCGTGCAACATCTTCACCACGCGCACTAGTTGCACCTTCCTGAAGCTAGGGACAGATTATCAAATCTAAATTGTAGCAAGTATAGAAGCATTACCTGAGCATAGAACATAGAAAGTGCATCAGGATCACCATTGTCGATTGTCTTCAGAAGATTGGGAATGAGCCGATCAAGGGCCTTGAATGCACGGTAATTGCGGGCCTGCCTGTTTAAAAACCATGTGATCTGAAATAATCAAGTGTCGCAAAAACTAACCGCTGTTTGATTATGACCGCCTCGGCTTCGTCCAAGTTGTCAAGTTCAGCGTCATCGAGCTCACCTTCCAAACGAAGGCCATGTTGATCAGCATCGTCTATGATGTCGCGGATGTCTCCAAAGAGGGAGACGATTTTTGGTATGCCACGACCCAATTTCTTGATTGTGGTTGTGTTGCTGCAAAAGACAAGGTGAGTTGCAAAATCAAGTCCTCATACCGTGACAATATCCAACTTACTCATTTCTCTGTTTCTTTGTGTTCTGTTCATTGAAGCGCTTCCTCTGTTCTTGTTGATAGAGCCGCTTCCATCGGCTCTCGGGGTTTTCATCAGGCTCGCTCTCATTTTCAACACCCTCATTAGGACGTGAAGAGCGAGAAAGGGGAGAGGAAACCATTCTCGATTCAGTGCGATCAACCCCAGTGCGACTTGGGGGCATAGTAGCACTCGCTGGAAAATTTTGGCTAGAAGTTCCAAACAAATTGCGTTCTTATATCCCTTTGACCCAGTCCAAGGCAATCGGCTGATTTACCACAGATGCACTCCACTAACCTTTTTCGAGTTCGATTTCATCTATGTTCTGTGCGGTGAGGAATAGGGGAGGTGGGGCCATTGGAATGACAACAGGAGCAACCGGCCCTTGGTCCTAATAGCTGATCGATTCATCAGCTCTACGCATCCACTCGTCCACCAAACATGGCAGTTCCCAACCATCGTCGTCTGGGCAATCTGTCGCGATTCGTGGTTCCTTGAATCCTACGTCGAATCTGAATGCGGTCACATTAAAACCAGAGCTCCTCCCCAGTTGTACCCATATGGTCCGCCCCAACCCCATATTTTTGACACAGCTACAATCCTGTATTCTACGTCCGAGCACAGCCGTGTGGACATCACAAGTCTGCGAATTGTGATAGTTACCGATCATCTCGGGCGTGCGATTCGCCATTCTATCAACGTCTATCCGCTTATTTTGTCACAAACGAACTTCAATCTCTGTATTGACCAATAAGCCCTTGTTGCCATGCACCAGTGACAAATTCGAGAAGGCTTCTGGGCTCAACCTGTGTGGAGCCATGGTGCGTACTCCACAATACCCTAAGCCCACTGCATCTCCCCAACATATAAAGTGCAGAGACCGCTAGCAAGCTGCCTATTTCAACATGCCTCCCCACCTCTGCCCCCTGCAGCATCATCACTGCCACGCCCTGCATGATGGCTTAGACTCTGATGACATAGGTTTTCCGCCAATTCGAGTATGCGAAAGTACACCTGACCCTCCAATCAACCCTCCCAACAAATCATCTCGCCGTCGACATCGATCCTCATCAATGCAGCACACTTCGTCCAGCCCGTCACCTCAATTGCCTCGTTCTCAACTGCCCAAGAAAGGACTCGGAAACAAGAATGTTCTCAATACAGTTCAAATTACTGTAAATCAAGCCAAGACTGCGGTATTGTCAATTTTTCCAAATCTTCGCTACAGTTACTCTAATCAATGATTCATAGGATGTTCCCAACTCCGCAGGAAAGCGAAGCTTGGAATCGCTTGATACCGCCAATCACCGCCCTTCAAAAAGGCAGCATCTTGTTCACGAAGACGACACGGATTGGCTCAAGCAAGAGTTTGACGACGTCAGGGAACTTGTGATGCTAATCGCAGATCATATCAGAACCGAGGTAGATGTTAAGTTGGAAGACATATTGTATGAAGTTCAACAACTGTCGCAAATATAGGTCTGTTCCATATCACTTTATGTTGATCTTGCCTTCTAACTCACTCCACCATTGCAGAAAGTTTGACAATTGTCGAAATATTATAAGGTCTGTCCCATTTTACTTAATGTTGATCTTGCCTAACCCTCTCTACTCCTCGAAAGGAAGACCATCCCAGACATCGATTTCCGACGGTTTCCGAAGGTCTCAACTGTATTTTCAGCTTCCACTCCCCTTTTGCGTTTGCCATCCCCTACCTTGCATTTTTTTGAGACTTAGCAGTCACGCATCTCATGCCATCCTTTACCGACCACTGTCATGCAGCGGAGGCACGTACTTGAAATGCTGTACTTTGGACTCTCATTTATGTAAAATAATCCTGCCGAATTTATCTGTAAATATTTATGATTTCCTGTTAAATATATTTGCCGATATGCCCTGAAGTGCGACATTAGACAGCAATCAGGATTGCTTGCGAATGTAATCAGCAACGATTGGACGTACATGAAGGGAATACAAAATTGGCATCATATGGCAATCAACACGGCAGCATTTCCATTGCTTGTGAATGTAATCAGAGATGATAGGACATACGTGAAAGGAATACAGGAATGACATTACATGGCAATCAGCATAGCAGTATTTTGATTGCTTGTGAATGTAATTAGAGACGATAGGACATACATGAAGGGAATACAAAAGTGGCAATACATGGAAGCAGCATAGCAGCATTTCGATTGCTTTTGAATTTAATCAGAGATGATAGGACATATGTGAAGGGAATACAAAAATGGCATTACATGGCAATCAGCACAGCAGCTTTTGGATAGCTTGTAAGTGTAATCAGAGGTGATTGAGAGGTTATGAGACAACTACAATTTGTCTTGTCACGGTAAAAGTACGCCATGACGGATAAATTCTTGCCAAACGCCTGTTGATATGGCAAATCGTTATGATCTTCTGCCGACATTTCTTTTTTGGGCTTAAATGATCTTCCCATCTATGGTGTTGTCACGAGAGTTGAAATATGGCAGCCAAATGGCAACCATGTTAACCATTCACAGCGGATTTCATATTGTCAAAATGTATTGTCATAAATCCCTAAATTTACTGATGACAGTGTGCTTGGTTGTGATGATATCCATGACATTCACCTAGCACCCTTTTAGTAATGTATCATGCTGAAAGACAAGAAGTCTTTCACCTGAGGACC
>WNGB01015013.1_pt1 | contig 14202 bp, 12 predicted proteins | sample 5400681 | NCBI WGS metagenome assembly WNGB01 (sample SAMN13153367, study PRJNA577476) | soil metagenome | isolation source: 115 cm soil or saprolite under grassland replicate 2 | place: USA:California | collected 2016-06-15 | reverse complement strand
CAGGCGGTCGCTCTCCTCGAGACGAAGACCGGTGAGCGCGGCGCCCTGCGGATCCAGCTCGACTCACGCGAGCCCGCGCGCATCTTCCGCTTCGAGGTGACCGAGAGCCCGCCGCTCATCGCGCCCGCCGGTCCGTACTCGGGCCGGTTCGACATCGGCGCACGCAAGCTCTTCCTCCACTGCACAGGCACGGGCACCCCCGCAGTCGTTTTTCAGGGAGGGCTGACGACGGACTGGGTAGAGGTACAGAACAGGGTTTCGCGCTTCACCCGGGCCTGTAGTTACGACCCTGCCAATGGTTTGTGGGGTCGAAGTGACGCTGCGCCGACGCCGCGCACCGCCGAGAACGTCGTCGCGGATCTGCACGATCTCCTGGCCGCCGCGAAGGTCCCGGGCCCTTACGTCCTCGTGGGCCATTCGGACGGTGGCCTCTTCGCCCAGCTGTACGCCAGCAGGCACTCGGGCGAAGTCGCGGGCCTCGTACTGATCGACGCCGTGCACAGCGACTATTACGCCCGCCGCACCGCGCTCTTGAAGAAGCTGTTGCCGCCTGCGGGGCGTAAGGCGGTCGTCCAAGGCTTGCGCCGTCGGCCTCCGCTGATCCTCGATCCCGAGCAGATCGACCTCGAGACCAGCCTCGCTCAGACGCGGGCAGCATTCGCCGCCGCCCCGCTTCGCTCGATGCCGCTGTTCGTGCTCACCCACGGCCGCGTCGACCAGCCGGACAGCGACCCGCGTCTCAACGGTGGAGACGAGCGCCTGTGGCGGACGCTGCAGGACGAGATCGCCGCGCTCGTCCCCCAGAGCAAGCACGTTATCGCGAAGAGGAGTGGCCACGACATCCATCACGAACAACCCGAGCTCGTGGTTTCCGCGATTCGAGCTGTGGTCGAGGCCGTGCGCGACCCTCGCACCTGGAAGGCGCCCTAGCGGCGCGGGAGTACCGCTCGGCTCTCCAACGCTGTATGAGGCTCAGCCGCTTTTGGCGAGCTCGCAGTTCATCCTGAGGAACCAGCGCGGAACGGAGACGCGGTGGTGCGACGCGAGCATCCCTACCGCGTACTCCCACTCTCGCCTCGATGCCTCGACGGTTCGCTTCGTTGAAGCGCGTGAGATCGGTGGTCACGCCGAGAACAGCCAGAGCGAAGAGGTGAGCTCCGGCGAGGGCCGAGGCTCCGGCGGAAGACCTCCAGCAGAAAGGCAGCCGCGTCGCTGCCCAAGCCCTACTGCCATACGTCCAGGGGATTCCGTACGAAGGTGGCGCGCCCCGCGGCCGTAAGGCGGACAAGATCCGCGAGGGATGGGGGATATGGCGTTTATCGGGCCGCTCACAATCGGCGCCGCGGTGCTCGCGTTCTGGCTCGACTGCCGGTTCGACAAGCGGCGGCCTGCCTCCGCAGTGCGCCGCTTCGTCCACGCGGGCATCGCGTTCGCGGTCCTGCAGATCTCGACCGGTGTGGCGAGCCACCTGGCGGGCGGCGATGCGCCTGCCGCGAGGCGCTTGATCGCGGTGTTCTTCCTCGTGCTCCCGGGATTCGTCTACGCCTTCCTCGCGAGCGTCTGGCTCCTGCGCACGCTCGTCGAGCACACTCGCCTAGCCGGCCGCTGAGATCATGCGGTCGTGCGACCGCTCGCCGGCAAGATCGTCTCCTACGACGCGCCCTCGAGCGAGGAGATCGCGCGACGGATCGGTCTCCCGGTCTCCGACGTCGTGCGCTTCGACGGCAACACGTCGCCGCACGCGCTCCCGTCCACGCGCGCGGAAGCGCTCATGGAAGAGCTCGCCCGCATCAACACGTACCCGCACGGCGGCTATCCCCAGCTCGACCGGGCGATCGCCGACTACGCGGCCGTCGAGCCAGAGAACGTCGTGCTCGGCGCCGGCGCGGACGACCTCATCCTGCTCGTCACCCGCTCCTTCGCCGGCCGCGGCGACCGGGTCGCGATCTCGAACGACCCGACGTATCCGCTCTTCCACATCGCCGTCTGGGTCGCGGGGGCGGAGATCGGCGACGACGGTCCCGTTCTGACGATCTGCTGCCGGCCGAACAACCCGACCGGCGACCTCGCGGACTTGCCGAACGCGCGGCCGCTCGTCGTCGACGAGGCGTACTTCGAGTACTCGGGTGAGACCGCGGTCGATCTGATCGAGGACGGCGTGATCGCGATCCGGACCTTCTCGAAGGCGTTCGGGCTCGCCGGAGCGCGCGTCGGCTATGCGCTCGCCGGTCTCGACGTGGCCGCCGAGCTGAACCGGCGGCAGCACCCCGCACCGGTCTCGACCCTCTCGGCCGCGCTCGCGCTCGCCGCGCTCGAGTCGCCGCCGGATGTCACGCCGATCCTCGAGGAAAGAGAGCGCGTCGCGGGCCGGCTGCGGGACCTGGGATACGACCCGCTCCCCTCGCACGCGAACTTTCTCTACGTGCCCGTGGGGGACCCGGCTGCGGTCGCCGACCGTCTCCTGCAGCAGGGCCTCGCAGTCCGCCCCGTCGTGGGCGGCATCCGCATCACGATCCGCAACGAAGCGGACGACGAGCGCCTGCTTCAGTCGCTGTAGATCGCGTCCCCGGTCTCGGGGTCGAAGAAGTGCAGCCGTGACGTGTCCACCAGGAGGTCGACCCTGTTCTGCTCCTCGGCCTTCGTGTCGCGATCTAGGCGGGCGACCCAGACGTTGCCCTTCACGTCGGCAACCTCGGCGGCTTCCTCGCCGACCGCCGCCTTGACGTCCTCACCGCGCACGGCCTTGCCGCCGACGTCGAAGTGGGCGAAGACCTCGGACCCCATGTCCTCGCGGATGTCCACGACTGCTGAAAGACGACGTCCGTCAGGAGCTCCGCCGGCGATGTCCGCATCCTCGATGTCTTCGGGCCGGACACCGAGGATGATCCGCTTGCCCTCGAAGCGGGTCAGCGCCGGCCGGCCCTTCAACACGTGTTCGTCGACCTCCAGTGCACGGTCCGCGCCCGCGAATCTCGCCACGAAGCGGCCGTTCGAGCGCTCGAGATCGACGCCGATCAGGTTCATCGCGGGGGAGCCGATGAACTCGGCCACGAACAGATTGCGCGGCCGGTCGTAGAGCTCCTGCGGCTTGGCCACCTGCTGGAGTAGGCCGTCCCGCATGATCGCGACCCGGTCGCCCAGCGTCATCGCCTCGACCTGGTCATGCGTCACGTAGATCGTGGTCACGCCCAGCTCGCGCTGGAGGCGCGCGATCTCCGCCCGCATCTCGACACGCAGCTTGGCGTCGAGGTTGGAGAGCGGCTCGTCCATGAGAAACGCCCGAGGCTGGCGCACGATCGCCCGTCCCATTGCGACCCGCTGCCGCTGGCCGCCCGAGAGCGTCCGCGGCTTCTTCGGCAGGACCTCGGCCAGGCCGAGCGTCCGTGCAGTGCTCCGCACCCGCTCGCCGCGCCGCTCCTTCTTCACCCCACGCAGCTTCAGCCCGAAGGACATGTTGTCGAACGCGCTCATGTGGGGGTAGAGCGCGTAGTTCTGGAAGATCATCGCGATGTCGCGGTCCTTGGGAGGCAGGTCGTTCACGACCTCGCCGCCGATCACGACGCGGCCCTTGGTGATCGGCTCGAGCCCCGCGACCATCCGCAGGGCGCTCGTCTTCCCGCAGCCGCTCGGCCCGACGAGGACGACGAACTCCCCGTCCGCGATCTCGAGGTCGAGCTCTGACACGGCCCGGGTCCCGTCCCCGTAGACCTTCGTCAGCTTCTCGAGGGTGATCTCCGCCATGTGCAGCGGAAACCATAAGCCAAGGCGCCACTCGCCAAGGCGCCGACTCGGCGGCGCCGCAGAGAGGCCGTGCGGGCTTTGCCCGCGCGGCCGTCTAAACCACCTTCTGGGACACGGGAACAGCCGCCTACAAACACGCTTTCGTCTAGGATCGCGCCGGGGTGGAGGCCTCGAGCGCCCCGGAGTGCTTGCGTCCGTACTCATCGCGCCGGCGGTTTTGTTCGTCACGGTTCTCGTCGGCGGGCCGCTGCTCCTCGCCATCTGGCTGAGCTTCACGAACGCGACCTCCGGCCTGCACGGCAAGTGGGTCGGGCTGGAGAACTTCAGGAACGAGTGGGGCAACCCCGCGTTCCAGCACGCCGTCTGGCACACGTTCCTCTTCACGATCATCTCTCAGGCGATCGTGCTCGTCGGCGCGGGCTTGGTCGCCCACGCGCTGATGAAGGACTTCCGCGGCAAGTGGATCCTGCGCTTCCTCATCCTCCTGCCCTGGGCCGCCCCCATCGCGTTGAGCCTGATGGCGTGGAAGTGGATGTTCGACACCAGCTATTCGATCTTCAACTGGACGCTTGTGCATCTCAATCTCAAGGAACCGCTCGAGGTGCCGCAGTACCTCGCCCAGTCGAAGCTGGCAATGGGGTCAGTCATCGCGGTCCACGCCTGGCGAATCCTCCCGTTCGCGGTCGTCATCTTCCTGGCCGGACTCGCATCGATCCCGAAAGAGGTCGACGACGCGGCCGCGATCGACGGCGCCACCGGGTTCCGCAAGTTCTGGTCGGTGACGCTGCCGCTCCAGTTACCGATTGCGACGGTGGCGCTCCTTTTCGGAATCGTTTTCACCGCGACGGACATGGCGATCGTCTACATCCTCACGGCCGGGGGGCCGTCCCCGTCGTTCAGCACGGAGATGGTCACCACGTGGGCATACAAGACAGGAGTCGAGTCCGGCTCGCTCGGGCCCGGTGCCGCGATCTCGCTCTTCCTGCTGCCGGTCTTAGCCGTGGTGAGCATCGCGATGCTGCTGTTCGCGCGTCGGACCGAGGTGTCGTGACAGGTCGCGCGTTCCGAGAGAAGGGCCTCTCCTACCTGATCGTCGGGCCGTTCGCGATCGTGCTCGCGTTCCCGTTCTACGTGATGGTCATCACGGCGTTCAAAGACCAGACCGAGTTCTACAACCCGGACATCACGCCGTACTGGTTCGGCAAGGACAGCCCGACCTGGGCGAATGCGTCCTTTCTCTTCCACCAGACGGAATACCCGACGTGGCTCGCGAATACGGCCATCGTCGGCGCGTGCGTCGTGGCGATCACGCTCGTGCTCGCGCTTCCCGCCGGCTACGCGCTCGCGCGCCTGGCCGGTCGCGCTGGCCAGAGCCTCGGCGTGGGGATCTTCCTCACTTATCTCGTCCCGCCGACGCTGCTCTTCATTCCGTTCTTCGCGGTGATCAGGCAGACGCATCTCACGGACACGATCTGGTCACTCGTACTCGTCTACCCCTCGTTCACCGTGCCGTTCTCGACGTGGCTGTTGATGGGGTTCTTCAAGACGATCCCACAGGAGCTCGAGGATGCGGCGCTCGTCGACGGAGCCTCGCGGCTGAAGACGCTGACGCGCGTCGTATTCCCGATCTCGATTCCGGGCATCCTGACGGTCGTCATCTTCTCGTTCTCCCTCGTGGTGAACGAGTTCGTCTACGCCTTCACGTTCATCTCGCCCTCGGACCAGAAGATGGTCTCGACGGGCGTCTACACCGATCTGATCCGCGGCGACCTGCCCGAGTGGGGCGCAATCATGGTCGCCGCTCTCATCCCCAGCATCCCGCTCGCGCTCCTCTACAACACGTTTCTCGATCGGTTCATTGCGGGATTTACCGGTGGGGCCTTCCGCTAGGAGGCCGAGAAAGGAGGGTCAATGGCAAGTTCAGACGATCCGAGCCATCGCGAAGGGAGGTACGACCGCCGCGAGCTGCTCCGCCGTGCCGGCGCTGGAGCGGTCTCGGTCGGCGTGGCCGGCTCGGGCTTCGGGCAGGCGTTCTACGGGCCGCTGCGGTTCAAGGGGCGCTGGCTCAAGGGCGATCTCTCGTTGATCACGTGGGCGCACTTCGTTCCCGCCTTCGACGTCTGGCTCGACAAGACGTGGGCTCCACAATGGGGCCAGAAGAACGACGTCCAGGTGAAGGTCGACCACATTCTCAATACGCTGCTGCCTGCCCGGGCACAGGCAGAGGCTGCGGCGAAGAGCGGGCACGACATCTTCTTCGACCTCGCCCCGCGCGCGCAGCACGAGGACAACGTCATCAACCACAACGAGATCGTGCAGGAGGTCCAGCGCAAGGTCGGCAAGATCGGCCGCATCGCGCGCAAGGCAACCTACAACCCGAAGACGAAGAAGTACTTCGCCTTCTCGGACAACTACGTTCCTGATCCTGTCGTCTGGCGACACGACATCTGGAACGGGATCGGGCTGTCGCCAAACACGTGGGACAACGTCCGCAAGGCGGCGCCGAAGCTGAAGGCGGCCGGCCATCCGCTCGGCATCGGGCAATCCATAGAGCTCGACTCCAACATGGCCCTGAATGGGTTCATGATGTGCTTCGGCGCCTTCGTCCAGAACGAGCATCATCAGGTCACGATCAAGAGCAAGCGCACTGTGGAGGCCGTGAAGTTCATGGCCGACATCTACCAACGCGGCGAGACCGACGAGATCTTCGGCTGGGACCCGTCCGGGAACAACAACTTCCTCTACTCGGGCAAGGGCTCACTCATCCTGAATGCAATCTCGGCGACGCGCACGTCCGAGGACAGGGGGCTGCCGTTCGCGAACGACCTCTGGATCTGGCCGATCCCGAAGGGCCCACACGGCCGCATGGGCTACGAGCACGTGATGGGCGCCTGGTGGATCTGGAAGTTCGCGAAGAACCAGGCGGCCGCGAAGAAGTTCCTCGCCGACCTCGAAATCAACTACAGGGACGCCTTCGTGGCGTCGAAGTTCTACAACTTCCCCAGCTTCCCGGGCGCGGTGCCGTTCAGGCAGATCCGCCGGCTGGTTGCACAGGACAAGCACCGCCCGGTCGGAAAGTACGGGATCCTCACGACCATCGCCCAGAAGTACACGACGAATCCTGGACATCCCGGCTACACCAACGCAGCGATCGACGAGATGTTCATCAAGGGCACCATCCCGAAGATGTTCGCCCAGGTCTCGCAGAAGAAGATGTCCGCGCAGGAGGCGGTCAACGCCGCGGACCGCGAGCTCAAGGGCATCTATCGGAAGTGGCGTAAGCTCGGGAAGATCTAAAGGCCGTGGGGGAACCAATGGTTCCCCCACGAGCCCCCTCCTTCTGGGCTCGGCAACGCTCATCGTGGTTAGCGCTCCCGGCGAGACGCGGTCTCGCCTCCGCGCGCGAGGCGTCACTCGCCCAAGAAGGGTCTCGGCGACTTCGTTCCGACGCGCGGGCGGTGGGGCTGGAGCCTCCCCGCCCGCGTCAGTTCGCCGACGTCTAAGGCCGCTTCGCGTGCCTTAGCCGCCGGCCTCGATGCTTCTGCGCGTCGTTGCGTAGCTGGGTTCGGCCATGTTCCGGTGCCAGGCACAGGCGCGCCACGCATCGGCGCGCGGGTGTCACAAAAGGGTGACGGGAGTGTGACCTTGGGCCTCGGCGCCGCTCGGCGAGAGCGTTGCCCGCCGGAAATGTCCAGGTGTCAGGCCCCTTCGAGAAGACTGCATCGCAATGCGCGGGAGTGTGGCTTTGCCACTGCGTCGGACGAGGCCGAGACAGGCTGGGCCCTGTCCATTCGAGCGCGCGCGCCGTTCGTCTTTCGGAATAACCTAGACGCGGCCGCTCGTTCGAGCGGCTGAGTCGTTCCACTGCCGGAGGTTTCCGCATGGCATCGCATCCGCACCGCTGGCGCATCCTCGCGGTCGTCGCGACCGCCTTCTTCATGACGATTCTCGACGTTGCGATCGTGAACGTGGCGCTGCCCTCGATCGCGGAGGACTTGCACTTCTCGCGCGAGAACCTCCAGTGGGTCGTCACCGCCTATGCGATCGCGTTCGGCGGGTTCCTCATGCTTGGGGGTCGCGCGGCCGACCTCCTCGGGCGGCGGCGCGTCTTCATGGTCGGCGTCGCGCTCTTCACGGTCGCCTCCCTCGTCTGCGGGCTGGCGAGCTCGGAAGGAATGCTCATCATTGCGCGTGCCGTGCAGGGTCTCGGCGGGGCGATCATCTCTCCTGCCGCACTCTCGATCGTGATGACGAGCTTCGAGGAGGGCGCGGAGCGCAACAAGGCGCTCGGCGTCTGGGGCGCGCTCGGCGGGAGCGGCGCTGCCGTCGGTGTGCTCGCCGGCGGCGTCCTCACGGACTGGGCCGGCTGGGAGTGGATCTTCTGGGTGAACGTCCCCGTCGGCGCCGCCGTGCTGCTGTTGACCCCGTTCGTCGTCCCGGAGAGCTTCCGCCAGACCGAGCGGCGCCGCTATGACCCACTGGGCGCCGTCTCCGTCACGGCCGGGCTCGCGCTGCTCATCTACGCGATCTCCGAGGCGCCCAACGTCGGCTGGGCGACGGCGCGCACGATTCTGCTTTTGATCGCCGCGGGTGCTTTGCTCATTGGGTTCCTCGTGATCGAGCGCAACGTGGCGGAGCCGTTGATGCCATTCCGCATCTTCCGGGTGCGCACCGTTGCGGGTGCAAACGCCGTCGGCGCGCTACTCGGCGCCGTCATCTTCGCGAACTTCTTCGTCCTGACGCTCTATGTGCAGGGGGTGCTTGGCTTCTCGCCCCTCAGGACCGGCTTCACATTCGTCGCGACCGCGGGCACCGCGGTCGTTGCTGCAGGAGTCGCCCAAGCGTTGACGACGAGGTTCGGCGCGAAGCCGATCATGACCATCGGTCTCATCCTCCTCTCGGCGGCGATGGTCTGGTACTCGCAGATCCCGGTCGACGGCAGTTACGCGTCCGACCTGCTGCCGGGCTATCTGATGGTCGGCGTCGGCATCGCGTTCGCGTTCGTCCCCGTGTCGATCGCTGCATTGGCGGGGGTCGCCGAACGCGAGGCCGGATTGGCCTCCGGGCTCATCAACACCTCGCAGCAGATCGGCGGTGCGATCGGCGTCGCGGTTGCGTCGACGGTGTTCAGCAGCCGGATCGACTCGCTCGTCGCGGACGGGAGGTCCCTGCCGGCGGCGCTGACGGGCGGTTACCGCTGGGGTTTCTGGGCGCTCTTCGTCTTCGCTGTCTTGGCGGTGCTCGCCGCGGTGACGCTCATCAGGCGCGAGGAGATGGCCGAGTCGCCGACAACAGCGCCGGCCGCGGGCAGCTAGAGCCGCGCGGCGAGCGCTTCAGGCACCGTCTCGTGCACCGTGAAGTGGCGATCGAGCCCCGAGATCTGGAGCGCGCGGCGTGTCTCGAGTCCGGGCGCCGCGAGCAGGAACGCGCGGCGGTTGCCCAGCTTCGTCCGCGCCTCGATCAGGATGCCGAGCGCCGTCGAGTCGATGAACTCGACCTCACCAAGGTCGACGACGACCCGCTCGGGCGAGTCCGTACACGCATCGACGAGGGACTCGCGTACCTCGTGCGCGTTGTAGAGGTCGAGCTCACCGGCGAGGCGAACGACGCAAGCCTTGCCGACCTTCTCGACTGCGAGCACCGGCGCCTTCCGCAAAGCTCCGTCCCCGTCCGACACGCGCCCTCCTCCATTTTGTGGATGAGCGCCGCCAGCAGGGTCTGAGCAACCGGCGCGCAGCGATTAGACCACCGCATCGTATCCCAAACAACGGTCGGGCCGGTTGACTCCGCGGCCTCGTGCAAGGGATCTTTCACGGATGGACGTAGCCGCCGTTGCCCGCCGGGCGCGGACTGAGAACTTCCCCGTGGCGTCGCTGCTCTTCCCGCGCCGGTTGCGGCCGCACCTGCGTGCGGTCTACGGCTTCGCCCGCCTCGTGGACATTCTCGGCGACGAGGTAGAGGGAGATCGGCTCGCGGCGTTGGACGAGCTCGAGCGTGAGGTGGACGCCTGTTACTCAGGCCGGCCGGCGTGGCCCGTGATGCGTGTGCTCCAGCCTACGATCCAGGAGTTCTCGCTCCCGCGCGAGCCGTTCCTGCGGCTGATCGAGGCGAACCGAATGGACCAGCGCATCGCGGAGTACGAGACGTGGGGCGACCTGCGGGAGTACTGCCGTCACTCCGCCGACCCCGTCGGCCGGCTCGTGCTCGGGCTCTTGCGCCTGGACGAAGAGCCTGAACTCGTCGCCGCCAGCGACGATGTCTGCACGGGCCTCCAGCTTGTCAACTTCCTCCAGGACGTGCCGCGCGATCTCGAGCTCGGCCGCGTCTATCTGCCCGCTGAGGATCGGCGTCGTTTCGGCGTGACGGCGGTCGACCAGCCGAGCAGCGAGCTGCAGGAGCTGCTGCGGTTCGAGGCGGTGCGTGCGCGGGGTTTGCTCGCGGCCGGACGCGTCCTGCATTCCCGAATCGGCGGCCGCGTCGGCCGGGCGGTGGGCCTGTTCGCGCGCGGCGGCCTCGCTGCGCTCGACGCGCTGGAGTCGGCGAACTGGGACATCTTCACGCAGCGACCACGCCCGTCCCGCGCACGACTTGCGCTGGCGGCGCTCGCCCGATGACGGCCGCGCGGGCGTACGCAGAGGTCGAGCGTCTCACGAGGAAGCGCGCGCGCAACTTCGCGTACGGGATCATGGTGCTCCCGCGTGACAAGCGCCGCGCGATCGCGGCCGTTTATGCGTTCGCCCGTCGCGTCGACGACATCGCCGACGGTGAGCTGCCTGGCGAAGAGAAGCGGCAGCAGCTGGAGCGTCTCCGTGTGGGGATCGCCGAGCCTCCGGAGGAAGACTCGATGTTCGTCGCGCTGGCGGACGCGCGCACGCGGTTCCCGATTCCCGCACGCGCGCTCCATGCGCTCGTCGACGGCGGCCTCCAGGATCTCGAGCAGACGCGCTATGCCCACTTCGAGGAGCTGCGGGGGTACTGCACGAAGGTTGCCGGCGCTGTCGGAGTGGCCTGCGTTGCCGTCTACGGCTCCGACGACGTCGAGCGCGCGGAGACGCTCGGCATCGCGCTGCAGCTGATCAACATCATCCGTGACGTACGCGAGGACTGGCAGCTCGGCCGCGTGTACCTGCCGCAGGACGAGCTCGCGTCCTTCGGCGTGACCGAGGAGGACATCGCGGCGGGCCGCGCGACCGACGCCTGGCGCGCGCTGATGACCTTCCAGGCGGAGCGCGCGCGCGTGTACCTGCAGGACGGACTCGGCCTGCTGCGCTCGCTCGACGGTCGCAGCGCTCTGTGCGTCTCCACCTTTGCCGGCCTCTACCGCGCGACGCTCGAGCGGATCGAGGCGCGCGGCTTCGACGTCTTCGACGGCCCGCCCCGTCTCTCGGCGTTGACGAAGCTGCGGATCGTGGGAGAAGGGCTGCGCCGATGAACGCCGTCGTCGTCGGGGGAGGCCTCGCGGGCCTCGCTGCCGCACTCGAGCTCGCCGACGCGGGTCACGACGTGACGGTGCTCGAGGCGCGCCCGACGCTCGGCGGCAAGGTGCAGACACTCCCCCGACGGGATGGCGATCCCGATCCCCCGCCGGACAACGGTCAGCACGTCGCGCTCGGCTGTTTCGAGCAGTACCTCGCCTTCCTCGACCGCATCGGCAGCCTCGGCTGCGTGCAGCGGGTGCCGCTCGACCTGCCCGTCGTCGACGAACTCGGGCGGACGGCGAGGATCGGCTATGGGCTTGGGCCGCTGCTTCGTTATCGGCACCTTCCGCTGCGCGACCGGCTGCGCGTCGCGGGCCTCGTCGCCCGGCTGCCGCGGCTCGAGGCCGGCATACGGACGTTCGGCGAGTTCCTCCGCGCGAACGGGCAGTCGCAGACGGCGATCGACCGCTTCTGGGAAGTCTTCGTCCGTCCCGCGCTCAACCTCCGCACAGACGAGGTCGACGCGGGCGCCGCCATCTTCACGGTGCTGACCGCAATGCGGTCCGGCCGAGACGCGAGCGACCTGGTCGTCCCGGCAGTTCCGCTCGGGGAGATGCACGGGGTGGCGGCGCGACGAGTGCTCGCGGAGGCCGGAGCAGACGTGCGCACGGAGGCGCGCGTCGCCCGGCTCGACGAGCTGGAGGCGGACGCGGTCGTGCTCGCGGTGCCGCCCGACGAGGCCGCGCGCCTGCTCGAGGAGGACTGGAGCTTCGAGCCGTCGCCGATCGTCAGCGTGCACCTCCTCGTCGATCGCAAGATCCTCGAGCGAGACGCCGCGCTGCTCGGCTCGGACGCGCACTGGATCTTCGACCGCGGCCGACTCATCGGAAGCCCGCCCGAGCATGGCCAGTACCTCACCGTCGTCTCGAGCGGCGTCCCGGAGCTCATGGAGCTCCGCGGGCGGGAACTCGTCGAACTGATCGTCCGCGAGGTCACACGACGGTTCGGCGACGCCGGCGTGCTTTGGTCGCGCGTCAGCCGCGAGCCCGAGGCGACGATCGCGCTGCGCCCGGGCGTCGAGCGGCCCCCTCCGGGAATCGTCCGGCCCGGCGTCGCCCTCGCCGGGGCGTGGACCGGGACGGGCTGGCCGGCGACGATGGAGAGTGCGATACGGTCCGGTCGCGCGGCCGCCGCGAGTCTGTTGTCCGACATGACAACTAAGGTAGCCGCATGACTGCCGTGCAGGAGCTCACCGCGCTCGACGCCACGGTTGAGCGCGCCGTCGACCGGCTCTTCTCGCTCCAGCATCCCGACGGGTGGTGGAAGGGCGAGCTCGAGTCGAACGCGACCATGATCGCGGAGCACCTGTTCCTGCTGCACTTCCTGGGGCTGCGCGATCCGGAGACGGACCGGTTGCTCGCGAACGAGCTGCTCGCGCGCCGCCGCGAGGACGGCACCTGGTCGATCTGGTTCGAGGGTCCGCCCGATCTGTCGGTGACCGTCGAGGCGTATGCGGCGCTGAAGCTCGCGGGCGTCGATGCCGGTGCAGCGACCCGCGACTACATCCGGCGCGCCGGCGGTGTCGCGCGCGCGCGTATCTTCACGCGCGCGTTCCTCGCACTGATCGGGCAGTGGCCGTGGCGGCGCCTCGTGCACGTCCCCGTGGAGCTGATCCTGCTACCCGCCGACGGCCCTCTCTCCGTCTACGACTTCAGCTGCTGGGCGCGGCAGACGATGGTCGCACTCTCCGCGGTCGAGGCGCTCCGGCCCGTGCGCCCCAGCGCGATCGATCTGAGCGAGATCGGAGGCCGAAAGACGGAGCCGTCACCGGCGCCGCGCCACCGGCCTCTGCGCCGGCACGCGATCCGGCTCGCCGAGCGCTGGGTGCGCGAGCGCCAAGAGGCGGACGGTTCGTGGGGAGGAATCCAGCCGCCCTGGGTGTGGTCGCTCATCATGCTGGCGGCGCTGGGGCACGGCCTCGAGGACGACGCCTTTGCCCGCGGCCTCGCCGGTTGGGAGGGTTTCATGGTCCGTGACGGCGACCGGCTGCGGCCGGAGGCCTGCCAGTCGCCGATCTGGGACACGGCGCTCGCGGTGCTCGCCCTGCGAGCGGCGGGCGTCACGCCGGACGACCCGCGCCTGCAGGCGGCCGGGGAGTGGCTGCTGCGCGAGGAGGTGAAGGTGCCGGGAGACTGGGCGATTCGCCGTCCGGGGCTCGCACCCGGCGGCTGGGCGTTCGAGTTCGAGAACGACCTCCATCCCGACGTCGACGACACCGCGGTCGTCGTTCTCGCCCTGCGCGAGCTCGGGATCGGAAATGCAGCCGTCCGGCGCGGGCTCGAGTGGACGGTGGGAATGCAGTCCGAGAGCGGCGGCTGGGGCGCCTTCGACGTCGACAACGAAGCGCTGTGGCTCTACAACCTCCCGATCTGCGACTTCGGCAAGGTCACGGACGAGCCGACCGCCGACGTGACCGCTCACGCACTCGAAGCCCTGGCCCACGAAGGGGGCTACGAGTCCTCGCTCTCGCGCGGCCTCGACTGGTTGCTCGCGGAGCAGGAGGAGGACGGCTCGTGGTTCGGCCGTTGGGGGGTCAACCACATCTACGGGACGGCGGCGGCGCTACCGGCGCTTGAGGCGTGCGGCCTCGCGCCCGAGCATTCTGCGCTGAGGCGCGCCGTCGCCTGGCTCGACTCCGTCCAGCAGCCCGAGGGCGCCTTCGGCGAGGACATCCGCTCCTACGCCGACCCGGCCTGGCGCGGGCGCGGCGCGGCGACTCCTTCGCAAACAGCGTGGGCGCTGATGGCCTACATCTCGGCCGGGGCCGGGGAAGCCTTGTCTGCGCGGCGCGCAGCCGAGTATCTTTCCCAGATTCAGCGTCCCGACGGCGACTGGGACGAGCAGCACTTCACGGGCACAGGTTTTCCCTCGACTTCATGATTCGCTACCACCTGTACCGGCTCACGTTTCCGCTCCTCGCGCTCGGGCGCCTGAGAGAAAGGCTCAACCGATGAAGTTCCCGCTCCGCTCAACCGTCCAGATC
>WNGB01014025.1_pt1 | contig 14203 bp, 11 predicted proteins | sample 5400681 | NCBI WGS metagenome assembly WNGB01 (sample SAMN13153367, study PRJNA577476) | soil metagenome | isolation source: 115 cm soil or saprolite under grassland replicate 2 | place: USA:California | collected 2016-06-15 | reverse complement strand
GCCTACAAAGATCAGGCGCGGCGTGCGGCGCTCGCCGAACACCTCAGATCCGCGGGGCTCCCCGACTAAGAGGTGGTTGGGCCCGGCACTTCCGGGTGCGGTGCATGCAGTATTAGACATGCAGGAGGGCAATCCAATGGGCGCCGCCAATATGAACATGAATATGAACATGAACATGAATATGAACATGGGTGGCGCGGCGCTCGGCCTGCCCTCAGTCGCGCCCGCGCAGGTCCGGTTCAACACTGCGGACTACCGGAAGCTTGCTAAGAATCCCCCCCAATGGCCCGCCCTCGCCGTGACCCCAGCCCCGAAGTTCCCTAAGGACTGGGATCCCGACCTTCGCTCGTACGTCTATTTGAATGAATTCGTAAGCAGGACCGCCTGGCCTGCCGACCTTGTCGCCCTGCAAGCGGTGGCGGCTGGCGTGGGGCTCCCCGATGCGACGGCCGCGACTCTGGATGCCGAGCTCAAGGCTGTGCTCAACAGCGCCCCGGATCGAGACGATCGTTTCGCCGAGATCATCCATCAGCATGACGCCGAGGGCGCCATCAGCTACTTTCTCGGCATGCTGATGATCGATCCCGCGCGTCACCCGAAGACCTATTTGCTCATCCGCGTGGCGCGACGCATCGGCGAGCTGGTCACCATGACGCTGAAGAATGAGCCGGATCCCGTCGGTCACTCGTTGTACAGGGTTCCGCGGCCTTCACAGTATTGCCCGGCTATCGTCCCGATGATCGACCCTCCGGTGACACCCTCTTTTCCCGCCGGGCATGCTTTGGAAGCAACCCTGATCGCGCTAGCTCTCAAGGATGCATGGGCGTCGCTGCCACCTGGGCAACAGCCTCGAAGCGACATGCTGGACTATCTCGCATTTCGGATCGGCGAGAACCGCATCATCGCCGGACTGCACTTCCCCCGCGATATCGCGGCGGGTAACGCCGTTGCCGTCGCCTGCTATCCGAAGATGGTTCTGGGAGCCCAATTCGCCCAGCTCGTCCTCGATGCGCGAGGGGAGTCGTAGTGATGACGCTCGACGACATCGCCCAGCAACTGGTGATCACGGTCAGCGGCCATGGACTAAAAGCTCGGCTGGAGCGCGTGCTCGCGGAGCTCAGCGAATACTCACCGGAGTTCGTCACAGATTGGGAGATCAAGGACGAGAAAGGTGAAGTGCTCTTCAGCCTCCAGCAATTCGAGGTCGTACCGCCACAGGAAGTCATCGATCACGTGAAGGCGAAACACGGCGTAGACATCGAGCCGAACGTGACGATGGGCCAGGCCGCGGTGCCAAACGACCCGCTCTATCAGGACCATTGGGCCTTCTACAAGCCACAGTGGGATCTCTACCAGATGGATGCGCAGGCGGGGTGGGACTGTGCGCCAGGTCCCGGCGTGCCGATCGTGGTCGCGGTGATCGACTCTGGCATCGCGAAGCTTCATCCCGACCTGATCGGACTCGTGCACCCGGCCAGCAGGCGCATCATCGGTGCCACGTTCGACAACGTTATCGAGGACGAGGACGGGCACGGAACCCTCTTGGCAGGCACGATCGCCGCGCTCACCAACAACGCCACCGGGATGGCCAGCGTGACGTGGCCGATCACGATGCGACTGATGGTGCTGAAGTTCTACGACCCCTGGAATCCCCTGGATGCGGCAAGCGCCGCCAAGGCGATTGTGTGGGCTGTGTTGCAAGGTGCCCAGATCATCAATGCGAGTTGGCACATTGGGATGCCCAAGACTTTCCTGCGCCTCTGCATCCAATTTGCCGGGTCCAAGGAAGTCCTCTTCGTGGCCGCCGCCGGAAACGAGGGGACGAACAACGACGACCCGCACCTGCCGATCTACCCCGCCTCCTGGGTTGAACCGAACATTGTTTCGGTCATGGCTACCAACCATAACGATGATCGACCCAGCTTCTCGAACTATGGTCGGACCACCGTGCACATCGCCGCGCCGGGTGTGCGCGTTCTCAGCACGCATTACTTTCTCGGCTCGCCGGTATGGCGCACTTATTCGGGTACATCGACGGCGGCCGCCGAGGTTACGGCAGCGGCCGCTCTCATCCGGGCGTTCCGGCCACTCTTGAAGGCGGATCAGGTTCGTGCGCACCTGATGGCGTCGGTGGATCGGTTCCCCTTTCTCGATTGCATCGCCGGAGGGCGCCTGAGCCTCAAGCGCGCGATCTGTAACCTGCCTCCTTAGAGCTTGACGGTTCCCGCCGCGGCCAGTCGCGTGATCTCCTCCTCGGCGTAGCCGAGCTCCCGCAAAACCTCGGCGGTATGCTGGCCCAACCGTGGAGCAGGGAGGCGTATCGGGGCGGGCGCGCCCCCGAGCAGGGTGGGGAATCGGAGCGCGTGGACGGTGCCGTGGCCCGGCTGCTCCATGGGCACGACGAGGCCCAGGTGCTTGACTTGCACGTCCTCGAATACCTCGTGAAATTCATAGACGGGCCCCGCAGCAACCTGGGCCTTCTCGAAGCGCTCGACCCACTCCGCGGTGGGAGCCTTCGCGAGTCGCGCTTCGACATAGGCCACGAACTCGTCGTAGCGCGAGATCCGCTCCGCGTTCGTGGCGAAGCCCGGCTCGGTGGCGAGGGCGGGCTCGCCCAGGGCGACGCAGAAGCGCTTCCACTGGTCTTCGTTCATGAGGACGATGTTCAGATAGCCGTCCTGTGTCTTGTAGGCGCCGCCCGGAGCAATCGCCGGATTCCTGTTGCCCTCGCGCTTGGGCTTGTTGCGGGTGTCGAAGTAGATCGCGGTGGGATCGGGCAGCAGGGAGAGGCTCGAGGCGAGCAGGCTCACGTCGAGATACTGGCCGCGGCCGGTGCGGAAGCGCTGGACGAGGGCGGCGCAGACGCTGCCGAAGGCCGTGATGGCGGCGGCGAGGTCCGAGATGGATCCGGCCACGCGCGTGGGCGGATCGCCCGGGTGGCCGGTCAGGGCCATGAGGCCGCTCATGCCCTGGGCGATGGTGTTGTAGCCGGGCCGCTTCGAGTGCGGGCCCGTCTGGCCGAAGCCGGTGACCGAGACGTAGACCACGGAAGGATTGACCGCGCTCACCGCCTCGTAGCCCAGGCCGAGCTTGGCGGCCACGCCGGGCAGGAAGTTCTCGACCACGACGTCCGCCCGCTTGGCCAGCTCGAAGGCGATCTTCGTTCCCTCGGGACGCTGAAGGTCGAGCGCGATGCCCCGCTTGTTTCGGTTGATGGCGGCAAACGACGCGCTCATGCCGTTCTTGCCGCGGAGGACGCGCAGGTCGTCGCCGAGGGGCGGCCGCTCGACCTTGATGACATCGGCGCCGAGGTCGGCGAGAAAGGCGGCGCAGTACGGTCCCGCGATGACGCGCGAGAGGTCGAGGACGCGGATGCCTTCGAGCATGCTCATGCCGCCGGCGCCGGGAGGTCCTTCATCGGATAGACACCTTCGTTGGGCAGCTGATGAGGATCTCGAGGGTCCGGAGCGCGTCCATGGCGGACCGTCAGTCTGGCACGATCATGCGTCACTTCGCCAGAACTCCGTGCAGATCCGCTCGTGCTGGATGGACAGGCGACCCGCCTTCACCACGAGGCGGCGCGGGGCCATCGTGGTCACCACTTCGCCGGGCCGCTCCGTCTCCCACAGGACGAGGTCGGCGCGGGCGTCCACATGGAGACCATAGTCGGGCAGCCGGAGCATGCGCGCGGGATGCTCGGTGAGCATGGCGAGCACGTTGGCCACGTCGGGCTCGGTGCCCATGTGGGCGGCGGCGGTGACCAGATAACCCATGAGAGCGAGATCTCCCGTGCCCATCGGGGTGAAGGCGTTCAGGACATTGTTGGTGGCCGCCGCCACCGTGACCCCGGCCGCGAGGAGCCGCTTGGCGGGAGCGAGCCCGCGGCGCGGATTCCGCGCGTCCTTCCTTCCCATCAAATAGAGATCTGTCGCGGGGAGGATGATCACGCCGATGCCGGCGTCCTTGAGGACGGCGGCCACCCGGTCGAGGCGCTCCGGCTCGAGGGCGGCGAGCTCGCTGACATGCCCCGCGGCCACGCGCCCCTGCCAGCCGAAGCGCACCGTCTGCTCGGCCACGTAGAGGACGTCCATGTGCTCCGGCTCGTCGAAGAAATCGATGTGGAAGTCCACGTCGACGTCGAACTCGCGCGCGAGACGGAAGACGATATCGATCTGGGCATGGGCGTCCGTGTCGTTGTACGGGCAGCCTCCGACCAGGTCCGCGCCGCCCTGGAGGGCGCGGGCGAGGAGCGCCTCCGTCCCCGGAGAGCGGAGTATGCCTTCCTGGGCGAAGGCACAGAGCTGGAGATCGATGGCCGGCGCATACTCGCGCCGGAGGTCGACCAGCGCGTCCAATCCCTTGAGACCGACGATGGGATCGACCTCGACGTGGCTCCGCATGGCCGTGGTGCCGGCGCGGATGGCCGCGTCGAGCACGCGCCGAGCGCGGGCGCGGATGTCGTCCATGGTGAAGGCGCGCTTGGCTTCCGCCGTCACCCGCAACGCTTCCGTCACCGTGCCTTCGAGCGAAGGCGCGCGCTCCGAGAGCAGCGCCTTGTCGAGATGGATATGAGCGTCCACCAGCCCCGGGGTGAGGACGCGGCTGCCGCAGTCCACGGTGCGCCGGGCCGGATGCTCGGCGAGCGTGCCGATGGCGGCAATCCTGCCTCCGAGCGTGCCGATGTCGGCGAGCCGGCCGTCGGGCAGTCTCGCCCTTCGCAACAGCAGCTCGAAGGGCTCGGCCATCTAGGCGATGACGGGCAGGGAAGCGGTCAGGGCGCGACAGCCAAGCCGGATACCGGAGAGCGTGTCCGCGCCCGAGGTCGCTCCCATGGCGAGGAGGTCGCGGGCGGCCCGGTCCGCCAGGTCGTCGGTGCGGGCAGTCAGGAGATGCAACACCGGCTCGGCGAAACGCCCGTCGAGCGCCTCGAGGAGGAAATCGCGGGCCACGTCGGTGGTGCGGGTTCGAGCCGCCGCCACGAGCCGATGGCGCTGCGCTCGATTTTCCATGAGCCATTCGGGCGCGAGCCGGTGAATCGCGGCGAGCGCTCCCAGCACGCAATCGTCTCCCGCGGGCGTGAGGCCTTCGCCGAGGCCGATCAATTGCCACGCGGCGTCGGCAAAGGCGGCGAGGTCGCGCGCCGCGAGGCCTTGGCCGAGCGCACGCCGCGCGCGAAGGCCCGCTCCGGAGGCGAGCGCGTGCCCGCCCGGCGGCTCGGGTAGGCTGCCGGGGTGGAAGGCGAGCGGCCCACGGGGCATCTCGAGCGCTACCGTCTCGGATTGCGTGCAGTCGAAGTCGGAGCGGCGGATGCGCAACCCGGGGGTGACGGCGTTGCGCGGAGGCAGCTGGAACAGGGCCACCGCGAAAGGCGCAGCGAGCGGCGTGGAGCCGAGAAGTGTCAGCAGCCGGCCGTCGTGCCAGAGGATATTGATCGCGTGGTCAAAGACGGAGTGGACGCGGCCATGTCCGTCTTCGGTCGCCGCGAGTCGTTCGAGCGATACGCTTCCCAGCCGCGCAATGCGGAGTGGCCAAGGCATGGCGCAAAGGATCATAGGCGCGCCGGGTGACGGCTTCAAGACGGACCCGCTCCCGACCGCCGGCCGAGATAGGCCTCGATCACGGCGGGATCGCTGCGCACGGCGGCCGCGGCGCCTTCGAGAGCGATGCGGCCGCGCTCGAGGACGTAGGCGCGGTCGGCCAGAGCCAGAGCCTGGGTGGCCATCTGCTCGACGAGGAGAATCGTCACCCCCTGCTCGCGCAGGCGGCCGATGGCGGAGAAGATCTCGCGAACGAGGATGGGGGCCAGACCCAGGGAAGGCTCGTCGAGGAGCATGACCCGTGGCCGCGCCATGAGCCCGCGCGCCACGGCCAGCATCTGCTGCTGGCCACCCGACAGGGCGGCCGCGGGCAGATCGAGCTTCGCCGCGAGGGCGGGGAAGAGGGCGAGCGCGGCGTCGAGGTCGGCGCGCACCGCTGCGGCATCGCGACCGCTCGAGCGGGCAAGCGTACCCAGCATGAGGTTGTCGCGTACGCTCTGGTCACCGAACACGCCGCGTCCTTCGGGCACGAGCGCGATGCCGTGTCGGGCCACCCACCACGAGGGCCGTCCGACGATCTCGCGGCCATCGAAGGCGATGCGTCCGGAGGCGGGGCGGAGCACCCCGGCAATGGCCTTGAGCAGTGAGGTCTTGCCCGCCCCGTTGCCGCCGATCACGGAGACGATTTCGCCCGGCCGCACGTCGATGGCGACATCGTGAAGGACGGCCACCGCGCCATACCCGACGCGGAGGCCCGACACGGTGAGCGCACTCATGTGGCCACGCCCAGATAGGCCTCGATCACCGCCGGATCGTGGCGAACCTCCTCGGGCGCGCCGTCGGCGATGGCCCGCCCGTAGTCGAGCACGGTGACTCGGTCGGAGACCGCCATGACCAGATCCATGTGATGCTCGACGAGGATGACGGCGGGGCCGCCCCGATCGCGGAGCCCGGTCAGCTGGGCGTCGAGCGCCGCGATCTCGGTCGGGGAGAGCCCGGCGGCCGGTTCGTCGAGCATGAGGAGCAGCGGCTCGGTGGCGAGGGCGCGGGCGATCTCGAGCTTGCGCCTGAGGCCGGCGGCGAGCGCCTCGGCCGCCTCATCGGCGAGCTCTCCGAGGCCGAGGGCTTCGAGCAGCACCAGGGCCCGTGACTGGATGGCGTCTTCTCGGCCGCGGCTCCCCGGCGTCCCCACGAGCGCCGCCAATATGGAGCCGAGCCGAGGGCCCGCCACGCCCACCGCCACATTGTCCAGAACGGAGAGGCCGCCGAAGACCTGCGCGGTCTGGAAGGTGCGCGCGACGCCGCGTCTCGCGATGGCATAGGGAGAAAGCCCGCCGATCGGTCGGCCGTCCAGCGCGATGGTGCCGGCTCCGGGAGCGTAGAAGCCCGAGAGCACGTTGAGGAGCGAGGTCTTTCCCGCGCCGTTCGGACCGATCACGGCGTGTATGCGGCGGCGATCCACCGTGAGACCGACGTCGGCGAGAGCCGTCACGCCGCCGAAGGCGAGGCTCACCTCGCTCACGACCAGAAGCTCATCTCTCCCTCTCCCCTCTGGGGAGAGGGCAGGGTGAGGGGCCCGAAGGTGAGGGGCCTGAGGGTGAGGGGCCCGAAGGTGAGGGGCCTGAGGGTGAGGGGCCTGGGGCCGAGGCGCCGGCCTCGACCGCCGGGCCCTCGAAAGCGCGCCCACCACACCCTCAGGCAGCCAGTAGATCGACAGCAGGAGCAGCGATCCGTAGAGGATGAGGCGATAGTCGAGGAGCCTGGTCAGGAGCTCGGGCAGAACGGTCAGCGCCACACTGCCCGCCACGGGTCCCGCGATGCGCCCGAGTCCGCCAAAGAGCAAGGCGAGGAGAAAAAGGATCGACGTCTGGAGGGTGAAGCTGTCCGGCGAGATATAGCCATTCAGAAACGTGAAGAGCGCTCCCGCCGCGCCCGCGAAGGCGGCGGAGACGGTGAAGGCGACGATCCGCACGTAGTACGCGGAGAGCCCCAGCGATTCCGCCGCCACCTCGCTGCTCTTGACGGCGAGACAGGCGCGCCCCCACGCGGAGCGGCGCAGATTGGCCGTGAGCCAGAGGGCGAGGGCCGCGGCGAGCATCACCGTCCAGTAGTGCGCGCGCAGCCCGGGCTTGGGGATATTGAAGATGCCCCCGGGCCCTCCCGTCACCGAGCCCCACTCGATGAGCACGCCCTCGACGATCAGGCCGAAGGCGATGGTGACCATGGCCAGATACGGTCCTGAGACGCGCAGCGCGGCCGCGGCCACGGCGGCGCCCACGATGGACGTGACCCCGATGGCGGCGACTAGGGCGATCCACTCGCTCGTCCCCGCACGGGTGACGCAGAGCGCGGCGGTATAGGCGCCGAAGGCGTAGAGTCCGGCATGCCCGAGCGAAGTCTGTCCCGTGAAGCCCACGAGCACGTTGAGTCCGGCCGTCACGATGGTGAGAAGTCCCATCGATATGACGACGTAGAGGTAGTAGGTGTTGGAGGTGAGGAGCGGGATCAGGGCCGCGGAGACGGCGAGGGAAGCCCAGGCGAGCCGCTTCGTCACACGCGCCTCGAGGGCTTCTCGCCGAGCAATCCCCACGGTCTCACTACGAGGACGAGGATCACCAGGCCGAACCCCACGATCTCACGCGCCCGCGTCGAGATGTAGCCGGCGGTGAAGGACTCCACCAGTCCATAGCCCAGTCCGGCCACGACGATGCCGGGCGCCGAGGTGAGGCCGCCGATGATGGCGACGGCGAAAGCCTTGAGCCCGATGATGGTGCCCATCTGGGGCGACACGTTCAAGAGCGGGGCGAGGAGCACCCCCGCCACGCCGGCGAGAAGGGCGGACAGGGCGTAGGACGCCATGACGGCGCGAGGGACGTTGATGCCCATGAGGCCCGCCGCCTCTGGATTCCACGCCACCGCCTTGAGCTGCTTGCCATAGGCGGTCCGATGATAGAAGAGCTGGACGAGACCCATCAGGCAGAGCCCCACCACCGGTACCAGAAGCTCCTGCGGATAGAAGCCGGCAGAGCCCAGGATGATCGGCTTCCGCATGAGCGGTGAGGGGAAGGCCCGTGCGTCCTTGCCGAAGGTGAGCTGGGCCACGTTCTCGGCGATGATGCCGACGGCGATGGTGGCGAGGAGCCAGGCGGGGGAGGCGCGGAGAAAGAAGGGACGGACGGCCACCCGCTCGACGAGCGCGCCGAAGCAGGCGAGGGCGACGAGCGTGACGAGGAGGGCGAGGGGGAACGGCCAGCCCAGCGCGACAAAGACGGCGTAGGCGGCGACGGCGCCCACCATCACCGCGTGGCCCTGGGAGAAGTTCATGGTCCGGCTGGTCGCCCACGTGATGTGATATCCGAGGGCGACCAGGCCATACATGCTGCCGAGGGCGAGGCCGGTGACGAGGAGCTGGATGTAGATGAGCGCGGGCCCTACTTCATGCTGATCGGAACGATCTTGCCGCCCTTCCACACGACCATGACGTAGTCGTCGTCGGTCAGCGCGTCGTGCTGCTCCGCGGTGAAAGGACGCTTGTAGGTCTTGATGAGGCCCTTGTACTCACCCTTGAGATTCTCGAGCGCCTCGCGGACCTTGGGCCCGTCGGTGGAGCCGGCCTGATCGATGGCCATGGCCACCAGGTGCATCCCGTCGTAGGCGTTGGCCGTGCCCACGGGGGCGATGACGTCGCCCGGCTCCTTCACGCCGTACTTGTCCCGTAGCATCTTGAGCACGTACTGGCCGCGCTCGTTCTGCTTGCCCAAGAACGTATACGTCTGGAGGAAGGTCACTCCGTCCGAGAGATCGCCGGTCAGCTCCGCGAAGCGGCCGCCCGAGATGCCCCAGTGCGAGATCATGGCCGCGTCCCACCCGAGCTTGGACTTGGACCGGAGCACCTGCGCTCCTTCCGGAGCGTTGGCCACGAGCACGATGAGGTCGGCGCCCGCGTTCTTGAGACGGAGGAGCTGCGGGCTCATGTCGGGGTCGTTCCAGTTGAAGCGCTCGACACCCACCGCCTTCACGCCCTTCTCGCCGAACCACTTGGTGAGGCCCGTTTCGTTGGACTGGCCCCACGGCGTGTTCTCGAGGAGGAGGCCGGGCTTGCCCTTCTTCAGCGCGTCCGTGGCGTAGCGCGAAAGGAAGCGGTCGACGTAGTCGTCGTTGGCGGAGACGCGGAAGACGTAGTTGGGAGTCTGGCCATTGCGCGTGATGTTGGTGCCGGCGGCCCAGGTGCCCATGTACGGGACCTTGAGCTCCTGCCACACGGGCACCTGCGCGAGGGCTACCGTGGTGTGGAGGCCTCCGAAGACCGCCGCGACCTTCTCGCGCTCCACCAGCTCGCGGGCGATGGTGACGCCCTTCTGCGGATTCCCCTCGTCGTCGCGTATGACCAGCTCGAGCTTGCGCCCCCCGAGCACGCCACCCTTGCCGTTGATCTCGTCGATGGCGATCTGCAATCCGCGCTTGATGGCTTCGCCGGAGGCGGCCGAGCCGCCCGACACCGCGGCGGAGAGGCCGATCTTGACGGGCTCCTTGGACTGGGCGACCACCGGGGCCGCGGGGCTCAGGGCCAGGGCGAGCAGGATGGGGAGTGTCACGTAAAGACGTCGCATGCAAGTCCTCCTCGGCGGGTCATGACCCGCGTGGAATCCATCTCCAGGCTGTGCCCGGCTGTTCCACGACGGCCTTGGCGCGGCAGCGGCCCTATCTAGGTATCACGAAACGTCAGGGAAAGAAAACGTCACGCCGTCCGGGCGAGTTCCCGCGCGCCTGAATCAGTGGCGAACCTGCGGCCGAGCTTCGCTCGTGCAACCGGCCGGGTGGCGTCGGGGGCGGGGGTGGCGCAACCGGCGAAGTGGGCCCTTCGCGAGTGCGCGCAGCCCGCAGGGCTGCGATTCACGAATGCGTAGGGTGGCGTAGCCGGTTGCGCCACCCCCGCCCCCGACGACAGGACCCGGCCGCCTCGCGCACCATACAAGCTACGGCTTGGGCGGCGTGATGTCGTGCGCGCGCAGCTCGCCCAGAATGTAGGCGCGCTCGAAGGCCTCGCGCGCCTCCTTGAGAGTGCGGTCGCGCTGGGCGTCGTCGCCCGCCGCCGCCTCCTCGCGGGTGCGCAGGGGCGGCGGGAGGTCCTCGGGTCCGATGACATCGCGCGGAGCCATGATGACGAGCCGCTCCACCATGTTGCGGAGCTCGCGCACATTGCCCGGCCAGTCGTAGGAGAGAAAGTAGGCGAGGGCCTCCACGGACATGGTCTTGGGGCGCCGCCCGTTCTCGACGGAGAACAGGGTGATGAAGTGCTCCACGAGCGCGGGGATGTCCTCCTTGCGTCGCCGCAGCGACGGTACCTCGATGGGGATCACGTTGAGCCGGTAGAAGAGGTCCTCGCGGAAGCGCCCGGCCGCGATCTGCTCCTGGAGATTCTGATTCGAGGCGGCGATGACGCGCACGTCCACCCGGAGCGTCTCCTTGCCGCCCACCCGCTCGAAGGCCTGCTCCTCCAGCACGCGGAGCACTTTGGCCTGCGTCTTGAGGCTCATGTCCGCGATCTCGTCGAGGAAGAGCGTGCCGCCGTCGGCCAGCTCGAACTTGCCCCGGCGGCGCGCCACCGCGCCCGTGAAGGCGCCCCGCTCATGGCCGAAGAGCTCCGACTCGATCAGCTCCTCGGGGACGGCGGCGCAGTTGACCTCGACGAAGGAGCCGTCGGCGCGGGTAGACCGCGCGTGGATGGCCCGGGCGACGAGCTCCTTGCCCGAGCCGCTGTCGCCGTGGATGAGCACGCGGCCCGTGGTGGGCGCGGCAATGCTGATCTGCTGGCGCAGCTCCTCGATGGCCGCGCTCTTGCCGACGATCTCCTGCCCCCGCTCCACCCGCTCGCGCAGCTGGCGGTGTTCCTGGCGCAGGCGGGCGTGCTCGAGGGTGCGGGCGACCACGAGCAGGGTCTTCTCGAGCGAGAGCGGCTTCTCGATGAAGTCATAGGCGCCCAGCTTGGTCGCCTTGACGGCGGTCTCGATGGTGGCGTGTCCCGAGATCATCACCACCGCCGTCTCGGGCCGCCGATGCTTCATCTCGGCCAGCGCCTCGAGCCCGTCCATGCCGGGCATCCAGATGTCGAGGAAGACCAGATCGGGCGCGTCGTCGATCAGCAGGGCCAGCGCTTCCTCGCCCGTGCCCGCCGACGTGACGCGATAGCCCTCGTCCTCGAGCACGCCCCGCAACGTGCTCTGGATGAGCTTCTCGTCGTCCACGATCAGGATGTGCTCGCCCGCCATTTATCCGGCCTTCACCGGCGCGGGCGGCTCGACGGAGGTGGCGGCGAGGCGGCCCACGGGCAGCTCGACCACGAAGCGCGTGCCCTGCGGCGCGACGTCTTCGACCCAGATGGTCCCCCCGTGGTCGGTGACGATCTGATGCACGATGGACAGGCCGAGCCCCGTGCCGTTGGACTTCGTGGAGAAGTACGGCAGGAAAAGACGCTCCTTGTCCTCCGCCTGGATCCCCGGGCCGTCGTCGGCCACGATGATGCGGGCGCGGCGGCTCTCCGGCATCCAGATCGTCTCGAGCGTGACCTGGCCCGAGCCGCCCACCGCCTCCACGGCATTGTCCACGAGATTCAGCACCGCCCGCTTGATCTGGTCGGGGTCCACGTCCACCTGTGGCATGTCGGGGGAGAAGCCCACCTTGATGTCGAGGGCGGCGTGCGACTCGCGGTAGAGGACCACCACGCCTTCGAGCAGACGCCCGAGGTCCGTGGCCCGCGGCTGGAGCGAAGGCATGCGCGCGAACCGGGAGAACTCGTCCACGAGCTGCTTCAGCCCCTCCACCTCCTGGACGATGGTGGCGGTTGCCTCTTCGAGGAGGCGCTTTTCCTCCGGGCTCCGCTCCGTGGACAGCCGGCGGCGCAGGCGCTGGGCCGAGAGCTGGATCGGGGTGAGCGGGTTCTTGATCTCGTGGGCGATGCGCTGGGCCACCTCGCGCCAGGCGGCGAGGCGCTGAGCCTTGAGAAGCTCGGTCAGGTCGTCGAAGACGAGGACCATGCCGAGATAGGCGCCTTCGGGTCCTTTGAGCGCGGTGGCCGACGCGAGGAGCGTCACGGAGTGGCCTTCGCGACGGAGGTGCACCTCGCGTTCGAGCGCGTTCTCGCGCAGGCGGTTCATGCGCTGGATCAGCGCGGCGAGCTCGGAGTGGACGGGCGGGCGCAGGACAGCCGGGGAAGGCTGGCCCAGCGCCTCGCTCGCGGACACGCCCAGCATGCGCTCGGCCGCGCCGTTGACGGTGGTGATGCGTCCCGACGCGTCGAGTGAGAGCACGCCCGTGGCCACCGCGTCGAGTACCGTCTCCGTGTACCGGCGCCGCTGCTCCACCTCCTCGTGCTTGGCCTGGAGGTCGCGGTAGGTATGCTCGAGCCGTGTCTGAGAGAGGGCGAGATCGCCCGTCATGCGGTTGAACGAGTCCACGAGCACGCCCAGCTCGTCGTCGGCGCGCACCTGGACCTTGTAGTTGAGGTTGCCCGCGGCCACCGCCCGCGTGCCCTCGGCCAGCATCTGCACGGGCTCGGTGATGCCCCGGGCGAGGTAGAGACCGAACCACGTGGCGGAGAAGACGATGACAAGGGTCATGAGGAGGAAGAGCAGGATGTAGATGCCCTTGAGCGGCTGCCGGAGCAGGCGCAGCTGCTTGTATTCCTGGAAGGACTGGCTGATGCCGCGGAGTCGCGTCTCGAGCCGCTGCGGCACGTAGGTGCCGACCACGATCGCGCCGAGGAGCGCGCGCTCGCCCGACTTGATGGGCACGATGGCCTGGATCATGTCGCCGTTGTCGAGCTCGTGCACGGTGGTCACTTCCTGGCCGGCGAGCCCGCGGCGCAGCTGTTCCTTGTTCACCGACCGCGTGGGCACGGTGGCGAGGGCCACGTCCTTGGCATGAAGCACGGGCTGGCCGGCGCGGTTGAACACGGTGATGGCGGCGAGGCCCAGCCGCTCCTGCTGCCCGGTGAGATAGGTGGACAGCACGGCGCGCTGGGCGGGCGCCATGAATCCCTCGCGAGCCAGCACGTCGGCCATGTAACGCGCGTGGCGCAGGGCCATCGCTTCCTGGCCCTGGTAATAGGTCTGCGCGACCTCCAGCGCCTGATCGAGCGGCCGCTCCACCTGCGGCTTGAACCATCCCTCGATGGACGTGTTGATGAAGTTCGAGGCGATGATGAAGATGAGAATGGCCGGGGTCAGGGCGAGGGAGAGAAAGGCAAGAACCAGCTTGGTCTTGAAGCGGGCGCCCAGCACCTTCTGCCGGCGCTCGAAGGCGAGCTTGACGAGGTTGCGGAAGAGCAGGACGACGAGGAGCAGGAAGACGATCAGGTTCAGATTGAAGAGGGCGAAGACGGCCAGGTTCGAGGCGAGGGGCACCTGGGGCGAGTGGATCCAGACCTTGAATCCCCACCAGGCGAGGGCGAGCAGGGCGAGCCCGCCGGAGACGATGAGGAGATTGCGCCGGTAGTGGCTTTTCTGTTCGGCCGGGCCGTCGGTCAGCGGGCTCACTGCCGTCTCGTGGGTGTGAGCAGGGGCGACTGGACCCAGCCCGTCTCCGCCGCCTCGCCGCTGAAGCGCGCGATCCAGGAGTTGACGCCGTTGAGCGAGACATCGGCGCGCACCCGCACGAAATAGAGCTCG
>WNGB01011701.1_pt1 | contig 14204 bp, 15 predicted proteins | sample 5400681 | NCBI WGS metagenome assembly WNGB01 (sample SAMN13153367, study PRJNA577476) | soil metagenome | isolation source: 115 cm soil or saprolite under grassland replicate 2 | place: USA:California | collected 2016-06-15 | reverse complement strand
GCGTCGCGCAGCTCCTGGTACGCCTCGTCGGAGAGCGTCATCTGCGGCGCCACCGTCACCGAGTCGCCGGTGTGCACGCCCATCGGGTCGAGGTTCTCGATCGAGCAGACGATCACGACGTTGTCGAGCTTGTCGCGCACGACCTCGAGCTCGAACTCGTCCCAGCCGCGCACCGACTCCTCGACGAGCACCTGGCCGATCGGCGACTCGCGCAGGCCACGCGTGACCTGCGCCTCGAGCTCGGCGCGCGTGGAGACGAAGCCGCCGCCGGCGCCGCCGAGCGTGAACGCCGGCCGCACGACCGCGGGCAGCGAGACGCCCGCAAGGTCGTCGAGCGAGCGCACGATGCGCGAGCCCGGGACCTGCAGACCGACCGACTGGACCGCGTCGCGGAAGAGCTCCCGGTCCTCGGCGCGCTTGATCGCGTCGAGCCCCGCGCCGATCAGCTCGATCCCGAACTCCTCGAGCACACCGCTCTCGGCGAGCTCCATCGCGAGGTTGAGCGCCGTCTGCCCGCCCATCGTCGGCAGGAGTGCATCCGGCCGCTCGCGCTCGAGCACGCTGCGCACACCAGGAAGGTCGAGCGGCTCGAGGTACGTGCGGTCGGCGAAACCGGGGTCGGTCATGATCGTCGCCGGGTTCGAGTTGACGACGATCGTGCGGAAGCCGTCGTCGCGCAGCACCTTCAGCGCCTGCGTGCCGGAGTAGTCGAACTCCGCCGCCTGCCCGATCACGATCGGGCCGGAGCCGATCAGGCAGATCGACTCGATGTCCTTACGACGCGGCAAGCTCGTCCACGAAGTCGCGGATGATCGGCCACGCGTCGTGCGGGCCCGGCCCGGCCTCCGGATGGAACTGCGCCGAGCGCGCGTGTTCCCGCGGGAAGACGAGCCCCTCGACGGTGCCGTCGTAGAGCGAGACGTGCGTCGCCTCGTGCGCGTCGCTCGGCTCGACCGCGAAGCCGTGGTTCTGCGAGGTGACGAGCACGCGCCCGGTCTTGCGCTCGAGCACGGGATGGTTCGCGCCGCGATGGCCGAACGGCAGCTTGAACGTCTTCATGCCGGCGGCGAGCGCGAGCAGCTGGTGGCCGAGGCAGATGCCGAGCACCGGCGTCCGGCCGAGCAGGTCGCGCAGCACGGCGACCTCGTCCGCGAGCGGCTCGGGATCGCCGGGCCCGTTCGAGAGCATGACGCCGTCGAACTCCGCGAGCGTGTCCGCGTCGACGTCGTGCGGGAACACCGTCACTGCCGCGCCCGCCGCCGCGAGGCGGCGAAGGATCGACCGCTTCGCCCCGTAATCGACGACCGCGATCCGCACGCGGCCCGCGTCGCTGTAGACGTACGGCTCCGGCGTCGAGACGTCGCGCACAAGCGCGCGGCCCGTCATCGGCGGCTGCTCGAGCACCGCAGCCAGCGTCTCCGCGACCGGCTCGTCGGCGGCGACCGCAGCCGCGCGCATCGCGCCGCCGTCGCGCAGCTTGAGGACGAGCGAGCGCGTGTCGATCCCCGTCAGCGCGACGATGCCGCGCTCCTCGAGCCAGTCCGTCCACTCCGGTCCGCGGGCCTCGCGCATCAGCACCGCCTTCGCGTGCGGACGCTTCGACTCGGAGCGCGCCGACGCGACGCCGTAGTTGCCGACCATCGGCGCGGTGAAGCAGATCAGTTGCTCCGCGTAGCTCGGGTCGGTGACGACCTCCTGGTAGCCGGTCATCGCCGTCGTGAAGACGGCCTCGCCGAACGCGGTCCCGCGCGCGGCGACAGACCCGCCGTTGAACACCGTTCCGTCCTCGAGCAGGAGATAACCCGTCAAGCGAAGACCAGCCTTCCGGCGGCGACGGTCGCCTTCACGCGGCCCTTGAGCGTCTTGCCGAGCAGCCACGAATTGATCGACCGTGAGCGGAAGCCCTTCTCGTCGACCTTCCAGACGGCGTTGGGGTCGAGCAGGACGAGGTTCGCGGGGGCGCCGAGGGCGATCCGCGGCACGTCGAGTCCGTAGGCGCGCGCCGGCCCGGCGGACATCCGCTCGAGCAGTGTCGCGAGCGGGAGCAAGCCCGGCTCGACCAGGTGCGTGTAGAGCGCCGCGAACGCCGTCTCGAGGCCGGTGACGCCGAACGGCGCCTCCTCGAACGGCACTTCCTTCTCGTGGCGCGCGTGCGGTGCGTGATCGGTCGCGACGCACGCGATCGTGCCGTCGCGCAGCGCCTCGAGCAGCGCCGCGCGGTCCTCGTCGCCGCCGAGCGGCGGGTTCATCTTCACGTTCGGGTCGAGCGAGCGCACCGCGTCGTCGGTGAGGACGAGGTGGTGCGGCGTCGCCTCCGCCGTCGCCGGGACGCCCGCGTCGAGCGCGCGTCGTAGCGCCTCCACCGATTCGCGCGCCGACAGGTGCATGAGGTGCAGGGGACGTTCCTCGTACGCCGCGAGCGCGAGGTCGCGCTCGACCATCACGCTCTCCGCGACCGACGGCCAGCCGCCGATCCCGAGCTCGGCCGAAACGATGCCCTCATGCATGTGTCCGCCGCGCGAGAGCGTCAGCTCCTCGCAATGGACCGCGAGCTTGCGGCCGGTGATCGACGAGTACTGGAGTGCGCGCCACATCAGGCCGGGCGCGACGACGGGACGACCGTCGTCGGTGAAACCGGCGGCGCCCGCGTCGGCGAGCTCGCCCATCTCGGTCAGCTCCGCGCCCTGCTGTCCCTTTGTGATCGCTGCAAGGAAGCCCACCGCGACCTCCGCGTCGGCCCGCGCCTGCTCGACGAGCGAGCCGAGTACCGCCGCCGAGTCGACGACGGGCTCGGTGTTCGGCATCGCGAGGATCGCGCAGTACCCGCCGGCGGCGGCGGCCGCGGTTCCCGAGGCGATCGTCTCCTCGTCCTCGCGCCCCGGCGTGCGCAGGTGGACGTGTGGGTCGACGAACGCGGGCGCGAGCACGAGTCCCTCGCCGTCGAGCACCGGATGGCCGTTGCGGTCGAGCTGCGCGCCGATCGCGGTGACGATGCCGTCGTCGACGCGCACGTCGACCGTCGCGTCGATTCCCTCGCCGGGATCGAGCACACGCGCGCCGGTGACGATCAGGTCGTCCTTCGGAGCGTTCTTCGCGACGAGCATCACGCGACCTCCAGCGGCATCGGTTCGGCCGCGGACTGCACGGCGACCGGGCCGTGCGTGAGCAGGTCGTAGAGCACCGCCATCCGCACGACGAGCCCGGCGCGCACCTGCGTGACGATCAGCGCGTCCTGGTCGTCCGCGACCTGCGGGTCGATCTCGACGCCACGGTTCATCGGCCCCGGGTGCATCACCTTCTGTCCGGGCCGCAGCCGGGCAGGGGTCACGCCCCAGCGCGCCGCGTACTCGCGCAGGCTCGGTACGAAGTTCGCGCCCTCCTCCATCCGCTCGCGCTGCATGCGGAGGACGTAGACGACGTCGGCGGACTCGATCGTCGCGATGTCGTGCGAGATCTCGCAGCCCATCACCTCGATGCCGCGCGGGATCAGCGCCGGCGGTCCGACGAGCGTCACGTGCGCGCCCATCAGCGTGAGCGCCTGGACGTTCGAGCGCGCGACGCGCGAGTGCAGCACGTCGCCGACGATCGCGACATGCAGTCCTTCGAGACGACCGAACTCCTCGCGGATCGTGTAGAGGTCGAGCAGCGCCTGCGTCGGATGCTGGTGCTTGCCGTCTCCAGCGTTGACGACGTGCGCGTCGGTGACGCGCGCGACGAGGTGCGGCGCGCCGATGTGCGGGTGGCGGATCACGATCACGTCGGGGTCGTACGCGCCGAGCGTCAGCGCGGTGTCCTTGAGCGACTCGCCCTTGTCGACCGAGGAGCCGCTCGACTTGATCGACATCGTGTCCGCCGACAGCCGCTTCGCAGCGAGCTCGAAGCTCGACGACGTGCGCGTGGACGATTCGTAGAAGAGGTTGACGACCGTGCGCCCGCGCAGCGTCGGCAGCTTCTTGACCTCGCGCTCGAGCGAGCGCTCGAACGAGCGCGCGGTCGCGAGCAGCCGTTCGACGTCGTCGCTCGTCAGGTCGCGGATCGAGATCAGGTGGCGCTTCGGCGGCTCCTTCGGCGGGCGCAGGTCCTCCCGCATGACGCGAATTTCGGCCATCACGTTGACTCCTCCGAGCTGGACACGAGCAGGACCTGGTCGACCTCGTCCACCTCGACGAGCAGCACCTGGATGCGCTCGTCGCGCGAGGTCGGGAAGTTCTTGCCGACGTAGTCGGCGCGGATCGGCAGCTCGCGGTGGCCGCGGTCGGCGAGCACGGCGAGCTGCACGCGAGCGGGACGGCCGTAGTCGAACAGCGCCTCGACGGCGGCGCGAATCGTGCGGCCTGTGTAGAGGACGTCGTCGACGAGCACGCACGTCATTCCCTCGAGCGGGAAGTCGAGCGACGTCGAGCGTACGACCGGCTGCGCGTGCAAGGGCGCCTCGCCGCCGCGGGCGAAGACGTCGTCGCGGTAGAAGGTGATGTCGAGCTGGCCGAGCGCGAGCTCGTGGCCGGTGCGCTCGGCGACGAGCCGGCGCAGCCGCTGCGCGAGCGGCACCCCGCGGCGGTGGATGCCGACGAGCGCGACCTCGGCGAGGTCGTCGTTCCGCTCGATGATCTCGTGGGCGATGCGGGAAAGCGTCCGGCCGATCGCTTCCGCGTCGAGCACCACCTTGCCCGTCAGGGCAGCCTGCGTCATTCGCAACTCCTTTCCGGCCTCGCTGGACCGGGTTAAAGGGGTCTACGTACCGGCGCCACTCTAGCCGCTCCCGCGGACGGCAGCACTCACGACGGCCCAGCGCTGGTGCACGACCGCGCGCTCCGGGAACTCGCGCTCCGCACGCTCGAGTCCCGCCGCGTATTCCTCCTCCGGGATCAGCTGGAAGGTCGAGATGTGCTTGCCGCGGATCCTCGCCAGCGCGTCGTCGCGCGCGACCGACGTCACCTGGTGGAGGCTCGTCGTGCGCACGCCCTCGAAGCCGGCCGCTTCGAGCTCCGCGACGAAGGACTCCGGCGCGAAGCGCTCGCGGTCGACGACCGCGATCGACGGGAAGTACGGACTGAGGTAGTGGTCGTCGAACTGCGCCGGCTCGAACGTCGCGAGCACGAGCCGGCCGTCGTCCGCGAGCACGCGGCGGAACTCCGCGAATGCGCGCGGCCGGTCGAGGTGGTGGACGACCAGCCTGAGCACGATGCGCTCGAACCACGCGTCCTTGAACGGCAGCTCCTCGGCGCGCCCTTCCTTCAGTCCGACGTCGGCCGGCACCTTTCCGCGAGCGACCTCGAGCATCTCCGGCGACGGGTCGACGCCCCAGACCTTGGCCGCCACGCGCTCGGCGAGCCACGCGGCGAGCGTTCCCGTCCCGCAGCCGACGTCGAGGACGCGCCGCCCGCGCAGGTCTCCCTCGCGCACGAGCAACTCGAACAGCTCGTCGCGCAGCGCCGCATCGGTGTACCGCAGCTCGTCGTACCGCCGCGCGAGCTCGCGGAAATCCGACTTACGGCTCAGACGTCAGCTGGTCCGGCTCGGTGAGGACCTCGATCGCGTCCTTCGCCTCCTCGAGCGAGGACTCGGGGACGAGGACCGTCAACGGGTCGTCCTGCGCGCTTTGCAACTCCGAGTCGATCCCCGCCGCGGCGAGGAGCTCCTGGATCTCCTCCGCCTCGGAGATGTCGCCGGCGACCGCGAGCTGGACCATGCGCGTCATTCCGCTCCCGACGATAGCGCGTCCGCCTCCTGCGGGAGCGCACCACCCTTGACGAGCTGCGGCGCGCCGCGTTCGGCGAACGGGATCTCGATCACGTCGAAGTCACGCGGGACGACGGTGTTCTCGAAGACGGCGCGTGCCTCACGCAGGACCTCCGGCCCGAAGTAGCGGGATGACAGGTGCGTGAGCGCGAGCATGCCGGCGCCCGCCGCGGCCGCGACCTGCGCGGCCTCACGCGCGGTCGAGTGCGACGTCTCGTGGGCGCGCTCCGATTCCTCCTCGCAGAACGTCGCCTCGTGGACGAGCAGGTCGGCGCCCTGCGCGAGGTCGAGGTAGCCGAGCGACGGCGCGGTGTCGCCGGTGACGAGCAGCTTGCGTCCCGCGCGCGGCGGTCCGAGCACCTGCTGCGGCGTGACGACGCTGCCGTCGTCGAGCGCGATCGCCTCGCCCGACTGCAGCCTGCCGCGTTCGGGTCCCGGCGGCACGCCGAGCGCGTTCGCGGTCGGGACGTCGAAGCGGCCGGGGCGCGCCTCCTCGACGAGCGCGTACCCGAGTGCCGGCACGCCGTGCGACACGTGGAACGTGACGATGCGGTAGTCCTCGCGGTCGAGCACGTCGCCGCCCTGCAGCTCGACGAGCTCGTAGGGATACGTGAGCTTGCCGAAGATCCGCCGCAGCGCGCTAAAGAGATCGGTCAGCCCGCGCGGGCCGTAGATCGTGATCGGCAACTCGCGCCCGCGCAGCGCGAACGTCTTCAGCATCCCCGGCAGGCCGAGGTAGTGGTCGGCGTGGTAGTGCGTGATGAAGACCTCGCGCAGCTCGACGAGCCCGATGTTCGAGCGCATCAGCTGCCGCTGCGTCCCCTCGGCGCAGTCGATCAGCAGGCGGTCGCCGCCGCGCCGGATCAGAAGCGCGGCGGGAGCACGGCGTCCCGTCGGCGACGAGCCGGCGGTGCCGAGGAAGACGAGGTCGAGATCCATGCCTCGATTCTGCCCGGATCGACCCGGAAGGGTGACGACGGAGCCGGAATTCCCTCCGATACTGAGGACGCTGGTGTCTGCGGCAACGAACCCCCGGCGTGCGCTCGTCGAGCGCTCGGTCACGCTGCTTCGCGTCTTCCTCGTCGCGAGCGCGCTGATCCTGCTCGCCGGTGCCGCCGTGCTCGGCTCGATCCTCAGCTCAACGCTCAAGAACCAGGCGATCGACTTCCGCCGCGACGAGCTGACGCGCTACGTCGACCACGTCGTCGGGCGCGAGGTCGTCCGCGACGGCACGGTCGTCGTCTCGCCGCACACGTCGGCGTTGCTGCTGGACGAGGTGCGGCGCGAGTCGGACCTCCTCTCCGTCAAGGTCTGGCGCGCGGACGGAACGCTCGCGTGGACGAACCTCGGCCGCTCGCGGATCGGCAAGCGGTTCGAGCTCGACGGCGACCTCGGCGAGACGATCCGCGAGAACCGCAGCGAGGGCGCGATCGACGACCTGTCGTCCTCCGGCGAGGACGCGCTCGAGAAACGCCTCGTCGGCCGCAGCCACGTGCTCGAGGTCTACGCGCCGGTCGCGGCGAACGGCCGCGTCGTCGGCGCCTACGAGATCTACGCCAAGCCGGAGCAGCTCGAAAGCCTGATCCGCTCGCGCGGGCGGCTGATCTGGCTCGCGGTCGCCGGCGTCTTCGCCGCGCTCTGGATCGTGCTTGCCTTGCTCGTCCGCGGCGCGTCACGCACGCTGCGCCGCCAGACGACGACGCTGCGCCAGCGCTCGCAGGAGCTGATGGACGCGTACCGCCGCCAGGAGGAGCTCTCGCTCGAGGCGATCGAGAGTCTCAACGCGACGGTCGAGGCGAAGGACCCGTACACGGCGGGACACTCGCTGCGCGTGCAGGAGATCGCGGTCGCGGTCGGCCGGGAGCTCCGACTGACGCGCGAGCAGCTCGACGCGCTCCGTTACGGCGCGCTCTTCCACGACATCGGCAAGCTCGCCGTGCCGGACGCGGTCCTCACGAAGCCCGCGCGGCTGACGGACGACGAGTACGAGCTGATCAAGCGGCATTCCGACGAGGGCGCCCGCATCGTCGGCAAGTTCGGACGTCTGCGCACAGCCGTCCCGGTGATCCGGCATCACCACGAGCGCTGGGGCGGCGGCGGCTATCCCGACGGCAGCGCCGGGGAGTCGATCCCGCTCGAGGCGGCGATCGTCGGGCTGGCGGACGCCTGGGACGCGATGACGACCGAACGGCCGTACCACCGGGCGCTCACCTTCGAGGAGGCCGCCGAGCAGGTGCGCGACGGCCGCGGGACGCAGTTCGCGCCGCACGTCGTCGACGCCTTCTTCGCAGTGGTCGCGCGCCGCCGCTTCGAGGCCGCGACGCCGGAGCAGCCGCTCCAGGCCGCCGGCTGAGGCATTGGTGCCCTAGCCGGGGACGACGAGGTGCTCGCCCGGGACGATCGTCGCCCCGGCCAGATGGTTCCGCTGCTCGAGCCGCCAGATCGCGTCGCGCGGGTCGACGCCCGACGACGTCCTGACGGCGATCGACCAGAGCGTGTCGTGCGGCTTCACGATGTAGACCCGCTCGGGCCCGGCGCCGCTCGAGGCGCGGGCGACGACGCCCCAGACGACGAGTGCGGCGAGCGAGACCAGAAGCACCTTCGCGAACATCTGTTCGCATGGTAGACGAACGCGTGTTCGTATGTCAAGGGTCGAGCCGAACGAGCTTCGGCGCCAGCTGGGCGCCCGCCACGGCCAGGACCAGCATCGAGCGGGCAGGCGCCTTGCGGCGCTCGGTCGGCGAGCCGGGATTGAGGATCCAGACGCCCTCCTCCTCGACCGCCTCCGGGATGTGGGTGTGGCCGTAGACGACTGCCTGGCAGTCCGGGAACTTCGCCCGGAGCCTCGCCGCCCGTCCCGCGGCCGGGCCGGGGACGTGCACCATCCCGATCCGCGCCTCGTCGACCTCCACGACGTGCTGCTTCGGCAGCGACTCCTTGAGGGCCGGCTCGTCCATGTTCCCGGACACGCCGTGGACCGGCGGCCCGAGCGCGCGCAGCTCCTCGAGGAATGCGGCCGACGTGAAGTCGCCCGCGTGGAGGATGACGTCCGCGCGGCGCAGCAGGTCGAGGCACTGCTCCGGCAGAGCGCGTGTGCCGCGCGGGAGATGCGTGTCCGCGATGACCGCGACGCGCTTCACAGAGAGACGACGAACTCGCCGTCGCGGTAGATCAGCTCGCCGTCCGCGTAGACCTCGCTGCCGCCGCGCAGGTCGCACACCATGTCCCAGTGCAGACCGCTGCGGTTGAGGCCGCCGGTCTCGGGATACGCGGTGCCGAGCGCGAGGTGACACGTGCCGCCGATCTTCTCGTCGAAGAGCGTGTTCCTCGTGTACTCCGTGATCCCGTCGTTCAACCCGAACGCGAACTCGCCGACGCGGCGTGCACCCTCGTCCATCGCGATCATCTGCCGGAGGAAGTCCTCGCCCTGTGCCGCAGTCGCCTCGACGACCTCGCCGCCCTCGAAGCGCAGCCGCACGTCGTCGACCTCGCGCCCTTGGAAGACGGCCGGGAACGTGAAGCGAATCGTGCCCTCGACGCTGTCCTCGACGGGACCGGTGAACGTCTCGCCGTCGGGGAAGTTCTCGCCGCCGTGCGCGGGGATCCACGTGCGTCCGCCGACGCCGACGCGCAGGTCGGTGTCCTCCGCGACGACGCGCAGCTCCGACTTCGTGCCCAGGAAGGAGGCGACCGCCTTGACGCGCGCCGCGAACGACGTCCAGCTCGCGACGGGGTCGGGATCGTCGAGCTTGCCGGCCTTGTAGACGAAGCGTTCGTACTGCTCGAGCGACATCTCGGCGTCCTGCGCGGCCGCCGCGGTCGGGAACTGCGTCAGCACCCAGCGCAGCTCGCCCGCCGCGGCGCGCGAGAGGTAGCGGTTGCCCAGCGCCTCGTGCGCGCGGCCGTAGAGCGCCTGCCGCGACGGGTCGATCGACGTGAGGCTCTTCGTGTTCGAGCTCGCGAGCAGGACGATGCGGACGTCGGCCTGTTCGAAGTCCTCGACGCGCACGGGATTGACCCACTCGAGCTGCGCGTCGCCGCCGCTCCGCAGGAGCGTCTCGCCCAGTTGCTCGAACGACAGGCGCAGCAGCGGATGGCCGCCGGCGCGCACGACGCTGCGGAAGACCTCGCGCACGAGCGGCGCCGCGGCGACCGGCGACTCGATCAGCACGACGTCGCCCGGCCGGATCGCCGTCGAGTAGGAGACGAGGACGTGTGCGAGCCGTTCGTGGTTCGGGTCAGGCAACAGCCGCCTCCAGGAACGCGCCGGCGCGCCAGATCAGCTCGCCGTCGGCGTAGACCTCGCCCTCGCGGCGCAGGTCGCAGATCAGGTCCCAGTGCAGGCCCGAGTCGTTGCGACCGCCGAGGTGCCTGAACGACGAGCCCAGCGCGAGATGCATCGTGCCGCCGATCTTCTCGTCGAAGAGGATGTCGCCGGTGAAGCGGTCGATCTCGTAGTTGAGGCCGAACGCCGCCTCGCCGAGCACGCGCGCGCCGTCGTCCATGTCGAGCAGCGAGCGCAGGTAGTCCTGCCCGCGCGCCGCCTCGGCGTGCACCACGCGCCCGGCTTCGAAACGCAGTCGCACGTCCTCGACGGCACGGCCGTTGAAGATCGCCGGCAGCGTGAAGCGGACCTCGCCCTCGGTGCCGTCCTCGACCGGGCTCGTGAAGACCTCGCCGTCGGGCATGTTGAGCCGCCCGTCCGCCGCCTGCCACCTGCGCCCGCCGACGACGAGCTTCAGGTCGGTGTCGGGACCGACGATCCGCAGCTCGCGCGCGCGCGCGAGCTCGTCGGCGCGTGCCGTCAGCTCGTGCGAGATGCCGCGCCAGTGCGCAGCCGCGTCCTCGTCGCCGTGAACGTGGCAGGCGCCGAACACGAAGTCCTCGAACTCCGAGAGCGACATGCCCGCGTCCTGCGCGTGCGCGTTCGTCGGCATCAACGTGCCGACCCAGCTCGCGTCGCCGGCGTCGATCCGCTCCCAGAGGCGGTTGCGCAACGTCCGCCTGCCCTTCAGGAGAAGGGCCTGGCGCGCGGGGTCGAGGCGCGTGAACGCGCGGGTGTTCGTGCGTCCCCAGACGGTGACGACGGCGTCGACGGCCTCGACCTCCTTCCGCTGAATGTCCGAGACGAACGAGAGTTGCTCGTCGCTCGCCTCCTCGACGAAGATCTCGTCGAGTCCGTCGAGCGTCACCTGCGCGTACGGGTTCGCGCCGCGGGCGATCGCGTGCCGGTGCAGCGCGAGGACGAGCGGCGCCGCGACGTCGAACGCCTCGATCATCAACACGTCGCCCTCGCCGAGCTCGAGCGAGTAGTCGAGGAGCAGCGCGGCGAGCCGCTCGATGCGCGGATCGGTCACGGCGGGGTTGTATCAGGGCCGCCGCGCAGTCGGCGCGGCGGCCCCGACGTGCCCTACTTGCGGGTGAACGCCGCGCTCGTGAACGTCACCGAGCGGTTCGGGTTGTACGCCGACTTGAGCGTCACCGAGTAGACGTAGGAGCCGGGCGCGAGCTTCTTGCCCGGGAACTTGATCCCGACGTTGTAGTAGGCCTTGGCGGCGCCGTTCGCGGTCACGAGCGGCGAGGCGAGCTTCGCGGAGGCGAGCGCGCGCTTCGGCTTGGGCTTCTTCCCGGGCTTCTTCCCGGGCGGCGTGTCGCCGCCCGTGCCGCCCGTGCTGCCGGTCGCGGCGTAGATACCCGCGGTGTACGTAGCGTCCTCACCCGTCTTGAAGAAGAAGGCGAACGCGCCTTTCCCCTTGAAGTCCACACTTGCTCCGTCGATCGTCGTCGAATGCTTCCACGACGTCTGCCCGGCGGTGCAGCCGGCGCCGTACGCGGCCTGGACGGCGTCCGCCGCAGGGCGAACGGCGTTGTCGATCCGCGCGAAGCCGCTCTGGAAGCCCGTCGCGCGGTTGACCTCGTCGATCCAGTGGAAGAAGAGGAGCGCCGCGACGCGCTTCGGGTCGCAGAGGTAGCGCGACGTGATGCTCGCGTAGTACTGGGCCTGCGTCGCCTCGCTCACGGTCTTCCAGTTCTCGTTGCCGACGTAGCCGAGCAGCGTCGTCGGCACCTGCCAGCCGGCCTCGTCGAGGATCCACTTGACGAACCCGCCGAGCGCCGCGGTGTTGCGCGCGCCGTCCTCCTGGAAGAGCGGCTGTGTTGCGCGCGCCGTCCTCCTGGAAGAGCGGCTGCGCCGTGCCGTTGAACGCATCCCACCACGCCTGCTGCAGCCGGTCGAGGTTCGGCACGCCCGCGTTCGGCCACTGGTAACCCTTCTCCGGCGGATCGTCGGCCGAGTTCGGGTTCGGGTACGGATGGAGCGAGACGTTGTCGGCGATCGGCAGGTTGCGCGCGCTCGCCTTGTACGCGTCGCCGATGCCGTCGACGAACAACACCGGCGGAATGCCGACGTTGTCCTTCGCGTCGAAGTTGCTGCCGCGCGGCGCGAGCGCGAGCCCGATCACGTCGATGTTCGGGTTGAAGGCGTGCAGCGCGTCGTACGCGGTCGCGAGCATCTTCTCGTAGTTGAACGCGCCGACCGGCTGCGTTCCGTTCCACGAAGGCGCGTTGAAGATCTGCTTGTTGGGCTCGTTGCCGATGATGAAGTCCTGCACCTCCGGGAACGCCTGCGCGACCTTCACGCAGTACGCGGCGAATGCGTCGTACGCGCCGGTCGCGGTGACGTCGGTCGCGTGCTCCGGCTGCACCGAAAGGACGATGCGAACGCCTGCCTTCGTGGCGGCGTCGATCGCGCGCCTCAGCGCGGCTTCGCTTTCGATCTTGTCCGGATGCGAGGGATCCCAGTCCACCGACATCCGGTCGACCGTGAGATCGAAGCCGGTCATCGTGTCGAACATCGCGAGGCCGCCGTCGTTGTGACCCTTCGGCGCGTCCTCCGTGACGCCGATCAGGAACGGGCCCGAGCCGATGCCCGGAGAGGCCGCGGCCGAGCCGACGACGCCAAGGGAAACGCACGCACAGAAGAGCAGTACCGCAACGACTCGCCGCAAGATTGGTCCTTTCCCTCGTCCTAGGAACTGCAGTAAGCATCGCAAGACGAGCGGGCGGACGACAGGGCCGCCCGGCCCATCTTCGGCCGCGTGCGGTCCTACCCCCGGAGGAGGGCGTCGACGAGCGGCCCGGCGCCGAAGCGGACCGGGTCGCCGGCCGGCAGGCCCGTCTCCTCCGCAGCCTCCTCGATCGCGCGGCGCGCCTCCTGCTCGTCGAGCTTGCGGGTGTTCAGCGCGATGCACGCGACCTTCGAGGGGCGCGCGAGCAGCGACAGCTGCTCGTGCAGCGCGACGACGTCGGCGAGCGGCGGGATCGGGAAGCGCTCGTCCTCGTTGACGAAGCGGTCGCCGGCCTGGTGGCAGAGCACGAGCAGGTGCGGCGCCGAGCCGTGGTAGAGCCCGAGCGTCACGCCGCTGTACTGCGGATGCAGGAGCGAGCCCTGACCCTCGACGAGCAGCAGCTCGCCGCCGCGCTCGTGGCCCTCGACGACGAGCCGCTCCGCGGCGCCGGCGAGGAAGTCCGCGACGACGGCGTCAACGGAGATGCCCCAGCCGGCGATCGCGATGCCCGTCTGCCCGGTCGGCACGAACTCCGACTTCACGCCGCGCCGCCGCGCCTCGCGGTCGAGCTCGATCGACACGGTCATCTTCCCGATCGCGCAGTCCGTCCCGACCGTGAGGACGATCGTCGCCGGCACCTCGAGGTTCGCCCCTGTCGGGACGTTCAGGTCCGGCGGCGGCTTGCGCAGGTCGCGCAGCTCAATGTCGTGCTTCCGCGCGAGCTCGACGAACTCCGTGTCGTTGGTTAGGAACTCGTGCAGGCCGTTCTCCACGTCGAGCCCGGCCGCGATGCACTCCTTGATCTGCTCGCGGAACTTCGGCGGGACGCTGTCGAGCAGCGCGACGACCTTCTCCGGCGCGTAGCGCATGACCCCGCGCGCCGTCTTGCCGAAGTGCGGATCGCCCGACTTTCCTTCAGCGAGGATCAGGTACCGCTTGTCTGACACCCAGTCCCGGTGCGTCGGATGGCGTTTGGATCCCGTCGACGAGGTCGACACCCGGCCACGGATCGTCGGCGATCAGGATGTTGCCGTCGAGGTCGACGTGGTCGCAGAGCGACGACATGTGCGCGCCGGCGGCGATGCCGAGGCCGGACTCGACCATGCAGCCGAGCATGACGCCGAGGCCGAGCGCGCGCGCCGCGTGCGCCATGCGCACGCCCTCGCGGATGCCGCCGGACTTCGCGAGCTTGATGTTGATCCCGTGCGCGCGTTCCGCGCAGGCTGCGACGTCGGCAAGCGTGTGGCAGTCCTCGTCGACGTAGATCGGGATCGGCGAACGGCGCTTCAGCTCCGGCCCGCCGGAATCGCCTGCCGGTAGCGGCTGCTCGCAGTACTGCAGCTCCATCTGCGGTAACAGCTCGAGCGCCTCGTCGAGCGTCCAGTACTCGTTCACGTC
>WNGB01008881.1_pt1 | contig 14204 bp, 12 predicted proteins | sample 5400681 | NCBI WGS metagenome assembly WNGB01 (sample SAMN13153367, study PRJNA577476) | soil metagenome | isolation source: 115 cm soil or saprolite under grassland replicate 2 | place: USA:California | collected 2016-06-15 | reverse complement strand
TGCCCCAATTCGCGAACACCGAGTGGTATATCCAGGGCGAGCTCCTCGGCGCCGAGGTCACCAGGGGTATCCCCTTCCCGCCCGCGAACCCCGCGCTCAGCCAGTCAAACGGCATCTACTTTTACGAGACCAACCATGGCATCAGCGAGCCCTTCCTCACGTTCTGGAATAACCACCGCGGGATCTGGCTGCTCGGCTACCCGATCAGCGATCAGGTTCACGAGCTGCTGCCGGATGGGCGGGATCACGTCGTCCAGTACTTCGAGCGCGGGCGGCTGGAGTATCACCCCGAGCAGGCCGGCACGCCGTACGAGGTGCAGATCGGGCTGCTGGGGCGCACGGTCTATCTGAACGAGAACTGGCCCAGGATCATCGGGCTTCCCGCGCCGACCCCGTTCCCTCCGCCCGCGGCGGCCAGGTGACCCAGGCGGCCGCCCGCTGCGCGTAGCTTTGCGGCCGGGCGTGGGGGCGGGCTATGGCTCCCTCCCACGCCCCAGGCCCCACCACAGAAGGGCTGTGCTACAGCGGTGGTCAGAAAGATTGAACCCATCGAAATCGCGCCACGGAGGGCGATTCACGCGCAATGCCGGCTCAACTTTTCTGCTCCTTGCAATAGGCAGATATGATCGAAGAATCAGATCTCGCGGCGTTCGCCGACGAGCAGGGCGCCCCGATCGAGGCCGCGCGCGCGCTGCTGGCCAATCTGCGCGCGCAGGCCGGCGCCGATCGGTTCTATATCTTCTGGACAGCCGGCGGCGGGCCGGCGGGCGGCGCCGGGCGGCAGCGTACGCTGCTGGCCTTCCCGACGCCCGACGCGGCGCTGGCGTTCGCCCAGCGCAACCAGCTCGGCCGTGCGTCCGATCAGCCGCGCCTGCGCCGCCTGCGGCTGGTGCAGCTGATCCAGGCTATGCTCCGCGAGCCGGCGATCGTCGCGCTGCTGCTCGTCGAGGACGTGCATGACCAGCCGCTGCCCGCCGGCCAGCTCCCACGCGGCGTGCGGATCGAGCGCGCCGAGCTGCTGCGCCGCCTCCAGAATCCCCCCCCCTAGCTATTTGACAATGCGTCTGTTGTGTGGTTCCATGTGGCGCCCTGCGCCAGAACAACGTTCAAACATTCAACCTGGAGATACCATGAGCAGCCGCTTCGACGAACTCCGCATCTTCACCGGCAATGCCAACCCCGAGCTTGCCCGCGCGATCTGCCAGCGCCTGAGCATTCCGATCGGCGACATGACCGTCACCGCGTTCGCCAACGACAACATTTTCGTGCGGATCAACGAGAGCGTCCGCGAGAAGGATGTCTTCGTGGTGCAGTCGCTGGGCCTGCCGCTCAGCGACCGGATCCTGGAGCTGCTGATTATGCTCGACGCCTGCAAGCGCGCCTCGGCCGGCCGCGTGACGGCGGTGATTCCCTACTACGCCTACGGCCGCACCGACAAGCGCGACCAGCCGCGCGTGCCGATCACCGCCCGGCTGCTGGCCGACATGATCCAGGTCGCCGGCGCCCAGCAGGTGATCACGATGGACCTGCACGCCGGCCAGATCCAGGGCTTTTTTAGCATCCCGGTGGATGAGCTGACTGCCGTGGGGCTGCTGGTGCGGCACTTCAGCGACCGCAACTGGGACAACGCCATGGTCGTCTCGCCCGACCTCGGCTTTGCCAAGCGCGCGCGCAACTTCGCCGAGCAGCTCGGCGTGCCGCTCGCGATTGTCGAGAAGCGGCGCATCCAGCAGCTGGGCGTCCCCGACGAGCCGCAGTCGCGCGTCGAGGCGCGCACCCTGATCGGCGAGGTCGCCGGCAAGCGCTGCATCCTGGTGGACGACGAGATCTTGACCGGCGGCTCGATGATCGAGGCCGCCGATCTGCTGATGGCCCACGGCGCGCGCGAGGTCTACGCCGCCGCCGTCCACGCCGTGCTGGCGGGCAACGCGCTCGACCGCCTGGCCCACAGCGCGATCCGCGAGCTGGTCACCACCGACAGCCTGCCCCAGCCCGCCGCCGGGACCACGCCGTTTCTGCGCGTGCTCTCGGTCGCGCCGCTGCTGGCCGAGGTCATCCAGCGTATCCACAGCGGCGTCTCCGTCGATACGATCTTCAGACGGCGCAATCCACCCTTTGGATAAGTTATGAGTTATGAGTTATGAGTTACGGACCTATCTAACTCAAAACTCAAAACTCAAAACTCAAAACTCAAAACTCGACTATGCCCGATGAGTTTCCCCGCCTCAGCAGCGCCGAGCTGGTCTCCAGCTTCGGGAACGACCAGACCGCGCTGCGGCGCTACCGGATCCTGGCAGCGCTGCTGCGCGAGGGCCGCCCGCCCGGCGAGGTCGCGCGCACGTTCGGGATCAGCCGCGAGAGCCTGCGCCGGCTGCGCCACTCCTTCGAGCGCGACGGCCTCACAGCGCTCCACAGCCGCAAGCGCGGCGGCGGTCACGTCGCGCGCAGCAGCCCGCTCGTCGGCGCGATCCGGCAGGAGCTCGGCCTCGACCCCGGCGCGCCGGCGCCGACGCTCTGGCGGCGCGTCCAGGCGCGCCTGCGCGAGCAGAACCTCAGCGCGCCGCGCAGCACCTTCTACCGCCTGCTGGCCCAGCTGCGCGACGAGGAGGACGGCGATGCCGGTCGTGCGCCGGTCGCCCTGCTGCGCGAGGCGCTCGCCGACCTGGTCGAAGATCCGCCGCTCGGGCTCGCCCGCGGCGCTCTGGCGACGCTGCTGCTGCCCGACGAGCGCGACCTGCTCCAGCGCGGTCGGCGGCTGCGCGACGCGCTGCGCGCGGGGATCGCGCGGCTGCGCCCTTCCGAGGCCGGCCCGGTGCTCGACGACCCGCGCTGGCGCCACTACCTGATCATCGCCGGAGAGTATGATGCCGGCGAGGAGCGCGCCGCGCTCCAGCAGGCCCTGGCGCTCAGCGCCAGCACCTACAGTCGCGCCAAGCGCGAGGCGCTGGAGCGTCTGGTGGCCCTGCTGCCGGTCACGCTCGGTGAGCTGCCCCCCGCCGAGCCGCCCGCCGCGCTGATCGCCCCGCCGCTGGCGCCGGCCGAGTTCGACCACGAGCCCGAGCTGGAGCAGTACATGGCCCGGCTGCGCCGCGGCGGGATGGCGCTGATCTGGGGGCCGGCCGGCGTGGGCAAGCAGGACCTGGCCGCGATGCTGGCCGCGCGGCTCCAGCAGCGCGGCCAGCACGTCGTCTGGCACACCTGCCGCCCGCCCGACGTCGAGACCAACGCGGGGCTGCGGCTGCTGCTGGCGCTCGCGGCCGGGCTGGCGCTCGACGGTCGGCACGAGCTGTGGGACACCCTGACCTCGGCCGAGCCAGAGTCGCTCTCGCGCCGGCTCGAGCTGCTGGCCAGCGGGCTGACCGGCCGCCGCTGGACCGTGATCATCGCCAACGCCCACTGGCTGACCGGCGACGAGGCGGCGCGCGTGCTCGACGTGCTCACCGTTGCCCAGGAGCGCCGCGACATCCGCCTGGCGCTGGTCAGCCGCCAGCTGCCGCGCTGGGCCGACCCGGAGCGCTGGCCGGCGCTGCCCTTTCCCTCCGACGCAGCCGCGCGTCGGGTCTTTATCGCCCGCATGGCCGACACGTCCGCGGCGCGCCTGGCGCCGCTGCGGCCGACCGTCGGCGCGGTGAGCGAGCGCGTGATCGACCTGATCGCGGCGATTCCAATCGAGCTGATCCAGTCGCTGCCGCCCGAGCAGATCGCCCAGATCCTCGTCGCGCTGCGGCCGATCGAGGAGATTGCCGCCGAGCTGCGGGCCGCGCTCCGCCCGCCGACCAACGACCAACGACCAACGACCAACGAGGAGTAAGAAAAGGTTTCGCTTGACAGCGATCAGCTGTACCGTTCGTCGCATGGCGCATGGCGCATGGCGCACGATGACGCCACCTGCGACCTGCGACCTGCGGCCTGTGAAGTAACATTGTAACGTACGCAAGAACCTTGTCTTACGTCGTTCGTTGGTTCGGCACGCCCCTTGCTACCCTTCCCCATATCGCACTCTCAGCGAAAGGAGAACGAACATGGCAATGGATCTACTTCAGCGGTTCTTCGGAACCAACCCGCAGCGCCAGCAGGAGTACGGCGATTTTCTACAGCGCTACCAGAACGACCCCAGCAGCATCTCGGACGAGGAGGCCGCGCGCCGCTACCGCGAGATGATGCGCAACGCCCCGCCCGACCTGGCGGCCCAGGCCAACGAGCACGCCTTTCAGCAGCTCCCGCCGCAGGACCGCCGCGCGCTGGCCGATCGCTTCCGCGACGCCACGCAGGACCCCAACCGGCCCTTCGACGGCTACAGCTACAACGACCCGAACGAGGCCGCCGACCCGCGCAACCTCGGGCGCATGGCCGGCCAGGCGACCCAGCAGGACCCCGACCTGCTCGAGCAGCTGGTCGGCAAGAACTCGCCGCTGAACAGCACGATCGGGCGGGCCGCGCTGGCTGCCGGCGCCGCGTTTCTCGCCGGGCGGGTGCTGGGCGGCCAGGGCGGCCTGTTCGGCGGCAACCCCGGCATGCAGCGCGAGGCGGGCGGGTTCGATCGGCAGGTCTAGAGCAGTAGCCAGTAGTCAGTAGCGCTGACGCACTGGAACGTGATTATACGCCGTTGATCCGGCTCAATCTTGCCGACCAATGCTATCATACCGGCTCCGTTTGAATGATGATCTTTGCAAGTCGCAAGTCGCAAGTCGCATTGAAACGGCGATCTGCGACCTGCGATCTGCGACCTGCGACAACGGGATCGAACCGTTCACGCTTCGCGTTTCACGCTTCACGCCGCGTCTTCTTTAATCCCGAATGGCTGCCCCGACCTCACTCTCCAGGCCGCGCACGATCTTCGCGCGCACCTTGTTGACGTCGGCGTCGCTGAGCGTGCGCTCGATCGAGCGGAAGGTCAGCCGGTAGGCCAGGCTGCGCTTACCCACTCCGACCTGCGGCCCCTCGTATACGTCGAACAGGTCGAGCGACTCGAGGTCGGCGCCGGCGTACTTGCGAATGACCGCCGCGACCCGGTCGGTCGGCACGGCCAGGTTGACGATCACCGCCAGGTCCTGGGTCGTCGCCGGGAAGCGCGAGATCGGCCGGTAGGTCGTCGGCTGCGCCAGCGCGACCAGCTGCTCCAGGTCGAGCTCGGCCGCCAGCGCCCGCGGCACGTCCAGCTCCAGCCGGTCGCGGGCGTCGGGGTGCAGCTCGCCCAGAACACCGAGGGTTCGGGGGTCGGGGGCCAGGGGTCGGGAGGTGCTTTCCTGACCCCTGACCCCTGACCCCTGACCCCCAACGAGTGCGGCGGCGCGGCCGGGGTGGAACCGCGGATCGTCCGTCAGCGGGGCGAAGCGCACCTGGTCGGCCAGGTTCAGACGCGCCAGCAGTGTCTCGACCACCCCTTTCAGGTCGAAGAAGTCCATCGGCTCGGGGCTCGGCGTCAGCCAGGAACGCGGAGTGCGCGCGCCGGCCATGGCGATCGCCAGGCGCCGCGGTTGGTCGGGCAGCAGCTGGCCCGCCACCGGCAGGTAGACTCGCCCGATCTCGAACAGCAGCACCCGCTCGCGCTCGCGCAAATTAAGCGCTAGCGCCTCCAGCAGCGTCACCAGCACCGATCGGCGCAGGTACTCGCGCTCGGGCGCGATCGGGTTGGCGAGCTTCAGGTGCGCGGCCGGGTCGGCGTCGCGCGGGCTGACCTTCGCGACGCTGGCCATGTTCGTCAAGGAGTAGGTGATCGCCTCGTCCAGACCGGCGCCGACCAGCACGTCGCGGGTCTTCTCCTCCAGCTCCAGCGAGGGGTTGGCCTGCTGCTCGGGCAGCTCGTCGGCCAGCATCGTGGTCGGGATATTGTCGTAGCCGTACATCCGCGCGACCTCCTCGCACAGGTCGGCCAGCAGCGTCACATCCTGCCGGAAGCTCGGCACCGTCACGCGGACGACGTTCGCGTCGCTCAGCACCTCGCAGCCGAAGCCCAGCGGCCGCAGCAGGCCGGCGATCTCTTCGACCGTGAGCGTGATGCCGAGGATGCGCTGGATCTCGCGCGGCGGCAGGTCGAGCACGACATTCTGCCAGGGCCGCGAGTAGACGTCGATCATGCCCTGCGCGACCGTCCCGCCGGCGATCTGCTGCATCAGGCTGAGGGCGCGGCGCTGCATCAGCGGCGGCAGCTCGTAGTCGACCCCGCGCTCGAACCGGCGCGACGCCTCCGAGGGCAGCTTGAGCGCGCGCGCGGTCCTGCGGATGGTCGTCGGCTCCCAGATCGCCGCCTCCAGCAGCACGCGCGTGGTCGCCTCGCCGACCTCGCTGCGCGCGCCGCCCATCACGCCGGCGATGCTCGACGGGCCATCCGGGTCGCACACCAGGAGAGGGGTCGGGGGTCGGGGGTCAGGGGTCAGTGTACCCGATTCCGTGGCTCCTGATCCCTGATCCCTGATCCCTGATCCCTGGCCTCTGGCCCCTGGTCCCTGATCCCCGAAGCTGTGCTGCTTGCCGTCCAGCGTCTCCAGGCGCTCGCCGGGCCGCGCCAGCCGCACGATCAGGTGCTGATTGGCAACCTTGTCGGCGTCGAAGGCGTGGCTGGGCTGGCCCAGCTCTAGCATCACGTAGTTGGTCACGTCCACGATGTTGTAGATCGGCCGCATCCCGGCCAGGGTCAGCCGGCGCTGCATCCACAGCGGCGAGGGGCCGATCGCCACGCCCTCGATCAGCGTGGCCGTGAAGCGCGGGCAGAGGTCCGGCGTCTCGACCGTGACCTGCGCGCGGCCCTCGATCGCCGGGCCGGTCGCCTCCAGCGCGATCTCCGGCATGCGCAGCGTCGCGCCCGTCAGCGCCGCGACCTCGCGCGCCACGCCGAGGATCGAGAGCGCGCGGGCCATGTTCGGCAGCACGTCGATGTCCAGCACTGCGTCGCCGAGGTAGTCGCGCAGCGGCGCGCCAACCGGCGCGTCGTCCGGCAGGATGATGATGCCCTCGTGCTCGTCGGAGAGCCCCAGCTCCTTCTCGGAGCACAGCATCGCGTCGGACATGACCCCGCGCACCGGCCGGCCCTTGAGCTTCATCTTGACCTTGCTCTCGGCGTGGCCGTCGTACAGCTCGGCGCCCTCCTGCGCGTAGACGCCCTTGAGCGGGTGCGGCAGCCGTCCCTGGCCCTTGTACGGGAACAGGTTCGGCGCGCCGGTGACGACGGTGTGCGGCTCGGTCGCGCCGTAGTCCACGTCGGCCAGCACCAGCCGGTCGGCGTTCGGGTGCTGCCGCACCTCCAGGATGTTGCCGATCACGATCTTCTCGGGGTCCCAGGGCAGCTCGGCCCCCTCGACTCCGACCCGCTCGATCTCGGCCACCTCCAGGCCCGAGAGCGTCAGCCGCTCGGCCAGCTGGTCGACCGGCATGGCTATGTCTACAAAATCCTTCAGCCAGGAGATCGGAACGCGCATATTGCCTCCTTCGGGGGGCTAGGGACTAGGGACTAGAGGCTAGTCCACTTTGGCCGAAATAGGCCGCGGGTTTTGTCACCCTGAGCGAAGGCCGCTGCCGGAGCGAAGGGTCTCTGGTTCGCTCGACAGAGGGAGATTCTTCGCTGGCGCTCAGAATGACAAACCAGTGGGTTATTTACGCCGCCCTGTGCTAGTATTCTTGAGTGCATGCCAAGCCTCCTGCCTCCAGTCTCTAGCCTCCAACCTCCACAGTCACTTTTCCAAGTGTAAGATAGTCGCCGAGCAATTTTCCGCGCTTGCTGTACACGCCGGTCCGGTCGCCGGCGCGCGGATCGAACAGCCCGACGTGCAGCGCATACGTGCCCGGCGCCAGGTCGGCCGGCAGCGTGATCGGATGACGATCCTCGATCCAGTCGCCGGCGACCCACTGCGTCATCGGGAACGCGCCATCCTGCGGCGGCCGGTTGTCCTGCGCCACAATCCGCTCGTCCGCGTCGACCAGGTGGACGAACACCGACCAGTCGCGGTTCTGGCGCGCGCGCGCGTGCCACATCAGCGTCAGATCCAGCGTGCCGCCAGGCCGCGCCGTCTCCGCCACCTGCCAACCCAGCAGCTCGGCCCCCGGCTCGCGGAACTGGCCGTAGCGACCGTAGATCGGCGTGCCGAGCCGCGCCAGAGCCTCCCGCTCCGGCAGCGTGTGGAATGGGTAGGCCGGCCGGATCACGCCGAAGGGCAGCCAGGCCGCTATCGCGGCTAAGGCAATAGGCAATAGGCGAGAGGCGAGAGGCGCCAGACGGCGTGCCCATCGCCCATCGCCCATCGCCCATCGCCCAAGCCCGATAGCCATCAGGATCGCGATCGCCGGAAGCGCCGGGAACAGCAGCCGCCCCTGCCACGCCACCAGCCCGACAGTCAGCGCGAAGCTGACGACCCAGGCGAAGGCCAGCAGCGGCAGTATGACCAGCGCCCAGTGCCCGACGAACGACCACCTGCGACCCGCGACCTGCGACCTGCGACCGGCGATCCCTAGCCGTGCCAGCCCGGCCAGCGCGGCCAGCTCGACCGCCGCGAACAGCCAGATCACCCAGCGCGGCGGCCGGACGTTCATCCAGCCGAAGCGCGCCCAGAACGACGCGTGCAGCTGGACCAGCGCGCCGCGCCATGCCGCCAGGCTGCCGGCGTCGAAGGGCTGGGTCGCGAACTCGGCCCGAAACGCCGCCAGCCCGAACAGGTCGCCGTAGAGCCGCAGGTTGCGCGCGTACCACCAGCCGCAGATCAGCAGCGTCACCGCCAGGAACACCGACAAGGTGACAAGGCTTGCCCTGAGCGAAGCCGAAGGGTGACGAGGTGACAAGGTGAACGACCGCGCGCCGCCCGCTCGCGTGCGCTCCGTCGCGAAACTTTGTTCAAGGACCGACAGCGCCGCAACCGGCACCAGGATGATCGCGCTCTGCTTGGTAATCAGCGCCAGCCCCAGCACCGCCCCAATTGCAAGCGTGTTTCCAATCACATACCGGCGCTCGATCAAACGACCTTCCGCTCTTCCGCCATTCCGCGGTTCCGCGTTCCGCACCACCAGCCACAGCAGCGCCGCGCTCAGCGTCGTCAGCAGCGCGTCGTTGGTGATCAGCGCCGAGACGAACAGAAACTGCGGGTTGAACGCCACCAGCGCCGCCGCCAGCAGCGGGCTTGCAGATTGTAGATTGTAGATTGTAGATTGGCCACGTCCTAATCTGCAATCTACAATCTGCAATCTGCAATTCAAGGCCTTCGCCGCCAGATACGTCAACACGACTGTCGCCGCGCTAAGCGCCACCGAGACCAGCCGCGCCATGTGCCAGGCCAGCACCTCGCCGCGCCAGGGCCAGCGCTCGCGGCTGCCGTGCGCCGCGGCGTTCAGCTCGCTGCCGCCGGCCCAGGTGAGGCGCGGGTTGCCCGGCAGGTCGAACGTGCGCTGGTCGGGCGGTAGCCAGGCCACCAGCGGCGCCATGAGCGCGTAGGCCAGCGGCGGCTGGTGGCCCTCGCCCGGCACGTCGGCCTGCGTCGGCAGCCGCCTCTCGCGCGCCAGGAAGAACACGTAGGCGGCGTGCCCCGGCTCGTCCGGCCCCTCGCCCAGCGGCACCACCGCGCCGTACAGCGCCGCCAGCGCGACAAACGCCGCAACGATGATTGTAATTGCTACATGTCGCACTGGTGACAAGGTGACAAGGTGACAAGGTGACAAGGTGACAGTCAACGCAGGCTTCTTCACCCTGTCACCCCCTCACCGTGTCACCCGGTCAGGTCATCCGAACTGCTGCAAGAACCGCTCGTCGCCGCTGAAGAACCAGCGGATGTCGTCGATGCCATACTTCAGGATGCCGATCCGCTCGGGGCCGAAGCCGCCCGCGAAGCCGCTGAACTCGGCCGGGTCGTAGCCGCCGTTGCGCAGCACGTTCGGGTGCACCATCCCGCAGCCGCCGATCTCCAGCCAGCCGGAGTACTTGCAGATCCGGCAGCCCTTGCCGCCGCACAGGAAGCAGGTGACGTCGAGCTCGGCGCTCGGCTCGGTGAACGGGAAGTAGCTTGGCCGCAGGCGCACCTGCGTGCCCTTCCCGAACAGCCGCTCGGCCATCCCGTGCAGCGTCCCTTTCAGATCGCCCATCGTGACGTGCCGGCCGACCATCAGGAACTCGAACTGGTGGAACATCATCTCCGATCGCGCCGTGACCTGTTCCATCCGGTAGCACTTGCCCGGCAGCAGCACGCGCACCGGCTCGGGCGCGTAGCGACGCATCGCGTGGATCTGCCCCGGCGACGTGTGGGTGCGCAGCACCACCGGCGGCGCGCCGGGCGGGGTCTCGACATAGAAGGTGTCCTGCATGTCGCGCGCGGGGTGGTCCGGCGGGAAGTTCAGCAGGCCGAAGTTGAACTCGTCCAGCTCCACCTCCGGGCTATCCCAGACCTGGAAGCCCATCTCCGCGAACGTCTCGATCACATTGCGGATGACGATCGTGCTGGGGTGCAGCCGGCCGACCGACGGCGCGCGCCCCGGCAGGGTCACGTCGACCTGGTCGGCCTCCAGCTCGTCCATCCGCGCCGTGCGCTTGAGCTGCTCCTCGGCCCCGGCCAGCGCGCGCTCCAGTTTCTGGCGCGCCTGGTTGAACGTCTGCCCGGCCAGCGGGCGCTGCTCGGGCGGCAGCGCGCCCAGGCTCTTGCTCAGGCGCGTCAGCGCGCCCTGCTTGCCCAGGTACGCGCTCTTCCACTCGGCCAGCTCGGCCTGATTCTTGACGTTCGCCAGCGCCCGCGCGCCCTGCGCCTCAAGCTCGCTTAGATCCTCGATCATCGACATAGCGACTCCTTGCTAAGTCCTCAATTGTTCCCTTGGGGGTGGGGGCCGGCAGAGCCCACCCCCGCACCCCCACCCCTGGGGAGGTCTGGAGGGGCCAAGGCCCCTCCAGACCTCCCCAGGGAGACGATCTACGGGTTCAAGATCTCCAAAACAAAAAAGCCACGCGCTCGCCAGGGACGAGGCGTGGCCCGTGGTACCACCCTGATTCAGCAGGCCGCGCTGTGCGCAGCCGTGCTCTTGCGGCCCCGATATCGGTGGGCGACCGGAGGCGACTACTCGACGAAGGATGAGGGATGAAGGATGAAGGATGAAAAAGCCTCAGCTATGCATCCTTCATCCTTCATCCTTCATCCTTCCCTTTCCCCGCTCGGCTCGGAAGGGAACTTCGGCGGGGTTCCACGGCGGCGGCTCACAGCCCTCGGCCACCGCTCTCTGCGCGCTTCGACCCGCGTACTCGCTTCGTCACAGCCAGTATCTGTTGGAACGTTCAAACGTTTGAACGTTCGAACTTGTCAACTTCTTCCTCGCGTTCGCTGCCGCAGCGCCTCAAACAGGATCACGCTGCCGGCGACCGCGGCGTTCAGCGACTCGGCCCGGCCGTACATCGGGATGCCGATGAGGTTCCGTGCGAGTTCGCGCGCCTCGTCGCTCAGCCCGCGCGCCTCGTTGCCGACGATCAGCGCGGATGGCTGGCGCCAGTCGGCCGCGTAGTACGGCATGCGCGCTTCGGCGTCCGCGGCGTATATATGATCGACGATCGCCAGCCGCTCGGCGGTTTCATCCCAGCTCAGATCCTGGGTCAGCGCCAGGCGCAGGTGCGCGCCCATCGCCGCGCGCACGACCTTGGGGCTGTACGCGTCGACCGTGCCGATCGAGCAGAGCACCTCCGCCACGCCGATCGCCTCAGCCGACCGCAGCAGCGTGCCCAGGTTGCCGGGGTCCTGGATCGCGTCCAGCACCAGCACGATCCCCGGCTCGCCCGGCTCGACCGCGGGCCAGCGCACCAGCGCCACCACGCCCTGTGGATGCACCGTGTCCGACGCCGCCGCGACAACCTGTGGCGTGGCCGGGTGTGTGTGGGGCAGCTGATCGAGCTGCTCGCGCAGCGAGCGGCCGGCCGCCGTCGGGTCGAGCTGCTCGGGCGCGTAGAGCGCCAGGTCGAGCGAGCTGCCGTGCGCGAGCGCGTCGGCGACCAGGCGCACTCCTTCGAGCACAAACAGCCGCTCGCGGCGACGATCTTTGCGGTCGGCGGCCAGCGAGCGGATGCGTTTGACGTGCACATTCGCGGGGCTAGCGATCATGCCGTTCTGCCACAGAGGACACCGAGTTCACAGAGAAGAAGATGATAATCGAACATTTCTTTACTTTATCTCTGTGGCCTCTGTGCTCTCTGTGGCTAAATCGTTATCCCGCGCGCTGGGCCTGCTCCACGACGCTGCGGAAGCCGGCCGGGTCGCGCACAGCCATATCGGCCAGCACCTTGCGATCCAGGTCGATGCCGGCCAGCCTGAGGCCATTGATCAGCCGGCTGTACGAGATGCCGTTCTGTCGCGCGGCCGCGTTGATCCGGATGATCCAGAGCCGGCGGAAGTCGCGCTTCTTGTTGCGCCGATCGCGGTAGGCGTACGACAGCGCCTTCATCACCGTCTGGCGCGCGACCTTGATCTGCCGGCTGCGGCTGCCCTGGTAGCCGCGGGCCTCTTTGAGCAACTTATTGTGGCGCTTGCGGACCATCACGCCACGTTTGACACGAGCCATTGTGCTATTCCTATCCGTTTCAAGTCCGTTTTTATCCGTTGAACCGCTACCGTCCGTGCTTGGCGCCATACGGCAGCGCGACCCCGACCATGCGCTTGTTGCCGCTATGGGTTGGCTTGAGCTTGTCGAGCTGCTGGAGCAGGCGCCCGGCCTTGCGGCGGCGAAAGTGCCCCTTGCGCCCCTGCGACTGAACGATCTTACCGCTGCCGGTAAACCGAAAGCGCTTGGCGGCGCCTTTGTGGGTCTTCATCTTGGGCATGAACTATTCCTCTTCGTCTTCGTCTTCGTCGGCGCCATCTGCTGGCTCGGCTGGAGCCTGCTCCGCGCGCTGGGCGGCAGGGGCCTGCTCCGCGCGCTGCGGCTGCGGCTGTGGGCGCTCGCGCTGCTGCTTCGCTTTGGTGTTCGGCGCCAGCAACAACGAGAGCGCGCGCCCTTCCATCAGCGGTCTCTGCTCGACGATCGCGACATCGCGCAGATCCTCGGCCATCTGCTCGAGCATCTCGCGCCCAATGTCCGGGTGGAAGATCTCGCGGCCGCGGAAGCGCACCGTAAACTTCACTTTGTCGCCGCCGAGCAAGAACTTCCGCGCCTGCTTGGCCTTGACCTCGAGATCGTGATCGTCCGTCTTGGGCTTCAGGCGAACCTCTTTGAGCTCGGCCTGCTTCTGGTTCTTGCGCGCCTCACGGTCCTTTTTCGTCTGCTCGTAGCGGAACTTTCCATAGTCCACAATCCGGCAGACTGGAGGCACCGCGTTCGGCGCAACCTCCATCAAGTCCAGCCCGCGCTGCTCGGCGAGCGTGAGCGCCTCGCGCAGCTGAACTATCCCCAGCTGCGCGCCGTTCTCGTCGATCAGGCGCACCTGTGGGGCACGGATACGATTATTGACGCGAAACCGATCTCTGATAGGAGCGCTCCTTCTGTATAGCCACAAGACAACAGAAAACCTAACCACCATAGAGGGGGAAGGTCAGGGCTGTAGTATAGCATCCGGCCGCCATTTCGTCAACTTTTGCGGAACAGAAAGCCTGCCTCGACCGCCACGGCGCCGCGGTCGGAGTAGCCAGTCACCACTGTCGCTCCCACCACGCCTGTCCAGCGACATTTTTGCAGACGCCGTCGAAGAGTGCTAAAATCACTCTTGACAAATCGCAGCTCATTGATTACTATAGGGGCGGTTAGCACTCTTCGTACGAGAGTGCTAACCGCCCCAAATTTGTGTGGTTCGATGACAAGGAGGTATAGCACGTATGGCAGCCGACTTCCGCATTCGGCCCCTGGCCGACCGTGTCGTGATCAAGCCCGCGGATCGCGAGGAGAAGACCAAGGGCGGTATCTACCTGCCCGACACCGCCAGCAAAGAGCGCCCGATGGAAGGCACCGTCCTGGCCGTCGGCGAGGGCCGCCTGGACGACAACGGCAAGCGCGTCCCCATGCACGTCCAGGCCGGCGACAAGGTGCTGTTCGCCAAGTATAGCGGCACCGAGTACAAGGTCGACGACGTCGAGTATCTCATCCTGTCCGAGAAAGACATTCTGGGCATCATCCAGGAGTAAAACGTTGTAACGTTCGAACGTTCGAACGTTCGAACGTTCAACTGATTAGCGGAGGATTGTCAAACCTATGGCCAAGCAGCTCTACTTTAATGAGGAGGCCCGGCGCGCGCTCAAGCGCGGCGTCGACGTCGTCGCCGAGGCGGTCAA
>WNGB01008879.1_pt1 | contig 14205 bp, 14 predicted proteins | sample 5400681 | NCBI WGS metagenome assembly WNGB01 (sample SAMN13153367, study PRJNA577476) | soil metagenome | isolation source: 115 cm soil or saprolite under grassland replicate 2 | place: USA:California | collected 2016-06-15 | reverse complement strand
CCGTGACGCCCGATGAGCTGTCGGCGCCCGCGCCAGTGCCGGCGGGCCGGGGCTGGCCGCCGTACGCCAGGGGGAAGTCGGTGCTCCAGTGCGTGCACGTGGTGCTGGACGAGGAGTGGGCGCACCACGGTTTCTGCGTACGCGACCTCGATCTGCTCGGGTGCCCCTCGCCCAATGCCGTGTCGTAACCGGGGCGCACTTGCCGACAGGTCGACCCACCGGAGTGCCATCGACAGCCCGGAATCAGGTCTGTCTGCACGTCTGAGCGGGCCGAGCCAGACTGCCTGCGCGCCCCACGACCCCCCAATGCCGGGTCGCCGGTAGGACTTGGTTCGATCCGCTGCTCCCTGTATCCCTCACGGTCATAGAACGCTCCGGCGCGCTCGTTGGCTGCAAAATGTTCGATATACAACCGGTCAACATCGGGCGGCAGCTGCCTGATGAGGGCATCGAGAAGCTGCGGGCCGATCCCACGGCCTCGATGATCGGGGTGAATGTAGAGCTTGTACACCACGTGGTCGGCAGGTGCCGAGGTCCGGCGGACCGAGGCAGTGCCCGGCCCGTCAGCGGTCGGTGGCGGCACGAGGCCGCCGGGCAGCGGGACGCGGTCAGTCGCACGCGATAAACCCGGTGACGCCGGTAGTCATCCCCGCGATGATGGCCAACGTGGAGGAGGTCGAGGTCGTTGTCGCCCATAACGAGCGCGCGACCCTGCGCGTCGGCGACGTGTTCCTGAAGATCGACGCTGATCAGACCCGCACCGACGTCGAGGTCGAGGCGATGGCTATCGCGCCGGTCCCGACCCCGGAGATCCTGTGGCGGAAGCCGCCCGCGCTCGCGCTCGCCGCCCTCCCAGGGACGGCACTCGGCCGCCTCGGCGAGCCGTCGACCGCGTCGCCGGCCGCGTGGGCCGCGGCGGGTGCCGCCGTACGGACGCTGCACGACGCGCCGCTGCCGCCATGGCCCGGTCGGAGCCCCGGCGAGCTCGCGTCGCGCCTCGACGGCGAATGCGAGTGGCTCGTCGCGAACGGCGTCCTTCCCGCCGACCTGGTCACGCGTAACCGCCGGCTTGCCGAGGCTGCGCTCCGGCCGTGGACACCGGTGTTCATCCACGGCGACTTGCAGGTCGACCACGTCTTCGTCGCCGGTGATGAGGTCACCGGTGTCGTCGACTGGTCCGAGGCGTCCCAGGGCGACGCGCTCTTCGACCTCGCCACCCTCACGCTCGGACACAAGGAGCATCTTGGCGACGTCGTCGCCGGCTACGGCACCGACGTCGACCGCGACCTCATCCGCGCATGGTGGGCGATGCGATGCCTGACTAACGTCCGCTGGCTGGCCGAGCACGGCTACGGCTCGCCCGAGGAGTTCCCCGAGGTCGCCGTGCTGCGATCACGGCCGTGAGGCTGCACAAACCCGCCTGCCACCGGTGCCCGTTCTGCTGCGATCGCCGGGCCATCTCCCGAAACCCGGAGTCTTCCGGACCGGCGAGATTATGGTCCTCGAAGATCCCGGGCAGCCCCGGTGCGCAGGCTGACCGGGATCACCGTGTCCTGCTCGGTCACCACAAAGGCCATCGGCGCGCGGTGTCTGGGGAGACGGCCTCCGCGATCGGGTCAGTGGTCGCGGGATTCGAGTCGGAGCAGGCGTCGTGGATCACTCCGCGACGCGCACGACCGGCCAGCGGCCGCGGCGGGCTCCTGGCCGTCGGCTAGGTGGTAGGGCGGCGTTGAGTTCTCATCGGTGGCTGTAAAGCGGGTGAATGGCAGCTGGATCTTGAATACCTGCGGGCCAGGGTCCGTGCGGTCTCTTTGTCGTGGACCCACACACTTCACGGCCCGGGCCGTGGAAGTGGTAGCCATGCTCCTCGATCCACCGGCCCAGATCCTGGTAGACCATCGGGAAGATGCTCGCTGCCGGGCCCCTGCGCACTGCGACGGCCGCCTCGACTTCCGGCAGGACACGGTACAGGGCGGGCGCGGGGAGTTCGGCTGGCGGTTCGGTCACTGGCAGGGCCAGGAAGACAGTGACGTCCTCGCCGTGCTCGCGTTCGTAAAAGATGATGCGGGGCCCGGCTTCCTTGACCCGGTCATGTATCCCGAGCTGGTCGAACGGAATCGTCTTGGCCACGATGTCATCTGGCATGCCATCCTCCTTGGCGATGGGGCTGAGCCGGCCTCGACTCCGAGCAATTGGTTCGTGTGCTGGTCGACCTCATGCTCAAACTGGGCACGCCGCAGGAGGAGCATGCCGCGAAGCTCGCCGAGGGTGACCCCGTCCAGCAGCCGTCGGACCTGGGCAAGCGAGAGCCCGAGTTCCTTCAGCGCAATGATCCGGCTAATCTGTCCCAGCCGGGCTGCCGAGTAGCCGCGGTACCCCGTGTCCGGATCGACCGTCGCGGGCCGCAGCAGCCCGATCTCGTCGTAGTGCCGGAGCGTGCGAACCGACACCCCACCGAGCCGCGCGAACTCGCCGATGCTGAACATGGCACGAGCATGCACCCCTCACCCTGCGAGAGAGTCAAGACCATTCCGCGCACGAACCCAAACCCGCACCGCGATCTTGATGCAGACCCGGCCCGGCCGCGCCTCCCGTGCAGGGCGCCAGGCCGCATCCACACACCCGCCCTATCGGCATCCAGGCGATGGTCGAGCGCGCAGGCGGCCAGGCCGAATATTCATGCATCGCCAACACTGGGTGTGATCGCTCGCTTCTGCCGCATACGGTGCGCGCGCCAGACATGATCCAGGCCGCGGTGCTGATCGACAAGCACCTCGGCCAGCGCCCGACTCTGACCCCGACTGGATCGCTCGCACCGACTGATCCGCGGTGGATGTGCGCTGCGCCTGCAGGCCAGCCGGGCCAGCCGCCCGCGCGCCCAGCCCGCGCCCCTGGCCCCGGTCGGCTGAGGGACAGACCCTCGGCTGACGCCGGCCGGCCCATGCCGCCGGGAGGCACCGCGGAGTTCAGCCGTCTTTCCGGCGGAGGAGCCACATGGCTGCGCCCAGGGCCACCGCGGTGTAGGCGGCGAGCACGGCGAGGCCGGCCCAGGGGCTGATCGGGAAGTAGCCGTTGGGTGGTGTGTAGGCGCTGGTTACCAGGCCGGTGCGGGGCAGGGTGGCCTGGATGGCGAAGGCTGCGGTCGGGGTGAACCGCATCAGCCAGTTCCCGGATTGAGAGCCTAGAACGCCTGGCAGCACGAGGAGCACGATGCCTGCGGCGACCGCCGCGGCGCTGCGCCGCAGCACCGTGCCTAGCGCAACGGCCAGTGCCGCGGCGAGCCCCAGGAGGAGTCCGGTGCCGATGATGACCCGGGCCAGGGTAAGCCCGCTTTGCGGGAAGAGATAGCTCCCGTTGGCGGCCAGGACGTGGCGGGTGATCACTTCGGCGATCGCGGTTGCGATGGCTCCGGCGGCGAAGGCCAGCGATCCGGCGACGGCGGCCTTGGCGGCCAGGACGCGGCCGCGGCGCGGGCTGGCGGCGAACGTGGTGCGGATGAGCCTGCGGCGGTACTCGGAGGTGGCGAACAAGGTGGCGATCACGATCACGAACAGGAGCGCGGCGATTGTCCCGTTGACGATGCTTGCGCCTGCCCACTGGGCGGAGATGATGTCACCTACGAGTGGTGCGATGTCGCCTGACCCGCTGATCGTGAACGCCCCGGCGGATCGCTGTTGCCAGGTCGAAGCTGACGGCACGGAGGGGTAGAAACCGGCGACCGGGTCTGGAGTCCAGGAGCGGCGGGGAAGGTCACCCCGGGCGGAGACCTGGTCGAAGGTGGCGGTGGCGACGCTGGAGGTCAGGGCACCGGCCCTGGCAGGGAAGTACACCGGGGAGGTGACGAACAGCCCGATCTGGACGGTGCGGGGAAGGCGGGCCAGGCGGGCGGTGCCGATCTCGGTCCAGTGGGAGCCGTCGGTGGAGTCGTAGCCGGTGATGACGTCTCCGGCCCGGGTGAGCCGCAGCCACCGGGGGGAGGACGGCCCGGCGGGGCCGGCGATCCCCGGGCTGTCGTGGGTGTAGTTGTACTGCATCTGGACACCGTGGGAGCCGGTGACCATCACGGCCGCATAGGCGGTTCCCTGGTTCGGGTCCGGTTCGAGGATGATTCCGGCTTTGGCCCACGGTGCCAGCCCGGGCTGCAGCTGCGAGCCCGGCTGACCCTTCGATGACACTCCGAAGGCGCTGCCCGAGATGGGCGAAAGCGGGGTGTGCGCTCCCGAAAGCGCGGCGACCCTGGCGGTGAGGGCGCCGTCGCCGGCGAGTGCCTGGTGCAGGAACATGTAGGTGTCGGAGACGGCTTCGCCGCCCGGGCCGGTGGGTACGGCGGGGACGGGCGCGCGGCTTGCGAAGGCGCTGAGGAACGACAGCAGCACGAACACGATCGCGGTCGCGCAGAGCGCGATCATCCAGGCCCGGACCGTGCGGAACTTGGTGAACTCGGCTCGCAGCAGCCGGGCGAACCCGGCACGGTCCCCTGCCGCTAGGTGATGACGCAGGTCATCGCCACGATCGTGGATGCGAGCCCGACGGGTTGGCTTCATGCGTCACGGCTCCGGAGCAGTATTCCGCCGAGGACCAGTGCGCCGGCGGCCCAGGCGGCGAGTACGCCGAGGCCGGCCCAGGGGCTGATGGGCAGGGTGTTCAGTCCGGTGGTGGCCTGGATGGCCAGCCCGGCTGTCATCGGCGCGATCTGCTCGAGGTGCCGCGATAGGGTCGCGTTGCCGGTGAAGACGGCGATGATCGGGAGGACGTAGAGCAGGCCGAGGACGGTTCCGATGGCGGCGGCGGCTTCCCGCAGGGCGGTGGCGGCGCCGAGGCTGAGCAGGGCGATCAGCGCGAGGTACAGCACTGACCCGAACGCGGCGCGGAGCACCGGCCCGTCAGTGGCGGAGATGGCGGGGTAGCCGTGAGCGGGGCCGATGCCGTGGCCGGGCAGGATGAGCCCCCCGGCCAGCAGCGAGGCGAAGACGGCGATCGCCCCGGTGACCAGGACCAGGCCGGTGAGGACGGCTGCCTTGGCGGCCAGGACGGTGAGCCTGCGGGGCGTGGCCGTCAGGGTGACGCGGATCATGGCGGTGCCGTATTCGCCGCTGATGGCCATCACGGCCAGCACCGCGATGACGGCCTGGCCGAGGTAGATCCCGGTCAGGCTGATTTTGGCCGGGTCGTCGGTGCAGCCCCCGGACGGGCACCGGACGGCCGCGGCCGCTGCGGCGCTGATGGCGGCGGTCAGCGCGGCGGCGGCGAGCAGCAGCCAGCCGGTGTTCGCGAGGGTGCGCAGTTTCGTCCATTCCGCGTGCAGAGATTGCTTCACGCGTCCCTCCTGCGCAGGAAGCAGGCGGCCAGGGCCAGGGCGAGTGCGGCCCATGCGCAGGTCACGGCGAAGCCGGCCCACGGCGTGAGCGGGAAGTAGCCGCTGGACGGCGTGTAGCTGGCGGCTACCTGGGGGTAGGCCGGGATGACCTGCCGGATGGCGAAGCCGGCGGCCGGGGTGACCCGCAGGACCCAGTCCGCGGCTTCGACGGGCAGGACAGGGATGGCGGTGGTGAGCAGGTAGGGCAGGATGACCGCGGTGATGGCGACGGTGACCGCGCCGGCGCCGTGCCGCAGGATGGCGCCGACGGCGAGGGCGAGGACGGCGAAGACGGCGGCCAGCGCGGCGGTCCCGGCGATGACCCGTACCTCGGTGAGCGCCGTCACGGGGTAGACGGGGTTGCCGCTGGCGCGCAGCAGCGGGGTCCCGGTCAAGACCGCGGCCGCCGCGCCGGCCAGCCCGGCGGCGAAGCTGATAGCGCCGAGGACGATGGCCTTGGCGGCCAGGGCCCGGCCGCGCCGCGGGCTGGCGGCGAGCGTGGCGCGGATCAGGCCGCGCCGGTACTCGGCGGTCATGAACTGCGCACCGACCACCAGCACCGCGATCAGCGCGATGAACAGGCCCGCGAGCAGCACATCGATGGGCACGCCGTCGGTGACGTCTGGTGCTATGTCCCCGGAGCCGGTGACGGTGAAGGCGCTGCCGGCCTGGCGGTATCCGGCTTCATGCCCGGTTACGTACGGGGAGTTGCTGCCGCCCTTGACGGAGGTGCCGGTCCAGGAACTGCCGGGCCAGCCGCCGTGCAGGCCGACGCGGTCGAAGGTGGCGGTGGCGTCGGTGGGGGCAGCGGTCCCGGATGCGCTGGTGATCTGCTGGCTGGTCTGCTGCGAGTATCCCGGGGAGGTGGCGAACAGCCCGGCCTGTACCGTCGGCGCCAGCCCGGGCAGGGTGACGGTGCCGATCTTGGCCCAGCTCACGCCGTCGGCGGAGTCGTAGCCGGTGATGACGTCACCGGCACGGGTCAGGCGCAGCCAGCGCGGCGACGCCGCGGACACGCGGCCCGCCAGGCCTGGGGTGTCGCCGGTGTAGTTCCACTGCATCCGGGTGCCGTGGCTGCCGGTGACCAGGACCGCCGCGTACGCCGAGCCCTGGCCGGCGCCCGCGGTGATGATCAGCCCGGCCTTCGACCACGGCACCACCGCGGGCTTGGTGCTGACCGGCCGTCCCCGCAGGGTCTGGCTGCTTTCGGCCGCCTCGGTCAGCGAGGTCACTTCCGCCGTGATGGTGCCGTCGCCGGCCAGCGGGCGGTGCACGAAGTAGAAGGTGTCGGTCACCGACTCGCCGCCGGGACCGGCCGGGATGACGTAACGACACGCCGGGCCGTTCGGGCCGGTGGTGCAGGGTGCTACGTGGCTGTGACTCCCTTGAAACAGGCCGAGCAGGACGGTCACCAGCACCGCGGCGATGACGGCGATGACCCAGCCGCGAACAGTCCTGAACTTGGTCCACTCGGCGTGCAGCAGGTGCGCGAAGCCGGCCCGGGCCGGCGGGGCCGGCGGCCGGGAGGACGTGATCGTGGTCATGACACCGCCCGCCCTGCCAGCCCGGCCGGACCCCTGGACTGGTATTCGACCGCGTCCTTGGTGAGTTCCAGGTAGGCCTCCTCCAGGGTCGCCCGGTGCGCGGTCACCTCCGCGAACGGGACGGAGCTTTCCGACAGCAGCGCCACGACCCGTTCGGCAGGCAGGCCGGAAATCGTGAGCGCGTCGGGGCCGGTGACGGCCACGGTCGCCCCGGCGCGCTCCAGCACGGCCGCCGCCTGGGTGCGCGCGGCGGTCCGCAGCATGACCCGGTCCCCGGACACCGACGTGAGCAGGTCCGCGACGCTGGTGTCGGCGATGACCTTGCCGCGGCCGATGATCACCACGTGGCTGGCGGTGTCCTGCAGTTCGCTCATCAGGTGGCTGGAGACCAGCACCGTCCGGGCTTCGGCGGCCAGCGAGGCCAGGAAGCCGCGCATCCACACGATGCCCTCGGGGTCCATGCCGTTGAACGGCTCGTCGAACATCAGCGCCGGCGGGTCACCGAGCAGGGCGGCGGCGATCCCGAGCCGCTGCCGCATGCCCAGGGAGTAGCCGCCTGCTTTCCGGCGGGCCGCGGTCTGCAGCCCGGCCAGCGCGATGACTTCATCGACGCGGCGGGCGCCCAGGCCCTGGGAGTGTGCCAGCCACAGCAGGTGGTTGCGGGCGGTGCGGCTCGGCTGCAGCGCCGCGGCGTCCAGCAGCGCCCCGACCTGGGTCAGCGGGTTCCGCAGGCTGGCGTAGGGCCGGCCGCCGATCAGCGCGTGTCCTGCGTCGGGGGCGTCCAGGCTGAGGATCACCCGCATCGTGGTGGATTTCCCCGCCCCGTTCGGGCCGATGAAGCCGGTGATCTGGCCGGGGGAGACGGTGAACGTCATCCCGTCCAGCGCGAGCGTGGGGCCGAACCGCTTGCGCAGCCCGGCGACCTCGATTGTCGTTTCCATGGTCGTGGTTGTACGCCGGGGCCGGTATCAGCACGGCGCCAGCGGCTGAAACCTGGCTGATACCAGCGGCCTGGCATGCTGAAAGCGCTGGCCTGTACGCCGTGGGAAGGGAACGTGCGCGGTCATGAGGGTGCTGGTGGTTGAGGATTTCGAGCCGATGGCCCGGGCGATCGTGACCGGGCTGCGCCGGGAGGGCATGGCGGTCGACGTCGCCTACGACGGGGACGAGGCGCTCGGCCACCTGGCGCTGACCCGCTACGACGTCGTGGTGCTGGACCGGGACCTGCCGGGAGTGCATGGCGACGAGATCTGCCGGCGGCTGGCGGCCGGGCGGTCACCAAGCCGGATCCTGATGCTCACCGCGGCCGGCAGCCTCACCGACAGGGTGGACGGCCTGGGCATGGGCGCCGACGACTACCTCGCCAAGCCCTTCGACTTCCCCGAGCTGACCGCCCGCGTCCGCGCGCTCGGCCGCCGCGCCGCCGTGCCGCTGCCCCCGGTGCTGACCCATGGTGAAATCAGGCTCGACCCCGGCAGCCGGGCCGCGTCCCGCGCCGGTCAGCGGCTGGCGCTCAGCGCCAAGGAGTTCGCCGTGCTTGAGTACCTGCTCGCCTGCGCGGGCCGGGTGGTTTCCGCCGAGGAACTGCTGGAGCGGGTCTGGGACGAGGCCGCCGACCCGTTCACCACCGCGGTCAAGCAGACCATGCGCCGACTGCGAGCCAAGCTCGGCGACCCGCCCGTCATCGCCACTGTCCGCGAGGGCGGGTACCAGATCGGAGAACCCTGATGCCTGAGCTCCGCCACCCGGGTCCAGCGCGTGTTTTCCGCCGCCCCACCCTGCGGGTACGGATGACTCTGCTGTATGGCGCCGTCATCTGCGCGTCGGGTGTCGCGCTGCTCGGCGTCATGGCCCTTCTGACACCGGGCCTATTCCAGCACAAGGTACAGAAAGCCGGGGGCCGGGTCAGCCGGGGCTGGGCACCTTCGCGACCCGGCACCCAACCCGCATCCCCATCGGCTCGGAGCTGTTCTGGGCCGATGTGGTCGCTCTGGTGATCATGGCGGTGTTCTCCCTCGCGGCCGGCTGGCTGATCGCGGGCCGTTTCGTCCGTCCGCTGCGCGCGATCATCACGAACGCTCGGGACATCTCCGCCAGCAACCTGCACCGGCGGCTTGGCGTGCGCGGCCGTGGCGACGAGTTCACCGAGCTCGGGGAGACGCTCGACGACCTGTTCGGGCGGCTGGAGGCAGCGTTCCAGGCGCAGCGGCACTTCATCGCCAACGCCTCCCACGAGCTGCGGACCCCGCTGTCCGCCGGGCGGGCGCTGCTCCAGGTCGCGCTCACCGACCCGGAACCCACCGTGGAGACGCTGCGGGCGACCTGCGAGGAACTGGTCGAGCTTGGCGATCAGCAGGAACGCCTGATCGCGGCGCTGCTCGCCCTGGCCAGCAGCCAGCGCGGGATCGGGCAGCTAGACTGCCTGGACCTCGCCGACATCGCCGGGGATGCGCTCCTGGCCCGTCAGGAGGAAGCCGAGCGCCATGGCATCCGCCTGCGCGCGGCGCTCGCCGCAGCCCCGGTAACCGCTGACCCGAGCCTGGCGGAAAGCCTGGTCGCCAACCTCATCGACAACGCCATCCGGCACAACCTGCCCGGCGGCCAGGCAGAGGTCTCAACGGCACTGACCACCGCCGGCGCCGTCGTCTCGGTCACCAACACCGGCACACTCGTCCCGCCAGACGCGGTACAGGACCTGTTCCAGCCGTTCCGGCAGCTCGGCACCCAGCGGACCCGGCACGGCGCGGGACACGGGCTCGGCCTGGCCGTCGTCCGCGCCATCGCCGACGCCCACGGCGCCGCCCTCACCGCCCGCGCTCGCCCCGCAGGCGGCCTCGACATAGAAGTGACATTCCCCCTGACATCCGCTGCCCAGCGGGCCAATGCCCCGGACGTGACAGCGCAGCTCACGAAAGTGCCGTACATCAAGCACGCCAACCCTGTCGCATAGGCCCGGACCCGCCCCGGGAAACCACCAGGCCTCCGAGCGGGACATACGAGGATGCACGCCCGCCTCAGCTTCACCGTGCTCCGCAGCGCCATGACCGGTACTCGTGGCGGCCGCCAGTCCCCGCGGCCGCATCGCCGTAACCAGAACGCCACCCAAGATCAATGTCACGCAGTGTGCGAGGCGTGAATGTTTCCGCTCCGGCTGGCCTCGCAACACAGCTGAACCTTCCGGGGAACTGTCGCGCGGGGACATGGTGGTGGCCGGCGAGGCGCCCCTGATCGTGGAGCGCTTCGGCTTCACCCCGCTGCGCGGCCCCTTCACGCCCTCGGCCGTCCACGACCACGGCACCCATCCCCTGGACGACCAGGCACCCCGCCCCCAGCCATCCGGGTCCGAGGCCCGGACGCCCACGCAATAAACCACCATCACCCAACTGGAGGACGCAGTGAACAACGACGAACGCGATTACGACGAGGAGGCTGCCAGCCAGCCAGCCAGCCAGCCAGCCAGCCGCTGATGGTCGACGAGCACGAGGACGAAGGCCCGTCTGGGGATCACCTGCCCGGCTGCGAGATGTTCACCGACAACGACGGGTCGACCGGCTGCGGCGGTTTCCCGTGCGAGTCCGGTTTCAGCATCGGCCCGGCCCACGACCCGTACGGCGTCAACTGCGAGTACATCCAGCGCGATCACCCAGCGCGGGGTGGCCGCCGGATCCATCGCGGCGTCAACCCGCTGCCTGGCCCCGGCCCGGAGCCGCAGTACGTGGAGTGGGCCGGCGGCGGCCACTGCGCAGGAGATCCGCTGCCCGTGCGGGACGTCGTGCATCTCGCGGCAGACGGCGAGCCCGCTACCGGTCGTTGCGAGGTGTCCTCGTGGCAGGGCAAGTCACAGCGGCCGTATGGCCCTGGTGCCTACAAACCGGTGCATCAGGCCGTCCGGAGATCACCATGAGCATCTGGACGAATGGGGCAACCGGTTCATCGTCAACCCGGATGCCGCCGGAGGGCAGCACGACCCGCGGTTCAGGAGGCTCGCGTAGCAAGCGTCCGTAAGGGGCGGCTGGAAGCCACGGGGCCGCTCCCGGTTAGTAGCAGCCCTGCCCAGGCGTCAGGGCAGCCCGCCGGAACAGGGCAAGGAGACCACGACACATGAGCCACAAGGCCGACGAGATCGTGCTGCGCACGCTCGCCAGGGAGGGCGGGCGGCTGAAGTTCAGCCGCCACGCCGCAGATCCATCTGGGAAACTCAAAGCGGCCTGGCACCATCGTCATGGTGGAGCTGATCGGTGACTTTCACGCTATTTCCGTGTGCTTATGGGGGTTCGATCATGCGGGGACGTCCTGTGGTAACGAAATGGCTGGCCGGCGCTCACGCTGGTCATCCGCTGCTGCGCAGAACAAGGCCAGGGAGAAGGCAAGGCAGGCCGGCAAGATGCCGACGATCGTGCTCGTGGACATCTCACGCACCGGCTGGTCCTGGATGCGCGGCCCGCAGGCCATGATCCCGGCCTTGCAGAAGATCCTCCCGTCAACACCCTTCGCGGGACTCGGCGTGTTTACGACCTCTCTGGACAGTGCGGAGCCGATGCAGACGCACCTCGCGATCGCCAGCACGGTCCAGCCCGAAACGACAACTCTGATCGATCAGGCAGCAGGCGCGCTCAACCTCAACGCCTATAACTCCTGACGTGCTAGTACAGCCCGCTGTCGGCGCGCCGAATCCGGCAGCTGAGCTGCGGCGCCGCTGATGCCGGGTCGTGTCGCTCGCCTGAGGACGTTGGCGCGACTTCCCCAGGCGCTGGCCGACGCCTCGCTGACCGGCGCACCGCCTGCTGGCTCGGGGAGCGAGCCGCAGAACCGCGCGACGGCTGTCTGTGCGGATCTCATGTGCCCGGAAGCCGGATGGACCCGACATGTACCTCCGATGGACCTCGCATGTACCTGACGGGAGATACGGACGGTACAGCGGCCCTGCGCCGCATCAGCAGCGAGCCTCCTAGCTGCGCCTTTCGCTAGATGTCACGCTGTGTATAACCATCGGCAGGGGCCTCACCGTGCGTGCTCGCCAGCCCGGACGACTAGGTCCGGACTGACGAGCAAACGTGGAGCAAACATGGCCCCGAAACGGCCTTCACGAGGCAACCCGGAACTGGCATAACCCCAGGTCAGGAGGGGTGCGCCGCCAGGGACTCGAACCCCGAACCCGCAGATTAAGAGTCTGCTGCTCTGCCAGTTGAGCTAGCGGCGCGTGGTGCCGGGCCATGCTACGACGTGCCGGGCTGTACGGCAAACCGGGAGAGCCGCTGCCGCGTCGTGCCGCCCGCTACCGGGGCGTACCGCGACATCCGAGCAAACATGGAGCAAACACGGACGACGGTCGTTCGATCAGGCGGCGGACACAGTCCGTAATATCCGCTGCTAGCGTGGCTGCGTATTGGGCGCGTTACGGGCGCCTGGGACGGCGCTGAAGATCGTGCCGGGTCGCACGAGCCCGGTGCCCGGACGTTTGGTGAGACGGCTCGTGGTGACATGCAGTGATTGACCTCCGGTGGACCTGTGATGTACCTCGCATGGACCTAACCGAGGCGCCGGGGCGACCATCCCGCCGGGCTGATATGCCAGCTAGCCCTGGCGGCTTGCGGGACGCCAAGAAGCTCTTGAGGGTGGTGGGGTGCCCGGTGATCAGGTGTCGAGCTTCAGCAGGGCCGACATTCTGTCCCGCCACTCTCGGTGGAAGCTCAGATCCCACGCCTCCCGGACGGGGAAGACACGGCCGCCGGGATGAGCGGCCAGCCATTCTTGAGCGGCGTCCGCGGAGGAGTAGAAGGGGCACTGCGCGCACATGCGGGCGTCGGCTTCCTTGGGGCTCATCCCCTTGAGCCGGTCGAACTCTCGCGGGGGGAGTATTGGCACCACGGCGCCGGAGGGCTCGACATGTTCGACACGGCTGGGGGTGAACACGACCCGGATGGGTGTTCCGGTCGCCGGGCAGGTTTCCTCCACGTGAAGGGACGGGCGGACCAGGGGGGCGTAGAGGAAGACGTCGGGTGCGCACCCGGTCATGCCGAACCGGCGGTCACCGATCTGGAGCACCCGCCGGGGAGCTGATTGTGTGCGCTCTGAGTTGATGAAGGTGATGAGGCCGTCCTCGACCCGGGTGAGCCCGTCCTCAGCCGGCGTTGCAGTCGTGCAGTGTCCCTGCGCCCGTGCCTCGGCCTCGCTCACGGGCCGGGCCAGGACCTCGGCCAGACGTGCGCTAGGGACGGGCTGCTCGCCGAAGTTGGTCAGCACGAGCACCGCCATCCACATGGGCAGCTGCTCGTTCTCCCGGAGCCTTTTGTCCCATCCGGCCAGGAAGTCGGCGAGGCCTGTGTCGTTGTCGTGCTCGATGCTGGTCATGTTGTGAGTCCTTTGGGCGATGGCGAATCGGGTGATTGCGAATCGATGGTGGTCTTCACTGGCCGGCATCCACCTTGTGTGGCTAGTAATGCGCCAGCCGGGCGGTGCTCATTGATTGCCCCGGGCAGCGGGCAGGTGCGATGGCCTGCGGCCGGCCTGGTGGTCAGTCTTTGAGGTCCAGGAGGGCCGACATGCGGTCCCGGTAGTGGCGATAGGCGCTCAGGTCCCACACCTGGCTAATGGGGCGGATCCGGCTGCCGGGGTGGGTGTCGAGCCATCCGTGCGCCGCCTCGGCGGAGGAGTAGAGGGGGCCGCACTCCGGGCAGAGGTTGGCGTCGACCTCCTCGACATCGCTGGCCGCTTCGAAGGTCTGGGCGAAGGTCTGGGCCGGGACACCCTGCCAGGGGGGTACCGGCACCACGGCGCCGGCGGGGTCGGCACGCTCGACACCGCTGGGGGTGAAGACGAGGTGGATGGGTGTTCCGGTCGCCCGGCAGGCTTCCTCCACGTGAAGGGAGGGGCGGACCAGCGGCGCGTAGTAGAAGATGTCGAACGCGCATCCGGTCACGCCGAACCTGCGGTCACCGATCCCGACGTGACGCCGGGCAGCCGGCTTGGCGCGCTCGGGGTTGACGGTGATGAACCCGTCCCCGGCTCGCGTGCCCGGCCAGCCCCACTGCCGCGCCAGCGCCTCGGCCTCGCTCACGGGCCGGCCCAGGACCTCAGCCAGGCGCGTGCTCGGGACAGGGTGCTCGCCGAAGTTGGTCAACCCGACCACCGCGTAGGTCACCGTGACCCGCTCGAAGGTGTTAGCCCAGCCGCAGCTGCCGGCCAGGAGGTCGGCGGGGCCCGCGTCGCTGTCGTGCTCGATGCTGGTCATGTCGTGAGTCCTTTCATGAGCCATCAGTAGGCGGCCAGGGCGCCGCGCCGCTTGGTGATCCGCTCCAGCACGCG
>WNGB01010653.1_pt2 | contig 14207 bp, 11 predicted proteins | sample 5400681 | NCBI WGS metagenome assembly WNGB01 (sample SAMN13153367, study PRJNA577476) | soil metagenome | isolation source: 115 cm soil or saprolite under grassland replicate 2 | place: USA:California | collected 2016-06-15 | reverse complement strand
TGCGGACCTCGCTCGGCTTCGTCGACGTGGACCTGCCGGCGCTACCGGACCTCGTACGACGCGTTGTTGCCGACGGCACCGAAGCCGTGGTGCTGCCGCTGCTGCTGAGCGGCGGGTACCACGTCCACGTCGACATCGCCGGTGTCTGCGGACCGGGCGTGGTCGCCGCCAGGGCGCTCGGGCCGCACGAGCTGCTGGCCGAGGTACTCGCCGACCGCCTCGGCGAGCGCAGGGCCGGCGGCGCCGGCCGTGTCGTCCTCGCCGCGGCCGGTTCCTCGGACCGCCGGGCGCTGCTGGACTGCGAGCTGACCGCTGGGCTGCTCGCGGACCGGATCGGCGTCCCGGTCGAGGTCGGGTACGTCTCCGGTGCCGGACCGAGGCTCGGCGCCGTTCTCGCCCGGCAGTCCGGCCGCGTGGCGGTCGCGACCTACCTGCTCGCACCGGGGGCCTTCGCCGACCACGTGCGGCGGATCGCTGTCCAGGCCGGAGCCGTCGGCTGCTCCGGGCCGATCGGCGCCGACCCGCGGGTCGCCGGGATCGCGCTGGCCCGGTACGACGAGGCCGTCCGGCAACCGGCGACGATTCCCGCCTGACACCGGCGCACGAGGCGACGTCACGCGTTCAGCCGCGCTGCCCGGGTCAGCAGGTAGTCCCGCTCCGGCAGGCTCGTCGTACGACGTGCCGCCGCCCGGTAGTGCGCGACAGCCACCGGCAGGTCCCCGAGCAGCTCGAACAGATGCCCCCGTACGGCGTCCAGCCGGTAGTGCCCCGGCAGCTGCTCGTCCAGCGGCTTCATCAGTTCCAGGCCCGCGGCCGGGCCGTGCACCATCGCCGCCGCCACGGCCCGGTTGAGCGCCACCATCGGGTTGCCGGACAGCCGCTCCAGCAGCTCGTACAGCCCGAGGATCTGCTCCCAGTCGGTATCCTCGGCCCGCTCCGCGGTGTCGTGCAGGGCCGCGATCGCCGCCTGCAGCTGGTACTCGCCGACCACCCCCGCCGACATCGCCCGCGCGGTCAGCGCCACGCCCTCGGCGATCAGCTCCCGGTCCCACGCCGAGCGGTCCTGCTCGGCCAGCGGCACCAGCTCGCCGACCGCCCCGGCCCGGGCCGGCCGCCGCGCGTCGGTCAGCAGCATCAGCGCCAGCAGCCCCGTGACCTCGCCGTGGTCCGGTAGCAGCGCGTGCACGGCGCGGGCGAGCCGGATCGCCTCGCCCGAAAGGTCAGTCCGCGCGAGCTCGGACCCCGACGTGCTGGCGTACCCCTCGTTGAACACCAGGTACAGCACGTGCAGCACCGACCGCAGCCGCTCGTCCCGCTCGGCGTCCACCGGCGGCTCGAAGGTAGCGCCGGCCGCCTTGATCTTCTGCTTCGCCCGGCTGATCCGCTGCGCCATCGTCGCCTCCGGCACCAGGAACGCCCGGGCGATCTCGGCGGTGCTCAGACCGCCGACCGCGCGCAGCGTCAGCGCAACCGCCGAGGCCGGTGTCAGCGCCGGGTGGCAGCACAGGAACAGCAGCGTCAGGGTGTCGTCGCGGTCCGGTACGTCCGGCGCCGGCGGCTCCCGGAACGCGGCCAGCTCCTCGCGCCGGCGACGCGCCTGCTCACTGCGGTAGAGGTCGGTCAGGCGTCGTACCGCCGCCTGGATCAGCCACCCGCGCGGGTTGTCCGGCAAGCCATCGGACGGCCAGTGCCGGGCGGCCGCGAGCAGCGCCTCCTGGAGCGCGTCCTCGGCGCTGTCGAAGTCGCCGTAGCGGCGCACGAGCACGCCGAGGACCTGCGGCGCCAGCTCGCGCAGCAGGTCCTCGACAGCGGGGGTCGTCCTCACCGCGGCGTCACAGCTCCGTGCCCGGCAGCGGGCCCATCAGCTGGCGCACCTCGATCGCCTGACCGAGCGGCTTCCCGCCCGGACCCGGCGCGGCCGACACCAGCCCGGCGATCTCCAGCGCGCGCCGCTCGGACTCCACGTCGACCAGCTGGTAGCCGGCGAGCAGCTCCTTCACCTCCGGGAACGGCCCGTCGGTCACCACCGGGGCGGTGCCGTCGGATGTCACGACCTTGGCCAGATCCGGCCCGGTCAGCGCCTGCCCGTCGATCAGCTCGCCGCTCTCGATGAGCTGCCGGTTCAGGTCCTTCAGGTAGGCGATGTGCGCCTCGATCTCGGCCGGATCCCAGTTCGTCATCGGCTCGACGCCCTCGGGCCCGGCGTACTTCGTCAGCAGCAGGAACTTCGTCATCACGGCTCCTTGTCGTCTCCGCGCCCATTCTGGGCGCTCTCACAGTCAGGACGGAGCCGGTCGCGCGTCCTCGACACGGTCCTGCCAGGTCGTTCGGGGGCCGTGCGCGGGCTAGCCTGCGGAACGGGGAAACGGCGGGCGAGCAGAGGAGTGGGCGGATGACGTCGAGTGAGCTGCTGGTGGACGGGTTCGGCCGGATCCGCGAGGTCGTGCACGAGATCGTCGACGGGCTGGACGAGGACACGCTGGCGTTCCGGCCGGCGGGCCGCACCGGCCGGCGCGCCAACTCGATCGCCTGGCTGGTGTGGCACCTCACCCGGATCCAGGACGACCACGTCGCCGACGTCGCCGGGACGTCCCAGGTGTACGACGGTGGCTGGGCGGACCGGCTCGGACTGCCGTTCGACCCGGCCGACACCGGCTACGGGCACACCGACGAGGAGGTCGACGCGGTGCGGGTCCCGGGCGGGCTGCTGATCGGCTACCACGACGCCGTCTACACGCGGACGGTCGAGTACGTCGGTGGCCTGACCGACGCCGACCTGCCCAGGATCGTCGACCGCCGGTGGAACCCGCCGGTCACCCTCGCCGTACGGCTGGTCAGCGTCATCTCCGACGACCTACAGCACGCCGGGCAGGCGGCGTACATCCGCGGCCTGCTGTGAACGGCACCCTCTAGGCGCTCGCGGCCGGGGCGTCGACGTTGACGGTGGACTCGCCGCGTCCTGACCGCACCACGCCCCCTCCTCATCCCGCGGCCAGCGTCTCACCGCACCCGGTGTGCGGCAATGCTCAGCGTCGGCGCAGCGCGTTCAGGTCGGCGTGGCAGCGGCGCTCGACCTCGTCGAGCTCGGCGAGGGTCTCGTCGATGTCGAGGCGGCGCTGCTCGAGCTCGGCGCGCCGGCCCGCGATCTGCTCCAGCAGGTAGACCAGCTGGCCCTCCTCGCCGGGCTCCGCGTCGTACATGCCGACGATCTTGGCGATCTCGTCCAGGCTGAAGCCGAGCCGCTTGCCGCGCAGGATCAGCCCGAGCCGGACCCGGTCGCGCGGGTGGTAGACGCGGGTGACGCCACGCCGTTCCGGAGTGAGCAGGCCCTTGTCCTCGTAGAACCTGATCGTGCGCAGGGTGACGTCGTACTCGGCGGCGAGCTCGGCGATGGACCAGGTCGACATGGTGGACGTATTGTGCACGATCCCAGAATGGTTTACGTTTACGTAAGCGTCAATAGCGACGGCACAGAACGAGGGGTCGAGGACATGTCGTACGAGCTTTCGCGTGAGCACACCGAGTTCCGGCACAGCGTGCGGGACTTCGCGGAGGCGGAGATCGCGCCGCACGCCGCCGAGTGGGACCGCAAGCACTACTTCCCGGTCGAGGTCGTGCAGAAGATGGGCAAGCTCGGCCTGTTCGGCCTGACCGCCCCGGAGGAGTACGGCGGCGCCGGCGAGGACGGCGACTTCACCAGCCTGTGTGTCGCGATCGAGGAGATCGGCCGCGTCGACCAGTCACTCGGTATCACCCTCGAGGCCGCCGTCGGGCTGGGTATCAACCCGATCCTGACCTACGGGAACGACGAGCAGAAGCATCGCTGGCTGCCGGACCTGGTCGGCGGCAGGACACTGGCGGGCTTCGGGCTGACCGAGCCGGAGTCGGGCTCGGACGCGGGCGCCACCAAGACCCGCGCCGACCTGGTGGACGGCGAGTGGGTGATCAACGGCAGCAAGCAGTTCATCACCAACTCGGGCTCCTCGATCACCTCCGTCGTCACCGTGACCGCCAAGACCGGGGAGCGCGCCGACGGCAAGGCGGAGGTCTCGACGATCATCGTGCCGTCCGGGACACCGGGGTTCGTCGCCGAGCCGGCCTACGACAAGCTCGGCTGGCACGCGTCCGACACGCACCCGCTCGCGTTCGACGACTGCCGGGTGCCGGAGGCGAACCTGCTCGGCGAGCGCGGCAAGGGCTTCGCGCAGTTCCTGGCCACGCTGGACGACGGCCGGGTCGCGATCGCCGCGCTCGCGGTCGGCTGCATCAAGGCCTGCCTGGAGATGTCGGTGCAGTACGCCGGTGAGCGCCGCACGATGGGTGGTCCGATCGGGCGCAAGCAGGGCGTGGCGTTCCAGATCGCCGACCTGCAGGTGATGGCCGACGCGGCCGAGCTGCTCACCTACAAGGCGGCGGCGCTGAAGGACGCCGGCGCGGACGCCGCGACGTTCAAGAAGGCGGCGGCGATCGCCAAGCTCTACGCCACCGAGTCCGCGGTGAGCGCGACGCGGATCGCGACCCAGGTGTTCGGCGGGTACGGCTTCATGGAGGAGTACCCGGTGACCCGGTTCTACCGCGACGCCAAGGTCCTCGAGATCGGCGAGGGCACCTCCGAGGTGCAGCGCATCCTGATCGCCCGCTCGCTCGGCCTGCCGGTCGAATAGGTTGCGGGTATGACGCGGGATCACTGGAAAGAGGTCGCGGAGGCGCGCGAGGCGACCCTGGCTCCGCCGGAGAAGGCCGCGGCCAAGCTGGCCTCGCAGAACAAGCTCTACGTCCGGGACCGGATCGACCTGCTGTTCGACAAGGGCAGCTTCGTCGAGGACGCGCAGCTGGCGAACGCGCTGGCCGCCGGCCTGCCCGCCGACGGCGTCGTCACCGGCCGCGGCCTGGTCGACGGCCGGCCGGCGCTGGTCGTGGCGAACGACCCGACGGTGAAGGCCGGCTCCTGGGGTGCGCGGACGGTCGAGAAGATCATCCGGGTCACCGAGACGGCGATCCGGGACGAGCTCCCGGTGTTCTGGATGATCGACTCCGCCGGCGCCCGGATCACCGACCAGGTCCAGCTGTTCCCGGGGCGGCGCGGGGCCGGCCGGATCTTCCACAACCAGGTCGCGCTGTCCGGCAAGGTCCCGCAGATCTGCTGCCTGTTCGGCCCGTCGGCCGCGGGTGGCGCGTACATCCCCGCGTTCTGCGACATCGTGATCATGGTCGACGGCAACGCGTCGATGTACCTCGGCTCGCCCCGGATGGCCGAGATGGTCGTCGGCGAGAAGGTCACCCTGGAGGAGATGGGCGGCGCCCGGATGCACACCACGGTGTCCGGCTGCGGCGACCTGCTCGCCGCCGACGACGCCGAGGCGATCGAGCTCGCCAAGCAGCACTTCTCGTACGTGCCCGGATCCTGGCGTGCCGCCCCGCCCTCGTACGACGCCACGCCGCCGTCGCGTCCGTTCACCCGGGACCTGGTGCCGGCGGAGGAGAGCCTCGGGTTCGACATCCACGACGTGATCGACGCGATCGCCGACGCCGACTCGTTCTTCGAGCTCAAGCCGTCGTACGCGCCCGAGGTGGTCACCGGGTTCGGCCTGCTGGCCGGCCAGGTGGTCGGGTTCGTGGCGAACCAGCCGGCCGTGAAGGGTGGCGTGCTGTTCGTCGACTCCGCGGACAAGGCGGCCCGGTTCATCTGGATGTGCGACGCGTTCAACATCCCGCTGATCTACCTGTGCGACGTACCGGGGTTCATGATCGGCTCGGAGGTCGAGCGGGCCGGCATCATCCGGCACGGCGCCAAGATGATCACCGCCGTCTCCGAGGCCACCGTCCCGACGGTGTCCGTCATCGTCCGCAAGGCCTACGGTGCTGGGCTTTACGCCATGTGCGGCCCGGGCTTCTCGCCCGACGCCTGCATCGCACTGCCGACCGCGAAGATCGCCGTGATGGGCCCGGAGGCCGCGATCAACGCGGTCTACTACAACAAGATCCAGGAGATCGAGGACCCGCAGCAGCGCGTCGAGTACGTCTCCAAGCTCCGCGAGGAGTACGAGACCGACATCGACATCCTCCGCCTGGCCGCCGACCTCGTCATCGACGCCATCATCGAACCGGAGAACCTCCGCGAGGACCTGATCGCCCGCCTCGCCGCCGCCCAAACGAAATCCCGCCACTTCTCCCACCGCCGCCACGGCGTCCCCCCGGTCTAACGCTCATCGGGCCCTTGTGACCCGGCGTGTCGCCGTTCGTCGGGCCCTTCTGACCGATCTCGCCGCGGCAGGCGTGAAGACGAGCTCGTGGGTGTGGACCTGCCGCCGGGGCGTCGAACAGCACATTGCGTGTTCAGCGGCCCGCCGAGGGGTACGACGCCCCGGCGCGCTGTGCAACCCGTCGGCGGGCCCTGGTCCCAAAGGCCCGACGAACGGCGACACGCCGGGTCACAAGGGCCCGACGATTGAGGTAGGGGAGGGTCACCAGCCCAGGGGGGTGATCTCGGCGGCGGAGGTCCAGGGGCCGCGGTTGCCGGCTTCCGTCAGGGCGCGGAGGCGGATGTAGCGGGCGGTCGCGGGCCAGAGGCGGACGGTCTTGAGCAAGGCGTCGTCGGCGAAGGTGCCGGTGGCGACGGCGCCGCCCCAGGTGGTGCCGTCAGTGCTCAGGTAGACCTCGTACTTCCCGATCCGGCCGTTCGCGCCGCTGTCCTGGCGGGGCAGGTAGGTGAGGCCGGTGACGGTCCGGGTCGAGCCGAGGTCGAGCTGGATCTCGTGCGGCAGCGGGTCGGACCCGCCGTACCACTTGGTGTGCCAGAACGTCGTGGTCGAGCCGTCGACCGCGTTCGTCGCGGCACCGTTCTCGCCGACCGTCTCCTGGCTGTCGGCCCACTTCACCGCACGCGGCAGCGGGCCGGAGCCCATCACCGGGTCGCTGATCGTCTGCGTACCGGACTCCATGTGACCGGCGAAGCGTCGTACGAAACCGTCGGCGGTGTCGGCGGTGACGGTTACGTCGTACCAGCCGCCCATGCCGTTGCCGGTGGAGAACCAGTCCTCGGCCGAACCGCCCGGCTGCACGGTGTAGCTCCACGGCCCGCCGGCGCGGTTGCTGACCCGCGCGGTGAAGGTGCACGCGACGGTGCCGTTGTTGGTCATCCGGACGTAGACCCGGCCCTCCGACGGCGCGTACCGCAGAGTCGCCTCGGCGTTGGCGTTGCCGCTGGTGGTGGCGGTGACGCGGTTGCCGGCGAACCGGCGCAGGAACCCGCTCGGCCCGCGCACCGTGAGGTCGTACGCACCCGTCGGCGACCCGGCCTGCCAGTAGTCGGACAGCGTCTTGCCGGCCTCGACGGTGTACCGCCACGGCCCGTCGGTGCGGTACGCGTTCGCGGTCACGTAGAAGTGCGCCCCCGCGGCGCCGGCGGCGCTGAAGTCGATCCAGAACTTGTCCGGCGCGACCCGGCCGGAGACGGTCAGGTTGTACGGCAGCGGCCGCGCGGGCTTGACCCCGGCCTCCTGCACCGGGAAGACCTGCGTGGCCGGCGGCGTGGGGGACGTCGAGTGCGGCCCGCTGGTCGGCACCGGCGTGGGCAGCGACGGATAGGTCACGTTGGCCGACGTCAGGTCCAGCGCCGCCGTCAGGTCGCCGCAGACCGCGCGCCGCCACGGCGACACGTTCGGTTCGGCTACTCCGCTCCACTTCTCGAGGAACTGCACCACCGAGGTGTGGTCGAAGGTCTGCGAGCAGACGTTGCCGCCGCGGCTCCACGGCGAGATCACGAGCATCGGCACCCGCGCCCCGAGCCCGATCGGCGCGCTCGAGTAGAGGTCGTCGGCAACGGCCGCCGTGCTCAGCCCGTCCGCCGTCGAGACCGGGGCGGCCGGTGCCGGCAGGTGGTCGAAGAAGCCGTCGTTCTCGTCGTACGTCAGCAGTACGACGGTCTTGTTCCACACGTCCGGGTTGCCGGCGACGGCGTCGAGGACCTTCTTGACCAGGTCGGCGCCGGTGTTCGGGCCCCAGTCCGGGTGCTCGGTCTGGCTCTCCGGCGCGACGATGTACGACACCGCCGGCAGCCGGTTCGCGTCCACGTCGGCCTTGAACACCGCGGCCAGCTGCCCGGGCCGCTCGCGCCGCAGCCCGCCGTCGTACATGGTCCGCTCGCTCGCGGTCAGCGTCGAGACGCCGTTGGCGAGGTTGGCGAGCATCGCCTGCTGTTCGGTCGACGACGCCGTCTCCAGCGCGTAGTAGAACGCGTACAGCTTGGTGTAGCCGGTGAACTGCAGCGCCTTCCTCGCGACGTTCATGTACGTCGTGAAGTACTCCAGCGAGTTGTCGCCGTAGTTGTCCCACTCCTGGTAGACGCGGTAGCTGCGGCCGGCCGCCTGCAGTCTCTCGGCGTACGACGACCAGGTGTATCCGGTGTGGTCCGGGTTGTCCCACGAGTCGTTGCCGATGGCACGCTTCGCGGTGCCGGGCTCGTACCCGATCATGCCGCTGAACATGTAGAACCGGTTCGGGTTCGTCGGGCCCATCTCCGAGCAGTGGTACGCGTCGCAGATGGTGAACGCATCGGCCAGTGCGTAGTAGAACGGCAGCGCGGAGCGGCGCAGGTGCGTCATGGTGCGGACGCCCTTGTTCGGCACCCACTGGTCGTTGCGGCCGTTGTTCCAGGCCGCGTGGCCGTCGGACCAGCCGTGCGGGGTGCCGGCCATGAACTGGTCGTCGACCGGGTACGGCAGCACGTAGCCGGTGCCGCTCGGCTGGTAGAAGACCGGCTTGCCGGTGGACAGCGTGATCGCGGTCGGGTCGTTGAGGCCGCGGACCCCGCGCAGACTGCCGTAGTAGTGGTCGAACGACCGGTTCTCCTGCATGAAGACCACGACGTGCTCGATCAGCTCCAGGCCGCCGGTGGGCGCGGCCATCGCGAGCGCGTTGCGGAGGTTGGCGGGCAGCAGGGCGAATCCGGTGGCGGCTGCGCCGGCGCGCAGCAGATCGCGACGTTTCATGACGGCTCTCCGAATGGGCGGTGGAGACACGTGGGGCGGGTTCCGCACAGCACAGCGCAACTGCCTGATGTTGTCAATAGCTGTTGATTCAAGCCTTCAATCGAACAGGTTCGCTCAATCTGAGCCTGAATGCCACAAGGGCCCGATGAACGGTTCCACTCCGACGTCGTCGCGGCCGACCAGTGGTTGCAGTCGATGTCCGGCCAGCCGTCGCAGCAGCTGGGTTACGGGCAGCCGCAGGGCTACCCGCAGCAGCAGGGCTACCCGCAGCAGCAGGGCTACTCGCAACCGTAGCCGCCGCCGCCCGGGGTCTCGGTGACGAGGACGTCGCCGGGGGACAGGTCGGCGGAGCCGGCGCCGGGGAGCTCGACGGTCTCGCCGCCGACGCGCTCGACGTACGTGCGGCCGAGCGCGCCCGGCTCACCGCCGGCCATCCCGTACGGCGGGACCCGGCGGTGGCTGGACAGCGTGCTGACCGTGACCGGCTCGGTGAAGCGCAGCCGGCGGATCGCGCCGTCGCCACCGCGCCAGCGTCCCGCGCCGCCGGAGCCGGGCCGGATCGCGAAGCTCTCCAGCACGACCGGCAGCCGCCACTCCAGCACCTCGGGATCGGTGAGCCGCGAGTTCGTCATGTGCGTCTGCACGACGGACGCGCCCTCGAACCCGTCACCGGCACCTGCCCCGGAGCCGACCGTCTCGTAGTACTGGTGCCGGTCGTTGCCGAAGGTCACGTTGTTCATCGTGCCGGAGCCCTCGGCCTGCACGCCCAGCGCGGCGTACAGCGCACCGGTGACCGCCTGTGACGTCTCGACGTTGCCGGCGACAACCGCCGCCGGCGGCCGCGGCGACAGCAGGGACCCCTCGGGTACGACGATGTGCAGGGGCCGCAGGCAACCGTCGTTCAGCGGGATGTCGTCGGCGACCAGCGTGCGGAAGACGTACAGCACCGCGGCGGTCACCACCGACGACGGAGCGTTGAAGTTCGTCGACAGCTGCGCCGACGTGCCGGTGAAGTCGATCGTCGCCTCCCGGGCCTCGCGGTCGACGGTGACCTTGACCCGGATCACCGCACCGGAGTCGGTCTCGTAGGCGTACTCGCCGTCGTCGAGGCGGTCGACCACCCGTCGTACCGACTCCTCGGCGTTGTCCTGCACGTGCCGCATGTAGGCCTGCACCACGTCGAGGCCGAAGTGGTCGATCATCGCGCCGACCTCCTCGATGCCCTTCTCGTTCGCGGCCACCTTGGCGCGCAGGTCGGCCAGGTTGGTGCCGGGGTTGCGGGACGGGTACGGCGCGGTCCGCAGCAGCTCGCGGGTCTCGGCCTCGCGGAACTCGCCGCCGCTGACCAGCAGCCAGTTGTCGAACAGCACACCCTCGTGCTCGATCCGGGTGCTTGCCGCCGGCATCGATCCCGGGGTCAGCCCGCCGATCTCCGCGTGGTGACCGCGAGACGCCACGTAGAACAGCACCTCGGCGCCGGCCGCGTCGTACACCGGCGTGACCACGGTGACGTCGGGCAGGTGGGTGCCGCCGTGGTACGGGTCGTTCACCGCGTAGACGTCGCCGGGCCGCATCCGGTCGGCGTTGCGCCGGATCACCTCCTGCACGGTCGAGCCCATCGAGCCGAGGTGCACCGGGATGTGCGGCGCGTTCGCGATCAGGTTGCCGTCGGGGTCGAACAGCGCGCAGGAGAAGTCCAGCCGCTCCTTGATGTTCACCGACTGCGCCGTCGACTCCAGCCGCAGCCCCATCTGCTCGGCGATGGACATGAACAGGTTGTTGAAGATCTCCAGCAGCACCGGGTCCACCTCGGTGCCCGCCTCGCCACCATCGTGTGACGCAGTGTCGCGCGGCGCGCGGACGCGCTCGAGCAGCAGATGCCCGTACGACGTGACGGTGGCGGCCCAGCCGTCGTCGACCACGGTGGTCGCGTTGGCCTCGGCGATGATCGCCGGCCCGGTCACTGTGGTGGTGTCGCGCAGCCGCTCGCGCAGGTACAGCGGCACCTCACGCCACATCCCGCCGGAGTACATCGACACCTTCTCCTGCTGGGCGCCGTCCGCGGCGCCGTCCGCGGCGGGGTCGCCGGCGGAGTCGATCCCGGTGGACAGGTCCGGCTGGACGGTGGCGCCGATCGCCTCGACCAGCACGGCCTCGGCGATCAGCGGGCGGTCCATCAGGAACGAGAACAGCCGGCGGTGGCTCTTCTCGAAAGTCGCCCGCATGGTGGCCGGATCGGTGAGCGGGACCGGGACCGCGGTGTCGGTGCCGTCGTACCGCAGCTGCACGCTGCGCTTCACCGTGATCCGCTCGGCCGGCACGTCCTCGTCGGTCAGCTCGGTCCTGGCCGCCCGCTCGAGGTCGTCCGCCACCGACGTCAGGCGCGGCATCGTGGCCTCGCCCAGCCGCTGCTCGACCGACTGCTCGCGGGTGGCCACGGTGTCGGCCAGGCCGATCCCGAGCGCGGACAGCACTCCGGCCATCGGTGGCACCAGCACCGTGCCGATGCCGAGCGAGTCGGCCACCGCGCAGGCGTGCTGCGCGCCGGCGCCGCCGAAGGTGGTGAGCGCGTAGCGGGTGACGTCGTGACCACGCTGGATCGAGATCTTGCGGACCGCGTTGGCCATGTTCGACACCGCGATCCGCAGGTATCCCTCGGCGACCTGCTCCGGCGTCCGGTCGTCACCGGTGGCGCGGGTGATCTCGGCGGCCAGCTCGGTGAACCTCGCCCGCACCACGTCCGCGTCGAGCGACTCGTTGCCCTCGGCGCCGAACACGTGCGGGAAGTACGCCGGCTGGATCCGGCCGAGCATCACGTTCGCGTCGGTGACCGCGAGCGGGCCGCCGTTGCGATAGCAGGCCGGACCGGGGTCCGCGCCGGCCGAGTCCGGGCCGACGCGGTAGCGGCTGCCGTCGAAGTGCAGCACCGACCCGCCGCCGGCCGCGACGGTGTGGATGTCCAGCATCGGCGCCCGCAGCCGGACGCCGGCCACGGTCGCGTGGAAGGCCCGCTCGTAGTCGCCGGCGTAGTGCGACACGTCCGTCGACGTGCCGCCCATGTCGAAGCCGATCACGTGGTCGAAGCCGGCCAGCTCCGACATCCGGGCCATCCCGACGATGCCGCCGGCCGGGCCCGACAGGATCGCGTCCTTGCCGCGGAAGTGGTGCGCCTCGGCGAGCCCGCCGCCGGACTGCATGAACATCAGCCGGACGGTGTCCTCACCACCGAGCTCGTCGCCGACCTGGTCGACGTACCGGCGCAGCACCGGGGACAGGTAGGTGTCGACCACGCAGGTCTCGCCGCGTGGCACGAGCTTCATCAGCGGGCTGACCTCGCTGGACAGCGACACCTGCCCGAACCCGAGCCCGCGGGCCAGCTCGCCGATCGCCTGCTCGTGCGCGGGATAGAGGTGGCTGTGCATGCACACCACCGCGACCGCGGTGAACCCGTCCTCCCGCGCCGTTCGCAGCTCGGGGCGCAGACGATTCAGGTCCGGAGAGCGGACCACCGTGCCGTCGGCGAGTATCCGTTCGTCGACCTCGATGACCCGGGTGTACAGCTGCTCCGGGAGCTGGATGTGCCGGTCGAAGATCCGCGGCCGGTCCTGGTACCCGATCCGCAGCGCGTCGCCGAAGCCGCGGGTGATCACCAGCACGGTGGGCTCGCCCTTGCGCTCCAGCAACGCGTTGGTGGCGACCGTCGTGCCCATCGCTCCGCCGGCACCGGCTCGCCGGCCGGCACGCCGAGCAGCGCACGGATCCCCGCGACGGCCGCGTCGCGGTAACGCGACGGGTTCTCCGACAGCAGCTTGTGGGTGACCAGAGGCCCGTCCGGGCGGCGCGCGACCACGTCGGTGAATGTGCCGCCCCGGTCGATCCAGAACTGCCACCGGCCGCTCATGACGCCTCACCGGCCCGGTGCAGGCCCGGCCGTGACGTGTACGCCTCGACCAGCTGCCGTTCCGCGTCGTCGAGGTACGACGCCAGCGCCGCCGCCGCGCCCCCACCGTCCCCCGCCCGGATCAGCTGGAACAGCTCCCGGTTCCGGGCGAGGTACGGCTCGTGGAAGCGGCGCGGGTCGTCCATCACGTGGAACACCAGCCTCAGCTCGGCCAGCAGCCGGGCCATCAGCGCGTCGATCCGCGGGCTGCCGGCCAGTGCGGCGATGCGGGCGTGGAAGTCGATGTTCGCCGTGCCCAGCTCGAGCCATTCGCCAGCGGTCTGTGCCTCGGCGGCCCGGGCCAGGCAGTCCTCCAGGCGTTCGATCGCCCCGGGCAGCAATGTCTCCGGGGTCAGGCCGCGGACCGCCTGGACCTCGACCAGCCGGCGGACCCGGTAGATGTCGACCACGTCGTCCACCGCCGGGACCCGGACGAATACGCCCCGGTTGAGCTCCTGGACCAGCAGGCCCTCGTGGCCGAGCAGCCGGAACGCCTCCCGCAGCGTGTTCCGGGAGACGCCGAGGGCGCCCCCGATCGCGCCCTCGGCGAGCCGGTCCCCGGGCCGGAAGTAGCCCTGCAGGATCCGGGTGCGCAGGATGTCGGCGACCTTCTCGGCCGTGCTCATCCGGGCCAGGAGGGCCCGGTCGGACTCCAGATCGTGGCTCACGTTCCTCAACCTAGCCTATTGCAGGATCGTTCAACAATCCCCTAATCTACCGAGGAGCAGTCTCGCTGCGTTCCAGTACGACGACTCTCCGTGAGGCGTCCTCGCGGCCGCCGTTCGCGATCACCCACTCGCCCGGGCACATGTTCGTCACCGACATGACCGACTCGGCGTACCTGCTGACCTGAGGGTTGCGTTTGGGTATCGGGGTGGGCGGCGGCGGGTGCACGGACACCGGTGCCGGGTTTACTCTCCGCGCATGCGAGAGGGGCGGGGCTGGGGCGACGGCCCCCGCCGCGGCGTGCTGGCCGCGACGGGCGCGGTGGCGCTGTCGGCCGTCACGCTCGCGCTCGTCGTGCTGGCGTCGTCGGCGGGCAGCGTGCACCCGGTCGCCGAGAGTACGGCGACCGCGAAGCCGCGGCAGGTGTCGATCCCGACGCAGAACGCGACGCCGACACCGTCCGGGTCGCCGACCGCCCCGTTTCTGCCGCCGGGCAAGCCGTGGGACATGCCCGGCTGGCTCATCACCACGATCCAGCTGGTGCTGCTCGGGGTGCTGGTGACCGGGATCGTCCTGCTGGTCCGGGTGATCGTGCGCGCGATCGTCTCGGT
>WNGB01008877.1_pt1 | contig 14207 bp, 12 predicted proteins | sample 5400681 | NCBI WGS metagenome assembly WNGB01 (sample SAMN13153367, study PRJNA577476) | soil metagenome | isolation source: 115 cm soil or saprolite under grassland replicate 2 | place: USA:California | collected 2016-06-15 | reverse complement strand
GCCGGATAGATGTGCGATGTAAAATCCAACTCCCTTTCTGAGAGGCCTTCATGTCACTAAAACCTTTTTCCGCCTGTGTCGTTCCTGAGCGAACAGCGAGTGTCGCGCGTGCGGCTTTCCCTGCAGGTAGCCTATGTATTCGCATCTTTGATGAACTGGGAACGATTTTTCAGGATCAAGATTTTGCCGATCTATATTCACAACATGGGCAACCAGGGCAGCCGCCGTTTCGTCTGGCCCTGGCGACGGTTTTGCAGTTTATTGAAGGATTGTCGGATCGTGGCGCGGCCGATGCCGTTCGCGGGCGCATCGATTGGAAGTATTTGTTATGTCTTGAACTGGATGATCCGGGTTTTGACCATTCAGTATTATGCGAATTTCGCGGTCGGCTACTTGAAGGCGGAGCGGAACGAATCCTGTTCGACAAAATATTATCGGCGCTGCGTGATAAGAAGCTAGTGAAGTCTCGTACACGACAGCGAACGGATTCGACTCACGTGCTGGCGGCGGTTCGCGATCTCAATCGGTTGGAACGTGTCGGAGAAACACTGCATGCGACGCTCAATGTCCTGGCCGTCGCCGCGGCTGGATGGGTGAGAGTCAACATCCCGACTGAGTGGATTGATCGTTATGGGAAACGAGTGGATGAGTGGCGACTGCCAGAGGAAGAGAAAGATCGAGAGATTTATATTCAAATGGTCGGTCAGGATGGAGTCGCATTACTTGACGCTGTGTGGTCTGAAGAGGCTCCGGGGTGGATGCGTTCGCTGCCGGCGGTGGAGACGCTCAGGCGCATGTGGGTGCAACAATTTATGGTCGTCGAAGGAGCAGTGCTTCTCCGGCCGAGCGAAGATCTACCTCCATCATCAATACGAATCACCTCACCTTATGACACGCAAGCGCGCTTCGCCTATAAACGAAGCACGAAATGGGTAGGTTACAAGGTACATCTGACGGAAACGTGTGACGAAGAGACTCCGAATATCATTACAAATGTGCAGACCGAGTGTGCGACTTTCAATGACAACTACTCGTTGCCGAAAATTCATGAGCAGCTTTCTCAAGCAGAGCTATTACCAGACAAACACCTGGTTGATGCCGGATACATTGAAGCCAGTAACCTGGTGGAGAGTCGGCGTGAGTATGACATTGATCTGATCGGTCCGGCACAAAGTAATGGCCGTTGGCAGCAAGTACAAGGGATGGCTTTGATATCTCGAACTTTCAGGTTGAGTGGGATCGAGGGCATCGCTCAAAATGCGGTCCCGTCAGGACAGAAATAACATGACAGTTTCTGCAGACACACTCGCCCTCACGCGATTTCGCGGTCGAAATCGCGACTCCGTTCGCTTTCGTTAACAAGGCTTTGCGTCAGATCTTCTGCGCCGCCGCCTGGCCATAGCGCATCTCGTGCTCGATCAGCCGCACCCAGTCATCATCACCCAGATCCACCCCGGCTAACTGCAGCGGCGTCTTATTGCCGCGTTGCGGGAGTGGACGGGTGTTATGGTAGAGCGCGATCAGAGCCAGGAATCCTTGCGAGAGATGTTTCTTCACGCTGACATAAGGCCGCAGCGAGCTGTTGAAGCATTCGACGGCGCTCGACGCTCTCACCACCTGATCGAGCGCTTCACCGACCTGTCGTTCCACTTCGCTAAAGTTCTCGATCCGGCGGCTCCAATGCCCGAGATTACACAGCGCCGCCAAATAGGAGCGCTGCCTGCGCCGGGATTGATGTGCGTGAGCGCGGTGATGCCAGGCGTGAGCCATGGCGTTGAAAGCCGCCCGGCGGCAGCCAGTCACGTATCGCCACCGGACCTCGATTCGCTGGAGTTTTTCTTCCAGCGCCGTCAGAAACGTCAGCAGTCCGACGCGGGCTCCTTCAATCATTGAGATCAAAGGCCTGGTGTTGATTTGATCCACCTCTTTTAGCAGGTCCAATACTTCGTCAATCATCGCTTCGGCGCCGGCTCGCGTTCTGATTTCACGCCGCCTCGCGTCGTAAGCCGTCAGACTTTCGTAAAGATAACTCACGATCAACTCGACCCAATCAAAGGCCAGCAGCCGCTCGTCCAGGACGGATGCTTTCTCCCAGTACTCAACTCGCGCTTGCATGCGTGCGCTTGAGAGCAGGCGGGGAGCGTCAATCAGCCGGCGCGCTTGCTCAACTTGCTCCATCAGTTCATAACACCGAGCCTCCTGCCCACGCAGCCAGCGACCGATTTCACGCTTGAAGTGGAACACGTCGTACTGATGGGCGATCTCACGGCCGCAGGCGTTGACGCCTTTGCGCAAGCCGCTCGCCTGATCGGAGACCACGAACTCCAGATTCGGATACCGCTCTAGCACGGTCTGCCAGGTCTCGCCCTTCCGATTTTCCGCCGCTTGCGGGATCGTCGCCAGCAGCGTCCGCGGGTCGATCACGCACAGGATCGGCTGCCGATGGCGGAACAGTTCATCGAGCGCCGCCTCCCGCACCGCCTCCCGCAGTTCGGCTTTTTGCATGATGGCCAGCGCGGCCTCGCCTGCCTTCTGAAGTTGGGAATTGACCCACCCGACCGAGACTCGGCCCTCCTGACCGAAGGCCGCCTCCAGGCAACGCACGATCTTATCTTCCGAGACTGGACAGAGCGCTAATTCGAGTAGCAGCCGGAAACGGTCCTGCCGAGGCTTGGCGCGCTCCACCTCGAGTTGCCCGGTGAGTTCCTCGCAATCAGCCTCCAGTTCGCGGATCCGATGTTTCAGGCGGGCGATCTCCTCGCCCTGACGGTCCACTTCCTGACGTCCGGCAGGCCTCCAGTCGAGCGCCTCTTTGACTCGCGCCGCCAGGTCGTAAATGAATTGACGACTCGTTCGGAACTCCTCAGCCAGGCGGCTCACCGTCCCGTAATCGTCGCCGAAGCGCCAGTACCGGCTGAAGATCTCCTGCCGGTCGTCCAACGTGATGTCAATGCGCGTGTACATAAGCAGCCTCCTTGCGTTTGCTCCCGAGCAGTTGCTCCAGCCGGTGCAGGCACGCCGTAGCTTCCCGGTAGAGGTCCGGCGTCTCGCTCTGTTTGATCGTCTTCATGCCATTGAGCAGGTCAAGATACTTTTGGGTCTGCCGCAGCGCCCGCCTCTGCTCGCGGTGCAAGGCGCTGTAACCGTTTTGAAGAAAGGCCATGGCCTTGGCCAGCGATCCGCCTTCTTCCAGGAACAAACTCATCGCCTCTTCTCCGGCCTGGCGCACTTCCCGGAAAAGCGTCGGGGCGTATATGGGTCTTACGGCGTAGGTCCGCTCTCCATCTTCATACGGCCGCGTGAACCGCCCCTCGACCAGCCACTTCATGATCTGCTGAAGCGTAAAGGGCTGCTTTTGCGGGCGCTCCTCATCCCGTTCGGTGTAAATGACCCGCAGCGAAGGCGCGAATGTGACTTCCGGAATGATCCGTCGCACGCCGCATAGCCCGATCAGGATGTGCAATAAATCCTGCGAGCGCAGATCCGGATAAGTCTCGGCGAAACGCCGCACGGACCGTCCTGCGACGATGAGTGGTTCTACCTGCGGGCGGAACTTGCCGACCATCGTGGCCAACAAGTCCGGCCCGTCCCGCTCCGCCACGGCCAGATACTCGGTCAACTGCGAAAGCGCGTCCCAAGGCAGCGCGTTCTCTAGTGGAACTTCGCCCGCAACGCTCGCTCTTGTTCCGCCGGCAGTCGCGCGCCGAGTTGATGCGCGGTGACCGTCCGCCACTGAGCATTCTTCGGTTCGGCGGCGTGTAGTTTGCGGAGCGCCGTGACACGGCGGTTACCTTCCAGCACCCGGAAGTCGGCAGTGAGGAGCGGCGGCTGAAAGACGCCGTCATTGCGAGTGATGGCGTCGAGCAAGGCCTGGAATTCCGGCAATTGTTCCAGCACGACGGCAATCTGTTTTTCATTAGGCCGGGCCGGAAGGTCGTGTGTGAGATAGGCGCTATGCAAGCGGGGGTTCTCCGGGTCGAGTTTGAGCCGGCTGACATCAGCCTCGATCAGCCGCACGCGCAGTCGCGCGCCGTTCAAAGGAATGGTGATCATAAGGGGCCTCCACGTAAATGTAGAAAGAGAGAAGGTGGCGCCTATGAAGAAGACGACGGATCATCGAGCGCCAGGCTGTCGAGATATTCGCCGCGGGTTCGCTCCCCGCGCCGCTCATCGATCAATTCCACAGTCCGGCCGGTTAGGGTCAGGCTGAGCTTAATCCGTTTTGCTGCGCCTTTCGGTGGCCTCCCTGCGTTGGGCCGAGCACCGCCTTTCGGACGTCGGTGCAAGCGCGGCTGGTCGGGCTGGAATTCGCGATGACGTCCACAGCAGGCTGCTCGCGTCACTCGCAATAACTCCTCGCGCGAGAGCGTGGCCAGATCGCCGAGCGTGCGACTGTTGAGTGAGCCGGCGAACTTTCCGTCGAGCCAGAGATCCCAGCCCTGACAGAGCCGTTGGCCATTGCGGACGAGAGCGTGATTGCGGCGTGCGACGAGCAAGCCTGCCGCCGCCTCGACTTCCCAGGTGACGAAGTCAGAATTGCCCAAGGGCCAGTTGACCGGGCGCTTCTTCATAGGGACCTAAAATAGGGAGGGTGATTGATTGGGGAAGACGAAATCAATTGTGCGCCGGTTGAATTCGTCAGTCAATAATCAAAGATTGGGTGAGGAGATTAATAATAAGGAGGGAAGAATTTCGGGAAGACGGGTATTAACAACATTCGTCGTTATGCGCTGCAGCGCATAACGACGAACGTGGCTAATACCTGAAAGACTGTCATGGGATTTCCTCAGCCGAGGCTCCCCGAATTGAGCGATGCCGAAATATGCAAGTAGAAGTTACCCTTGCGATAGACCAATTCGGCGGAGCCGAGTTCGCCCTGGCAAAGTTGTTTGCGCATCCTGGCAGACATCTGCAACCGCCCGGCAACGCGGCCTTTCGGACAGATAGTCAGCGAGGCGCTATGACAGTCCTGATCAAGAGTCATCGTGCGGGCGTCATATCGCACGGAAGAATGTGATTTGAATTGGCGCCACTTATTCTGGTCGCGTGTATAAACAGCGCTGACCTTGGCAATCGCGTTGACCACGTGCTGGGAGGGAAGATTCGTTTCTTCTCGGATCAGGCGATAGCCTGTGTGATGGATGTCATATCTGCGATGCAAATCTTGCTGAAAGGCGAGTTCGGAAAGGGTGCTGCAGGCGCGATTGAACTCTTCCATGTTGGACTTGAGTTCCTGCCCGGCGTTAGCGGCTAGTACCAATTTCGCCTTTATCGACAGGTGAACACCCATCCGCCCAATATGCCACAACTGTTTTATTTGAGAAAGGGGCGGCGCATTCCTCTCCACCCAAAACGAAGCGTTTATGGGTGGAGTATCCTGCGCAAAGAAAGATGAAAGGGATCGTCGAAAGGCGCTTCAGAAACCGCTTGGCATGGATGGTCGAAAAGAATCTTTCGCGGCTGGCGACGCAGTGGGCTGACGGCGTCAATGCGCCCGGCGCCGCGATCGAGCGCGAAGCCGGGCGCAGGCTGGACGAATTGCTCGCCACCGCCACGCGGCTCATCGCCAGCGGCGTTGACGAGGCGCCGCAGATTCGCGCCGATCTGGCGAGCCTCAACTCCGCGCGTGACGAGATACGCAGGGCGAAGTCTCATGAAGTCGCCCGTTGAGATGGCCCGCTCTCGGGGGGGCAGCGGCAAGAGCTTCGGCGCGGGCAATTGCAATCAGCTTTTCCAATTATCCGGCTAACTCCCTTCGCCCGTGACTATGAAAGCCGCCCAGAAGTACGGATGCCGCAGTCGCGGGGGCGCGGTTTGAAGGAAAGAAATCTGGGCCTGGCGTAATGCTTGGCCGAAGGCCAGCTTTTTCACGCGATGAGCGGCGTGGAACTTCTCCATCAGCCGGGCCGCGCTTTCATCATCGACATCCCACAGGCTTGTGATCACAGTCGGAACGCCGGCGACCAGGAAAGCTTGCGCCAAACCGCTCATCGCCTCGTTGCGGGCCTGGTCGCCGAGGCCGGAGTTACAGCTTGAGAGAACTACCAGCCGCGTTCGCTCAGGCTTCAAACGGTAGATCTCGTGAGATCGAAGCGCGCCGTCGTAGGCGACTCGATCGGGATTTTGTCCCCCTGAAGCAGAATTACTTTCGCCCGCCAGAAAGATCGTAGAGAGCATTGAGGACTGCTGATCGCTCAGCGCGTGCGTGGCCAGATGGACAATCTCATACTTGCCTATCTCCTTGACGAGCGCGCTTTCGGTAGCCTGCCCTCGGGTCAGGATCAGGCGCTGCGGGTAGAAGGATCGGATACGTTCAAGCTCCCGCTCTGACTTGGGCAAGGGATAAAGTTCGGGGAAGGCTTGTTGATCGAAACTGGGATTGCCGAGACCGAGAAACGGCTCCGATTCGCTCCTATGTTTGCTTCGGGAAAGGTCGAGGGTACGCGCAAACACGCTCGCGCTCGGGTTGGTGACGAGCGTGAAATCCTCGATCAGGTAGCGTTTCGACTCAGGCGAGACCAGCGCGGCGAACGGCAAATCCTGCAATACGCCGTCTGGCACAATGCAGAGCGCGAGGCTCTGATCGAGTTGTTTGCCTATCGGCGCGATCAGCAGTTGATAAAGATCGGACGCCTGGCGGTTGAGATTCTCGACGGAGCCCCGCGCGCGCAAAATCTCAAGATAATTGGTGACCTTGCCCCGCAAATCCTCCGCGCCGACATCGGACTTTGCAGTGACCAACCGGTCACGCGTGACAACCCAAATCATCAGGTGATCCTTGCCGGCGACATATTGCGCGATCTGGACGCCGGCGGGCAGCGCGCGTTGCGTTTGCTCCAGGGTGAGCGGGGTTGCGCTGCGAGAGAGAGCCAGCTTGACCTGGCCGTCACTCTCGCTCACCCGGCTGGGGCCGGCTAACGCGTCGAGCAGTTCGCGACCCTTGGCGATCTCAGCGTAGTTGAACGCCTGCGCAGGATCCTTCTTATTGAAAAACTGAAAGCCGGCCATCGCGCGGTAGACACTCTGCTGATCGGCGAGAAAAGCGCTGCGGCTGCGCGCGTCGCTGATTTGTTCGCGCGCCTCTTCGGCGAGCCTGATACTCTCCTTGAGTTCCGCCTCGGCCTCCGACTCCCGGCCATGAGCCAGATAAGCCATTGCCAGCCCCCGGTGAATGGACAAAAGATGGAAGCGACTGTTCGCCCCGCCTATGCTCTCAATGGCCCGCCGGTAAGTGGCGATGGCTTCGCCGACCTTCTTTTGTTGCAGGTAGAAATCACCGGCCCTTGTATATAAATCTATCTGCAACCTCAGGCGCGCCGTCTGGTCCGGGATCGCCTCGGCGCGCGCGACCGCGTCTTTAAGATAGCGCATCGCCTCCTCATGGCGCTCCAGCATGCCGTAGGTCAACCCGATCCTATGAATCATATCCGCTAAGAGCGCCGCATTGCCGGTTTGCTCGCAAATCCGCGCCGCTTCGCGTTGATAAGGAAGCGAGATAAGGTATTTGCCATCGTGAAAAAGGGCGTCGCCCATTTCCTTGTAAGCCGCAGCGGCCATGATCGGTTTGACCCATGAGTTGCGCAGGAGCGAACTGGCTTCGGAGAGCCACTTGACGGCGGAGTCATAATCGCCAAGGCGGGCATAGGCGTACCCGACAAATCTCGAGCCGTTGATTGCCGTTTCCGCGTCGCCCAGGCCCCTCGCGATTTCAACCGCTTGCCGGCTGTGTTCGAGGTTGAGTGATAGTCTCTGCGCCGCTCCGTCGACGTTGGCCAGGGCGAGTAGCGCTCTGGCGTGTATTTGCAGGTGATTGCGACGTTTGCTGTCGCTGACGAGTTTGTTTCTGAGCGCGGCGAGTCCTTCGGATTCATCCTTGTGACGGTAGTAACGGACAAGGCCGAGGGCGGCCGTCTCGGCATGAGCATGGTCTCCAATGCGTTCGGCGGCGTTGCGCGCCTTCGCGTAGAGATCACAAGCCGCGCCGATACCGCCGCGCGCGTCCTCCTGTCTGGCTTGCTGCAACGTCTGACGTATGGCCTGTACCTCCCTTTTACCCGGGAGGTCGCCGCGCGCCGCAAAATCAACCGCGTCAGCGACGAAGCGATCCCTCTTGATCTCGCTGATCAACAGCCCAATCCGTTTGAGACTCCGCAAGTATTGATCAGCTTGTTTCTTATCTCCGGCTACGGCTGCCGCCAGGTACTTATCGAAGAGTTGATCCATCGCGAGGTTCTGCGCCGGGACGAAATGCCCGGCCACTAACTCGCGCATCTTGATCTCATCGCCCGCGGCCTCAGCCGCCCGGAACTCGGCCTGTACGGTTTGCTCCAGTTTCTCCAGGCGTGTCGCGCGTTCCCGCAATTCATTGAGATGCTCGCGCGCCTCTTCCGCCCATGCCGAATTGCCGTCGAAAGTGAGATACTGCTTCCAGTCGCTCTCCGCCTGAAGGAAGAGGTTCATCCGCTCGTAACAGAGCGCGCGGTTGAACCAGGCCTCGGGGAGTTTGGGATCAGTCTCGACGGCGTTCGAGAGGAACTCGGCGGCTTTTTCCAATAGCTCGTGGTCTGTGTTCTCCTTCTTCCGGCTACGCTCATAGTAAAGCGCGCCGAGATCGGCCAGTAGCGTGGCGTCACGCGGGCGCTCCTTCAACGCCAGAAGAAACTGCTGCTCGGCGGGATCCAAGTCCCCATGCAACATAAAAAGCCTGCCCAGGTTATGGCGAGTGGCGGCCCTTTGATATGTGAGAGCCTCCTGGTCTAACTTTGACAATAGCGTAACACGCGCTCTCTCATTTGCCCCAGTGGGATCGGCCGGGCTGCGTGCCTCCACATATTGTTGGTGGGCAAAGCCACCCGTCACACGCGCCTGGAGTAACCGGGTGTCGCGGTAGACTTCTCGCACTCGCGAGAGATCGCTTTCCTCTGAAGATTGGCGCCACAAGGAAAGATAAGCGACCAGACTGCCGCCAAAAAACGCGGCGATGACCAACGCGGCTAGGAGAGCCGGGCGGAAGACCTGAAGTCTCTCCCCAAAACTTGCCCAAGAATGGGTACGCCAGCGATTCCTCTGTTCCTGCCGCCTGATGATTTCTCGCGCTCGCTCGGCCGCTTGCTCCCCGAGCGACGACAGCAACTCCAACTCCCATTCCTCAAACTCATCCGCTGAAGAAACAATCCTATGTTCATCCCCTGAGAAAATAGTCGAACGAAGAAGGGTAAAAAGTTGCGTCCGGCAGAGCGGACAGTCCAGACAATGATCCTCAATGAAGTCACTCTCCTCTGATGAACAGGAGCCGGACACATAAGCTAGCATCGACGTCCTCTCAGGATGGCTGTCAGGATAGGCGCCATGATGGCCGTTAGATTGGCTTCCGTTTCCATTAGACTGTACTCTCATCTCTTCCTCTCTTTGTCTATCTGAATCCGGCATAAATTGAGCTTTTTCAACATAAAAGGCCAAAGTGACAAAAGTCCGCAAGAGTGGAAGCAGGTCTCTTCCCTCACCCCTGTCCATTCGCGTTGAAAGTCTTGTCAAAGGGTAGCGCTAAAAATGTAACGCTGACTCTACGAGGAAACCCACACATTTTTTGCGCTGTCATTAGTATAAAACTTAAGGGCGCAAAACAAAGAGAAATCTGGCTCTTTTGAGATTTTTTCCAGGGACGGCTCTCCTGACGCAAAACCGCCATTGAATGTAAAATATCTGAATCCATCTTCTTATCATCGGATTTACAGTCATAAAGAGTAGGTTTCATAGGACGCCAAAAGTAGGAAACAGTTCGTCTGCGCCGCCCCCGGCGCCGCAGAACGCGGAGGCTACGCATATGAAACTTGCCCATAAGAGAGCGGAATCCGTCCGCTCCCCCTGCGCTGGCGGTTGTAGCCACGAATAAATCGGGCGCGACGGCCAGCCGTATCACTCAACCCGGTCCTTTGAACCAGGGCCCACCTTAACTAGGAGAAAAACAATGAACACCATTCGATTCAGTTTTGAAGACCTTTGCGCATTTTTCAGCCGCTACTCTTCACGGCTGATGGTAGGCATGATCTCAACCGACGGCGAAGCGCCTGAGCACGTCCACCAGCCGCACATCATCATCAGGCGGGACGGCGTGGTCGAGCGCGAGTACCACACCTGGGCTGAAATCAACGGCGACATCTGCCTGGAGGTGTTTCCTGAAGGCAAGCCGCTCAGCCGCTACACGCCCGAATCGCTCGGCGACCCGCGACGCCCGTCCAGCATGCTGGTCGACATCGAGAATGATCTGCATCCGAAAGAGAAGCTGCAGGTCGACCCGAGGGTGTGCCGGGCGCGGCTCTACTTCAGGAATGGGGAGCTATACTCCACCAACCAGGTTACCAACGTGCGCTTCGCCGACGTGAAGACCGGTCAGGTGTGCGGTCATGCGCCTGCGGAGATGACGATCAAGGGCGGTCTCGACGTTGAGATTCCGGAGGACGGTTACGCCAGGCTGCGATTCTTCAACGGGACCGAAGATTTCACCTTCCGGAGCGGAAGCGATTACGAGGTGGAGGTCACAAACCTGGCAGAGGCGATCACAGGCGGTCACTCCAAATACTTTTACAACATCGTGCGTCCCCATCCTGAGCGGATGTGGTATTTCGCAGCCGGGGAGAGACTGGGGTTGCCAGCGGCCGGGGTTGGTGGGGATTGTTGGTGCCACCTTATCATGTTCAGCTCGACGATTTGGGAATGGATGATGGGGCGGCTTGAGGATCCCGAGTCTTAAGTCCGCTGCCCCAATCTCGAAGAGAGAGGGGCGCGTAGATGTTATCGCCGGACGCGCTGCAAACGAGACACTTGGTACGAACTGAGCTGTGAGTTTGTCGCATGTCTCGATATAATTAGCGACAAACACGATTTTTTTTGAAGCCCTCGAGAACGCGAAACATGTGAACCAAGCGAGAGTCGCGAAAAGCCCCCGATAAGTTTTTCGCGCGTTTTGTCTACTTCGAATGTTTCGCGTTCTCTCTTTTCATCAGTTCGAAGAGCGCCAGGCCGTTGATCCAATCCAGCGCGCAAGTGATCTTGGCCGCGCCGGACTTCTCGCGGCAGGTTGCCTAAGAGAAAAAGGGAAACTAATGACAAGTAAATTCCGACAACCCACAGATCAACAATTGGAAGGATTCATCAGGGGTGACCCTGACTCGATTGACGAGGTTATTCGTTTACTTCTCCCTCAATTGCAAGGGTGGGCTTTAAAGGCGTACCTCAACCTCCCGGAAGATGACGTGAAAAGTGTCGTGAACCGCGTATTGGCGGAAGCGTGTTTGCGTCATTCATTCTATAACCCTCTGAAGGCCAAGTTGACAACGTACCTGGCCAGGCTGATTTCTAAACGGATGATAGACCTGTATAAAACCACGAAAAGAGGCGCCGAATACGAAGAATCATTTTCAGCCCCCCCGCCAGAACTGCAGCGCGGCTTGCCGGACATCGCAGGGATTGATACTAGAATAATGCGAGCGCGGTTCTTCGAGAGCGTAAAGAAAAAACTCAATGCGGCGGAGAGGGCTGCGCTCGAACTGCTACGGCGGGGGGAGGATTCCAAGGAACTGCTCTCACTTGTTCTTCAGCGCCATCAATCCCTCACCGACTCGGAGTTTTGTGTAAAAAACTTCAGGGGGCGTCTGATAAGAAAAGTGAGAGTGATCGCCAATAGGCAGGGATACAATAAGCGCGACTTACTTGATGTGCGGGCGCGTCAGGCGCGTAATCCCTATCTCTAGTGGCTACTTGCAAATCTGAGCGGCGCCCCCCGCGCCGCAAAAAGAGTTTATGCGATACCTGATTCTCACCGACATTCACGCCAGCATTGACGCGCTCCATGCGCTCGACGAGCCGTGTGACCGGCTGCTCGTACTCGGCGATCTGGTGGGCTATGGCGCAGCGCCCGGCTAGGCGATCCAGTGGGTGCGCTAAAGGGCGCCGGTCGCCGTCAGCGGCAATCACGACTATGCGATGGCGACCGGCGCGGACTGCAGAAGCTCGCCCACCTCGTATGCGAGAGTGGGACAAAACGGGGGCTAGGCCATCTTTCGCTGTTCCGATTCACCGGAACGTATTTGCATCCTCGGATACCACCGGTGAAATGTTGTCTGAAGGTCTTCATTCAAAACCTGTGTCCGAACTTGTAATAACAGATGCGCCCCTCGCTCGCTCCAACGCATCTGCTGCTTCTTCACCATCCGCTTGCTGACCACATAATTGACCGTCGATTCCACAAACGCCGTCGATATCGTTTCCCCATGTAGATATCGATCCCCGTAATTCGGGATGAACGACTGATTGGCGGAGATGTAATTGCTGAATTCTTTCACCGCCTTTAACAACTTCCTCTGTTTTTCGGATCTTCCTTCTATCGATTCGAGCCGACAGTCCAAGTCTTCAATCACTTCCAACGCGCGATAGACATTCCCATGCCACAAAAACCACTTCACTCTTTCCAGGCTTTTTTCGATAGCGGCAGGATCTACATTCACATCCTCGTTCTCCTCAAGCTCCTCCGGGCGCTTTATCTCTGTGGCGATCCCTTTAGCCATCTGGCCCATCACGGTGAGCCGCATCGTAATATGGAACCAATCCAGCCAGTGCTCGGATCCGGAATTCAGGCGCTGTGGCAGATTTCGTACTGTATCACCGCCGTCGGAGAGGAAAGTGACCAGTTGGTTCGGCTGCATTCCTTGCGATTTCAGCAACTCGAACAGCCTCCGCTTCGGCTTGGTGTCATACCTGTTAACGAATGCAAGGCATTTCGCCTCTCCCTCTTCCGGCATACTTTTGCCGACAATCACTTCGAACCAACCCTCCGTTCGAGATTTCTGATCTTTCGCATGGACGTATCCGCCATCTAACCCCACAGTAAATGGCGGATCTGGCGCCGGCAATTGATCCCAATCGCGCCCACATCCCTCGACGAAGTGGGGTTGTTCTTCCCCTAATTCGCTCTCGATCCGCTCAGCAACCTGCTGCAACCGACGACGAACGCCGATGGTGTTGATCTGACTCCCCAACGGAAGAATCTCGCCCAATAATTCCACCGTTAATCCATATGACATCAGTGAGGCAAACTTCGTCTCCAGGTAGACAAGCTCCGGCGCTGCCCGCTCACTCAACAATTCAGCCAGCGGACTCACGCTGCCTTTATTCCTCTCCTCACAACGACACTCGTAATATCGGGGACTCTCCAGTTTTAACTTGCCGAATAAAGTGCGATACACAATCTCGTGTTTGCCTTTTCGAGAGCGCGGCTTGCGGCAACTTGGGCAGCGGATGTTGTCTTCGCTGAATTCTACGATCTGCCGAGTAACCATGGTCTGCTGCAATCCTTGCAAGAAGTCTTTGGCCTCCGCCAACGTCAAACCGAGTTCTTCGGGTTGCAATCGGCCGCGGTTTAATGTCGCAATCTCTTGAACGACTTCCGTCTCGCCGTCGGATTCGATGATGACTTGAACCTTCATCCTCATGATGATTGTCTCCGGGTTATTCCCACATCCACTCTTCATCGCGAGAGCGCATATTGCTGGAGGCGACGATTTACTTTTTTCCGATCGAATCGATCCAAAGTGAGCCATTCGAGGAGCGATTGAATCGACTCCATGTGGCTCTGTATAGATCCCGTATCTCTGTTTTTGACGTCTTCTGATAATCGCTGAAGCAGCTCATACGCTTCCCAAGGCGATTCGTCTCGGCGTTCCATAAAGGCCAAGGGACCTCCGCAGTCCTCCGGCGGACCTGCTCGCTTTCCTCCGGTACAAACAGGGTAGATTCGTTTCTTCTCTAATGGCAGGCGCCGTTCAATCCTGACCTCGTGCTGCCACCAATCGCCGAAATCGTATTCATAGAGGAAGCGTTCATTTACTCGAAAGCGGAAATCCGCCAGCTTTACTTCGTCTCCATTGATGTCAAGGTCGGTAAATATAGTTTGACCGACGCTGTAATCTTGGCCGCGAATGCGGAATCGATGCAGGTGAAAGTCGCTCCAGCCAAAGGCGATTTGTAGGGTGTTGTGGAGATCGGTGAGGGTAGAATCGCTGCGGATTAAAAATCGCCGCCAGATCATTGGGCTGATCTGTCTAATCCAGACATGAAGTTGATAGACTTCGGGGCGAGGATTCTGATCCATGATAGGGTCAGACTATCAAGCATGGGAGATTTCTGACAGCCCCCGTTTTGTCCCACTCTCA
>WNGB01024203.1_pt1 | contig 14210 bp, 11 predicted proteins | sample 5400681 | NCBI WGS metagenome assembly WNGB01 (sample SAMN13153367, study PRJNA577476) | soil metagenome | isolation source: 115 cm soil or saprolite under grassland replicate 2 | place: USA:California | collected 2016-06-15 | reverse complement strand
GTGATCGGACCGTTGGGCGTGCTGCCGTACCACTACACGCTGCTCGTGGGTGAGCGGGCCCGGGTCCGCGACCGCGGCCTCCGCGACTTCCTGGACATCTTCCAGCATCGGCTGATCTCTCTCTTCTACCGCGCATGGCTGAAGTACCGGTTCACCGCGACGTACGACCAGGGTGGGCAGGACAGCGTCACCGAGCACCTCCGTGACCTCGTTGGACTCGGCTTGCCGAAGCTCCGCGAGCGCCTCCCGGTCGCCGACGAGGCCCTCCTCTTCTACGCCGGCATACTGGCGCCACAGCCGCGCTCCGCGGTCGCACTCCAGCAAATGCTCGAGGACTACTTCGAGATACCGGTGGAGATCGAACAGTTCGTAGGCGGCTGGTATGCGCTGTCGCCGAGCTCACTGTGCAGCGTGGGTGCAGAAGCCGGCCCGGCCGACCAGGTCGGCCTCGGCGCCGTGGTCGGAGACGAGATCTGGGATCAACAAGCCCGTGTCCGCCTGCGGCTGGGGCCGCTCACCCGGAGCCAATACGATCGGCTGGTTCCGGGCGGCGCATGGTACGAGCCGCTGCGGGCGCTGACGCGGTTCTTCAGCCACGACCAGTTTGACTTCGAAGTTCAGCTCGTGCTCGCCCGGGACGACGTCCCGGGATGCGTGCTGGGAGGAAGCGCGGAGCGCGCCGCGCCGCTCGGCTGGTGCACGTGGATACGCACCGCCCCGTTCGCGCGCGACGCCGACGATACGGTGTTGACCCTTTCGAGTCCGAGGTCGTTATGAACGTGGATCTCCGAGGTCTCATCGGCAAACTCAACGGCCAGACTCGCAATGCGCTCGAGGCCGCGGCGGGGTTGTGCCTCGCGCGTACGCATTATGACGTCGAGATCGAGCATTTTCTCGTGAAAGCATTGGACGCGAGCGATACCGACCTCGCCTTCATTCTGAAGCATTACGGCGTCAACCGATCCCGGCTCGCCGCTGACCTCACGCGCAGCCTCGACAAACTCAAGTCCGGCAACGCGCGCACGCCGGCGCTGAGCCCGACCGTGACGCGGATGCTCGCCGACGCCTGGCTCACCGGCTCGGTCGACTTCGGCGCAACCCAGGTGCGTACCGGGCACGCGCTGCTCGCGCTCGTTTCCAACGACGAGCTGCGGCGGCAGATGCGCGACGTCAGCCGCGAGTTCGAGAAGATCGCCGCCGAAACGCTGCACCACGACTTCGCGACGATCGTCACCGAGTCGTCAGAAGAGGCGCAGGCCCCTGCCGGGGCGGCGCCGGGCGACGCGCAGCCCCGCGCGGCCGGCGGCAAGACCCCGAACCTCGACCTCTACACGCACAACCTCACCGACCGTGCCCAGAAAGGGCTCATCGATCCGGTGCTCGGCCGCGACTTCGAGGTACGGCAGGTCGTCGACATCCTTACGCGCCGGCGGCAGAACAATCCCATTCTCGTGGGTGAGGCCGGAGTCGGGAAGACGGCGGTTGTCGAGGGTTTCGCGATGCGTATCGTGCAAGGCGACGTGCCGGCTGTGCTGCGCGGCGTGACGCTCCGCACCCTCGACCTGGCATTGCTGCAGGCGGGGGCGGGAGTGAAGGGGGAATTCGAGAACCGGCTGCGCGGGCTGATCGAGGAGGTCAAGAGCTCGCCGAGTCCCATCATCCTGTTCATCGATGAAGCCCACACGATGATCGGCGCGGGGGGTGCGGCCGGTCAAAGCGACGCCGCGAACTTGCTCAAGCCCGCGCTCGCGCGTGGGGAGCTCCGTACCATCGCGGCAACAACCTGGTCGGAGTACAAGAAGTACTTCGAAAAAGATCCGGCCCTCGCCCGCCGCTTCCAGCTCGTCAAAGTCGATGAGCCGTCGGAGCCCACGTGCCTGGTGATGATGCGCGGCGTCGTGCCCGCGCTCGAAAAACACCACAAGGTGCGGATCCTCGATGACGGGGCGGAAGCGGCCGTGCGCCTCTCACACCGCTATCTCCCCGACCGCCAGCTGCCCGACAAGGCGGTGAGCGTCCTCGACACGGCCTGCGCCCGCCTGGCGTTAGGCCAGGCCGCGATCCCCGCGGCACTCGAGGATGGCATGAGACAGCTCGACGACATCGCGGTGCAGACGCGCGTGCTGCAACGCGAGGAGGCGACTGGTGCGGACCACGCCGAGCGCCTAGCGCAGCTGCGCGAGCGCCAAACCGAGACGGAAGGGCACGTGGCGCAGCTCAAGCAGCGCTGGGAGCAAGAGCGCGATCTCGTGACCAAGGTCCGCGACGCGCGCGAGCGCCTCGAGTCCAGCGCCGACAAGTCTGCGGCGCCGGCCGGCCCGGACGCCGAGGCGACCCGCGCCGAATTAGCCCGACTCAACGCCGACTTGGCAAAGCTCCAGGGCGAACACCCGCTGGTGCCGGTAGTAGTGGATGCCCATCTGATCGGACAGGTCATCTCCGGATGGACCGGCATCCCCGTGGGGAAAATGCTGCGCGACGAAGTGAATGTGACGCTCACGTTGGAGAAGCATCTCGCCACGCGGATCATCGGCCAGGCGCAGGCGCTGGAGGCTCTGAGCCGCCGCATCCGCACGTCCAAGGCGGGCATTGAAGACCCCAACAAGCCCGTCGGCGTGTTCCTGCTCGTCGGTCCGAGCGGCGTCGGAAAGACCGAAACGGCGCTGGCGCTCTCGGATCTGCTCTACGGCGGGGAGCGCAATCTCATCACGATCAACATGTCGGAGTTCCAGGAGCCGCATACCGTGTCGACGCTCAAGGGCTCACCGCCCGGCTACGTCGGCTACGGCGAGGGGGGCGTGCTTACGGAAGCCGTGCGACGGCGTCCGTATTCGGTGGTGCTGCTCGATGAAATCGAGAAAGCGCACCCCGACGTCCTCGAGCTCTTTTATCAGGTGTTTGACAAGGGCGTCATGGAGGACGGCGAGGGGCGGCAGATCGACTTCAAGAACAACGTCATCCTGCTGACCACGAACGCCGGGACCGAGACGTTGATGAAGCTCACCGCCGATCCCGAGACCATGCCGGAGTCCGAAGGGCTCGTGAAGGCGCTCAAGCCCGAGCTGAACAAGATCTTCAAGCCGGCGTTCCTCGGCCGCACGGTGATTATTCCCTACTTCCCCATCCGGGATGACGCGATGAAGCAGATCATCCGCCTCAAGCTCGGCAAGATCGAGCGGCGGCTGCAGGAGTCGCATCGCGTCCGCCTGGCGTACGACGACGCGGTGGTTGACGCGATCGCGCAGCGTTGCACCGAAGTCGAGAGCGGCGCGCGCAACGTGGACAACATCCTCACCAACTCGTTGCTTCCCGAAGTCTCCCGCCTGTTGCTCGAAGCAGTGGCGGCAGGCACGCGGTCGGACACGATACAGGTGGGGATCGGGACGAACGGTGGGTTCGAGTACGCCACCGAGGCTCGCGTGGAGCGACCCCGCCGATCCAAGGCCAAGGCGCGGGAATCGGTCAGTCAACAGCAGGTGTCCTGATCTCGAGGGTGGCATGCCGGCTTTCAAACAGGAGAATCGCCCCATCCGGATCTCGACCGTCCTCGGCACGGACGTCCTGCTGCTGCAGGGCTTTTCCGGCCAGGAGGGCGTCTCGACGCCGTACTCCTACACGGTCGACCTGTGGTCGGAGGATGCGGCGATCGATCCCACCCGACTGCTCAACACCGCCGTCTGCATCACGCTCCAAGTCCCTGGCGGGGAGCGCCCGATCCACGGGCGCATCAGCCGGTTTACGCAGCTGGAGCGGCAGGGCGAGCTCATTGGGTACCGCGCCGAAGTGGTCCCCTGGCTCTGGTTTCTCTCATTGTCGAGCGACTGCAAGATCTTCCAGAACCTGAGCGTGCTCGAGATCGTGGAGCAGGTATTCCAGGCGCAGGGGTTTTCCGACTTCGACGTGCAATGCCGGCGCAGCTACCCCACGCGCGAATACTGCGTGCAGTATCGCGAGACGCATCTCAACTTCGTGTCGCGGCTGCTCGAGGAAGAAGGAATTTTTTACTTCTTCAAGCACGAGAACGACAAGCACACGCTCATGTTGGTGGATGATAGTACGCCGGTGGATCCCTGCCCGGCGCAATCGGTCGCGCGCATGAACCCCAAAGCTGGGGCGTTCCAAGAGGAAGACGTCGTCAACACGCTCCAGCTCGAGCACGGGGTTCACGTGGGCAAGGTCACGCTGCGCGACTACAGCTACACCGACCCCTCGCTGCAACTCGAGACCACCGTCTCCGGGAAGGGGATCGGCGAAGTGTACGACTACCCCGGCAGTTACACCGACACGGCGGGAGACGGCAACGCCCCGCAGCAGCTCGAGCGCTATGCTCGGCTGTTGCTCGAAGAAAAGGAAGCCTGGCACCACATGGCACGGGGAGGAAGCACATGCCGCGCATTCCAAAGCGGCTACAGCTTCGACCTCCAGGAGCATTACCGCTCGAGCGCGAACCAGAGCTACCGGCTGCTCTACGTCCAGCACACCGCGCGCACGCAGGACTACCAGTCAGCCGACACGGCCGGCTCATTCGATTACCAAAACTCGTTCGTCGCGATCGCGCGGTCCGTGCCCTTCCGGCCGCCGCGCACCGCTCCGAAGCCCGTCGTCCAGGGGTCGCAGACCGCAGTCGTCGTTGGCAAGTCGGGCGAGGAGATCTGGGTGGACAACCTTGGCCGCGTGAAGGTCCAGTTCTACTGGGACCGCGACGGCCAGCGGGACGAGAACAGCTCTTGCGCCGTGCGCGTCGCCACCAGCTGGGCCGGCAAGACATGGGGCGCGATCCAGATCCCGCGAATCGGCCAGGAAGTGATCGTGGACTTCCTCGAGGGCGATCCCGACAAGCCGATCATCACCGGCCGCGTCTACAACGCCGACCAGACTCCGCCCTACGACCTTCCGGGGAACCAGACGCAGAGCGGCGTCAAGTCGCGCAGCTCCAAGAACGGCACGGGAGACAATTTCAACGAGATCCGGCTGGAGGATTTGAAGGGGAGCGAGCAGATCGTGATCCACGCCGAGAAGGACATGGTCGTAGAGGTGGAGAACGACCGCACCAAATCCGTGGACCACAACGAGACGGTAACGATAGGGAACGACCGTACCGAGTCTGTGAAGAACAACGAGTCCATCACGATCGATAAGAACCGCACCGAGAGCGTGGGTGCCGACGAGAGCGTGAGCATCGACGGTAACCGCTCGCTGACGGTGGCGAAGGACGAGACGATCGACGTCACGGGGAAACGGACGGACTCCGTCGGCAAGGCCGAAGACGTGACTGTGGGCGACAATCGTACACACAATGTGGGCAAAGACGATAAGCTCGACGTTGGGAAAAACTTCGCGCTCACCGCCGGCGACAGCATCACGCTCACGCTCAAAACGGGTGACGCCAGCATCGCCATGAAGAAGAACGGCGACATCACCATCAAGGGAAACAACATCAAGATCGAAGGATCGGGGAAGATCACGATCAAGGCCGATTCGGATGTGAACATCAAGGGCAGCAAGGTGACGAGCAACTAAGGCCGATGCTCCAGTTCAAGAACACGACCCCGTTCAAGGGAACGATCTACTTGATGCCCGACGCCGAGGCCGTGGACACGCTCTACGCCGTTGTGAAGGGCACGCTTGCTCTTGGCGAGCGTCTGTCGCTCGCCGAGCAGCAGGTTCCCGTGACATTAGCCGACGAATATCACGGCAAACCCGGCACCAGCAGCATCAAAGCGCCCTCGGATGTCTGCCTCACGAAGCCCGCGACGGACGTGTTGCTGATGGGCAGCGCGTACGCACCGGGTGGACGGTCTACGACACAAATGGATGTGACGCTCAGCGCCGGTCAGGTTCGCAAGACCGTCCGTGTGATCGGCGATCGCAAGTGGGAGAAGAGCGCGCTGGGCCACGCGATATCGCATCCCAAGCCGTTCGACCGGATCCCGCTGGTGTGGGAGCGCGCGTACGGCGGCGTGGACAAAGCGAAGGACAAGGTGCGCGCCGAGGCTCGCAACCCGGTGGGCGCAGGGTTTCGCGCGCCCGATGGCGACACGCCGCTCGCGGGGTTGCGTCTCCCCAATCTCGAGGATCCGGCTGCACCGATCTCCTCGTGGAAGGACCAGCCTGCGCCCGCCGGATTCGCGCCGATCTGCCGCCGATCTGCGCGCACTGGCAGCCGCGGCTTTCGTTTGCGGGGACGTACGACGAGCAGTGGACGCAGCAGCGCGCGCCATATCTGCCGAAGGACTTCGACCCACGGTTCTTCCAGCTCGCGCCGCCGGGACTGATCGCTAATGGCTACCTGCAGCCGGGTGAGTGGATCGATGTCCAGGGAGTGACGCCGAGTGGATCGCTGCACTTCCAGCTCCCTCCGATGCGGATCGAGATGACCTACGTCGTGGACGGCGCGCCGCAGCCGGTGGCGGCGAATCTCGATACGGTCCTCATCGAGCCGGACCTCGGGCGGCTGATCCTCGTGTGGCGGGCGGCGTTACGCTGCGATAAGAAGGCACTGCGCGTGAACCAAATCCGGGCTGCAGCGGTCAAGGCCGCTTAGGAGTCATTGTGGCGAGCGATGTGATCGTCGTGGGAATCGGGATGGTCTCGGCGGTCGGGTTGTCGGCCGCGGAGACGGCCGCGGCCGTGCGCGCGGGAAGCGCCCGATTTATTGAGACGAGCATGCTCGACAAGCGGTTCGAGCCGTTCGTCTTGGCGGAAGTGCCCGAGGAAGGGCTGCCCGATCTGGCGGAGCCGTTGGCTGCCGCGGGACTCACGGCGCGCGACGCACGCATGTTGCGGCTCGCGACGCCCGCGTTCCAGGAGTGCCTGAAGGCATTACCCAAGAGCGAGGCGGCCCCCGGGTTGATGCTCGCCCTTCCCGAAACGGAGACGACGAAGCCGATCGATGGTCCAGCGTTTCTCGGCTGGCTGGCGCAGCAGGTAGGCCCAGTCTTCGACATGAAGCAGAGCGCCGTGTCATTGCGTGGTCGGGCCGCCGGGCTCCAGGGGATCGGTCGCGCAGCGGACCTGCTGCGTTCCGGCGGAGCGAAGTTCGTCATCGCTGGGGGCATCGACACGTACCGTGACTTGTACGTGCTCGGCACGCTCGACAGCGAGCAGCGCGTCAAGTCCGCCGCGAACTTGGACGGCTTCATTCCGGGTGAAGGAGCTGCGTTTCTACTGCTTGCTTCCCGTGGGGCGGCTGCCGGGCTTGCTGCGCTGTCAGTCGTGTCGCAGGCGGTTGAGCCCGGACATCTCTACAGCAAGGAGCCATACCGCGGCGACGGCCTCGCTCAGGCCGTGCAGCAGCTCATTCAAGGTGGAGGAGTGGCTGGCCCGATTCAGGAGGTCTACTCCTCAATGAACGGTGAGAATCACTGGGCGAAGGAGTGGGGGGTGACGCGGATTCGGCAGAACGGCACGTTCTCAGCCGATCACGGGATGTACCACCCGGCGGACTGTTTCGGGGATACAGGGGCAGCGTGCGGGCCGCTGATGGTGGGCTTGGCGGCGGTCGGGATCAAAGCCGGTTATCGCCGGAGCCCCGCCCTTGTGTACGCTTCATCGGACCGAGGGCCGCGGGCGGCGGTCGCCGTCTCAACCGCATAATAAGGGAGAGGAAACGCATGGGACAGACCACGTTCTGCAATTCTCGCGGCATCGCGCACAAGGGCAGCGGTGGGATGAGCACGGTGTTTCCGGACGTCTGCAAGACGCCGGCGCCGCCGTCTCCTAGCCCCATTCCGATCCCATACCCGAATATCGGGCAGGCTTCGGACACAAGTAGCGGCCCGACGAAGGTGAAGACCGACGGCCAAATGCCGATGGTCCAGGGCGCCAAGTACATGAAGTCATCGGGCGATGAGGCTGGGACGTTGTTCGGCGTAGTGTCGAACAAGAACATGGGCGAGTGCGAGTTCATGATGTACTCGTTCGACGTGAAGTTCGAGGGGAAAAATGTGTGTCGGATGGGCGATCCGTTGTTTCACAACATGAAGAACATCATGGGCTGATGCGATGACCGAGGTTGCGGAAGGCGTTGCCGTCGTCATCGAGCTCATGGAGGCGAAACAGGCTTGTGAGTTCAGGCCGCCGGGACCACCCGAGTGGAAGTGCGACCTCGAAGGCAACGCAACGCGCTTGGGGAACAATTTGTCGGAGTTTGTTCCGCGGCCATTGCCATGTGCATCGGAGGCCAATCTTTCACTCGAGTGCTGGCCATATCAGACGCACCATCTGATTCCCTGGCAACAGCTCAAGTCACACGCCGTCACCCAATGGCTGACAAAATCGCCGACCGGACCGGGTGTTCCAAAGAGGATGTATGGGGACACCGATTACTGCGTTGACGACTGGCAAAACGGCAAGTTCATGCCGTATGCGTCGGACCTGCCGGAATGGAATGCGACATCATCAACCACGGAGCGCCTGCGCCTGCGTCGAATCGTCATGGAAAAAGCCAAGATGCAGCTTCACCAAGGGCCTCACAGCTTTAAGGCGTACATCGCGGGCGAAGCGGGCTATAAGACGCGCGTCGATGAATACCTGAAGGCGATTACTAACAACTCCGTGGGTCATTACACGAAAAAGCCACCCTGCGAGGACTGCAAGAACAAAGAGCAAGCCGGAAAGGTGGCGCCTCGGAGAAACGTCGTGGGCTTTGTTCATAAAGCATCTGAGCGCCTTGAGGTCGACATCAACACGGGAAAGATCTTTGTATCACGCCAAGCTGCGGAATATGCAGCCGCGGGGGGCGTCATGCGCTGAAAGCTGCATGTACGTCGACTGCAACGCGCAAAGAGTATTGCGATTATCGGATGAAATGGCTTTCAGGCTAGGAGGTTCCTTCGTGCCGTACGTCGTCTATCGCGGCCTCACCGACGACAGTGCACTGCTCACACAGGTCTCCCATCTCGACCAGGACCTCGAAATGGGCCAAAAACTACCAACCGACTTCGTGGTGCCTGTGCAATTCGAAATCGACCTCACTTTCCACGGACGTCGCATGTCGAGCCTGTTCGTCATGCCGGCTCTTCTTGCGCAAGAAAGCCTCTTTGAAGCGCTACTCGCGATAGGAATTGATAGTATTGACCCCTATCCCGCTCTGATTCGAAATACTGAGACGCGAGAAGAATGGAAAGACTACCTCTTTCTCAATATCGTCGGGCTGGTCGCAGGCGCTGATCTCACCAAGTCCGACTATGCTGAGCTCGGACCCGACATCAATGTGATTGACAAGGTTGCGATCAAAGCCGTGTCTCTCCCGAGAGCACCGATTTTTCGACTTGCTGAGGATCGCCTGAAGATCATCGTGTCGGACAGGGTCCATGATCATCTCATTTCTGCCGGCTTCGATGACATCTACTTCGAACCTGTGCTGATCGTGTGAGTTATCACTCGGCTTGCGTTGTCTTACCGCCAGTCGGCCGCCTTTAGGGAGAAAGCATGAGCATCCTCGAATCGCTGTCCCAGGAGCCCGGCACATCGACGATGGCCACAGGCGTCGTCGTGCGTAGTGAAGAAAGTATTATCGTCGTTGCCGACGACGATCCCAAGGAGATAGAGTGTTCGGTCCTTCAGCTAGGCGAGCGTCAAACTGGGCAGCCCGCAGTGGGTGATGCGGTGCTCATATGGCGGGCTTCCGCAGAGACGCGCTTGGGCATTATCCTGGGTCGCATTGGGCCAGGCCACGCGCCGCGCTTGAAGACCGATGTTATGCCTGAGAACGCCGAGCACTCAGTTCCCGACGAATTGGTGATTGAAGCCAGGCAATCCATCACGCTGCGCGTCGGCGATGGCTCCATCACCATCCGTGAAGACGGCAAGATCCTTATTAAAGGAAAGGACCTCGTCTCCCACGCCAAGCGCCTGAACCGCATCCGGGGAGGCTCGGTCCAGATCAACTGACCGGCGCGCGCGATGGCTTCCCAGCCGTGGACCTACATCCCCGACCTCCTCGAGGAGCACATCGAGGAGCTGGCCTTCCTGTGGGGGCGGCGGCAAACCGCGCTGCGTGACGCCGACTATACGCTCAAGGACTTCCTCTATATAGAGGAACGCATCGCCGCCCATCGCGACGGCGTGCGCGCCGTGGGCGACCTGGCACTCCCCCTCCTCGAGGACACGCTCAAACAGGACGACCCCCTCACCACCTTCGCCGCCGCATACGCCTTGCTCCAGTTCGGCAGCCCCTCGGCCACGCAGCGCGTCCTGGATACGTTCCGTAGCGCAAAGGACGATCGGCTCGCGGGCCTCGAGGATGCGCTGCGCCATGGACCGATCGAGAGCGGGTTAACCACGGTGCAGTTGCTGTGTCACAACGGCGGCGCCGCGGTGGCCGTCTCGGCCGCGACAGCCTTGGCGTTCCATTCCGCATACGGGTCCGTTGCGAATGAGATCACTCGTTTTCTGCGCGACGAAGACCCCAACGTGCGACGCCACGGGTGGCGGCTCGTCGCCTATACTGGCGCGGACGTCGATCCCAAGACCTACGCGGCGGCCGCGCGCGACACCGCGGTGCGCCGCGCGGCGCTCGAAGCGGGAGCCTGGTGCGGCAAACAAAGTGTGCTCGCCGTATGCCGCAAGCTGGTCGCCGAGCCGTCGCTCGAGACCTTGGATATCCTCGAGCTGCTCGCGATCCTCGGCGGCCCTGAGGACCTGGGTCTATTCGCGACCGTTGCCTCGACCGAAGCACTTGGCCCTGTGCGATTCCGGTTGGTCGGAACCTACGGACATCCTGGACTTGTGGACCTCGTGCTCGCGGCCCTCTCCGATCCTGATCCTGCGACGGCTGCTCAGGCGGGCGCGGCGTTCACCAAGATCACGGGACAAAACGTGGAGTCGGACCGCCGAGCGAAACTGCCTCCTGAAAACGACAGCGAGCCCGACGACTTCGAGGCCGAGTTTCAAGACGAGGTCACGTTGCCCGATTCGGAGCTGGCCCAGCGGCACTGGGAGCTTTTGAAGCCCCAGGTCGGACAGGCCGGCCGTTTGCGCCGGAGCTTCGAGGTCGACGCCGGCCTTACGGGGGACGTGCTCACCGCGCTCGACATGGAGTCGCGCTGGGAGATTTCGCTGCGGGCGAGATTTTCCGGCGCGTGGAGCGGGTCGCCACTGCGGCTGGAGCGATTTCCGCAGGGCTCGCCCTGATGGCGTCAGGCCTGCGGGGCGGTGGTGCGGTCCCAGGACCCACGGGGTCACGGCTCGGGGCGAAGAATCAACTCTCGAGTTGGTTCAGACGTCCGCAGTTCGAGGAGTGGGCGAATGCACCCCGCCAGCTCGTGGCGCAAATCTTCTTCCCGACAGGACACCATCGCGCTGACGCGCCGCTCGACGGCAACGATCACGACGTGCTCGCGAAGCTCGCGCTTCACTACCGGGAAACGGTTGTACTAGGGCACCAGCCCACGCTGGTGTGCGAAGGCCATGCCGACGAACGTGGCGAGCCCGGTTTCAATATGGACCTTTCTCGCGCGCGCGCCGAGGTGGTGTGCGGTGCGGTAAAACTACTCCTTCGCGATCTGGGGGCCCTCGCTCCGAAACTGGAGGCCTTCGGTGAGCGTTTCGCGGGAGCGCGCTGGGCCGATGATCGTCGCGTCGACGTCTTCGAGGTCACACCGTGGAAGGAACCGCTCGCCGACCCGTCACAGTATTCGCTGGAGTACTTGAAGCAGAACCAGCAATTCTTCCGACTGCCGCTTTTCGAGCGCTGGCACCCGAAGTGGGCCCTGTGGCGTCCCCTCCGCAACGTTCTCAGGATGTACGAAGAGAAGGAGCACATCCACGGCGGAAGCGAGCAGACGATCCCCCTTCAGCCAGGCGATCTGGATCAAATGTCCGCACTGCTCAGACAGATTGCCCCTGATGTGATGCGGCGCATTGAGAACGAGCCTGCCGGGCGGGACCGTGAGCGAGCTCTTCGGGAAGCATTCTTTGTCGAGTACCGGAATGCATATCCGGAGGCGCACGACGCGGCTGTGCGCGAGTGGCAACAGTCCGGGGTCAGGGACTTCGCAGAATTCTTGGCTCAGAGGCTGGGCATGGTCGGGCCCCGCACCCGACAATAGGGACCGGCTCAGCATGATTTCTCCACAGGTGCTCGACGCCGTTGATGGCACGCCGCAAGAACTGGTCGTGACCGGGCCCCGCCGTTTCCTCCGCGCCGCCGGCGCGGACAAGAACCCGCACTGCCGGTGTTGGTCTGGAGCGAGACGTTGACGCAGATTGGCGAAGCGGTGGCCGTTGCCCTTCCACCTCCGGCTGATCCCGAAAAGCATCGGGTCGCGCTGAGGCTCGTACCGCTGCCGGTCGCGAAAGCGCCATCGGCGTACCCTTGGTGGCCGGCCCGTGCACGAAGCTACGGAGATGCGGCGTTTTCTGCCGAAATCACCGACGGACACCACGACGGGACACTTGATGGTCGCGGCTGCGTGAGTTTCGAGGACATTCCGGCCGGCACGTGTTCATTCTCGTTCCCGGAGTTCTATGACGATATTGAGGTCGCACTCAAGAACCTGACCTGCACGCCATGACGACCAAAAAGCAGACGGTCAACTGGTGGGAACTCGGAGATGGCGTGTCCGGGCTCGACACCGATGTCAACCACGAGATCGAGGTCCAGCGGGAGGCCATTCCCCTGATCTTCGTTCCGGGGATCATGGGCAGCCGGCTGCGCCGTACGGGCACGTCTCCTGCTGGCACTGGTCCCGACAGGCTGCCGAACCTGCGGTGGGATCCGAGCAGCACAATGTGGATGCTCAAGCATGTCAGCAATACGACCGGAGCGGAGCGGAAGGCAATGCTGGTTGGCCGCACGTTCGACCCCACGTATTTGGAGCCCGACGATACGAATCCGCCCGGCGATGGATTCGCCGCCCTGATGGCGGACTATTGCAAGAAGTTTCTGACACCGCTGAAAACGCACGACTGGGGACCGCTTGCGAAGATCTTCGAGTTTCCGGTCTATGCCTTCGGTTACAACTGGACGGACAGTGCCGAGAACGCAGGGCAGAAACTGGCTGCTCGAATTAACGACATCATCGCCGAAGCAAAGGATGTTGTCGGTCTCTGCGAGAAAGTGATCTTGATTAGTCACTCGATGGGAGGACTCGTTTCCCGGGCGGCAAGCGAGCTGGCAGGAGCCGCAGGTTCCATTCTTGGCATCGTGCACGGAGTGCAGCCCGTAACGGGCGCGCCCGCCGCGTACTGGCGCATCAAGGCAGGTTTTGAAGGCCACGGACTCAAGGGCAAGATAGCCTCGCGTGTGTTGGGCAAGTCAGGCTGGGCAGTGACCCCGGTTCTGGGCAACATCCCGGGAGGACTGCAGTTACTCCCAAACAAATTGCATCGCACGAACGCCGGTGCGCCCGGGTGGCTGACGGTCACGGAGGACGGCAAGACGTCAATCCCGGCGCTATACTCCCAGCGGCACCGAATTCGCGCGACCAGATGACGGAAGCGAGGCCTCAGTTAGACCCCTGGCCTCAGTTTCTTGCCGTGCTCGATGTTGCAGAGCGTTTTCACGACGCACTTCAAAAGAACGCGCACCCACGGACGTTTAACGTGTGCGGCATCAAGCATGAGACGGCCGACGTGATCGAGATGAAGGTGGAATCGAAATGGTTTAGAGGAGGCGATACGTATTCGACGCGCGGTTTTCGGGGTCTTTTTACCAACTCCCAGGGTGATTTTATGCAGGCGGTGCTGCAGGACCCCGCCGGCGATGGTGACGGGACGGTCGTCCGCTCCTCGGCCACCGCACTGGATGCACCAGGTAAGCAGCTGCCGGGGGATCGCGCGGTACCGGTGGAACATCAGCCGGCCTATGAAAACGCACGAGTGAAAGCGTTTGCCATCGAGGCGATAATGGCATTGTGCAAAATGCACTACGAGGATCGCCGGCATCCATTGGGCGATTTCCCGGCCCCGAGCACGACCGTTGTCTAGAGGCGCATCGCTGCGATTGTGACTCGACCGCTACGGTGCTTCGTTCGGTTGGTTGCGTTGGGCAACTGTCTTTATCTTGCCGGCTGTTCGGACTCGGAGAATGATAGGCGGGCCCCGGCCCGGGAGGCACAAGTGAGCTCTAGCGCACCCGGACGCGCGCATTGTACTGGCCGATTCTCTTTCGCCGCCCCAGAAGAGATGAAGGTGACGGGGCGCAGTCAATCGATGTACCTCACGGACGTCAGCACCGTTCCTATGGTGCCCGGGGGCGTCGATTT
>WNGB01019626.1_pt1 | contig 14212 bp, 8 predicted proteins | sample 5400681 | NCBI WGS metagenome assembly WNGB01 (sample SAMN13153367, study PRJNA577476) | soil metagenome | isolation source: 115 cm soil or saprolite under grassland replicate 2 | place: USA:California | collected 2016-06-15 | reverse complement strand
CCTGCGGGCGGCCGTCGAGGTGTGCCTGCCAGACCACCTCGACGCGCCGGTCCAGTACCTGTCCGACGGTGCTCGGCTGGCCGGCCGGCGCGAGTGTGGCCTGGAAGAGCCGGTCGATGGTGTGCAACGCCTGCGCGTTGGGCGCCAGTCGCAGGTGCTGCACCAGACGTGCCCACGAGGCGAAGCCGTATCCGCGCGCCACCACCAACTGGGCGTCTGCCAGCGAATGCCGCCCCGTCGCGGTGAGGCGTTCGCCGCGGGGATGCAGATCGCGAACCCGGATCACCGTCTGCTGATCCCCGGCCCGCCACGCCGCCAGCAGCGATTTGGCCTGTTTCTTCAGGTTGGTGAGGTTCGGGTGGTCCGGCAAAGGGCGAATGGCCGACACGACGGTCTCCTTCCGTTGGCTGCCTGCGCCCGTCGACATCAGGCCGAAAGAAGACTGAGATCATTGGATTTCTCGCGGGTGGGCTTCGCCCTGTCCACGGGCCGGCGGCGCCCCGCAACGCACCAAGCCAGCGTAGCAACGGCGATCCTCCTCGCCACCCACTCGCAGGGCAATTCTGACGCTCGCAAGATCACTCGCAGCCTAGGTCTGACACCCGCAGACTTCGCCGGTACGGGACAACCACTATCCCGTCCGTCGAGACCTGCGAATGACGAACCATTGACCTGCGGCTCGCAAGGTAGATCTGACCGATGGAGGCGGAGAGTGTTCAGACTTAACCTTGCAGAATCCGTGCACATGCTGCCCTGCGCCGGGGTCCGGACGTTTTCGATCTTGCCGGCAGACTGATTGCTGGTCGTCACGGAGCGGTGCGGCTCCTGGTCGAGGGTGCGCGTCTGCATGGATGATTGACGCTATGCGATGGCGTGGCAACTCGCGGCGATCGATGTGGTGGTGGGTCTCGGGGTCTGTCTTCCTGTTCGCGGTAGTTGCCATGCTGGTATTCGTCGGTCTCCTGCCGGCCGGGAGGTTGGATTGGGCCGATAAGGTGGCCAACGTCGGGAGCTTGGTGACTGGTTTCGCGGCGTTGCTGGTGTCCGCGGTGACGTTGTGGCTGGCAGTGCGGCAGGATGCGCAGACGGCCGCGGCGGGCCGGAGCGGCGAGAGGGAGATACTTGGCTGGGCGGCGGACAAGCTGGCCGCAGCAGTGCGTCGACAATGGACTCAGGAGGTCGGGCTCCGACATCTGCGTCGACCGGAGCCGCTTCGCCTGCGGTGGTCGACCACCGGCCGTCCCGTGTCCGCCCAGCCTGCTGCTGTCCTGGGTCAGGCCACAGTGGGCGGTCGGCCGACGCGGCTGAAGCTTCATGGCGACCTTCACAGCGTCGTTGAAGCGTTCCGCATATTGCCAGCCCGCCAGCTCGTGGTGCTCGGCGAGCCGGGGGCAGGTAAGTCAGTGCTGGCCATGCTGTTGACCCTTGGTCTGCTCGCCGTCCCCGACCGAGACGAGCCCGTGCCGGTGCTGCTGGCGATCTCGTCATGGAATCCGCACACCGAGCCTCTGCATGCCTGGTTGGCCCGCCGGCTGGCCGAGGACTATCCGGTCCTGGCCAACAGTGACGCCAACGGCGCCGACGCAGCGGTCCATTTGGTCCGTACCGGCCGGGTGATGCCGGTCCTTGACGGCCTAGATGAGATGCCCCCAGCCCTTCACCACGCCGCAATTGACGCGCTCGACGATGCGGTGGCTGACGGCGGTCCGCTCGTGGTCACCTGCCGTGGCAACGAATATCAATCGGCCGTCGTCTCCAGTGGTAGGTTCCTGAGCCGGGCCGCCGTCGTGGAGATTGAACCTGTGGAGGTCGGGGACACAATTACCTTCCTCAGCAACACCGGGACAGCCAACGACGCGCGGTGGCAACCGGTGTTCCATCACCTACGCCTGCACCCGGACGGCCCGCTTGCCCATGCGCTGTCTACCCCGCTCATGGTCCACCTGGCCCGCACCGCCTACACCCGCCCCGGAGCTGTCCCCGCCGACCTTTGCAACCCGAATCGTTTCGGCGGTCGCGCAGCCATCGAAGAACACCTACTCGACGCCTACCTGCCTGGTATCTACACCGCCTACGCAACGCGGCAGGCTCCTCCTGAGGACCGACAGACCGGCGCCCCGTACCCGTATCCATCGTGACCGCGCCGTCCCGCGGCTCGTATATGGAATCGTGGTCGGGGTGGAGTCTGGCCTCGGCGCCGGCCTCGTCTTCGGCCTTGTGGCGGGCCTCGCCATGGGACTCATGGTCGGGCTCGCGGCCGGCTTGGTCGGAGGGCTCGTGGTCGGGCTCAGGACCAAGGCACCGCAGATGACGCAAACGATCGTACGGACGCCAGGAACGCTCAAGAAGTTCGGAAGCTACTTCGCCAGCGGACTGCTGTTCGGCGTCGGCTCCGGCCTCGTCGTCGATCTCAAAGCCGGGCTCGGTGTTGGGCTCGCGGTTGGAGTCGTGACTGGACTATTGGCCGGTCTCGCCGTACGCCTCATCGGCGGACTCGGGGAGTGGTCAGTCACGGCACCGGCCCATGAGGTCGCCTCCCGCAGCCCCGAATCGCTCTTGCGCAGCACCAGGACAGGGGCGATCGCACAGACAGTCGTCGCCGGACTCGGGACCGCAATCGGAACCGGCCTTGGGGCTGGGCTCATGGTGGGACCAGGCGCCGGGCTCATAGTCGGGCTGGGCGTCGGAGTCGTGGGCGGACCCGTGATCGGCCTCGACACGATATGGGGCCGCTTTCTCCTCGCACGGGCCTGGCTGTCGTTGCGGGGCCAACTGCCGTTGAGACTGATGCGATTCCTCGAAGACGCCCACCGACGAGGCGTGTTGCGACAATCGGGAGCCGCATACCAGTTCCGCCACGCACGACTCCAGGACCGACTAGCCAGCATAAACATCCGACAACAGGCCGAAATGGCAGCGGCTAGACAAATACCCCAAGCATCGGCCCCATCCAGCTCCTAAACGGACCGATTCCACGATCAATTCGGCCCGCGACTCGCAGGGTAATTCTGACGGTCGCAAGATCGCTCGCAACCTAACTCTGACACTCGCAACCTTCGGCGATACAGGACATGCGCTTCCTGGCCGCGCGGAACCAGAAGACCAGTCGACGCGGAAGCAAGCTATGCGTCCGATGCTCCGGCGAGGTGAGGCGAAGGGGACCCGACCATGACCGGCTCCCCTCGCGTTGTTGCGCTGCGGCGGAGTGAGACGGATGGCGCGTGCCATGCCCGTCTCGGCGTCTGGCCGCCGATACGCTCCTGCGCTTGACCACGACCAGCAGATCGTCGCGCTATTCGCGCTGATCGTCCTGGAGCGCCAGCGATTGTCGGCGCCTGCATGGTGCAGAGCGTCTTGCACCGCTTGACTGTCACCGGTCGGCGTCGGGCGCCCACTCCTCGGCGAAGGTCTCCATCTGGCGGATGACGAGTTCGATAGCACCGGCTTGCGCCTCCGGTGGGTACCCGTGCTTGGCGAGGAGCCGCTTGATGGTGGACCGCATTCGGGCGCGGACGTCTTCGCGGGAGACCCAGTCCACGGTGACGGATCGGCGGATCGCATGAACTAGGTCGCGGGCGATGTCGGCGAGGACCCCGGCGCCCATCTCGGTCACTGCGGCTTCGTTGTCGGCTACGGCGTCGTAGAAGGCGAGTTCGTCGCGATCGAGGGCGGGCGTGAATCGGTTGCCTCGGCCGGCTTCGGCGGAGACGTCTCGGGAGAACGCCACCAGTTCGGCGAGGATCTCCGCTGAGGTGAGTTGCTGGTTGGTGTAGCGGCGCATCAGTTCGATGAGCCGGTCGGAGAATGTCTGCTGGCGTACCAGGTTGTGCCGGGTGACTCGGCGCATGGCCTGTTCGATGGCGCGTCGAAGCGCCTCGATCGCCAGGTTGGGCGTCTTCGATTCGCGCAGACGCTGCAGGTACGCCTCGTCGAGGTGGGATAGGTCGGGGCGGTCGATGCCGGCGGCGGCGTAGATGTCGGTGACCCCGTCTGTTTCGATGAGCCCGGCGGTGAGCTGCCGGAGGTACAGCTCGATCTCGGCGGGGATGGGGGCGCCCCGTGCCCGCCGGTCCTCCACGTCGTACTTGGCCATCCAGATGCGCACCTGTTGGAAGTACGTGATGTCATCGCGGTAGCCGTTGATCTCGCCGCTGGTGGCGCACAGCGTGTAGGCCCGCTCCAGCTGTCCGGTGGACGTGCGGAACCGCTCGGCCAGCGTGGGTTCCGTTGCGGGGTCGACCTTGTTGCCGGGTTGGGCGGGGTCGCGGAGGTGGTTGACCGCGCCGAGTACAGCGGTGCGGAAGGCGGCTTTGGTGCGGGCGGCGAGCGCGCCGCGCCAGTCGTAGCTCGCGAGGATGATGTCGCCGACTGTGTGGTGCAGGTCGCGGACATGACCGACCAGTTGATCGATGTCCTGCCCGACCGGCTTCGTGTTCTGGTCGTTCTGGGTATATTCGGCCAGCGCCGCGTGAAGGGCGTCGGTGAGCGGGGCATACCCGACGAGCAGGCCGTCGTGCTTGGCTCGGAAGGTGCGGTTGACGCGCGCGAGGGCCTGCATCAGCGCGGCGCCGCGCATTGGCTTGTCGAGGTACATGGTGTGTAGCGGCGGCGAGTCGAATCCAGTGAGCAGCATCGACTGGACGATCACTAGTTCCAGCTCGTCGTCTTCGTCCTTGGCTCGGCGCTGGATCAGCTTCATCTGCGACGGTCGCCGAACGTGCCGGCGGATCGGCTCCTCGTCGCCCGGTCCGCCGGTGTAGACAACTTTGATCTTCCCCTTGTCGTCTGCGTCGTCGTGCCATTCCGGCCGCAACACGGTGATCTCCTGGTAAAGGTCGGCGCAGATCTGCCGGGTGGCGCACACGATCATCGCTTTTCCGGGGCCGCCGATGTACTTGACCATCTGCGTCGACCGGGTCTCCCAGTGTTCGACCAGATCAGCGGCGAGGGTCCGTACCCGGGCAGGAGCGCCGTAGACGGCGTTCATGACCGCGACGGCCTGTTGGACACGCTGCCGTTCGGCGTCGTCGAGGCCGGCGGTGGCGGCGTCGACCTCATCGTCGACCGTTGCTGGGTCCACATCCTCGGGCAACTCGACCGGGATCAGCCGGCTCTCGTGGTACACCCGGACCGTGGCGCCGTCCTGGACCGCGCGGGTCAGGTCGTAGACGTCGATGTCCGGACCGAACACTCTCCGGGTGTCGCGCTCAGCCTCGGCGATGGGGGTTCCCGTGAATGCGATCAGTGTTGCGTGTGGCAGCGCGTCGCGCAGGTGTCGGGCGTAGCCGTTGAGGCTGTCGTAGTGGCTACGGTGGGCCTCGTCCACGATCACCACGATGTTGCGGCGGTCGGACAGCAGCGGATGGCTGCGCCCCTCGTCCTTCTCATGTTTCGTCCTGCCGAACTTCTGCAGCGTGGTGAACAAGATCCCGCCGGTGCGCCGGTTGGTCAGCTCGGCCCGGAGCTGCTCCCGGGTGGCGATCTGGATCGGCTGCTCGGACAGCAGCTCGCTGGACGCGAACGCTGTGTAGAGCTGATCGTCGAGGTCGGTGCGGTCGGTGATGACCACGATTGTCGGGTTGCCAAGGCTCGGATGGGTGGCGATCTGGTGGGCGTAGAACTCCATCTCCAGCGACTTGCCGGAGCCCTGGGTGTGCCAGGCGACGCCGGCTCGCCCGTCACCGCGGGTCGCTGCGACGGTTGTGCGTACGGCCTTGTCCACGACGAAGTATTGATGCGGCTTGGCGATCCGCTTCAATGGCACACCGTCGACCAGCGCGAAGGAGACGTACCCCTTCAGGAGGTCCAGGAACCGCCGCTGGTCGAACAGCCCGTGCAACGCCAAGCTGAGCGCGAGTTCATCATCGTTGGCGGGCGGCTGCGCCACCGGTGTGCCGATCTCGTCAACGTTCCACGGCGCGTAGTGGTTGAAGGGTGTAAACGGCGTGCCGTAGCGGGCAGTGATCCCGTCAGACACCAGGCAGGCCACCGTTGCCCTGAACGCGAGTGGCAGCTCGGCAAGGTAGGTACGCAGCTGGGCGTGGGCCCCCTGAAGGTCCGCGTACTCGTCACCGGCCTTCTTCAGCTCCACAACACCGACCGGCAGGCCGTTTAGGTAGAGCACGATGTCCAAGCGTCGCCGGTGCTCGCCGTCAATCACCGTCACCTGGTTGGTAGCCAGGAAGTCGTTGCTCTCGGGCCGACGAAAGTCGACAAGGTGGATGGTTGGGTTGTGCTCGGCGCCGTGCTCATCGGAGTAGACCACCGACCGGATGCCTCTAGTTAGGAAGCCGTGCAGGCGGTGGTTCTCGGCGAGCGCATCCCTGGATGCGGCGTCCAGCACCTGCTGGACGGCGTCCTCGACGGCGGAGGCCGGCAACTTCGGATTGATCCGGGTCACCGCGTCCCGCAGCCGGCCGGGCAGGATCAGCTCGGCCCACGACTCCCGCTCACCCGAACCGGGCGCGATCGACGATCCCGGCACAGACAGCCACGCCAGCTCGCCGAGGATGTCCATCGCGAAGATCTCCCAGTCCTCCTCCGACATCCCGAACGACCGACTGCCGGCCCGGCTCATGTTGCCTCCTCCACAACTCTCTCGGCATCCCGGACTCGGATCTGCCCAGACAGCAACTTCGACAGCAGCACATCTCGCAACTCCGCGAGTACCTCGTTCTCTCGGTCATTTGCTGATGCTCGGTCGTCCAACGCCGTGAGGATTTGGGCGAGCTTTTCGACGCCACGTTCCGGGAAGGAGATTGGCCATTTGGAGAGTTCTGTGAGTGGTATGCGATCCACGGTTGCGCCGTGGACGGCCCGCTGTCTGATGGTCCGCTGGAACCCTGAGCTCAAATACGCCTGAAGAAGCACCCGCGAGTCGATCGTTCCTTGTCGAGGGCGCAACAGGGCCATTCGTCGGCCAAGGCATGCATGGACGCCCGCTGGCATTAATGCGGCCTCCCCGAGCCGTGTTTCGTACGAGAACAGGATGTCGCCAGCCCGTGGAGTGACTCGCCGAGTCCAGCGTGCGAAGTTCTCTTCCGACAAATGTGCGGATTCTCTCAGCGTGAGGCGCCCTTGACTCAGGCTGGAGATGCTGAGGAACCACGGCCCAGTCTCTGTCTTCTCGGGCGTGGCGTGAGGGCCATCGAAAATCTCTGCGACGGCGCCGATCGCCCTGGTAATCGTCCCAGGACCGGTGGACATTATGTAGTGGCACTTCGCCAATTCAAGTGCTGCTACCGTCGCATTCTCGTTTGTTGTGATCTTGTCGTCCAACGCCTTAAGAACACCCGCGATCGCATACTGTTCGGGCACCGGAGGCACGACAATCTCAAAGTTTTCTACTTGACGCTTTGTCAAAGCGCGCCTTGAACCACCCGAATTATGACCAAGCATGTACACTCGGATTCTTGGGTGCGATAGATAACGCTGCAGAAACTCCGGTACGAGCTCTTCGGTGGGCCGGAGGATCATGACATGCTGGCTTACCCGCGCAGGGAGTACATCGTCTGGGACCACGCAGCAGCGTGCGATCGTTTCGCCATCACCGGTTATGTTCAGCAGAACATCGCGGGGCTCAACATTGACGCCGTCGAGCTTGCCGGCCGCCTGTTCGTCAATGAACGCCAAACCAGCTCTGGAGAAGAAGTGATCAAATACGTTTTGCGACCGAATGAAGGCAATCCCACTCTTTGCGTAGGCGGCCGAGCCGCCCCTCGGGGTTGCTCCACTTCCGATCTTTGAGCACCGCGGGCCTAGAACTCTGCTGTGCCAGCCTGCAGGGAGAACCGTTCCTAGTGGCGTAAGTCCGGACCTAGACATCAAGGCGCTCCAACTGCTCTCGAACGACCTTTTCCAGCCTGTTGGCTTCGTCGAAGTAGTCGTACAATTGCCTGGTAAGTCGCGCAATTCTTTCCGCAATTGGTTCCGTCTCGATGTCCTCGGCCATCGCCTCGCCAACGTATTGACCTGGCGTCAGCACGTGGTCGCGCGTCCGGATTTCCTCAAGCGTTGCCGAGTAACAGAAGCCGGGAACGTCCTCATAGACGGTATTGCGGCCGGACGATGTGCCACGCCATGCGTGGCAAACGCCTGCGATGCGAGCAATGTCAGCGTCAGTCAGTATTCGTTCGGTGCGGTCGACCATGGTCCCCATAGTCTGCGCATCGACAAAGAGCATTTCGCCCCGTCGATCCGTGAGCCGCTTGGCACCCTTGGGGCCTTTATCTTTCGCGAAGAACCACAGACACGCGCGGATCTGTGTAGTACGGAATAGCTGCGGCGGCAGTGTAATCATGCAAGAGACCAGGTCGGCCTCTACTAAGGCGGCGCGGATCTCACCTTCGCCGGATTTTTTTGACGACATGGAGCCGTTAGAGAGAACCACTCCTGCGGTCCCGCGTTCTCCCAGCTTCGCCACGATGTGCTGAAGCCAGGCGAAGTTGGCATTCCCAGCCGGTGGGGTGCCGTAGCGCCAGCGGGCATCGTCGGCCTTGCGGGCCCAGTCGGACATGTTGAATGGCGGATTGGCTAGCACGAAGTCGGCCTTGACGTCGGGATGCTTGTCGACGCGGAACGTGTCCTCCCAACGGGGGCCCAGGTTGCCACCGATGCCGTGGATCGCCAGGTTCATCTTCGCCAGTCGCCAGGTACGTTCGTTGGACTCCTGGCCGTATGCGGCGATGTCGTCGCGCCTGCCGCGATGCGAGGTAACGAATTTCTCCGCCTGCACGAACATGCCGCCGGAGCCGCAGCAAGGGTCGTACACGCGGCCCGAGTAGGGCTCCAGCACCTCGACGAGAAGTCTGACGACGCTGGGCGGCGTATAGAACTCGCCGGCACGCTTGCCCTCGGCCCGAGCGAACTTCTCCAGAAAGTACTCATAGACCTCGCCGAGCACGTCGCGGGCCGAGCGGTCACCGTGGCCGGTGAAACGGGCGTCGCTGATCAGGTCGACAAGCTCGGCCAAGCGCCGCTGGTCGACGTTGTCCCGGTTAAAGATTGTCGGCAGGACGCCGGTGAGTGACCGGTTCGACTTCATGAGAGCATGCATCGCAGCGTCGATGATTTCGCCGACACCCTCGCTCTTGGCGTTGGTGGCCAGGTGCGACCATCGGGCCTGTTCCGGCACCCAGAAAACTCCGCGCCCGACGTACTCGTCGACATCGTCGAGGAAACCTTCAACGCGCGACTCCGGGATGCCCTGCTCGATGACTTCGGCGCGGATTGCGGCGCGTCGCTCCTCAAAGGCATCCGAGACGTACTTGAGAAACACCATGCCCAGTACGAATTCCTTGTACTGTGCGGCGTCCATCGAGCCGCGCAGCTTGTCGGCCGCCTTCCACAGTGTGTCGCGCAGGTCGGCCATAGTGGGCATGGCCGCGAGGGTTTCCTGCCCGCTTGCGTTCTTCCTGGGTGGCATGGTGCTCCTTCTACTTCAGCTTCAGGCTTCTTCGGGTGCAGGGCTCAGGTCGACGCCTTGGGCGCGGTGATGGTCAGGGTGCCATCGGCCAGGCTGGACACGGCGGTGCGCCGCAGCTCATCGAGCAGGTCCAGCTCGCGGCAGACCGTTTGGCGACGTCGGTCCATTGCGGTCAACAGCGCGTCCAGGCGCTCGACCTCGACGGGTGGCAGTAGTGGCACCCGGAGCTGTTCCAACCGGGTCGGTGCGCGCACAGCCCCCGGTGCCCGGATCCCGCCGGTGCCCGGGGAGAGCATCGCAGCTAGCAGCCGGGGAGTGAGCTGCTGTTCGTTCGGATCCACTCGCAAGGCTCGTGCGGGAAACTCAACGGTGTTGAATCCGGTGTGATCGAGGTACAGGCCGAACCGTGGAGTCAGGGTGACGATGACATCGTTAGGTTGAGTAAGCCCGGCGCGCGGATAGCGGTCGGCCAGTACAGCGCGGTCGATGGTGCGCGTTCCGACGTGGCTGTCGCCGAGCACCTCGGCCGGCCCGACGACCACATGCCGTCCGGTTAGGCCGATGGTGGTACCCCATTGGTCGGGCATCTCGATTGTCACGATGTCGATGTCGGCGATCCGGCTGCCCTGCACCAGCTTGAGCCGTCCGCCTTTCAACAGAGTGGCGACTGGCGCATCCGGGTACGGCGTTGGGTTGGTGCGGACTGCTAGCCCGCTCCCGATGCTGGAGCGCAGGCTGGTGTTGTCTGCGGTGATCTGGTCCAGCTCGGTCTCGATGTCGGCGACACGGGCCACAGTCTGGTCGGCCCGGGCGGCTAGTGCCCGGATGCTGATGGGACGGCGGGTCGTCAGCGGGATGTTCGGACCGGTGAGGTCGGCGATGGCGACCTGGGCGGCGAAGGCGCGGGCGTGTGCGTCGGGGCGGTACCCGGGCCGTCGCCACGTAACGATATCGGCGATGAGTTCGTCGACGACGGTGCAAGTCAGCGGGCGGTCCGACACGTCGGCGAGTAGCACTCGACCTTTGGCGTGGTCGGGCTCGTCGCGGCGCAGCACCCACAGCGCTGTCTGGTAGCCGGGGCGGAACGGCATGAGCCCCCCAGGCAGACGCACGACCGCTTCGACCCGGCCGCTTTCCAAGAGTTGACCCCGGTCTCGGGCCGAAGGCAGGTGTGGCGGGATTGCGTCGACGAGCAGGTCCGCGGGGCCGAGAATAACGGCGGCCTGGCCGTGGGTGAGACCTTGCAAGATCCGAGCGATCCTGACGAGTGGGTCCGTCTTGGCGCGGTCTTCCTTGGGCCGGTAGGGCAGCCGGGTGACCAGCACGTCGGGGGTATGCCGACGGCGACGTCTGTGACCGGTACGCCGTGAACCACAAGCCGGCGGCGAGCGAGGCGGGCCAGGAAGGGATTGGGCTCGACGCCGGTGACCGTGACGCCGGTGTCCTCGCCGAGGCGGATGAGAACGTTGACGAGGAGATCCCCGGGCCCGGCAGCCGGGTCGGTCACCGCAATGGCACCGTACCGGTCTGCGTGCTCGCGTGCGCCGGACAGCCCACTGATCAGATCCGCCAACTCAGGTGTCAACGCATCGGCATAGAGGGAGGCGATACCCAGTCGTTGCCGGATGGCAAGCAGACGCTCGTATGCCTCGCGGGTGCCCCAGGCGGACTCGATGAGCTCGTCGACGATGCCGGCGATCCAGCCAGCCTCCGGGGGAAGCGTGGCTATCTCCGTACGCAGCAGATGATCATCAGGGTCGACGGCTTCGGCCCGGCGACGCAGTTCGGGGACCAAGTCCTCGCTAGGCGGGCCTTCGGCCGTCGACAGGGCGTCGTCGTCCAGGTGCCGTAGGCAGATCAACGCAGTTGTCCATGAGATCAGCTCGCGGGCTGGCAGGCTGGCGCCGAGGCAGGTGAGCATGTACAGCCGGAGGTCCGGCTCGATGTCGGCACGTCTGGCCCGATCAGTGTTGACCAACCATTCGACAACCTCACGCGCGTCGAACATCGGATGCCCGTCGTCGCCTTCTACAGGCGTTGGAAACGTAGGGTGACGTCGACGCCACGTGGAGACCACGGGGCGACGCACGTGAGCGAGCTCGGCGATCTCCGGCATGGAGATCAGCACGGTGGCTCGGGCGGCGTTGGGCACGGGGTCACCTCGTTGGACGGCGCATGGCTTGCTGACGGATCTGTTTCGGATGGCGGCTCCATCTGGTGGCAGCCTAGATCCAACAGCGATTCGGAGCAAGGAACCACACTGATAACGGGGGGTATCAGTGTGGTTCCTTGCGTTCCGACGCGGCGGGTGCTCTGATGATCCGGCCCGCGGATCCAACCGACAACCGGGAACCGAGGGCGTCGGCGAGTCGGCGAGTCGGCCTTGAGTTTCGTTCCGTGTGTGGAACGAGTCAGCGCCGCTCCGGTCCACCTCCACAGCTATCGAAGAGAGCACGCGGTGCGCATAAGCCGGGTAATGATCAAGAACTTCCGCAACTTCCGAAATCTGGTCATCGACCCGTTCCCATCCAACGCGGTCATCGTCGGCGAGAACGGCGTCGGCAAGTCGAACCTGCTCTACGCCCTGCGGTTGGTTCTTGATCCCGAGCTGCCCGACAGCGCCCGCAGGCTGCGTGCCGAAGACATCAGTGAGTACGCAGGCAAGACGTTGGCCGAGGGCGTCGAGGTGTGTGTCGAGGTGGACCTCACCGAGATTGACGAGGAACTCGGCGAGGACGCGGCGTGCGATGGATGCTTCAGCGAGCTCACGCCGCTCACCGCCCGCCTGACGTACGTCTTCCGGCCGAGGGCGGGCGAGGCGGCGGTGACCAGCCCGCAGACCAGAGATGACTACGAGTGGCGCATCTTTGGTGGACTCACTGCCGACAAGGATGCCCACCGAATCCGGGACGATGTCTCGCTCACGGTACTGCCGCCGTTGCGCGACGCCGTCCACGAGCTGTCCCGCTGGCGCGGGTCACCACTGCAAGACATCTTGGAGGCGCGTCCGCCGAAAGCGGCGGCCTTGGAGACGGCCGCGAAGAACGTCAAGGACGCGATGGACACGCTGGCCACCGACAGTGAGATCAGGGCGGTCGCCGACGATCTTGCCGTCCGAATGGCCGAGATGGCGGGACCGCGGCTCGACGTCGCTCCGACGCTGGGCTTCGCCTCCAGCGTGCCTGACAAGCTGCTGCGCTCGATCCGGCTGTTCGTCGACGCCAACCGCACCCGCGGAGTCGGTGAAACGTCGACCGGCAACGCCAATGTCATCTACCTCGGACTGCTGTTGGAACGACTCGCGTCTCGCAAGGCTACGGACGTCCTCGTCGACGCGATGCTCGCGGCAGAGGAACCGGAGGCGCATCTGCACCCGGTGCTGCAACGCCAGCTCTTCCGCTACCTGCTCGACAACGAGACCGCGCTGGTCGTCACCACCCACAGCCCGCACATTGCCGCGGTCACGAAGCTGGAATCGCTGATCCTGCTGCGACCCGACGCCGCCGGAGCGACGGTGGCGGCCAGCACGGCGAACGCGAAGCTGACCGATGCCGAACGCGCCGACCTCGAACGGTACCTGGACGTCAGCCGGGCGGAACTGCTGTTCTGCTCGGCAGCGATCCTCGTCGAGGGCCCCTCGGAGGTCTACCTTCTGCCGGCCCTCGCCAAGGCGCTGGACTTCGATCTCGACGCGCACGGGGTCATCGTCGCCGACATCTCCGGCACCAACTTCGCCCCGTACCGCAGGCTGCTCCGGCGCAACGCTCTCAACGTTCCACACGTCGTGATCACCGATGGCGATCCGCGCCGCGGCGGCGGATATGCGCTGGCCGGGCTGACGCGAGCGGTGAAACTGATCCCCCAGAGGGCTGCCAGGCAGACGCTCGACACCGCCGTCAAGGACCTGGTGAACGCGGGAGACTCCGCCGACACGACCTCCGCCCGCGCTGCGGCGATGGCCTTCGACATCTTCGTCGGCGTGAACACCCTGGAGCCCGACGTCGCTCCGCTGCTCGCCGAACAGATGATCGAAGCTCATGACGAACTCGAAGACTCCGACGACCTGGTCAAGAAGTTCGACCGTGCCATCGAGGCGATTGCCGCCGACACGGACGACGAAGACGACCGCAGGGAGCTGCTGCGGCGCATCAACCACGTGAGCAAGGGCCGCTATGCCCAGCGCCTGGCGGCCCATGTGCAGAACACGCCTGCCGAAACGCTGTTGGCCGACCTCTTCTCCAGTGAGCATGAGGCGGAAATTGATGACTTCGATCGGGATGAGACGGCTGTCCTTTTGCTGAACGCGGGATCGTACGGGTACCTGCTCGCTGCCCTTGATCGCATTTCGTGGCAGGTTCGGGGGCACAGCCTCCTTCGGGTTCTCGACGGAACCGAGGATACGGAGCCCGAGGAAGAATGATCATTCCAGTCGGGCTAACACCCGCCCTGACCGCAGAGCTGGAGGCCCTCAACGACGGACAGCGCGATGCTGCTCTTCACCTTGGCAACCTCGTCGTGCTCGCAGGCCCGGGTTCGGGCAAGACCCGGACGCTCGTCGCGAAGGCCGCCTACCTGCTGGAGACACAGATTCCGCCGCGGCGTGGACTCGCGGCCATCACGTACACCCGCCACGCTGCCCAGGAGACATCTCGGCGGTTGGACCTGCTCGGAGTCCGCGCCGGTCTTCGGCTGACCGCCAGCACGCTGCACAGCTGGTGCCTCAACTCGATCCTGCGCCCGTACGGGCCTCTCGTCGGAATGCCGGTACCGGCCGCGGGTTCCGTCATA
>WNGB01008867.1_pt1 | contig 14216 bp, 13 predicted proteins | sample 5400681 | NCBI WGS metagenome assembly WNGB01 (sample SAMN13153367, study PRJNA577476) | soil metagenome | isolation source: 115 cm soil or saprolite under grassland replicate 2 | place: USA:California | collected 2016-06-15 | reverse complement strand
GAGCCTAGAGGGCGGCGGAAATTGTTTGACGCCCACCGTCGGGCGTGTAGCCTGGCACGTCGAACAGCCGCATGACCGAGAGGACCGAACCAGTGGCCAGCTACCCGGTGACGCGCCAGCAGGCAGCCGTCGTCGGCGTTGCGCGCGCCCGGTCGGCCTCGGCCTTTGCCTGCGCGATGCCGACGAACGGCTCGTGGTCGACCATGCCGAGCCTCGGTGTGACCACCATCGACCACAAGCACGGTCGGCCCCGGCGGCTGCGAGTGACCTCGCCGTAGCGATCCAGCTACCGCAAGAGCACCCACCAGGCCGTCGGGGCAACCCGGCGGCCTTTCTGCGTTTCCGGACCATCAACCCCAACGGAGAAAACCACCGACCAGCAAGCAACCGACACGAGACACGAAGACAGGGGAAGCCCGGCGATGTTCGCCCTTCAGTTCACAGAAGACGAGACCTGGCGGCTCGACGCACGATGTCGCGACGGCTCGGCGTCGCTCGTGGAGCTGTTCTTCTCCGAGCAGCTCGACGACATCGCGCGGGCCAAGGCCTTCTGCCGGGCGTGCCCGGTGCGTGAGGCCTGCCTCGAGGCGGCCAAGGCGCGGCGCGAGCCGTGGGGCGTCTGGGGTGGCGAGCTCTTCGCCAACGGCAAGGTGCTGGCCCAGAAGCGCAAGCGGGGTCGGCCGCCGAAGGTGAGGCCGCCCGAGCCCGTGTACGACGAGTGGGGCCAGCTCGCGTCCCAGTCGGCATGACGAGCTGACGACGTCGACCGCGAGGCGCCGGCCCGGTGCGCGCCCCCCACGCACCGGGCCGGCTGCGGAGCGCGCGAGATCGCCGCGAACGGCGGGTCGGGGCAACGACGGGGTGCGGTCCCCCCGGTACCCCCTGCGAGCCCCGACCCGCCGGCGGTCAACCCGTACCTCGCTAACGTGACGCGGCCGGGCGCTTAGCTCAGTTGTGTAGAGCGCCGCCCTTACAAGGCGGAGGTCGCAGGTTCGAGCCCTGCAGCGCCCACCGCGAATCGGCTGGTCAGGGCGTCACGAGTCCATGGTGTCCATCCAGTCCGGAGTCCTTGTCAATCCATTGGCAATCCCTTACCGTCAGGCCCATGGCCGACGGCTTCATTCGCAAGCGCGGCAACGCGTACCAGGTCATCGTCTACGTCGGCCGTGATCCCGTCACCGGTCGCAAGCGCCAGGTGAGCCGGAGCGTTCGAGGCACGAAGAGGGATGCCCAGGCCGTGCGGGCGCAGCTGCTCGTTGAGGTCGGGGAGGGACAGCACCTCGGGACCGATGCCACGTTCGGCGAGCTCGTCGAGCGCTGGTACGAGCACGTCTCGCCCGATTGGTCGCCCAAGACGGCGGTCGAGACGCGGAGGATGATCGACAAGGTCGTGCTGCCTCGCCTCGGCAAGGCCCGACTCCAGCGCCTGCGGGCCGCTGACCTCGATCGGCTCTACACCCAGCTTCGGACCTCAGGCGGCGTTTCAGGCGGGCCCCTGGCGCCCGCGACCGTCCGCCGTATTCACGAGATCATCCGACGTGCACTCAAGCAGGGCGTGCGGTGGGGATGGATGTCGATCAACCCTGCGCTTCACGCGAGCCCGCCGCGGGTTCCGAAGTCGGATGTGGTCCCGCCCACGCCGGAAGACATCGCTCACCTCCTCGAGCTTGCCGGGGTCGAGGATCCGGACCTTGCCGTCTTCCTTCGACTCGCGGCCGGAACTGGGGCGCGCCGCGGTGAGCTGTGCGCCCTGCGCTGGAGTGATGTCGACCTCGAGTCCAGGACGGTGCTCATCGCCCGGGCCATGGTTCTCGGCTCCGATGGCATGGTGGAGCGAGGGACGAAGATGCACGCCGCCCGGCGCATAGCCCTCGACGCCGACACCATCGATGCGCTGTCCGAGCATCGTGCGCGGGCTGGCGAGCGGGCGGGGGAGTGCGGAGTCGATCTTCCCGAAGGCGCTCGCGTCTTTTCGTTCGAGCCCGATGGCAGGACGCCGTGGCGCCCGGACGTCGTCACGAATCGGTTCAACAAGCTACGGCGCAAGGCGGGCCTGGACTCGGTCCGCCTCCATGACCTTCGCCACTACGTCGCGACCCGCCTCATCGCCGCGGGCGTCCCCGTTCGGACCGTGAGCGGGCGACTCGGCCACGCGAACGCGGCCACGACGCTGAACGTCTACTCAGCGTTCGTCCAGGCCTCAGACCGCGATGCTGCGGAGCTTCTGGGCCAGATGCTGTCGGGTGCTCAGAACCCAGCGTCGCGAGGGACGTAGGCGCCCGATCGCCAGCTTCACCCGCCCCGATCGCCGGTTCGGGCGCGATGACGAGCCACCTCCGCATGTTGTTATGTGCGTCTGGCATGGTGGTAACGATTCAAATCGGCGGGCGAGCCTGGTTCGAGCCGCTCGCTTCGCGGCGGCTTCGTGACCACGTCATCACCGCTGCTATTGCTCCGCATCTAGAAATCTGTGGATCATTGAATGCAGCCAGTCGACTCGGTCCAGAACGCCCACATGCGAGGTGCCAGGCAGGATCGCCAACTGCGAGGCTGGGAGCGCAGCAATGTCGCCGACGACTCCGCCGCCGAGCAAGCGGAACATCTGGACGGTGTGTTCGGGCCGCACGAGATCCGCATCTCCGATAACGAGCAACGTTGGCGCTCGGATGCCCTGGACGTCCTCTGCAGGCCAGGCCCTGACCGCGCGGTCCAGCTCCCCGACCTTGGCGACGAGGGCTGGCCAGGCGTCCGGATCGGGCGCCACGGTCACGTAGGCGCGGTGCCATACGGAGTCGTCGAGATCGTGAGGTGCCTGCGCCGTCATCGCTGCGAGGGCTTCGGGGTAGATGCCCGCCGGGTCGTAGCAGGTGCCGCCTGCGTATACGAGCCGACGCACGAGGTGCGGATGCTGGATGGCGATCTGCAGGGCGACGGCGCCGCCCATGCTGTAGCCGACGAAGTCGGCGATTTCGATGTCGAGCGCTCGAACCAGCGCGGCAGTGTCGCTAGCCATCTGCTGATAGGACAGCGGGCGGTCGACGTCAGGGGTGCGCCCGTGGCCCTGGAACTCGGCGGCGATGACGTTCCGCGTCCTCGCGAGCGCGGGCAGGAGGTTCGCGAAGCAGCTCTCGATCGTGCCTAAGGCGCCGTGGAGGAGCACCAAAGGTTGACCCTCGCCGTGCATTTCGTAGTACATGTGGAGCCCGTTCACCGCGACGTAACCGCTCGTGGTACTTGGATAGTGACTCATTCGCGTCGACGCGGTTCACCGCTGGTCGTCGTGGCTGGAGCCCTCGGCGCCCGTTTCTGGCGGTTGATAGCAGAGAACGACGACGCCTGAGCCGAACGTCTTCGTGTTGACGAATTCCAGCTTGCGGCTTTCATTGTCTTCCCGGAAGAGACGCTTTCCTCTCCCCAGGATGATCGGGAACATCCAGATGCGGCAGTCGTCGATGAGGCCGTTCTGCAGCAGCGTGTTGACGAGTTGGCCACTCCCATAGACCATGATGTCCTTGCCGGGCTGCTGCTTGAGCCGGGACACCTCGGCCACGACGTTCCCCTTGACGACGTGCGAGTTGTTCCACTCCGGATGTTCTAGCGTCTCGGAGATGACGTACTTCGGGTAGCTGTTCATGCGATCCGTGAAGTCATCGCCGCTTCGCTGCGGCCAGGACGCGGCGAAGGTCTCGTAGGTCGATCGGCCGAGCAGGAGGGCGTCCGAGGCAAGCAGCCGGTCATAAGCGTATTTTTCGTGTTCGTCGTCCCAGTATTGGAACGTCCAGTTCTCCGGTGCCTCCATGACACCGTCCAGCGAGAGGTACATCTGTAGGGCGACTTTCCTCATGGGATCCTCCGTCGCTCTTGGGTTGATGGGATAGACCCTGGATCGGGTCGACGTTTCCGGCCGTCTGTCACGTAGGCATTTCCTTCTCCTTTCGCCGACGAGACGCGCGTCGCCTAGAGAACGGGTTGAACACCATGTCCCATACGAACCTGTCGAGCGGTCTCGCAGCTGTGTCCTATCTGCGTACTGCTCACGAGCTCCTCGCCGAGGAGCTCGTCGAGCCGGTCACAGCCCCCCGAGGCATGAGCCTCGTCGGCGCCTGTTACGTCCGAGCGATGCCGACGGCGAGGAGCACGAGCGCCGTCGCGATGAGAAGCGCGCCCGATCGGGTCAGCCGCGTGCCTGGGGAGCCGCGACCGACCTCGCCGACGGCGAGGTGCAGAAAGAATCCGCCTGATTGCGCCAGGACCCCGGTCAACAGGATGGCGCCGGCGATCCACTGCGTGCTCTCTGCAAAATCGGTCTTGCTGCCGAGGTAAAGGAAATAGACGAGAGAGAGCACCAAGAGGACGCCCGCGTGGGCGTGCCCGGCGCGGAAGAACTGCGTCTGGAAATCGTCGAGCTGTCCCCGCCGAGCACTGACGAAGCTGAGCAGCGCCCACCCGCCGTACTCCACGGTAACGAGCGACAGGACAGCGACAATCGGATAGAGCTTCGTCGGTTCCACAAGCGGCTCCTTCGTTGCCGGGATGGCCAAGCTTCCAGGCATGGCGTCGGCTCGGAGTGACAATGCGCCCTTTTCGGGTCTCCAAGTTCACCGTGTTACCCGGTTGATGATGATGGCCTTCGTTGAACCCGAGCTTTTCAAATGCAGAAGCTCCGGCGCGGTCAAACATCGGAGACCCGTAAGACGACGCGATGAAGTTTCATATTCCATTGGTCTTACCTTTGTCGCAGTGGGCCTATCCGTTCGTCTGATCGTGCGCTCAGGATCTCCGTATGTGTTTGATGACTGCTTGAGACGTGGGATCGTGGCGTCAGTCGAGCGACGCTCCGGGCAGCCACGAACCGTGGAAGCCGAACGGAACCCGCCGTGCGAGGTGGATGGTGGCCACCGGTGCGGCTTCGAAGTTGGTCGCGTCGACGACGATGACGTCGCTAGCGTCGCGTCCGGCGTCGTAGACGACGCTGAGAACCCAGCCGTGGTCCTCGCCCGTATCCGACCCTGCCGCGAACACGGGCTCACCGGCGGCGCGTCCCGGGCCGACGTCGTGGCGCTCGGTCCGCCCGGCCACGAGGTCGTGCTTGCGCAGGCTCCCGTGGCCGGTCCATGACGTGGCGACGTCCGTCTCGCTCGTGTAGCCGTAGCGGTGCTGGCGCCCGGCGTGGCGGTCGTTGATTCGGGGGAACTCCTGGGAGGCGTCATCGAACGTTTCGGTCGCGACCGTGCGCGCCGAGGGGTCGATGGTCCAGCGATCGAGGCGGGGCGGCACGGAGGCGCCGGGCCCGTAGACCTCGGTGGCAAACATGTCGGGGTAGCGCACGACGTCGACCACCGCGGTGCCGTCGGCGGCGTCGTACGCGTTGAGCACGTGGTACACGTAACAGGGCTCGAGGTCGATCCAGGTCACGTCGGCGTTGCCTCCCGTGCGAGGCATCACCCCCACCCGGGCGCCGTGCTCGGGTCGCCAGGTGAACGGGAACGGCTGGCGTCCAGCGAGTTCCAGGTTGAAGACGACCGGCAGGTCCAGCCAGACGACTCGCGTTGCTGTGACCCCGAAGTCGTGGACCATTACCGAGCCCGGGAGGTCGATGGCCTCGGTACGCACCAGAACGCCATCGGGATCGATGACGTGGTAGCGCAGGTAGGGCGGCGCGAGGTCATAGCCGAAGAACACCATCTCGCCGGTGGCCGGGTCCGTCTTGGGGTGGGCGGTGAACGGCGTTGCCAGCCGTCCGTCGAAGTCGGCGGCGCCGACGGTCGTCAGATCTGGGCGCACCTCGGTGGGCAGGCTCGACTCGACAAGCGCGTAGATGCGGCCGCCATGGGCGACGACGTGGGTGTTGGCCGAGGTCGCGAGCCCGTTGACCTCGGGTGGCCCGGCGGGGGCGGGCTCGCCGAGCGCTTCGCAGGCGGCGCGGGTCCGCACCCAGCGGTTCCGATAGTGCGCATGTCCGCCCTTCAGCTCGACCCCGTGCAGCATGCCGTCACCGACGAACCAGTGATAGGCGGCGGGGTCGGGGTCGAGGATCGGGTTGGGCCCGTTGCGTAGCAGGAGCCCGTCGAGCTCCGGCGGGATCGCGCCGGTAATGGCTAGGCCGGCGTCGTCGCGCTCGTCGCGCACGGGCGCGAAGTTGCCGACGAGGTAGGGGTTCGGCGGCGTCTCGCTGGTCGTCATCGGATGTCCCTTCTATGGGTCGGGCGAGCCGTGCGTGAGTCACGGCGTTGCTGAGCACGTCGCGGCGGATCACGCCGTCACCCTGGAGCCCCGGCTTGGCCGGGACCGCTCCACCGTCGGAGGCGTCCGCCACAGGATGACTCGGGGTGACGCCTACCCGGCGGTCGGCCGCAAACGATTGGTACGGGCTGTAGGAACTCTCCTGCGCACCTTGTCGTTGGTGAGGAGGCTTCGACATGAGCATCTCCCACCAGATGCGCCTAAGGACCTGTCTAAGTGGATCTCCAAACCCGAGCATCGGCGTGGCAGTGCTCGGTGATGCGCAGTCTGCCTGGGGAATGGCGCGCTTCACCTCAGGGTGGGCACCCTGAATCTTTGCCGGTCGACCTAGCATCCGGCTGTGGTGGTGCGCGCTCCGGCAGTTCAGTCACGGCCGCTCTTCGAACGGGACGCCGAGCGTGCGCGGTTGGTCCGTGCCCTCGGCGAGGCGCGTCAGGGCCGGCCTTCGCTGGTGATCGTCGAGGGTCCTCCGGGTGCCGGCAAGACAAGTCTCCTCGACGAGGCATGCGCGGCTGCCCGCGACGCGGACGTGAGACTGCTGCACGCGCGGGGGAGTGAGTTCGAGCGCGAGTTTCCCTTCGGGATGGTCCGCCAGTTGTTCGAGGCGGTGGCGACGAGATCGTCACGGGATGAGCGCGCAGAGCTGTTCGCCGGTGCGGCCGAGCTGGCCCGGCCCGTGCTCGAGGGCAGCGCGCTCGCGCAGCCCGCGTTGATGGCGGATGCACTACCCGCGCTTCATGGTCTGTATTGGCTAACCGTCAACGTCGCGACGAGGGGACCGCTCGCGGTGGTGGTGGACGATGCGCACTGGGCCGACGAGTCGTCCTTGCGGTGGGTCCACTACCTCGTCCGGCGCATGGAGGGGTTGGGTTTGTTGGTGCTGGTGGCGGCGCGGACGCACGAGCCCGGGGCGCGCAACGCGCTGCTCGAGGCCATCCGGGCCGAGCCGCACGCCGAGGTGCTCGTGCCCCCGCCGTTGAGCGTGGGCGGGGTGGGCGAGCTGGTCCGACTGGCGCTCGGTGCTCCCTCAGACGCCGCTTTCTCGCAGGCGTGCCTGCGCGCAACCGTTGGGAACCCGCTCCTGCTCACGGAGCTGCTGCTCGCGCTCGGAGACGACGGGGTCGTGCCGACGGCTGCACAGGCGGAGCGCGTGGCGGCGTACGGGCCCGAGGCGATCTCGCGGGGGGTGCTGGTGCGGCTCGCGAGGCTGCCGGCGGAGGCGACCGTCGTCGCGCAGACCCTGTCGGTGCTGGGTCCGGGCGCACACCTGGGTCAGCTGTGCACGATCGCAGGGATTGACCGTGACGCAGCGGCGCGCGCCGTCGACTTGCTCGGGGAGGCCCATGTGCTCGTCGGCGGGGGCACATTCGAATTCGTCCATCCGGTGGTCCGCGCCGCCATCTACGCACAGCTCGGTCCGGCGTCGAGGTCGAGCTGCCATGAGCGAGCCGCTCGCCTGTTCGCGGCTGCGGGCGCGCCGCCCGAGGAGGTGGCAGGCCACCTCCTCGCCGTCGAGGCGAGCGGCAATGCCTGGGTGGTCGAGCGGCTGCGCGAGGCAGCAACGCGGGCTGCGACGCGAGGCGCGCCCGAGGCGGCGGTGGCGCTGCTGCGCCGCGCCATGGCCGAGCCCCCGTCGCCGCCGGAGCGTCCGTGGGTACTCGTGGAGCTGGCGCGCGCCCGGACGAGCACGGCGGACGCCGACGGCTTCGCGGCCTTTGCGGACGCGTACTCAGCGCTCGAGGACGCACGTATGCGCGCCGCGATCGCACTTGAGTGGGGCCAGGCCGTGCAGACGACCGGGGCAACGACTGAGGCTAGCGGGGTGTTCGGGCGCGGCATCGCGACGCTCGGGGACGAGGACCCCGTCTTGACGCGCATCCTTGAGGGCCAGCGACTAGCCGCGATGCTTGCGGATTGCGCGACGTCGCGAGAGGCGACGGAGTCGCTGAGAGCACGACGCGACGCCGTGGCGCGCGAACCGCGGCCGGAGCCCATGCTGTTGGCCGCGTGTGCGGATGGAGCGGCGTATGTGGGCGAGGCGATATCCGAGGCGATCGACCTCGCGCGGCGTGCGCTCGCATCGGTGCTGGATCGGCCAGGACCCGAGGCGCTGTCGGTCGCGATCTACGCCGCCCATACCCTCCGCTGTGCCGGCCTCCTCGACGAGGCCTGCGCGGTCTGGGATGCGGTGATCGCGCAGACGCAGCGACTGGGGGCGATCTTGCCGTTCGCGGCGGCAGCATGCTTCCGCGGTGAGGTCTCTGGGTTCCGCGGTGCGCTGGGGGAGGCTGAGGCCGACCTGCGTTGCTCCTTGGACATCTCGCTCGAGCACGGCTTCGACGTCGGCCGCATGTGGATCACCGCCCATTTGGTTGAGGTGCTCGTCGAGGAAGGTGAGCTCGGAGCTGCCATGGAGATCGCCGAGGAGATCGGCTTCGACGACCGCGCGCCGACCCGCTTGGCGTCCAACACCCTGTTGTGTGCCCGTGGAAGGGCGCGGTACGAGCAGGGACGGCCGGCCGACGCGCTCGCCGACTTGACGACCTGCGGCCGCTACGCGAACGAAGGCGGCATCACCAACCCGGCTGTCCTGCCGTGGCGCTCCCGAGCCGCCCTCGTCTACCTCCGCCTCGGCGATGCTGAGACCGCCCGGACGTTGGCGCTCGACGAGCTCGAGGACGCGCGGGCCTGGGGCGCGCCGCGCTCGCTGAGCGTCGCTCTCAGAGCCGCCGCCCGGGTGAGCACGGGCGGCGAGCAAATCGAACTGCTGCGCGAAGCCACCGCCGTCCTCGAGTCCACCCCCGCTCGCATCGAACGAGCCCACGCCACCTGTGACCTCGGAGCAGCGCTGCGGCGACTCGGGCACCGCCACGACGCCCGCGACCCCCTGCGCCGAGCGCTCGACACAGCAGTGACCTGCGGAGCCCGGCCGCTGGCCCAGCGCGCCCGCCAGGAACTCACCGCGGCCGGGGCCCGCCCACGGCGCGACCGCATCGAAGGCCGCCAGGCGCTCACAGCTAGCGAACTGCGCGTCGCCTCGCTCGCCGCCGAAGGACGCACCAACCGCGAAATCGCACAATCACTGTTCGTCACTCTCAAGACAGTGGAAACCCACCTACGACACGCCTTCGGCAAACTCGGCATCTCGGGGCGACAAGAGCTCGTCGCCGCCCTTCGGCAGCGTCGGACGAACGGCCCCACCGCTCCGTGACGACCGCCGTTCAGGAGCTTCAGCGGACCAGTGACCGGCAGCCACGGACCAGGACCGCGCACCGAACGACGCCGCGTCGGAGCAGCCAGGCCACACATAGCGGCACGTCGGTGCGCGCTAGGCGTGCGATTGGGAATGGGTCGGGAGCCGTTCGTAAGACGTGGCAAATCAGGGTTGTACGGTCAGGTCGGCGGGTGCATCGCGTGAAAGTCCGCTCCGGCTTGCTCCTGAGCGGGACAGAGAGAGCCCGGTCGCCTCACGCCCCACACCGCCGACGCTTGTTGTGACTCGCGAGCGTTACGTGCACACACGGGGCGCGGTGACATCGTTGATGAGGTGCGATGACAGCGACCGCATGATCAGCGGCGCGCATTGTCCAACGCAGTCAGAGCGTTAAGTCGATGAACACGGCTGCGTGGTCGGACGCTTGATGGTCGTGGCCGTCCATTTCCGGGAACGTGTTCCAGTCCGTCGGCCGCGTCGTGCGGGTTCCCCACAACCCGGAACGCACCATGCCCCCGCCGTTGACGGCGGGCTCGAGGTCGCGGGTGACGAAGATGTAGTCGAGCCGGTTGCGGATTCCGCATGAGTCGAACGAGCCGGGGCGGGGCCCTACGTCGAAGTTCGGCAGGTCGTAACACACTTTGAGTGGCCCTTGTGGGTCGAAAAGCTGCTCGAAGTTCGGCGAGTGGTGTTGTTCGTCAGGCTGACCCTCGTTGAAGTCACCGACCACGACCGCGGACTGCCCACCCGCGACGAGGTTGTCGACGATCTCACGAAGCCGTTCTGCCTGACGCTTGCGCTTAGCTCCGCCGCCGCCGGATTGCGACTTGAAGTGGTTGACCAAGACGTGCAAATTCGTCGCGCCCGGTATCTTGATTTCGTAGTCGGCGCAGTCCCGGCTGAACACCTCGCCCTTGGCGTCTTCGTCGTCGACATGCGATCGAATGTCGAGGATGTCGAAGTCGGTCTTGGTCATGATCCCGACGTCGATGCCGCGTTCGTCGTTGCCGTCGACAAGCATGACGTGGCGGTACAAGCCGACAAGTTCACGGTTGAACCGCAACAGCGCAGGTCGATCCTCAACCTCGATGACGGCGAGGATGTGGGCGTCGACCTCTTCGATGACCTGCGCGGTCAACCGAGTGGAAAGCTCATCGACTGGCTCCACCGCGAGTTCGACCCAGCCGATCCAGGCCGCCCGGCCCGTCGCCGTGATCTCGACATCTTTTGTCTTGTCCTCGGGTTGGCGGTCGAAGGTGCCGCGGTTCTTGCGAAGCCATGCCCACCGCGGCGACTTCGTGTCCTTGCGTCGGATCGCGCCCTGATCGTTGCGGTAGTAGATGTCGAGGGTGACTAGGAGGTCCCGCATCCGTTTGCGATCAGCAGTCGAGTAGTTGGGTCTCGCGATCAGCGCGTTGAACTTGGCCTGCGCCTCCACCGCCGGTTCGCCTGCCGACCAGTCCGTCGGATCAAACGCTTTCGGCCGTGCAAAGAGGTTCTCGACGTTGTAGCTCCCGATCCGGACATCCGTCATCCCTGCCACCCCTCCCATGCGAACTAAGCGAGTGTGACACGAACCACCGACGCGCGTCTCTGGATAGCGGTGAGTATCCGCCACCAGATCTCCTTGAGACGCAGCGCCATCACTCACCGCCTGGCATTTGCGCGCCTCAGTAGAGGGTCGGGATTCACTCTCCCGTAGAACGATTGCCACGGGCAGTTCGCCTGACCATCGTTCAGGCCGCGCCCGAACTGCCGATCCGCGCTAGGACTGCAGCACAGAACGTCGCGCTGGAACGACGCACGAAACCCTGGTCAGCACGCACATACCGGCACTTCTTCGCTTTACCTACTGGTGCGTACCGTCGACATCTCAGGGGATCGGCTGGGCACCGTTGTTCCAGAGTCGGCGGCCTCTGCCGACGAACGGGGAGGTCCCCGATGAATTCGAATACCTCGGTTGCTCTGGTTCCTATCGATCGCTGCTTCGCCGATGGCGAAGGGCTGGCGCTCGCTGGGTTCTTGGCGGGCTATCGAGGCTCTACACGCGAGGCGTACGCCTTGGATCTGCGACAGTTCTCGGTGTGGTGCGCGAACCATGAGCGCCGCCTGTTCGAGGTGCACCGCGTCGACATCGAGTGCTTCGGGCGGGACCTGGAGGCCCGAGGGCGGGCTCGAGCAACCATCGCCCGTCGGCTGTGCACGATTGCAGGCTTCTACCGCTATGCCGAGGAGGAAGGCCTAGTCGCTCACTCACCAGCGATCCACGTGCGCCGTCCCCGTCTCGACTACGAGTCGCACGCGACCGGCCTGGATCGCAACGAGCTCGGCACGCTTCTCGTCGCTGCGGGTCTGTCATCGGCACGAGACCACGCGTTGGTGTCCCTGCTAGCGCTGAACGGACTGCGCATCTCCGAAGCCCTCGGCGCAGACATCGACGCGCTCGGCCTCGAGCGAGGGCATCGGACCCTGACGGTGACCCGCAAAGGCGGGAAGGTCGTCACGATGCCCTTGGCACCGCGAGTGGGCCGGGCCCTCGACCTCGCGATCGGCCAGCGGCTCGAAGGCCCCATCTTCGTCGACGGCGTCGGCAAGCGGCTCGACCGTCATGCCGCGGGGCGGATCGTGCGTCGCATCGCCCGCCAGGCAGGGATAACCAAGCGCGTTGGGCCTCACACGCTGCGACACGCGTTCATCACCGCGGCACTCGACGCCGGAGTTCCCCTGCGGGACGTCCAAGAAGCAGCCAGCCACGCCGACCCGCGCACCACCATGCGCTACGACCGAGGACGCCAGTCTCTCGACCGTCACGCCACCTACATCGTGGCCACATTTGTCGCCGGCGCCTCGCGCTGAGCTCCACCGATTCGGAGTTCGGGCGCGAGAACACGTCGGCGCTTGAGCTCCGGATCGGGCAATCTGTGCACGTGTCGACTGTCGCGGTGCAAGTGCCTAGACAGCAATCGGATCTTCTGTCACGGTGAGCAACCGTGTTGGGCGTGTGGCGACGGAGAACGCGTGGCGCTCGAATGTTTGTGTTCGGTGCAGCCCTCGTGGCAACGGCCTCCCTAGCGACACCTGCAAGCGCCACCAGTTCCGTCACTTCCCACGGCACGCACAACGCTCTGAGGGGTTCGTCGGGCTGCGGGTCTCCGGTCGTCGCGGGCACCACAACCGAGATGCTCGACGTGGCAGGTGCTCCGCGCCAGTTCCGCTTGGCCGTGCCGTCAGAGCCGACCGGCAAGCGTCCACTGCCGCTGATCCTCAATTTCCATGGTGCGGGCAGGGACGACGCTACCCAGGCCAACTACAGCCAGCTGGAGGAGAAGGGGCCGGCGCGCGGTTTCGTCGTCATCACGCCCAACGCGGGCAGCCCGGCGTTCTGGATAGTGCCGCCAAACCCGACCGCAAGATTCGGAGACATATCCGACGACAACCTTGCGTTCACTACTGCGCTCATCGGTACCGCATCGGCGAAATTGTGCATCGACCTGCGCCGCGTCTATGTCACCGGGTTTTCGAACGGCGCAGGGATGTCGGCGTCCCTGGGATGCAAGCTGAGTCCGAAGATCGCGGCGATCGCGCCCGTTGCGGGCGTCAACCTCGTCGCGCCGTGCGCCCACGGCAAGCCGATGTCAGTCGTCGCGTTCCACGGTACGGCCGATGCCTCGTACGAAGGTGGGTCGGTGGTGTTCCCGTGTTGTCCCAACGTCGACCTGCTGCCGGTGGAAGCGGCTGTTCAAGCCTGGGCGCAGCGGGCGGAGTGTGCGACTAAGCCCTCGCGGAAGTCGATTGGCCAAGTGGAGCGCATCGCCTACCGCGGCTGCGGCAGGTCCACCGATGTCGTGCTGTACAAAGTCGCTAACGGCGCTCACAACTGGCCTGGCAGCTTCGAACTCGACGTTCTCGGACTCCCGAGCCAGGACATCAACGCCGCCGACCTGATCCTCGACTTCTTTGCCCACCATCCGCGAGCGAAGAAGATGAAGTCCTGAACCCACGGCTCAGCTCTGTGACGCTCACGGCGAGGCAGAACGCGCCCACAAACGTCAGCCTGAGGCACCGTCGGCGGTTCGCAGCGCCTCGGCTGCTAGCGGACTCGCACTCGACGACCGCGCCATAACTGCCGATCTGCGCCCAGACGACGCGCACCGAACGCGCGCACAGAACGTCACCACGGTGAATACCGCCCGGCGCGCCCGAACGGCACATATGCGCTCGTGTCGCTCGACACACGAAACGCCGGTTCGGCACCGTCCAGGCCCGCTACGTGGGCCTGTCGTTATGTGCTTCGTGCGGCCGGCGCGATCGATCCTCACCTCGGCGTGGCGAGAGATCGCCGATCCGGCACCCTATACGGGAAGGCCGGACACGAGAACTCTCTTCGGGAGAGGAGCCCATGTTTCTACTTGCGAGAGAGATAACCCCGTTCGAATGGTACGGGCTTGCGATTTCCGACCACACCGCCACCCTCGCACTGTCGTCATCGGTAGCAACGATCGACGTTCCCCCAGGAGTCCGCCATCCACGCGCGTGGTCCGATCGATCCGACAAGTACTACGTGGTCATGGAAGGGCGAGTTCATTTTGACGTCGGTGGTGAAGGCTCCGCGCTCGGGCCCGCAGACGTCTGTATCGTCCGCCGAGGTGAGCGCTTCGAGTATGCGAACAGGACGCCGAGTATGGCTCGCCTCGCGCTTGTCCACACACCGCCGTTCGATCCCGACGCCGAGCATTTCGAGGAGTAATACGCGTGGTCG
>WNGB01010566.1_pt1 | contig 14217 bp, 15 predicted proteins | sample 5400681 | NCBI WGS metagenome assembly WNGB01 (sample SAMN13153367, study PRJNA577476) | soil metagenome | isolation source: 115 cm soil or saprolite under grassland replicate 2 | place: USA:California | collected 2016-06-15 | reverse complement strand
GCCGAGGAAGATAACCTGTCTTAGACAAAACCGCCGGGTTTATCCCGGCGGTTCGTCATCCCATTAACGAGCGGCGGGGTTTATCCCCCGCCGTCCGCGTTTTGTCCTGTGGCTCTTGTTACGCCGGCGCGAGGGCTCGTCACACAAGCCCTGAGCGCCAGCGACGGGACGGTGAGCGTCTGTCCCGTCGCTGGCGCTCAGGGCTTGTGTGACCATCTTCCGTGCCGGAGTAATAGCCAGCTGTCTCAGCCTACTTGACGGCTGCTGCGGTGGGCCTGGGCGGGACAGGGAAACTCACGTTGACGTGGGCGCCCGCGGTGACCCCAACCTGTTGCGTCTGGGTCACCTCCTGCCCGTTTTCGCTCCAGCGAGCCCGGAGCTCGTAGGTGTACCGTCGGCCCGGCGTAAGCGGGGGTGACTGGTACTCGCGAACGGAGCCGGCCGAGGTCGTCTTGGTTCCATCGAACAAGAGTTCGGCGTCCGAAGGCAGGCTCACGATGACGTGGGCCGTATTGTCCGGCTGCGCTGGGGCAGCATCCGGAGGGTAGTAGGCCTGGTAGCCGTCCGGATAGGAAGGCGTCACGTCCCCCTCGTAGCCGGAGTACCCCGGGTCGTACGTCGGGCTCGACCCGACATCAGGGTACGGGGTGTAGGAGGGGTAAGAGTAGCCGTAGGAACCATAGTACGGGTAACCGTAGCCGTAGGAGCCGTAGTACGGGCGGTAGTAGTTATGGTAGCCGCCGCGGAAGACACCGCTGTTGGAACCCCGGAAGCGAGCGCCTCCGAAGTTGCCCCCACCGATGCGGGCGCCCCCGATGTGGGCACCCCCGCCGCGGCCCCCGCCACGTTGCGCCCAGCCCGAGCCGGGCGTCGCCATGATAGCCGCCCCGGCAAGGAGCAGCAGGCCGCCGAACGAGAACATTTTCCGAAGCATAGTTGTGCCTCCTTCTGTTGGGCCGTTCTGCCCCCTCACCTTATCCTCTCCCACCGTGGGAGGGGGGTAGGGTGAGGGAAATCACATTACTTGGGCGGAGGGGACGGCACGACGGCCATCCTCTCTGGGAGGTCGTCGCCGAGGTGGACGACGACCGTCTCACCGGCGTTCAGACCGGAGATTACCTCGATTTCCGCGCCGTAGTCCCGCCCCACCTGGCGCTGCTGGCCGCCCCAGGGCTGCGGCACGCGCGCCCCCTGGATGGTGCCGAGTTGCTGGATGATGAAGTTGGCGGTGTAGTCGAAGCGCTGCTGCTCGGTCAGCGTGTCGCTGCTGACGGCGATCTGCAGGACCGGCACGCTGGTGGCGCTGTAGCGGACGATGTACGGGGGCGTAATGCCCGGCGGCATGAGCTTCAGGAGCGTCTGGCAGGTGGCAGTTACCTGGGCCTCGGCCTCCGCGACCTTGGCCCCGGGCTGGAAGTAGACCCGGATGACGCCGACGCCGTCGAGCGACTGGCTCTCGATGTGCTCGATGTCGTTGACCGAGGCGGTCAGGACGCGCTCGTTGAGGTAGATGATCCGTGTCTCGATCTCGTCGGCGGGCATGCCGGTGTACTGCCAGACCACGCTGACGACCGGGATGTCAATGCTCGGGAAGATGTCCGTGGACATGCGGTAAATGGACACCGCGCCGAGGACGGCGATCAGCAGGGCCATCACCACAAAGGTGTAGGTGCGGCGCAGAGCTAGGCGAACGATCCACATAGGTTTCCTTTTGCCGGGCTCGCGCGAGGGCACCGCGGTCGGGCCGGGCACCCGGAGGGTCGCGCGGCCTTTGCTTCGGGCTCTCTGTGACACTCCAAGGCAAGGACCGTGCCGCTGGGAGAATGAAGGCGGAAGGATGAAGGATGAATCAGGAAATGATCGGGTTTCCTGTTCCCCCTACAAGGCTGCTCGGGCGGAATGCGAGCGGGGGAAACGGGCCGAGCGGGGACTGCGGACCGGCGGAGGGGAAAGAAAAGCTATCCGACCGGCCAGAAACCTGCCACGGTGAGCACACCGAGGCGAGGGACCACCTGGTGCTATCCGTGTCTTTCCCCGCCGCCCTCGCGGAGTGCCACATGGAGCATGGGGTAACTCCCAATTTCGCTGCTCGAGGCCCCAGGCAGACTTGTCGGCGATGCGCTGCGGTTTGGCACGGCCCCTGCATTAATGTGAAGGCGAGAATGACGCTGGGCGACCGCCGTCCGGGCCGACTTCCACCGGCCGACCGCTCCTTGATATTTCCGCCGCCGATCAGAAGTAGAGCTGGGTCCGAACCCAGAACAGGTCGTTCGACTCCCGCAAGTGACCGGTGCTGGAGCAGACCGGGCGGCCGAAGATGGCGTGCTCCCAGTCGAAGTAGACCTTGCTGAACTGGTTGAGGTACCAGTACGAGGAGACGTCCATGAACTCCCGACGACGTGCTGCCCTCCTGGGATTCGGCCTGACCTTGGCGGGAGCCATTGCCGGCTGTGGGCAACATCCCGCCCAGGTCGCCCCGCCTCAGGCGCCGGTGGTGCCGGTCAGTCAACCCGTCCAGCGGAATGTGACCGATTACGTGGACTTCACCGGCCGGACCGACGCGGTCAACACGGTGAACATCGTCCCCCGCGTCACCGGCTACCTGGTCAAGATGCCGTTCAAGGAAGGCTCGCTCGTCAAGAAAGACGACCTCCTGTTCGAGGTCGATCCCCGGCCGTACAAGGCCCAACTCGATCAGGCCGAAGGGCAGGTCAAACTTTACCAGGCGCAGCTGAAGTTGGCCAAGGCGACCCTGGGCCGCGATGTCGAAATCTCCAAGACGCCCGGCGCCGTCAGCCCGCAGCAGCTGGACCAGGACCGGGCGGCGGTGGCGCAGGCCGAGGCCAGCGTCCAGGCCGCAAAGGCCAGCCTGGAAGTCTTCAAACTCAACCTCAGTTTCTGCAGCGTGACCTCGCCCATCGACGGCATGGTCGCCCGCTACTACCTGACCCTGGGCAACCTGGTCAACCAGGACCAAACGCTGCTCACCACGGTCGTGTCGCTGGATCCGATGTACGCCTACTTCGACATGGACGAGCCCACGCTGGTGCAGATCCGCCAGGCGATCGCCGCGGGGAAGATCAAGCCCTACCAGGAGGGCAAGATCCCCACTGCACCTCGGACCTGAACATCGTCCCTATCGGCTTCGGAGCCTGGGTGATCGCTGGCTCGGGCTGGGAATTCGCCTGGAGAGCCCAGGGCGATGGTGACTCCAGCGCGACCATCCGCGCGGCCCTGGAAACCGGCATCAAATGGATCGACTCTGCGGCGGTCTACGACTTGGGCCAATCGGAGGTTGTCGTCGCGGGCGCTCGAAGGGGGCGACCGTCTCGACGAGTTTACCAGGTGCGGCCGGTCTGGGCCGTGCGCCGGGTGATTGGTCACAGTCTCAAGGACGACTCGATCCGGCGGGACCAGCCTGCGGCTCAAGGTGGACGCTATCGACCTGTACCAGATCCACTTGCCCGTTTCCGACGAGGAAATCGAGGCAACGGATGGCCAAGTTCAAGGAGGAGAGCAAGTCGCGCAACAGCGAACCCGGAAGGGCAAATCGTGTCTTTCTCTTGCAACGGTTGCGTCAACCGATCACCTCGTGAAAAGCGGCCGTTGGCCCCCACCTATGTACAAAACCCTACCCATGCTGTATCATCCGATTCAACGTATCGGACGACGAGGTTCAGCGGTTGAAGGGCTTCCTGGATGATTATCCTCGGTGACATCTCGGGCATCCAACACTACCTCTTTGACGTGGCCGAGGAGGGTGGTGGACAGGCGCAGCGCTTGCGGGCGCGGTCGTTCTTCGTGCAACTACTTGCGGAAACGGCTGCCCTGCGCACACTTCGTACCCTGGGATGGCCGTTGGATTCCACACACTTTCTGCAGTCTGGTGCGGGCAAGTTTCTGCTTCGGGGGCCGACTGCACCAGGGGTTGATCAATGCCTTGCCCGCGAGCAGCAGACAATCAACGAGTGGTTGCTGCGGGAGACCCGGGCGGAACTGCGCTTGACACTCGCATGGGCCGATTCGGCCGGATCGGACGCAACGGCCTACGAAGCCGCTCAACAAGCCTTGCAGCGGACCAAAGCGCGGCCGTGGGCGCCCGTGCCGGCCGGCGGTTGGGAGCGGTCTCGTCTCATGCTTGCGCCCTTGGATACGCCTTGCAGTCTGTGTGGCCACGCACCGGCTCAGATACTGGAAACGGATCGCGACACCGGCCAGGGCCGGCTCGTCTGCCGCACCTGCGCCGCGAACCGGGAATTGGGCCAACGGTTACCGCGCGCCAAATGGCTGATCGTCCGCGACACCCCACAAACAGCCGATTTCGAGGTGTTCGGCCTGGGCGTCTCCGTTACGAACGAAGGGCCAGTCTCTCTCGGGCCGGAAACGGTGGCGGTGACGAACCTGAGAGATCCTGACGCGCGTCCTTCCTGGTGTCCGCCCCAACAATTCCTGAAACGCCGGCTCATGGTGTACGTGCCAGTCGATGAACACGGCTGTCCCGTGTGGTTCACAGAGTTCGTCCAACAAGCCCAGGGCGACCGTCTGCTGGCCGTGCTGAAAGCCGATGCCGATTCGCTCGGCGTGCTTTTTCACCGGCTCTTGCAATCCAAGAGCCTTGAGGCCATGACCCGATTCAGCGACCAATTGGATGGGTTCTTCGCAGGCAGGTTGGGGCAAGAACTCGTAAACAACCCCCGCCGGGGTTGGCAATGGATTTACACGATTTTCGCCGGGGGTGACGACCTCGTCATGGTTGGCCCTTGGGATGTGCTGCTCGATTTCGCCGGCCGGATGCACGAATTGTTCACCGAACAATTCCGAAGCCACGGCTTGACGTTGAGCGCTGGCCTGGCGCTCGTCAAGCCCAAGCGCCCGATCAAAGCCGCGGTGGCCGAGGCGGAACGATCGCTCGAACAGGCCAAGACCGGCAACAAGGATCAGGTCGCCGCGTTCGGTCAAGTCTGGAAATGGCAGCACCATGCCGCCATCATGAAGACCGCAAGGCAACTGGTTGAATGGGTGAACAGTGGAGAAATGGAACGCGGCTGGCTGCACACGCTGCTGGAACTGGTGGAAGCTCGCCACGGCCGGAGGCCCGATCCGTTGGCCACTGCCCGCTTGGCGTACCACGTGGCTCGGAATTACAAGAGCCCGCGGGTTCGCCACTGGGCCGAGCACATGATCAAACGGTTTGATGATGTCAATCACATCGAGGTGCGGTACTTGCCTGCGAGCCTCCGTTACGCGCTCACCGCCACGCGGTCACCAAGTGAGGAGAATTGACCCATGACACCGCCAACCGAAGAAACCTTGTCAGACCGCCTACGCCGCCTCGGGTACTTCGATGCCGCGGGCAATCTGCGGAGTGAGTTAGTTGCCCGCGACAGCATGGCACCTCTCGCCGAAGACATGAGCAAGGCGACGCCCCCGCTGACCATGCACCAACTGCGACGGTTTTTCCAGCACTGCCGGGGAATTGAAGCTCGGCTGCGAGCGCGAACTTCAAGTTGGGAAACCGAGCGAACACTGCGTTTTGCCACACTCGATAGGGCGGCTGCCGACGCGCTCGGAAAATCGCCTCCGAAGATTCCATCGATGTTTCACGACTTCATCCAACACAATGTTGCGGCCGTTCACACCGAGAAGGATTTCCTGGAGGGGTTCCTTCCACACTTCGAGGCGCTGGTCGGCTTTGGAAGCCAGTTCTTCAAAGAGAAGGAGAGGAGCTAACCGTGAAGAAGATCGCCTATCGCGAGATCACGGGCGTCATTCATTGTCTGAGCGGGCTGCGCGTCGGCGGCAGCGACGAACTCTTGCAGATCGGAGGGACCGACCTGACCTGCATCAAACACGCTGGTACGCTGAAACCGTACATCCCTGGCTCGTCGATCAAGGGCAAGATGCGGTCTGAACACGAACAGCGGCTGGGGCAGTTTGGCGGTGGGGGCGCGGAACCGTGCGGTTGCGCTGCCAAAGATTGCCTCGTTTGCCGTGTCTTTGGTCCGCACAAGAAGGCGAAGCACGACTTGGGGCCGACGCGCATCATCGTGCGTGATGCCGCATGCACGCTGGGCGGGGAAACGGAACTGAAGTCCGAAAACGTCATTGACCGAAAAACCGGCACTGCTCTGCATCCGCGCAAGGTGGAACGGGTCGTTGCCGGTTCCGAGTTTTCGCTACGCATCGGCGTTCAAGTTTGGGATCTGGACGACAAGCCTGACTTCAAACCCAAAGGCAAACAGGACCAGAAGGGTGAGACGATCCTGGTGGAGTTCGTCAAAGAGGGTCTGCGAGCCTTGCAGCAGACTGGCCTCGGCTCAGGGATTAGCAAAGGCTCCGGTGAAATCGAGTTCCGCGACCTGACACTGGACGGAGCGCAGTTCACGCTGTGACGGACCCGCCATGAAACTCTATCGCTTTCGCCTCATTCCGGAATCACCGTGGCGTACGCCGTGGCAGTCGGACACGTTGGCCGGGCTGCTGTGTTGGATGTGCGCTCGCACTGAGGGAGACACGGTGCTGCGACGGCAGATTCTGGAACCCGCGCTGGCGGGCCAGCCACCCTTTGTGCTGTCCGATGCCTTCCCCGGCGACTGGCTCCCCGTGCCTGCAGTGGTGCGGCTTTCGCAATGGCCCGCGGAACAACGCAAGACGGTGAAGCGTGCCAAATGGCTGTCGCAGCAATCGTTCGCGCGTCTCCAACGCGGCGAGCTACCCGCTGGGACCGATCTGATTCAGGCTTCGGGTATCCACGAATATACGCAGCTGCGCAACACCATCGGCCGTTCGTGCAACACGACGGCGGAAGGCGGCGGCCTGTTCCCCACCCAGGAATCCGTGCTTGACCGGCCGCTTGAGTGGTTGACCGTGTACGCGCGCGTGCGCGATGAGTTTGTCGAACCGTTTTGGCGCTTGGTTCAGGAGCTTGCCAACTGGGGATTTGGCTCGGACCGTTCGGCCGGCAAGGGCCAGTTCCGCCTGGACTGCGGACTCGAAGCGGTCGAGGCACTCGATGGACCGAGCGATGCCGACGGCTGCGTTGTGCTCTCCACCTTCCAGCCCGATGCCAACGACCCCACCGATGGGGCGTGGGACGCCTTCACGAAGTACGGCAAGCTCGGCCCCGATTTCGGCCTGGAGAATGTCTTCAAGCGACCGATGATTCTGTTTCGGCCGGGCGCGTGCTTCCGCGGCTGGGCGTTGCGCGGCTGGCTGGGGCGGGTGATTTGCGCCCGAGAGTTCCTGGCGGACGACGTTGCGGCGCACCTCGATGGCCGTGGGGCCGCGGTTGTCCACTGGGCGTTTGGGCTCTCCGTGCCGCTGAATTGGCCGGGAGGGAACTATCCGTGAAAATCCTGTTATGCCTGCTTTCAGACCAACACATTCCGAACTTGTTGTCGGTCCATCATTTCAAACCTGATCGGCTTGTGCTCGTTCAGTCGTCGGCCATGCAGCACAAGGACGCGGCCAAGCATTTCCTGGGTGGGCTTGGTTGCGGTGGGCTCAACTTTACCGTCGAGGGCAATTGCCACGTTGAACCGCTGGAGGTGGAGGACAATCTGGAAAACGTCCGCCAGTGTCTCCAACGTGCCTACGGCAGATACCCTGCCGAAGCATGGGTCGTTAACTTGAGTGGCGGAACCAAACCCATGTCCATTGCCGCATTTGAATTTTTCAAGGCAGTTGGAGCTCGCCTCATTTACATCAATTTCCAGAAGCCGAATGTGTTGTTGGGACTTGACGGCCACGCCTCGGAGACTTGCACTTATCGCCCCGGCATTCGCGAGTTTCTGGCAGGGTACGGTTTTGAATCCAGCAAGAACCCGGAGGATGTCGCCAAAGCCGAGGAACGGGCCAAGAGTTGGTGGAATTGTGCTTTGCGAATCGCCCAGGCGTGTCCCGAGCAGCCGTTGGTGCGCCTGGGGGATTTGCATGATCCGGCGGTCAAACAGCGCTGGGACGTAGCCCGTAAGAAAGGGCTTCAACTTGAGCCTGGCCTCCTCGCGCCTGAAGATTCCGGGTTACGCCAGGAGTTGGCTGCCGCCTTCTCTCTTTGCGAAGCGCACGACGGGCTGCAAGGAAAGCTGGATAAATATGGTGTGGACTTCCTCACCGGTGGCTGGCTCGAAAGCTTTCTTTGGCAACTGCTGCGACAGCACGCCGATGCTCTGGGCATCTGGGACGTGCGGCTCGGTATTCGGCCCGCGAAGATCGGCATTACAACCGACAGTGATTTTGACGTGGCGTTCATGCACGACTATCGCCTGTGCATGGTTGAGTGCAAATCCGGCTCCCAAGAGCATGACCCCGGCGCTGAGATCCTTCACAAAGTTGAAGCCGTCGTACGGCAGTTTCGCGCGCTCGGAATTCGATCGTGTCTTGCCACCACTTCCTCAAATGTGCTGGGAAAAGACGGACAACTCAGGCCCGGCATCCGGGACCGGGCAGGTATCTACCAATGCCGAATCTTGCCCCGCCAAGGCATCCGGGAACTCGCAGAGTCGCCGGACAACACCGAAGCGGTCCGCAGGCTGGTTCTTGGCGAAAGTGCTTCCCGATGAGGAAACAACATGGACGAAATTGTCTTCTACTCCATCGGCGTCGATCACCCCATCACCCCTAACGATCCGCTGCCGTCGTTGCCGGAGATTCCTCGCGGGGCGCTCGTTGTCATCGAGGGGCGTGCTCCCATTTGGCGCTACGGGGTGGCGTTCCACCGCCTGCACGGGTCTCCGGCCGGAGCCATCGCTGTCTTCGACCCGCGCCTGGGAGCCGTTATCATCGCTTCTCATCATCCGAATTGGCGCGAAGGGGAAGTCCTCGATATCACTCCATCTGCCTGACAATGACCACGGCAATAGCTCCTCGTACTCCTAGAAAACTGGCCGTGGCCTCGGTGCTGCGCACGGAACAGGTCATCGCCACATCGACAAGCTGGCCCGCGCCACGCACGGGGGCGCGCACACCGTCGGGGTCTCCGGGCAGTCGCTGATCCTCAACGCCAACGCGCCGAACCTCGGCTCGATGTACGTGATCCTCAAAGACTTCGAGGAGCGGCGCGGGCCGGACCTGAGTGCCTCCGCCATCGCCAGGGCCCTCACCGACCGCTGTCGGCGCGAGGTGCCCGGGGCGATCGTGACGGCGTTCGGCGCCCCGCCGCTCGCGGGCCTGGGCACGACGAGCGGCTTCAAGCTCATCGTGGAGGACCGCGGCGGCCTCGGCCTGGACGAATTGCAGCGCGTCAGCGAGCAAGTCGTGGCGCGCGGCAACAAGACGGCGGGGCTGGAGGGCCTGTTCAACAGCGGCCGCGCCGATACGCCCTGGCTGTACCTCGACTTCGACCGCACCAAGTGCGCGGCCCTGGGGGTGGCGGTCAGCGACGTCTTCACCACGCTCCAGGTCTACCTGGGCTCGTACTATGTCAACAATTTCAACGAGTTCGGCCGGACCTGGCAGGTCAACCTCCAGGCCGACCGACGCTTCCGCGAGTTGGTGCCCGACATCCTGCGGCTCCAGGTGCGCAACAACCAGGGGCAGATGATCCGGCTCGGCACACTGATGACCGTGCGCGACACCAGCGGGCCGGTGTCGGTGATGCGCTACAACATGTACGCCGCCACCGCCGTCACCGGCAACGCCGCGCCGGGGACCAGTTCGGGGCAGGCGATCGACCTCATGCAAGAGGTGGCCAACCGCGCGTTGCCGGACGCGATGGCGTCGGAGTGGACCGAGCTGACGTTCCTGCAGCTGCAGGCAGGCAACCAGGCCATCTTCGTCTTCGCGCTGTCGGTGGTGTTCGTGTTCCTGGTGCTGGCTGCCCAGTACGAGAGCTGGTCGCTGCCGCTGGCGGTCATCCTGGTCGTGCCGATGTGCCTGTTGTGCTCGATCGTGGGCGTGAGCCTGGCCGGGATGGAGGTGAACCTGTTCACGCAGATCGGCTTCGTGGTGCTGGTGGGCCTGGCCAGCAAAAACGCGATCCTCATTGTCGAGTTCGCCAAGCAGCAGCAGGAGGCGGGCGTGCCGCGGCGGGAAGCGACGCTGGAGGCATGCCGGTTGCGCTTGCGGCCGATCTTGATGACCTCGTTCGCGTTCATCCTGGGGGTGGTGCCGCTGGTGATCGCCACCGGCGCCGGCGCCGAGATGCGCCAGGCCCTTGGCCTGGCCGTGTTCAGCGGCATGCTGGGGGTGACCCTCTTCGGCATCTTTTTGACGCCGGTGTTCTTCTACGTCATCCGCCGCTTCAGCCGGATACCCTCGACCGAACCTCCGCCGGCGCCCGCGCCGCAACCGCCTCCCGTCACCCTTACCAGGCCGCCCGTCCCGGAAACCGCGATCAGGGAAGGGCTGGCCCCAACTGGGCTCGCAGGTGATCTAAATCAACATGGTAATTGAGCTGGTGATTATCAGTTGACTTAGATCGTCAGCATGGTAGAATGCTGATGGGTTTTCGGGGATGCCTTCAGGAGACTTGCTGCGGCAAACACAACAAGGAGCGGTCTGTGGACCTTCCCGAGGATCAAGAGGGAAGACTGCGAAACGAGGCCGCCAGGATTGTCGCCAGGGACCCTGATTATGTCGTGTTCAAAAAGCGGCCCCAACAGTGGCTGAGGAACGAACTCGCGGAGTACACGCTGAGGGAAATCTGTCGCCTTCTGCATAACCACGTCAATAGCGACGAAGGCAGGATCGACGAACAGAAGGAAACCCGGCCAGAATACGCCCACTACCAGTTTCACTACGACCTGCGCGTATTGATCGGAGGGCGGCGCATTTACCTCGAGACAGTCCTGGAGTTTGAGGATGCGCACGACGAGGATGATCTCACGATCGTGGTGGTGAATGCCCATGATGTCTGACAAGAATTCCCCGGCGGCACGCAACCGTCCCTTCCCCTGGCGCTGCGTCGAGTGCAGGGCCAAGGAGGTGTTCCCGCTGCTGACCGATTACACAAGCACGGTCAAGCACGATGGGCGGGCGTACGCAGTGCATATCGCCGACCTGGAGATCCCCACTTGCCGCAAATGCGGTGAGCAGGTCTTCACCGTGGGCACCGATGATCGAATCGTCGCTGCCCTGCGAACTCAACTCTGCTTGCTCACGCCGGAGGCGATGCAGAGGCGGCGCGGCGAACTCGAAATGACCCAGCAGGAACTGGCCGAGCACCTCGGCGTGGCGAAGGAGACGATCTCACGCTGGGAAACGGGAGCGCTGATCCAGTCGCGGGCGATGGATAACCTGCTCCGCCTGTACTTCGAGTCCAAGGAAGTCCGCGAACTCCTCGGGCGGCGGTTCGCGAAACCACCGCCCCCCCCCGTCAATCGCGTCTGGAAACGGATCAAAGAGGAAAGCTACTCCTCGGTGGAATTCAGTCTTCGCCGGAACTGAGCGAGGTCGGCCTTGTACGTCATCACGTTCTATTCGTTCAAGGGTGGTGTCGGCCGCACGATGGCCCTGGTCAATGTCGCGGCCAAGTTGGTGCGCCTCGGCCGGAAGGTCCTCGTGGTCGATTTCGACCTCGAAGCGCCGGGGCTGGAGACTTACAAGCATTTGCAACCGCCGCAGCCGCATCCTGGCGTCGTCGAATACGTCACGGAGTTCCGGCAAACGCACCAGGTGCCGAACCTGCTTGACTACCTCTACGAACCGAAACCGATCGGCAAGAAGGGCGGCCGCTTGTGGGTGATGCCGGCCGGGCGGCGTGACCGTGCCTATCGCAGCGCTCTGGCGAGCCTCGATTGGACGAGGCTCTACGGGGATGAGGGCGGGTTCTTTCTGTTTGAAGACACGAAAAAGGGATGGGAAGAGGAATTGAAGCCGGATTACGTACTGATCGATTCGCGCACCGGCGACACCGACGTTCTGGGCATCTGCACGCGCCAGTTGCCGGATGCGGTCGTCCTGATGTTCATGCCGAACGAGCAGAACCTGGCCGGACTGGAGAACGTCTGCCGCGACATTCGCCGCGAGAGGACGGAGGGGCTGAAGAAAGCGATTCGGCTGCACTTCGTGGCGGCGAACGTGCCGGACCTGGATGACGAGAAACGCATCCTGCACCGGCAGATTCACGCCTTCCTCGCGCGCCTGGAAATCAGGGGTCTCTCCGGCGTGATCCGGCGATACGAGAGCCTGAACCTTCTCAATCAGAGCGTTTTCACCCGGGATCATCCGCATAGCAGATTGGCTCGTTCGTATCGGCGCCTGCTGCGGACGCTCGTCAAGGATAATCTGGCGGATCGCGATGGGGTGATGCTTTTCCTGAAACACCCCACCCGGGCTTTCACGCTCTCCGAGGACGATGCCGCTTGCCTTCAGCAGGCAGACATCGATCACCTCCACAAGATCGCACGGCACTTCAATGACGACATCGAGATCCTGAACAAGGTTGGCTTGGCGCTCATCCGCGAGAACGACTACAGGAGCGCAATGCGGGTATTCGACCGTGTGCTGGAACTGGAACCTGCCAACACCGGTGCTCTTTTCTATCGGGCTTTCGGCAAAAGGAGGTCCGTCGAAGTCGATACCGCCGCAGAGGACTTGCCGGAAGGAGGATGAGGTCTTTTCCTCGTGGCGGCGGCGTGACGTATCGGTCGGGCAGAACCTGGAGGATTGCCAGCGTTCGAGGGCGAACCTCTCCGGCCTGCGTTTCTCGGGCCTACTCCCTCTTGATTGGCCTTGTGTCTTAATTGCTGGCAAGCGAGGGGATCCCTGAAAAGGGGAAAAGGGAGGTCCTATGGAACTTTCGGATTGCCGGGAGGTCACCAGTGACGCTTAGGGCGCGCGTCACAATAAGTTGACTATTTTTTCCTTCGCTTCGGCGCAATGGTGTAGTTCCAGTTACCGTGGAAGTCAGCCGGTTTCAGGTTTACTTGTGCGAGTTCTTCGTCCGTGACTTTGATCCCGATTGGATACACGTCCGTATCGAGTTCGGCTTGGACCGTCAGCCCTTTGGTCGTGGCGGTATTCGCGATCAGGTTAACGATGACCTCGTGGCTCACCAGGGGTCGCCCACGCCAGTTCTGGGTGATGTGGCAGAACAGGCGATGCTCGATCTTGTTCCATTTACTGGTTCCTGGTGGAAAATGACACACCTGGATCGGGATGCTCAAGGCAATGGCCAGATCCTGCAAAGCCACTTTCCACAAACGACAACGACTGCCATTGCTACCGCCACCATCCGCGGTGACCAACAGCCGTTTCGCGGCCGGCTACCGTTGGCTGCCCATTTTCCGCCACCAACGGCGGATGGCTGCCGTAGCGAAGCGTGCGGTATCATGGTCGATGCCGACACTCACCCAGCCTTGGTTCTCCGTGATGTCAGACACGCCCTACGGAATCGCCTTGCCGAGTTTCTTGTCCATGAAGTCATGCACCCGGACCTCGTCTGGCTCTCCCTGCGGCAGCCATTCCCGTCCGCCATTCTTGAAATCACCGACCAGTTCCTTCTTCTTGGTGTCCACCGAAATGACCGGCTGACCCTGCTGCTGGAATGCCCCCACCAAGGCGTTGATGTGCTCAAACTGTGCGTTTCGATCTGGGTGCCTCGATCCTTCCAGTGTCTTGCGGTTGCCTTGCAAACTGTAATCCGCCGCGTGCAACAACCGTCGCACCGTGGAATCGCTGACCGGGTGCCCATGCCCTGTCAGTTCGCGCGCCAAGGTGCGTGTGCTCTTGCAGGTCCAACGCAAGGGCGAATCGGGATCGCCACGCGTCACGGGGTCCACCAGTTGCTCCAGGGCTTGCACCAGTTCCGGATCCTTTTGGGTCAGGCGTTTGGGGCCCGCTCCTGGACGACGCAGCCGAGTGTCGCTGGGCAGGTCCGCCTGCGTGGCGCGGACGGCCAACTCGGCTTGTGCTTTACGAATCGTGGTGGGTGAAAGTCCGGTGGCTTGAACCACGGCCTGGATACCGCCCCAGCCATAGGCCGTCGCTTCGGCTGCCGCCCAGTGTCTCCGCATCCGTTCGTCCATCAGCGAAGACAAGGAGCGATATTTCGTTTCAATCCGTTGAATAATGGTGGCATCTTGCATCGTCAGGTTAGAACAGAACCGAGAAAATCTGTCAACTTATCGTGACGCGCGCCCTTAGAGGCTCTGACAAAACCTACTCCGCCAGGGAGTCGTCATGCAACAGGCGGAAGCAAATAACGCAGGCAGCCAGCGTGTCCCAGGCGTCTTGGACCACGGCCAAGCGGTCGTAGCGGATGCGGAGCCGGCGCAG
>WNGB01008862.1_pt1 | contig 14219 bp, 13 predicted proteins | sample 5400681 | NCBI WGS metagenome assembly WNGB01 (sample SAMN13153367, study PRJNA577476) | soil metagenome | isolation source: 115 cm soil or saprolite under grassland replicate 2 | place: USA:California | collected 2016-06-15 | reverse complement strand
CTCTTTCCGCGTCTGGCTGGAGAGCTTCTCGTCGATGCGAACGATGGCGTCCAGGTCGCTGACCTCCGCCGCGCGGACACTGATGTCGGTTCGACTCATTGGGTTCCTCCCTTCATGCGGCCGCGGGTTTGGAGACCTTGAGGAAGCGCTGAAGCCCGAGGAGCCCGGCGCCGAACGCCGTCGCGAACTGCGGTCCCTCGGGCACATGCACGGTCACGCCCAGCTTCTCCTTGAGCGCCACGACCATACCCTCCTGCTGCGCGACGCCGCCGATGAACACGACGGGCCCGTCGAGGCCCACCCGCTTGAGCAGGGACAGCGCGCGGTCCGCGAGCGAGTCGTGGATCCCGCGCAGGATGTTCTCCACCGTCACGCCCTCGGAGACGTGGTTGATGATCTCGGACTCGGCCAGCACAGCGCACACGCTCGAGATCGCCTGGGGCTTGGCCGCCCCGAGCGAGAGCGGGCCGATGTCGCCCACCGACACCTCCAGGTACTTCGCCGCGCGCTCGAGGAAGCCGCCCGATCCGGCCGCGCACTTCTCGTTCATGTGGAACTCCTTCACCTTGCCTTTGTCGCGGAGCTTGATCGCGCGGGAGCACTGGGCGCCGATGTCGAGGACGTAGCCGGCGTCAGGGAAGAGGGTGGCGGCGCCCCGCGCGCCGCACGTGAGGTCGGTGATCTGGATGTCGCGGAACGGCACCGCGTACCGGCCGAGGCCCGTGGTCGCAACATAGCCGACCTCGAGGCCGGCGCACCGCGCGTCCTGTTGCGCCGCCTCGAGCGCCTCCCGCGTCACCTTCTCGAAGTCCGCCTTGGTTTTCACCTGGCCGCGGCCGCGTACGTGCCCCTGCTCGTCGAGCAGCACGCACTTGGTCGTTCCAGAACCGATGTCGATGCCCGCTATCAGCATGGCTAACTCCTCGCTGCCCCTTGCGCCACGGCGCCGCCGTGGGCGGCGGCCTGGGCGCGCTCGAGGGCGAACAGGGCGGCGCCGAGGGCGCCTATGTAGTGCCCCTCGTTGCTCACGTTCATCGGCCCCCCCAGCACCTCTTCGAGCGCACGGACCATGCCGACATTGCGCGAGACCCCGCCGGTGAACGTGACCTCCTCCTCGACTCCGACCCGCCTCACGAGGGACATGGTGCGCGTCGCGATGGCCTTGTGGACGCCGCCCAGGATGTCCTCGATGGTCTTGCGCTGCGCGAGGTAGGACATGATGTCCGACTCCACGAAGACCGTGCAGACGGAGGTGAGGCGGACCGGCGACTTGGCCTTGAGCGCGATCGGGCCGATCTCGTCGAGGCTCACGCCGGTGACGTCGGCGGCGGCGGAGAGGAAGCGGCCCGTGCCTGCCGCGCACTTGTCGTTCATGGAGAAGTCCATCACCGAGCCGTCGGGCCCGACCTTGATGGCCTTGGTGTCCTGGCCGCCCATGTCGATCACGGTGCGCGTGCCCGGGAACAGGGACTGGGCCCCGCGCGCATGGCAGGTGATCTCGGTGATCTGGGCGTCACCGAAGGTCACCTTGTAGCGGCCGTAGCCCGTGCCGACCACGTAGCCGACCGCCTCGCGCGCGAAGCCCGCCTCCTCGCAGCACTTGAGGAACGCGTTCTCCCCGGCCCGCGACACGTGGGCGCCGGTCGGGATCAGCGAGCGCGCGACGATGCGTTGCGACTCGTCCACGATCACCGCCTTGGTCTGGGTGGATCCGACGTCAACCCCGGCACCGAAGATCATGAGGACCTCCTCTGGACTCGCAAAGCGGCGAGTGTGATCGGCCGGAACCGACCGGCCGTCAGGATCAGCAGCGCCTTGGCGTAGAGCTGGGCGCCGATCATCAGCGCGCCCGCCACCGGCAGCGCGGGCAGGGCGAGCCGCGGCAGCCCTACGGCGAGCGCCGCGAGCACGAACGGCGCGACATAGCCTCCTCCGACGATCAGGAGCGATGCCCGGCCCTGGCCGAGCGACCCGACGGCCTGAACGAAGGCCGGCTCGCTCGACCACCTGAGGTACCACACCCAGGCGGCGAGCCCCGCGCCCAGCAGGACCAGCACGACACTGACGAGCGGAGCGCCCGGGAGACGGCCGGCGGCGACCTCGATCATCAGATAGAGGCCGCTCCCCGATAGCAAGGCCGAGATCAGGAAGAGGAACGGCATGAGCGAGACGTCCCAGGCGGTGATGCCCCGCGCCCGCCGCAGGATGAACCCTTGCGCCAGCGCCAGCAGGAGAGCCGCCACCACGGCCTGGACACGGTGCAGACGCAGCGGGAACGTGAGGTCGGCGGCGGCGAGCAGGACGAAGGCGCCGCCGATCCACAGCTCCCGCGACATCCACGAGGTCCTCACCCGCGCCAGCACTCGCGGCCCGCGGAACGGGCGGCCGGCCTCCGTCGCGACCGCGGCGAAGCCGGCGAGCACGAGCGCGGGCCCGAGCCAGGAGGCGAGGGTGACGGCGGGTGATTGGCCGAAACCGGCGGCCAGCACCGCCACGACGTAGAGGCCGGCTCCCAGCCCTCCGAGAGCGAAGTTGAGAACCGCCGGCCATCCCCAGAGCGTCTGCCGCCGGGGAGGAATCAGCTCGACCGGTCTCGTCATCTCCATGGTCGCCATGGCTCAGTCCGCCAGGTAATAGACTCGGGGTTGGGTGCCGCACTCGGGCATGAGGAGCTGCGCCCGGCTGCCGGCGATCAAGCGGGAAACGCGGCTCTCCCGATCATCGAGGTCGCCGAAGACGATCGCGTTGGCAATGCACGCCACCGAGCACATGGGCGTCGCCTCGGGGTCCACACCGGGGGTGAGCCCGCGCGCCGTGCCCTCGTCCACCCGCTCCTTGCAGAAGGTGCACTTGGTCATGACCCCGTGCCGCCCGGGACGCACCTGGGCCTGCTCGGAGGGCGTGGGCTGCTCGAAGTAGCCGTCCGCCTCGTGGACGAGGTGGCGCGCATGGTAGGGGCAAGCCATGGCGCAGTAGCCGCAGCCGACACAGGCGTCGTAGTCCACCCAGACGATGCCGTCCTCACGCTGGCGCGAGGCGCCGGTCGGGCACACGGGCACGCAGGGCGGTAGGGCGCAGTGCATGCACTGCATGGGCAGGAACAGTCGCCGCACGTTCGGGTACTCGCCGATCTCGATGTCGGCGACGAAGCGCCACGCCGTGCCGGCCGGCAATCCGTGCTCCTGCATGCACGCGATGGTGCAGGTCTGGCAGCCGACGCAGCGCCGGAGATCGATCACCATACCCCAGCGCATCACAGCCCCCTCACGTACATCTCGCCGATGGCGAGGTTCGTCGACTGACCGGGCGGCGCGGGGTTGGGGAACCCGACCGCATCCGCCGCGCGCTCGGGGCTTCCCGCCCCGGGCGCCGGCCGGATCGCCACCGGCACGAGGTCGGCGCCACTGCCGGTCGCGTCGGTGAGCGCCAGGTCCATGCTCGCTACCTGGTTCAGGTTCGGCATCTCGAGGTCGCGCGCGAAGGGGGTGGCCCAGTGGCCGAACTGCTGGAGGATCACCGCCACGTCGGGGCGCACCCCCTCGCGGAGGATCGCGTGGCCGCGCGTCTTGCCCGTCGGGGACTCGATCTCGATCATGTCGCCGTCGGCGATGCCGAGCCGCCGCGCCGCGCCGCGGTTCAGCATCACGCCGAAGTGCCCCTTCACGTGGCGGGCGACGTCGGCCAGGATGGGGAGCGACACGTTGGAACCCCAGGAGTACTGCATGCTCCGGCTGGTGAGGAGCCAGAAGGGGAAGTCCCCGACGCGCCGCCCGCCGTCCGCCGCCGTCTGCTGCCAGATGGCCGGGAAGTCCTTCCACTTGGGCAGCGCCTGGTACTCGTCGAGCTGGACGTCCCACCATGTGATCCCGCGCTCGTGCAGGCGGGCGGCCAGCTCCTCGCCTATCCGCTTGATCCGCTCCTGGTAGGGCAGCTCGTAGCGCAGGCCCTGGGCGACCATGGCGCCGTGGAGGAAGTAGTGCTTGGTCTGGAAGGGCACGAAGAAGGCGCCGTGTCGCTTGAACCACTCGAGGTCGTGCTCGACGGCGCCGCCGCTCAGCGAGCGGGTCGCGGCCCGGCAGACGCGGTCCCAGATCTGGACGGCGTCCGGCCGCGTGCCGCCGGTGATGGAGTAGTCGTAGTCCGCGCCTTTGAGCGGAACCGTGGTCCCGCTGCCGCGGTTGAGCGCCGCCAGGTACTGCTCCAGCAGGCCTGTGCGGGCGGCCAGCTCGGTGGCGACGTCCGTGAGATCCCGCGTGTCGAAGGGCGGCGTCGTGACCGGCTGGCGGAGGGCCCACCCGCTGTGCTGCCAGTACTGCTCGGTGTACTTGGTGCCGCCGATCCGGTAGAGCTGCAGCGACTCCAGATCGGTGGCCTCGGGCAGCAGCAGGTCCGCGTACCAGTTGGTCTCGTCCTGCGTGTAGGCGAAGGCCGCGACGAACGGGAACCGCTCGAGCTCGCGCTCGATGCGCCCGGTGTCCCAGTTCGAGATCGCCGGGTTGGTGCGGTAGATGATCCACACCTCGGGCAAGGTCGGCGCCGGCCAAGGCGTGGGGGGGTTGTCGAGGAAGAGCCACGGCAGATGAGCCGGGCCGAGCGCGGCCGACCAGGGCGAGTTGTTGGCCAGCGGGACCAGGGTCTGGTAGGCGTTCCGGATATGAGGCGCGCCCTCCCACTTGTCCTTCTCCGTCGGGTTGAGCGGCTGCTCCATGAAGCCGTCGGGGCCGGGCTTGACCGAGGCCTGGCGGTTCTGGGCGGGACGGTTGAGTCTCACCGTCGTGCCGAGGATCCCGCCGGGGACTTCGAGCGCGCCCACGAGCGCCGCCAGCAAGGTGCGGGCCCAGCAGCACTCGTAGCCGCCCCAGCCGTTGGTCACGGTCTTGCCAAGGACCACCGCGACGGGTCGGTGTGGGTACTTGACCCCGTCGATCTCGATTGTCGCCCCCACCCTTGCGTGGGCGAGGTACTGCGCGGCGAGGCGGCGGATCGTGTCGGCGGGCACGTCCGCGATCCGGGAGGCCCATTCGGGCGTGTACGGCCTCAAATGCTCCAGCAGATGGGCGAAGGCCGGCTTGACTCGCCCGCTGACGGCCCGACGGGCGCCGTCGGGTCCGATCTCGACGCCGGCGGCGATGTACTCACCCGTCATGCCGGGCTCGAGGCAGTCGAGGTCGTCGAAGGGGACGGGACGGCCACGGCCGGAATCCCACACCAGCGGCTTCCGGGTCTCCGCATCGCGGAGGTAGTAGCCGCCGGGGCCGACGAGATAGGGGGAGCTGGTCATGCGCTCGAGGAAGGGCACGTCGCAGACGGCGCGCCAGTCGTGCTCGAGGAGGATCACGTGGAGGAGGGCGAAGAGGACGGCCGCGTCGGTCTTGGGACGGATCGGCACCCACTCGTTCGCTCCGGCGCCGGTCACGGAGAGATGGGGCTCGAGCTGCACCCACTCGAGCCCCCGGGCGCGAGCCTCGGCGTGGCGGAAGACGCCCGTGACCCCGCCCGAGGCGTCGCCGTTATAGCCGAAGGAGAGGACGAAGTCTGAGCGCGGCACATCGGCGGCCACCGTGAAGGCGCGGTGCCAGAACTCGCCGTAGAGGTGCTCGGAGTGGTAGCACTTGACGCCCTGGCCGCTGCCGATGCCCTGATCCACGGGCCCCCAGGCGGCGAGGAAGGCGGCGAGGGTGCCGAGATAGGCGGGCGCGATCCCGCCCGAGCCGAAGGTCACGGCGAGACGAGGATAGCCGGCTTCGTCCACGAGACCCTTGGCCCGGAGGGCGTTGAGGCGCGTGGCCAAAAGGTCGAGCGCCTCCTCCCAGGAGATGGGCTCCCAGCGCGGGTCCTGCTCGCGGCCCTTGAGCGGATTGGTGCGGCGCATCGGGGTCTTGATCCGGGCGGGGTTGTAGAGCTTCTGGACGAGGCCGTAGGCGCGGACGCACACCTTGCCGCAGGCGGGATGAATCTCGGCCATGTCGCTGTTGGGCTCGACGCCGACGGCCACGCCGTCCTTGACGATAACCTTGAGCAGATCCGGGCCGGCCACGCACTGGTAGCAGTAGACCGGGATCTTCTGGATCGCCGTCGGGGCGCCTCCGCGCCCGACGGTCGGGGAAGTCAACCCGCGTGTGGATTCCTCCGGATTCGCCGTCGGGGCGCCTCCGCGCCCGACGGTCGGGGAAGTCAACCCGCGTGTGGTATCTGTCATGGCCGGCTCTCCCCCACTCTTCAGTGGGCTCCCGCGGTGACTTTCTTGTGTTCGAGGGACTCGAAGAACGCGTCGATGCGGTTCTTGATCTGCGCCTCGGCGTAATAGCGCGGATCCTCCAGGTCGGACTCGACCATCAGCGTCGGCACGCCCAGCTCCCGCGTGAAGTAGTCGCGCATGTCGCCCTGCCCCGCCGAGAAGAGGCGGCAGGACTTGATCGAGTGGATGACGAGCGCGTCGGCCTCCCACTCCTCGACGTAGCGCCTGATCTGCTCGTAACGGGCGATGATGGAGCGGTTGGTGAGGTTCTCGCGCAGCATCTGCTCGGCGATGGACTCCAGCGGCCGCTTCGGATCGTGGCGGAAGCCCCACTCCCAGATCCCGCCCACCGTGGAGTAGGTGGACTGCACGGCCACCCCGCCCCACTTGGCGAAGAGGTTCCGGAAGTTCTTGTAAAAGGGGTAGGGCGGCGGCCCCTCCACCACCGTCCGGAAGCGCTCCTCGGAGAGCGGGCCCACGTTCTGGGCGACCATCCCCTCGAACTCGGCCACCGCCACGTCGAAGAACTCCGCCGCCTCCCGGGTGCCGCGCAGCACGTTGATCGGCCCCATCATGTTGATGGCGTCGAAGTAGGCGTCGAAGGGCGCCGGATGGTGCTTGCAGAGGTTCTTGCAGCGCGCATAGCCCTCCTCGGCCCGCGCCGCGTGGCCAAGGATCTCGCGCAGCTCGTCGATGTCGAACTTCTTCCCGGAGACGCTCTCGCAGAGCGCGATCAGCTCCCGGAGCTGGCTCACCACATAGGCGATGTCGCTCGCGCTCGGCTCCGGGGTCCGGGCGAAGGGGACATCCAGCATGAACAGCTTGGATCCGCTGATGTCGGCCAGGTGCTCGAACCACTTCACATAGACGTTACAGCCGACGTAGTTGCAGACCGTGATGGTCGGGAACGGGATGGGCTTGCCCGGACCCATGCCCCCCTCGAGGTAGAGGCCGATGTCGGCCTTCACGTAGGCGCAGTTGTCGCTCGAGTATCCGGCCTGCTCCGCCTTCAGGATCAGCGGCAGCGACTTGTGCCGGATGGCGTTCTGCAGCGCCGTCACCTCCGGGAACATCGGCAGGACGTGGCAGGCGCGCAACAGCTCTACGCAGTTGCCCGAGATCATGATCGCCCCCGTGGGGCGCTGCTCGGCCTCGGCGCGCCCGAGCTCGTCCATCCAGGCCGTCATGAGCCGCCGCGAATGCGCGTGCACCTGTCCCTGGTATTGGCGTTCGGTCACCGGTGATGCCATGTGACGTCTCCTTCGCCCTCACCCTTACCTCTTCCCCGCGGGGGAGAGGGAATCGGAGGGGCCCCCTCTCCCTCTTGGAGGGAAAGGGTAGGGGTGAGGGTGTTCAGTCGAAGAGCATCGACTCGACGAAGGTCTCGATCTCGTTCCGGGTCCGCTCGAAGGTCCACATCTTCTCCTCGAACTCCACCAGGATGTGCGGGATCCCCGCGCGCTCGAGCCCCTGCTTCATGAGCACGTAGTCGAAGAGCGCCGGCTCGCAGAACTTGGCCGGCATGAACACCACGGCATCGGCCTTCGAGCGCCGCACCTTCTCGATCAGGCCTTCCGAGCGGTGCTGGCGGCTCTCGTGGCGCGTGGAGGAGGGCACCGCCTGGTTCACGTAGGCCCACCCCAGACGCTCGAAGGGATCCCCGTCGCTGCCCACATCCGAGGTGAACCAGCGCCAGCCGAGCATCAGGTCGTCCTCGACGACGTAGCAGCCTGTTTCTTCCAGTACCTCCAGGAGACCGAGCGGCGGCTGCTCGCAGAAAGCGCCCTCGATGACCACGCGGAGCCGGTCCCGGTGGCGCGCGTCCCGGAGGGGAAGCTCGGCCAGCAGCGTGTCGAGCCATTGAAGCGCCTCCTCGGGCGGCACCAACGTGGCGGCGCGGAGCACCGAGTAGAGCTCGCTGGTGGAGAGCTTCTGAGGCTCGGCGATGCGAAGCGCGTAGAGCGCCCGCAGGCGGGCGCGGACCGCGTTGTAGATCTCGATGCCCTGGGCGAGCGCGGTCGGCGTCACCGTGAGGCCGAAGTACTGCTCGAAGCCCTGCGCCAGCCGCCGGAACTCGGCGGCGGCGTACCCGGCCACCGCCGGCGAGGTCGAGTTCTGGGGCAGATGCAGGTACTCGACGAACACGTCGGTGAAGTTGCGCTTGTAGATGCTGCCCAGATTGCGCGCCACGTCGCAGATATTTGAGAAGACGAAGCCGTCCACGCCCTTCACCAGCCCCTGGAAGCCCAGCTCCAGGGTCGACTTGGCGATGGAGCAGACGAAGGACTGAAAGCGTGCGTCGGCGTGCGTGAGCTCGACCGAGGTCCCGCCGCCGAGCAACGACAGCGGCAGCATGCCCGCCGCGTGGATGATCTCGGCCGGCGCCCACACGGGGTAGACGGCAATGATGTGTCCGCCCGGGTGCTGGCTCTTCCAGCCCTCGGCGACGGCGGAGAGCGGCTGGGTGATGAGCTCGCGGCAGTGCTCGATGATCTGGTCAGCGGTCATGCGGGCCTCCTCAGAGCGGCCGCATGGGCGTCGTCGCCGTCGGCCGAGTGTTCCAGGAAACCATAGAGAAAGAGCGCTCCCACCTCGGCGGCGAGGGCGCGCGCGTCTTCGGGAGAGCGGATGAAGGGACGCGTGGCGATGCCGTTCAGCATGCCGAGCAGGAGATTGGTCGCCGAGAACAGCTCGACCTCCGAGCGCCCGTGCGGGTCGAGCTGCCGGAGCACGGCGAGCCCGCGGCGGAGATAGGCTTGGCGCTTGGCGGCGATCTCGGAGCGCTGCGGCTCGCCCAGCAGATCGTAGTCGCGGTTGATGACCTTGAGGGCGGCGGTGTGATGGAAGCCGAAGTTGAGATGGGTGCGGATGAGCGCCAGCAGCCGGGCCTCCGCGGTACGTGCTTCGGCGAGGGCCTGATCGAGATCGGCCATCAGGCGGTCAAGCCACCGGTCGAGGACCAAGAAGAGCAGCTCGTCCTTGCCGCCGACATAATGGTAGAGCCCAGCCAGCGACAGCCCCGCCGCGCCCGCGATGTCCCGGATGGAAGCCTGGTGGAATCCGCGCCGCGCGATGGTCTCGCATGCCGCCTTGAGGATCCCGTCGTATCGCTCGCCGATCGTCACTCCGAACCTCCTACCGATCGTTCGTTCGGGTGGGGCCTACAGTAGATCGTTCGGTACGAGTCCGGGAATCGGGCAGACGCCTCATTTTCGTAGTGCAAAGAACCTAGAAGCTCAGCGCGCCTCGGGGCCGCTGTCGATGAACGGCAGCGGGCGGTCTGCCGCGAACTGCCTGGCCTCGGCCTCGGCGTTCAGCGCCTTCAAGAGCGTCTCGACCGCGATGCCATTCCGGGAGGCGTACTCGGCGACAGTCATCGCGGGATAGGTCGGATAGATCTGGCCCGGGCCCGCCTCCAGCATGAGGCCCCTTTGGAGGAAGATCGGGCCCGTGGCGGGATAGCGGCGCAGGACCTCGTCGACCTGCCAGTCTGGCGTGATTCTCGCGGTCATCCTCTCACTTCCGTCTCAGGTCGGGCCAGCCGAGCCAGGACATGGCTAGATCAGCCGGTGGGTGGTCGCGTAGGCGACGGCCTGCAAGCGGCTGTGCACGCCCAGTTTGCTCAGGATGTTCTGCACGTGGTTGCGGACAGTGGCCGGGCTCACGTGTAGCTGCTGGGCTGTGGTCTTGGTGTCCGCGCCGGTGGCGACCAGCCGCAGGATCTCCAGCTCCCGGCGGGTCAGGTCACCGCTGGTCTCGGCCGGAGCGGTCGCCGGCGAGAGTCGCTGGCTGACGAGACTCAGCAGCTCCTTGGTGGAGGTCACGTCGCGGAAGAGGTGGATCGTGAGCGGCCCGCCCGACCCGTCGGGGGCTACGAGGATGCTCAGGTTGAGCCAGACGGGCCGCCCGTCCTTGGTCCGGGTCTGCATGTCGAAGCTCTGGACGGGATCGCCCATCTTGACGAGGGCCATCACGTGACAGCCCTTGTAGCAGAGGCGATTGCCGCTCTCGTCCCGCCCCACCAAGACGTCGCAGCAGAGACGCCCGACGGTGTCGCGGGCCGTGTGGCCCAGGATCTTCTCCGCCGCGCGATTCCAGAGGACGATCCTGCTGTCGGTCGTGACGACGAAAGCGCCGTCCGCGGTGCGGGCGAGCGCCTGATCGAGATTGCTCTCTTCATGTTGGGTCATCGATCCCTCCTCGCCTGGGGGAGCGGATTTCCCCGCGGGCGGCCATCGTGCTGGGCCCGGCCATGGCGCATGGCTGCAGAACCCGGCGCCACGAAGGTTAAAGCCTTCTGCCTTTGCTGTGGCAAACTGCATGCCTAGTGCGTCTGCCCCATGTCGCGCGTGTTTTCGCGGGCTTCCACTTGAGCCGGCTTCATCGTACCAGCCTGTCCTGGGGCATTTGCACCCCAGTGGGGCGGCGATCCCGCAGAGACTCTGAGGAATATGCTAGCTCGACGGCCCGGTCGAGCAGGACTCAGTGGGGTGACTAACGGGGATTCTGGTGGGGCGAAACTCGCTTGGGAACGAGCCGGGTCAGCGGCGGGCCTTCTCCTTGACCGGAGCCGCGCTCGCCCGGTAACCGCCACAGGTCAGGTGCAGCGCGGTGGTGCAGAGCCGCGCCACGGTGTGTCTCCCGGGCACCCGCAGGCACGCGTCAGGACGGTGGCAGTAGGCAGTAGTCGGGAAGACCCACAGCCGATCCGCCATCACCGGGATCAAGAACGGGCAACCTCTCTCCTCATGACGCACTGGCGTACCTCCCACCCCCCCGGCGGGTCGCTTCGCGCGGCCGGGCGGCGATTGCCACTCGGCGGGCCCTCCGCCTCGGGAGTCCGTTCGACAGGATCGGGCTTCCCCCCTCAGGCAACTCTGGCCAGGCCCGCCTTCACGGTCTCCGGCGTGTCCGGGCCCTCGGGCGGCGGGGTGGCGCGGTAGGCCAGGCCACCGGAGAGCAAGGCGTAGCGAGGCATCATCGGAGACAGCGCCCACCCGGTCTCGGCCAAGCCGAGGCAGCCTTTCTGGCAGCGGACATGGTACGGCTTCGGGGCGAACACCGAGCAGGACAGGACGCCCGTTGGCCGATCCGACCCGGGCTCGCTCAGGAACTCCACGCTCGCCCGGCGCTTCGAGAACGGGCAGTCGAACGCCGTCCTCGACACCATGGGTCCGGGGGAGAGGACGTGGCCGACGAGCCCGAACAGCATGAAACCGCCCAGGAGCACCGCGAGCGGGGCCAGCAGGAGCAGGACGACGAAGCTGGACGTGAGCGTGAGCACCCACTCCATCATCGTCACCTCCCTTCCAGGGACGGGGAACAGTCTCAGCGCGATTCGAGCGGCGGCCTCGATTGGCTTCCGCGTAAACCCCCACAAGAAGATTCTCCGCCCCGCCGCTCTGCTCCCACAATGACGCGAAAGCACTATTCTGGTGAGCCGGACAAGGCAGTGAGAGGGCCCGCGCAACCCAGCCCCGGGTTGTGGATCCCCGTTGGCTCGAACTCGGGCCTCCCGTACAATGAGGCTCGTGGCACCGAGCATGGTCGCCGTCCGGCCCCTCGCCGCGCTGGTCATCCTGGCTGCCGGCGTGGCCCATGCCGCCGTCCCGCCTGTCCCGCCCGCCGAGTGGCTCCTGGATCAGGTAAAGATCCTCTCGGCGCCCGACACCGAAGGGCGAAGCTCGGGGACTCCCGGGGCGGACCGCGCGGCGCGCCACATTGCTACGGTGTTCCAGGGGGCGGGGCTCGCGCCGGGCGGCGACTCCGGAACCCACCTTCAGGCCTTCCCGGTGACGACGGGAATACGGCTCGGGCCGGCGAACTCGTTCGCCGTCCTGGCGCCGCCCGCGCGCTCGCTGGCGCTCGGCCGCGACTTCATGCCGCTGGCGGTCTCGTCAGACGGCGGCGAGACGGGCGATCTGGTCTTCGCCGGCTACGGGATCACCGCTCCCGACCTTCGCTACGACGACTACGCGGGCCTCGACGTGCGCGGAAAGATCGTCCTCGTGCTGACCGAGGAGCCGCGCACCCGGGATCCGTCGAGCCCGTTCAGGCGGCCCGAGGCGTACCACTACTCCGAGCGGAGTCACAAGATCATCAACGCCCGCGAGCACGGGGCGCGGGCCATCGTCCTCGTCGCCCATCCGCGCGCGAGCACGGACGCGCTCCCGGAGCTTCGCGGCATCAGCCAGCCGTGGGGGATCCTCGCGGCCGCGGTCACACGGGCGGTGGCTGATTCACTCCTTGCATCCCACGGGAAGCGGCTCCCCGAGCTGGCCGACGCCATCGATCAGAGCTTCGCCCCGCGCTCGTTTCCGCTGGCCGGCGTGCGCGTGAGGCTCGAGGTGCGCCTGATCCGAGAGCGCGGCACCACCCTCAATGTGGTCGGGATCCTCCCGGGCACGGACCCGCGGCTGGAGCACGAGGCCATCGTCATCGGCGCCCACTACGATCATCTCGGACGCGGCGGCGAAGGATCGCTCGCTCCTGACCAGGTCGGCGTCATCCATCCCGGAGCCGACGATAATGCCTCGGGAACCGCCGCGGTGATGGCGCTCGCCAGGGCCTTCGCCGCGGCGGGCGGCGCGCCGCGGACGCTGGTCTTCGTGGCCTTCGCGGGTGAGGAGATGGGCCTGCTCGGCTCGAGCCATTTCGCGAGGACGCCCCCGTTTCCCCGGGGCAAGACCGTGCTGATGCTGAACCTCGACATGGTCGGGCGGTTGCGCGACGGCAAGCTCTACGTGGCGGGGGTCGACAGCGGCGACGGGCTCCGCGCGACGGTCATCGACGCCGGCCGGGGGCTCGGGCTCACGCCGGAGCTTCGAGGTGATCCCTTCTCCCCGTCCGACCACACGGCCTTCTACACGTCCGGGGTGCCGGTGCTCTTTTTCTTCACCGGCGCTCACAGCGACTACCACCGGCCGTCCGACACGTGGGAGAAGCTCAACCCTCAGGGGCTCGAGACCGTGACGACCTTCGCGGCCCGAGTCGTAGCGGCAATCGCCTCGGCCGCGGCCGCGCCCGCATACGTGAGGCTTCAGGCGGCGCCGGGCGGCGAGCGGAGAGGCGGGTACGGGCCGTTCTTCGGGGTCGTGCCGGACTTCGGCCAGCCCGAGCAACCCGGCGCCAAGATCAGCGGGGTGCGCCCGGGGAGCCCGGCCGATAAGGCCGGGGTCCGCGCCGGCGACATCATCGTCGGGTTCGGGGGCGTCGCCGTGAAGACGCTGGACGACCTCACCTTCGCGCTGCGCGCGAAGAGGCCGGGAGATCGCGTGGAGGTCGTGGTCGTTCGCGACGGCCGTGAGCACCGAACCGAGGCCGTACTGGAGGAGCGGCACTAGCAAGATCGGAGGGGGCCTCTGCGGCCCCTCAGAGACCTCCCCCAGGAACGAGGTGGCGCCGGCGAAGCCGGCGCTCGAACAGAGGTGAGTGCGGTGGCGGGCGCCGACCAGATCGACCAGGGGGCACGCGACATGAGCGCGATGCGGTGGGCTCTCAACCGCAGGGCCCTCCTCGGGCTGGGCCCCGGCGGCGCGGCGTGGGCCCTCGTGGAGTCGATCCGAGCACGCCGCGCCCGCGCGGCGGCGCCCCCGCCGCCGGTGGACCCGCGCGAGCGCCGGCTCGCCAACCTCCGCCAGCTCACCTTCGGCGGCCAGAACGCGGAGGCCTACTTCGACTGGACCGGCACCCGGCTCATCTTCCAGTCCACGCGCCCCCCCTTCGGCTGCGACCAGATCTTCACCATGCGGGAGGACGGCAGCGATGTCAGGCTCGTGTCCACCGGCAAGGGGCGCACCACCTGCTCGTTCTTTTTCCCCGACGGGCGGCGCGCGATCTACGCCTCCACCCACCTGGGCGGAGCCGGCTGTCCTCCCGCGCCCGATCGCTCTGGCGGCTACGTCTGGCCCATCTACCCGACCTACGAGATCTTCGCGGCCGATCTCCAGAACGGCGCTCTCGCGCGCCTCACCGACCACGA
>WNGB01010624.1_pt1 | contig 14220 bp, 11 predicted proteins | sample 5400681 | NCBI WGS metagenome assembly WNGB01 (sample SAMN13153367, study PRJNA577476) | soil metagenome | isolation source: 115 cm soil or saprolite under grassland replicate 2 | place: USA:California | collected 2016-06-15 | reverse complement strand
CCGTGGCTGGCGGTGCTGACCTTCATCCTGGACGCCCTCGCGCTCGGGCAGAGCGATCCCATCAACCTCTTCCTCGTGACCGCCGGCCTGGCCCTCGCCCGCGCCGCGAGACCAGTCACGGGCGCGGGTCTCATCGGCCTCGCGGGCATGATCAAGGTGCTGCCCGTCGCCTTCTGGGGCGTCCTCGTCGTGCGGCGCCGGGTTGCGGGGGCCGCAGTGGGCGCGCTCATGACGCTGCTTGTGAGCATCGCGCTTCTGACCGTCTTCGCCGGCTGGGGGCCGGGCCTGAGCAGCATCGGAGAGTGGTTCGCGGTCCTACGCGAGCAGGAGGGACCGTGGGGCCTGGTGGCTACCCAGAACTCCCTCCGCGAGAACAACGAAGCCCTCCCGGTCGTGCTCGCGCGCAGCTTCGGGGCCCTCGACCCGAGCCTTGCGCGTAACGCCGTGTCCTTGGCGCGCCTGCCGCTCCCCGTGATTTGGGAGATCTGGCTGGCTATCCTCGTCGCTATGGTGACGACGTGGCTCGCATGCGCCTGGCGCGCGCGCCGGGCGCCGCCCGAGCGGGGCTGGCTTGGAATGTTCGCGCTCACGGCCGTGGTGATGCTGGCGGCGAGCCACGTCGTCTGGCCCCACTACTTCATGTGGCTGCTGCCCGCTACGCTCTTCCTCGCTCGCCGACCGCGCGTGCTCGTGGCCGTGGCCGCGGTCGGCCAGCTGGCCATGATGGTGCCGATGCTGCGCGGGCTGGGCTGCCACATGGCCATCGCACTCGTGCTCTTCGCGATGGTCGCGCGTGAGATCGTCGTCCCCGCGCGCGCCAATCCGGTCGCGATTGCCCGTTAGGACTACCTCTTGGAATCGTCTGCGAAGACCACGCGGTTGCCTCCCCGCCGTGCTGCCTCTTGCAGGTTGGCCTCGGCTCTCGACAGGAGCACCGTGTCGTTGGCGCCGTCGCGCGGGAAGGAGACTTCCCCCACGCTCAGGGTGATGCGGCGGGGCGGGCCTCCCGGAGCACCGGGGAAGGCGACGTTCTCGATATGGACGCGGATGCGCTCGGCCACCCGCACGGCGTCGGTGCTGGCCGTGTGCAGGAGAAGAAAGGCTGCGCCGTCCTGGACACGCCCGACCACGTCGGTGGAGCGCAGGAACTCTGCGATCTTTCTCGCCACAGCCTGCTGGGTTTCGGCCGGGTTGCCGTTGGTCGGCTCGGGCGTGTCGGCCCGGACCAGACAAACCGAGAAGAAGTCCCGGTAGCGGGTCGCGCGATCGGCCTCCCGGGCCAGTAGGTGGCGGAAGGCCGCCTCGCCCAGCACCTCACCCGGCTTGTCCGTGGGACTGCTCACGACCTCGTTCCTCCGGAGGCGCGGACGGTGCCCTGATAGAGAACCCAGTTCCGCTCGGCCTGGGTCGCCACCTCGCGCGGGAGAGTGGCGCCCGTCCCGGCCCGGGACCCGGCCGGCGGCCCGAGCCTGGGCGGGCGAAATCAGCCAGAAATTCGCCGGCCTCGGGCCGAAAGTCAAGCGCCATTTCAAACGCTCCCCAATCTCCACCCTGCCTTGACGGCACCGCGCGCCCTCTCTGGGGGAATGACCTGCAAGGATGGGGCGCTCCAACTGCCGTTTGAGAGGGTCTCGCTGGAGGCTGCCTAGGCATTCCTCGCGGCATAGCCACCAAGACGCGGCGTCAGTCGTGCTCCTCGGCAATGGAAGGCTCGTAGCCTCGGGCCCGAAACTCGCGAAGCTTCGACGCCGCCACCGCTTGGTCCGAGAACGGCCCGACTCGGACACGCGCGCGCGGCGTGCCTGTTGACGCTGGCTCCATGACCACGACCCATCGGTTCGTCGATGCGCGAGGCTCCTGCTCGCGGAGCAGTGACGCCAGCCGCTGCGCCGTCTCAGGATTCGTGAAGGCACCCACCTGGACCCAGTACGACCTGGCGCTCGAGGGACGCGCGCTCATCGGGCGGGTTGCCGCCGCTACCCGGAGTTGGTTGGGCTGGACAGGGCGTTCTCGAAGTTGCGCCGCCGGCCTCGACTTCTCCCTCGCCGGGGCATCTTTGGCGGCCCTGTGCGGCCGGATCGTCGTCGGCTTGGCCGCAGCGGACGCTGCCTGTGGCCGCGTCCGCGAGGCCAACGGAGAGGTTCGAGTTACCGGAGGTATGGGCGGCGAAGGGGTCGGCGCCTGGGCTGGGGTGCCCGGTCCTGCGGTCTCGGGTCTCGGCTGGGGTGCCTCGCGACCGGCTGTCGCGGGGGAATCGGCACTCTTCAGGTGCAGGATTATGGCGCGGGTGCCTGCGGCGCCTCCCACGGCGCACGCCAGCAGCAGCAACGTACCGACCACCGGCCCGGACCAGCGGGCGCGATTCGAGGTTCGCCTCTTCTGTTGTTGGTCTCCGTTACCTCCCGCGCCCCGGGTCGCGTGCCGTGCGGGCTCTAGTTGTCCCGACAGGTGGGGGAACTCCCTGTCAAGCTGACGGCATATGGCCTCGAGCGCACGCTCGTCGTGGCCGGTCAGTCTCGAGGCTTCGTCCATCTTGTCAACCGAAGGCTCCTCGTCCACCGGCCGTGCTCGCGAGCCGTTCCCGATTCCCATGTCAGCCCTCCAGCCGAACAGGCTAAGGCGCGATTGGGCCCATATCCTGCAGCATGTCTGCCGCGGCGAGCCGCTGCTCACTCGCAAAGGTACCGGACATGACCTCAGAGGCTACTGACCGCGGCAGGTGCAGTATCTTCCGCTCCCATCCAGAATCCTTCGCAAATTCTTTCTCTCACCCCCTGCGGCTCAGCCTTGGGCGGCACTGCCGCCGGCATTCAGCAATCGTCCGCAGGCGTGCCCCGGCGGCAGTTCGGGCCAGGGAGTTCCGCGGGGCCGAACTCGGGGCCTCGATCGCTTGGGTGGGGGGACTTCTGGCGCCGGCACGTAGGGGGCATCATTGATGCTTTCTGTCGTGGGCGGGTCGGGTGTGCGCGACGCGCACCCCGGACCCCGGCCTCCGCAGAGTGCGGATGTAGCCGTTGCCACGGCACCGATCATGCCAGACCGACAGGAACGGGTCAAACGGCGGCCCGGGTCGGGCCGGGGCCGGGTCGAGCGGCGCACGACGCGCACTCACGGCAGAGGAGTTCGAGAAGCCAGCCACGCCGATGCCGCGGTCGTGCCGGCGATCGGGCGATCGTCGGGGAGGGCCGGACGGGCACGCGCGATCCCGGCGGCATGGCGTCCGACGGCCGAGGTCGGCTGGCTCATCGCAGCGCTGGCGGGATGAGCCGGAAACTCGTATACTCGGCCCCGGATTTCCACATCCGGCCCGGGCTTTTCGCCCCGAGAGGCGCACCGGAGGCGATACGGCGCGTGGGCCGATCGCGAGCAAGTGAACCGCAGAGCCAGGCAGGAGGAGCCATGAACAATGCGAAGCTCGTCGCTCTGACCCTTGCCGTATCCGTGGCCTTCGCCGCCGCGGCCGTGAGCGCGCAGCAGGCGCCGCCACCGCCGTCCTACGGGCCGCCCATCGGCCTCGAGCAGGCCAAGAAAGCGATGGCCGGCGCTGAGGCCGAGGCGCGGAAGAACAACTGGAACGTCGTCATCGCCATCGTCGATTCGGGCGGCAACATCGTGATGCTGCAGCGGCTGGACAACACGCAGTTCGGCTCCATCGCTCTTCAGGGATGTCTAGCCAAGGACAGCTTCCGCTCGATCTGACGGTGCCGGGCGAGGCGGTGCTTCCGGCCAGCGCTGGGCGCACGGCACGATGGCGATCCGGAGAGTACCGGCCACCCCGCTCCAAGAGATCCGATGGCGTCCGCCACTCAACCATGTCACCGACGGCGCCGAGACTGCTCCGTCGATCATGACGCGGACGCCGGCGGTTATCGCGACCTCATAGCGGCCCGGGACGAGCAGGTCAACGTCGGTCTCCCCGGCACCTCCTGGCAGCGGAACGCTGGTGCCGGCCACGAGGAGGCCGTCAGGCTCACGCACGTAGTACTTCGCGATGAACGCCGAGACGGGCCCATCAATTTGGAGCCGCGAATCGAACACGCCGACCGGGGCCCGCGCCTGCCACAGATCGCGAACGAGGACGTCCGCGGGAATGACGCCCTGTTTGATCCAGGTCCTCAGGCCCCGAACGAGCGACGGATAGCGCAGCGCCGTGGGCCGGAACACGGCGAGCGGGCGGCCGTCCAGGACGGCCTCGCCAGGGCAGGCGTAGGCCAGTTCGAGGCTCATGCGCCTGAAGTCGGCCTCGTTGTCCCTGTTAGGCGGAAACGCCAGGACGCCCACCACGATCACGGGCACGACGAGGGTGCTGACGACGACGAGCGCAAGGAGCGCGGTCCAGCGTGTCCCCGCACCGGGGCGCGCCCGCTTGACGGCGGCGACGAGGGCCTGTCCGGCGTAGAGCGATCCACTCGCAATCACGGGTAGCCACGTGTAGGAGTACACGGCCGGCGTGCTCGGCAGCAGCAAGATCCCGCTCACCACCGCGGGCGGGATGAGAAGGGGACCATGCACCGGGTGTTGGAGCACGCGCCTGCCACAGCGGCGAATGGTCATCACGACCCCCGCCAGGCCCAGGAGAACGAAGCCGACGCCCTCGCCACCGACCGCCGTCTGCTTTATGAAGTCGGGGAAGCGGAGGTTCGCCACGACTACATCCTGCACGAAGTGGCGAAGCGCCGCGCTGCCCCCGGTACCGGCTAGCCACGCCAGCAGCGCGACGAGGGGAACGGCACAACCAATCCCCAAGCAGGCGATGCGGCGCAGCATCCGCGGCAGGGTCGGCGACGGAGTGCAGGGGCTGGCCAGCACGACCACAGCGGCACCCAGCCCGACGAATGCCGCTTTGGGCGTGAGCGCTGCCGTGAGGCCCAGCCAGAGCCCGGCGACCCAGAGCCGTCCGGCCAGCTCGCGCTCGCGCCAGCGAACGAGCATCAATACGGTGGCCAACCAGGTGAGGAGCGCCGGGCCATCGGGTCGAACCTGGATGCTGTGCTGAAGAAACCGGAACTGGACCGCGAGCAGGATCACAGCGGCGGCGCCTACCCCAGACCCGAGGCGGCCACCGAGGACATACACGAGGCCCAGCGTCGCCGCCGCCGTTAAGCCCATGATCGCTCGCCCGGCGAAGTAGACCTCCGGTCGCTCCGCAAACCAGCGCGTCACGGGGGCGAGCGCGTAGGGGAGCAACGGCATGTGGTGTTCCCAGAAGTCCGCGTACGGCACTCGGCCCTGGGCGATGAGCCACGCGGCGTGCAGGTGCTGGCTCTCGTCCGGGTCCAAATTCGCATGCGCGACCATCGCCGCCGCCAGACCAGCGATGCCGAGCACGACCATCGCGCCAGCTATGACTCTCGGACACCGCGAGCCATGACTCGGGCGAAGGGACGCAAGAAAGGACGCGAGGAGCCTCCGATTCTCGGGCATGGGGATCTGACACTCGCGGCGGGCTGCCCGCTCAGGTGCGCGCGTTCAGGAACAGCGCGGTCCCCAGGCCCGCGAAGACGACGTTGGCGGTCCAGGCCGCGAGCGCGGGGGGGAGAAGATCGGCCTGAGCGAGGGCGACCGCGACGGAATGCACCATCCAGTAGCCGACCGCGATCGCGATGGCCACGCCGACGCCCATGGCACGGCCGCCACTGCGCGGCGAGGCGAGGGCGAAGGGAATCCCCACCAGCACCATGATGAAGTGCACCAGGGGGAACGAGAGCCTCGAGTAGAGCTGGACGAGGTACTTGCCGACCTCGTGGCCGCTCTCGCGGAGCTTGGCCACGAAGGCGCGCAGCTCAAGGAAGCTCAAGGTGTCCACGGGCTTCTGGACCTCGGTGAAGTCGTCGATGTGCTCGGGCATGGCCGCCAGGCGCGCCTCGAAGGCATCGGACCGCACGCGGTTCGCGCCGTCGACGCGGCGGATGACGCCCCCCGAGAGCTGCCAGCCATCGGGGGTCCAGCGGGCCTTGCGCGTGTCCAGCCGGTCGAGCAGCCTCCAGTCCCGGTCGATGTCGAGCACCAGGAGGCCCTCCATCGACTTCTCCACCGGATCCAGCAGCGCCATCCGAAGGAAGCGCGTGTCAGAGGACCGGTACCAGATCTGGCTCTGGCGCTGGAGGTGGCGCGGCAGCATCCCGCGGATCTTGACGCGGTCGACCTCCTCCGCCCTGGTGCTCAGCTCCGGCAGCGCGATCTCCTGGAAGAAGACGGCGAGCACGCAGATGACGAACGCCGTGAGGAAGATGGGCAGGCTCACCCGGTAGAGGCTGATCCCCGCCGCCTTGAGGGCGTCGAGCTCCCTTTGCCGGGTCAGCGACAGGAACAGGAAGACGGTGGCGATGAGAACGATGAGCGGCAGGCCCTTGTAGATCTCGCCTGGCATGTTGAAGGCGAGGTGCTGCAGGATCAGCCACAGCGGCGGTTTGATCCGCAGGAAGCGGTCCAGCGTCTGCAAGAGGTCGACCACCACGAAGAGGACGGCACCCACCAACACGCCCAAGCCCACGAACACGAGGAACTGCCTCACGAGATAGCGGTCGATGATGAAGGTCGAGGCGCGTGGCCGGGGCAGCCGCCGCCGGCGGCGCTCGCTCACGAGTCTGGCGACACGCCCCGCGCGCCACCCCTGAGCTCGGGCCCACAGCCGCCAGACCAGGTCCATCCTGGCGGTGGACACGCCGGTGCTAATGGCGCGGATCAGCCCGAGGCCGAGGAGCCCGAACACGAGGTTGGGCAGCCAGATGGCGAGGCCGGTGGGCAGGCGGCGGCTCAGCGCCAGGCCTTCGAGCGAGTTGAAGACGATGTAGTAGGAGACCACGATGCCGAAGCTGGCGGCGAGCGCGACCGCCCGGCCGCCGCGATGGGTGCGGATGCCGAGGGGGAAGCCCACGAGGGTGAAGACGAGCGCCGCCACCGGCAGCGCGAAGCGTTTGTGGAACTCCACGCGGTAGGGGGTGACGATCTGCCCCTGGCGCTCGAGATCGGCGGCGGTGGTGAGGAGCGCGCCGAGCGGGAGCTGGCGCTCGGGCTTGTCGTCCTTGATCGCGGTGGAGAGGGGGGAGTCCAGCGGCAGGTTCATGTCGTACAGGCTGAAGGCGGTGTAGCGGAAGCGGCGCGGGTCGCCCACGTCGGTCTCGTTGATGGAACCGTCGATGAAGCGCAGCGTGATCCGCCGGTTGGCCTCGTCCGAGAGGAGCCGCCCCTCGCGGGCGAGGATGATGCGGGAGCGTTGCGGATCTCGTTCGTCGGACACGAGGACGCCCTTGAGGGCGAGCTGCGACGGGGCGATCTCCTCGACGTACATCACGATCTGCCCGAAGGCGCCGCTGAAGGTCCGCTCCTGGATGCCCGTGGCCGCGCGTGTCTGCAGAATCTTGAAGAGCTGCGCCTGGAGTGCGCCGATGGCCCAGGGATTCGCGAGGAGGGTCAGCGAGACGATGAGACCGGTGATCAGGAGGGCGGCGACGACGAACGGCCTGAACAGGCGGAGCGGGCTCACCCCGGCGGCCCGGAGCGCGGTCACCTCGAGATCCCCCGCCAGCCGCCCGCCCACGAGGAGGACGGCCACCAGCAGCGCCATCGGGAGCGTCAGCGTCAGGAACGGCGGCAACATGAAGATCAGGAGCGAAAACACCAGGTGGAACGGCACGTTCTTCGTGATGACCAGGTTGGTGAGCTGGTAGATCCGGTCGATGAAGAGGAAGAACGTGAACACTCCCACGCCGATGGCGAACGGCGGGCCGAGTTCCTTCCACACGTAGCGGTCGAGGATGCTCATCGTCCGACGCTCATTGTACGATAGGCGCGGCGCGCGAGATGAGCCTCGGCGCCGGCCCTCGCGCGACGGGCCGCACAGACAAACCCGCGCCCCCCCCGGGTTGGCCGTCCGCTCAGAGGCGCCTTCGGACTGCGCCCGAGTGCACCTGCGTTCAGAGGCCAGACCGTCTGTGGCGCCCGGATCCTGTGAATGACCCCGGGATCTCGACGGTCTCCGACACGGCGGTTCATATCAGCAGTGTCGGGGAAGCGTGATCGGGGAACCGGCCCTTACGCGAGGAAGCCGGACGGGCGCCGAGAGGGCGGCCCTCGGCGCACCGTCACGGCGGTGGGGCTGCGCTCACTTGGACGTTAGCCGAGCCTGTGACGCGGCGAGCCCGTCCTTCAGCTCCTGGCGATGGCGTCGGCGCCGAGCAACCCAGCCTAGGCCCGCGGTCCCGGTGCCGAGGAGCAGGAGAGTTATGGGCTCTGGCGTAGCAGTAACGTCGTACATGACGCTGTCGTACTGCCACAATGGGCTGCCGGGGAGAAAGGGAATTTCCTCGAGGGTCAGGGTGGCCGTTGCACTCGCCACCAGCGTCTCCGTGATGCCAGGGTTGGACGGGAGATCGCGATGAAAGAAGCTGCCAAGAAATGTGACGGGAACCACGAGGACAGCCGTAGATTGTCCGAAGGGCGGCGCGACGACCTGGCCGTTGAACTGGATGTGAGCAAACGCGCAACTACTATTGCTGATGCAGCCGAGAGAACCAAGCTCCGGATAAGAGATGCCCTCGAGTGTCGCGAACCCCTGGAGATCAGTGTCGCTTGCATCGAGCCTCAGGGAAATCGTGTCCCCCTGGTCAAAGAGACCTTGCGGCCCAAGAAAGATGTCGAGGGAGTCCGGGTGCGAACTGAACGAAAACCCCCGATCACCGGTGAGACTCACAGTCCCGGAACCACCGACGAAGTCCACCGAGCCGCTCACATTGATGACTCCAGCACCTGACGGTGCGCTAATGACTGTGAGGAGAAGGATCGCGGAGAGCACTTGAAGGAGCTTGAGCGCCATAGGTTCACCTCACATTCAGTCCGGTCGGTGGATGTTCTTTGGGCACGGCGACGGTGAAGAAACGCAGCATGAAGGTCTGTTCGGCCGCTGATTGCCGGCGAGAGGTTCTTCCTGGCGGGGCACAGTCGCCTCCCTTCTCGGCCATACGGTGCTCTCAACGCAATGCCGGTGCCACTTTTCGTCTAGTTCAAATGTACTAGATTATAACAGTGCAAACGCACTGCGTTCCATCAGCTTCCGGCCAATCCGGTCATCCTAAATGGTCAGTAATATCGCTTAGTTTGGCCCTGCCGTCGTGATTGGCTGAACCCGCAGGCCCGGCTTGGTGGCGCGTCCCCAAGCTCGACAAATTTCGGCATGAGATCCATCAAAAAACGCGCCTTTCGGGGACGCAGGCGTGCTCGCGTCTCGCTCGGATCGCCATCGCTGCGGGGGCCGTGACTGCATGTGGGGAAGCTGGACAGTATCCCCCTGGGGAGCAACCGTCCCAGTGGGGCGTCGATACCCCATCATGCCGCGTGGCGCCTTAGCGGGTCCCGTCAGCCTCGCCGAGGCCCACGACGCGCACCCCCATTTCCGCCCCAGGGTGCGGTGGTGGCCATCAGCCATCCGCTCGTGGGGGAGCACGGGCTGTATACCTCGGCGATCAAGCTCGGGATCGCTCCAGGCCGCATCGACAGGACGGCGCCCTGCCTTGGCGAGCACAACGATCGCGTATTCATTCATTACATGCGCTTGCTGGGCCTGAGCTCGAGGAGTACCTCGCGCTTCGCGCCGACGGGGTCATACGCTGACCGTATTTCGACCGTATTCCGCTTGCTTCGTCGCGTCCGGTCTGCCATCATTGAAACATGAGAGCGAAGCTGACACTGGCGGCCGCGGGAGCGGCTATCACCTTGGCTCTTGCCGGGCTTGCGCTTGCCCAGAGTCAGGAGGAGATACGCACGGGTCGGGAGCAGGCCCCCCACTTCGAGATTGTCCCTCCGGGCCCTGCGAGCCGCGAGGCCACTAGGCCGAGCGACGCCGACTTCTACCGGGAAGATGTGCGCGTTCGCCACGACCCGGCCTTCATCGAACCCTTCGCAGGTAAGACGAAGGGGGGGAACGACGTCGGTGTGTCCGGGTGGACCGCTCCGGCTACGCCGGTCGGGAGCTTGGCGTCACAGGGTTATCAGCAGACCAACGGCTGGTTCGCCCTCGGCATCACCTTCGTCTTCGACTATCCGCCCAAAGCCGCCACTCGCCCTCGCTCAGCCCCGCGCTGATCGCCGGGGGTTGCGTCCTACTTCCGATGCCGCTGCTCAAGGGTAATCTCCACACGCACACGACGTTCTCGGACGGCCACCGCCCGCTCCGCGAGGTGATCGCCCGATATCGCGACCTCGGCTACGACTTCCTTGCCATCACCGACCATGACGATCGCGTCCCCGATGACTACTGGTTTGAAATCCCGCCGGGGGACGACCGGATGCTGATCCTCCCCGGGATCGAGATCAACTATCGGCCGCTGTCGCAGCATGTGGGCAAGGTGACGGGCGACCGGGAGACTCTCTATGTATTGAACCACCCAGCCCGTTACGGCCTCACGGTGGCGGAGACGCTCCGGCGGGTCCGTGTCATCACGCAGGCGGGGCTCCCCATCCATGCGGTGGAGATCACGGATACCGGAGTCTATCAGGCCGAGTACGACGTGGAGAAGATCGCGCTCCCGAAGATCGCGACGGACGATTCTCACCGCGATCCTCACTTCGGTCGGGCCTGGGTCGAGGTGGATGCGCCGCGGAACGCGGACGCGATCATCAAGGCCATCAAGGCCGGCGACTTCCGCGCGGGGTTCGCCGCTCGAGGCCGGGAAGCCGACGCGCGAGCCTTCGGCGTCCTCGGCTACGGCGACTAGCGAAGCCGTACCCTCCGGCATCGACGCGCCCGGAGATCGCCGTCTGGCGCGGCTCGCGCGGAGTCAGCTCGCGCGAGTCAGTCGATCACCTGATCACGCTCGACCAGGAGCGGCTGCGGGACAGTCAGCCCAGGGGTCTTCCCGGTCTTCAGCCCTCGCGGTCTTCAGATCGATGACCAGTTCCAGCCTGGCGGGCTGCTCGACGGGGAGCTGGCCCGGCTATTGGGTCTTGGCGCCGATGCTTCGGAGCAGCATGGATGTGAGGGTCGGGACAGCGCGGGTGAGCAGATCGGGCTCGTCGCTCTGGAGCCACTGGATGACCACTTCGTTGACGGCCCCGAGCCAGGCGAGGGTGGCCACGCGCGTATCAACGGGCGGGATGGAGCCTTCGGCCATGGCCTGGTCGAGGTACGCCTGGATCAGCGCGGCGAAGCGCCGGTGCACCTCGGCACGCTTCGCCTCGTAGGCCGAGCCCAGGCTCACCGACTCGAGGAGGATGATTCGGGCCAGCTCTCGATGGCGCGCGAAGGTCAGGAGCCCGGCACGCAGGGCCGCCTCCACTTTCCCGAGCGCGCCGTGCGAGCCCTCGACGGCCGTCGCGACCGCCTCAGCCAGGCGCGCCGAGAACTCGTCGACCAGGGCCAGGAAGAGCGCCTCCTTGTTCGGGAAGTGGTGGTAGACGGCGCCCTTCGAGGTCCGGGACGCGCGGACGATATCGTCCACCACGGCTCTGTGATACCCTTTCTCGGCGAAGACTTGGAGCGCTGCCTGGAGAATCCTGTCCCGCGTCGCTGTCTTGCTCATGGGGAGAACGCGTGCCGCTGATTCGGATCGGCCATAGCCCCGACCCCGACGATGCCTTCATGTTCTACGCTCTCACCGCGGGCAAGGTGGAGGCCCGGGACATCAGCGTCGACCATGTCCTGGAGGACATCGAGTCGCTCAACCGCCGGGCGCGCACGGCCGAGCTCGAGGTCACGGCAGTCTCGGCCGCTACCTATACCCTGATCCATGATCGGTACCGGATGATGGACCCCGGAGCCTCGATGGGGAAGGGCTATGGGCCTGTCCTCGTCGCCCGAGACCCCACGGACCCGAAGGAGATCGCGGACAAGGTCATCGCGATCCCGGGCAGCCACACCACCGCCGCCATGCTCTTGCGCCTCTACGTGGGCGATCCGCCCATCATCGAGGTCGCCTTCGACAAGATTCCGCAGGCTGTGCTCGAAGGGCAGGCCGATCTCGGTCTCTTGATCCACGAGGGGCAGATCACGCATCAGAGCATGGGCCTGCACAAGGTGCTCGACATGGGGCAGCTGTGGGAGCGGGACACGGGGCTGCCGCTACCGCTGGGGATCAACGTGATGCGCCGTGACCTGGGCGAGGACGTGCACCGCCGCTTGTCCCAGGCCCTGCGCGATTCTATCGACTACGCCTACGCGCATGTGGACGAAGCCCTCGAGTACGCGATGCGCTACGGCCGGGGCATCGACAAGGAGACCTGCCGCCGGTTCGTCCTGATGTACGTGAACGACTACACGCGGGGCCTCGGAGGCGAGGGACGCGCGGCGCTTGAGCGGCTCTATCAGATGGCGCATGCGAAGGGGCTGATTCCCGCCATCCCGCCGGTCGACCCGATCTAGCCCGCTCTATTCTCGAGCTCCTCTCTGACAGGCTTGTGCCCCCGGTGCTCTCGTGCGCTTCCCGCGCGAGAGGGCAGTGCCGCGCTCAGTAGGTGCGGAGGATCGTCCGCGCCCCAGTGAAGCGCCACCTGCCCCGCCCGCTTGCCTTCCGAGAACCACGAGGCCTGGATGTGGGGGAAATTGTCGAGATAGAGCCGGGAGACGGCCAGCATGCGGAGATAGGTATTGGGCCCCTTGTAGGCCTTGATCCACTTCTCGAGGAGGGTATTGCCGGGCTTGAAGGACCAGGGCACGAAGGCCGTGAAGCCGCCGGATTCGTCCTGCAGTTCGCGGATCGCATCCAGATGGTCGAGGATGTCCTCGGGGCCCTCGACGTGGCCGTACATCATGGTCGCGGTCGATTTCAAGCCCTGGCGATGCGCCTCACGGTGGACGTCGAGCCAGGCCGCGGGACCCCCCTTCTTGGGCTCGATCCTTTTCCTCACCCGCTCGGAGAGCACCTCGGCACCACCGCCCGGCAGGGTGGTCTGCCCCGCTTCCTTCAGGAGCGCGACGACCTCGCTCACGGACTTGCCGGCCACCTGCGCGATGGTCTGGATTTCGGAGGCCGTGAAGAAGTGGGGCGTGACGCCGGGGAAGCGCCGCCGGGTCTCGCGAACGAGCGACAGGTAGTAGTCGAGGGGGAGCGCGGGGTTATGGCCGCCCTGTAGGAGCACGGTCGTGGCGCCGTGCCGGGATGCCACCTCGACCTTGGCCATCACGTCCTCCACCGTGAGCGTGTACGCCTCCTTGTCGCCGGGCTTGCGGTAGAAGGCGCAGAACTGGCAGTCGGTGACGCAGACATTGGTGTAGTTCGGGTTCGAGTCGATGACGAAGGTGACGCGCTTCTCGGGGAAGCGCCGGAACCTCTCCTCCTGAGCCAGGCTGCCGAGCCCCAGGAGCGGTGCCTCGGTGAGCAACCAGAGCCCGTGGGCCCGATCGAGCCGCTTTCTCGCTTCCGCCTTGTCCCGGATCTGGCCCAGCATGTCAAATTTTCTCGAGAGGTTCTCAGTTCCAGACGGCGACCACGTTGTAGAGAGCGTCGCGTTCCACCGGGACCATCCCCGCATCCCGGATGATGCGGAGGATCTGCTCACGGGCCAGACCGGCGGGGCTCTCGGCCTTGGCCATGTGGGCGATCTTCTCCTCCTCGAGGGTGCCGTTGACGTCGGAGGCGCCGAAGTGCAGGGCGAGCGAGGCGGTCGCCTCGCCGATCATCACCCAGTACGCCTCGATGTGCGGGAAGTTGTCGAGCAACAGTCTGGAGGCGGCGATCGTTCTCAGGTCGTCCGTCGGGGGGGTTTGGCGGAGGACGAGCTTGGTCGTCCCCACCTGGTACGAGAGCGGAATGAAGGTGAGGAAGCCGCCAGACCTATCCTGCTGCTCACGCAGCCGCAGGAGGTGGTCGACGCGCTCGTCTAGAGTCTCCACGTGGCCGTAGAGCATGGTCGCGTTGGTCCGGATCCCGAGTGAGTGCGCGATGCCGTGGACCTCCAACCAGCGAGCGGCGTCGGCCTTGCCGGTGAAGTGAAGGAGTCTGCGGAGCCGCTCGGAGAAGATCTCCGCGCCCCCGCCCGGCATGGAGCGCAGGCCGGCCTTCTTGAGCCGGCTCAGGGCCTCGCGCGGCTCGATCTTCCAGCGCCGCCAGAAGTAGTCGATCTCGGCGGCGGTGAAGGCCTTGATCTGGGTCTCCGGGCGCGCGGTGTGGATGGCAGCGATCATCCGCTCGAAGTACTCGAAGGGCCAGTCCGGATGGTGGCCGCCCGTGATGTGGACCTCGCGGGTGCCCGGCTTGATCATCTGGAGCACGTCCTCGATGGAGTTCT
>WNGB01020423.1_pt1 | contig 14221 bp, 10 predicted proteins | sample 5400681 | NCBI WGS metagenome assembly WNGB01 (sample SAMN13153367, study PRJNA577476) | soil metagenome | isolation source: 115 cm soil or saprolite under grassland replicate 2 | place: USA:California | collected 2016-06-15 | reverse complement strand
GCCCGTGACTCGGCTGTAAGCCGGATTCCACTCCCAGAGCGTGCCGGCACCGGGATGGCTCCGGCTGTTCAGTGCGGTTTCGTCTCGATTGACGGGTACTGATGACGCCGATTCTTCGCTCGGGACCAGAGGCTGGCGGGTCGCAACATCGACGCTGGTATTCGTGCGCCGCCACGCACATTCGAGTGCACCGTCGGCAACTAGCGCACTTGTGCCCGCATCGCGGTACAAACAGAGGATGCCCGCAGGCGATCAGGCGGCCGCATCCGGGTCATTCCACCGCACACGCGCTGCCGTGGCGACCACCTTCGCAGCCCACGCCGTGGTGTCGAGCAGTTTCTGCCCCTGGATCCCGCATCTCAAAGCAGACAATGGGCTCGACGCTGGCGGGCTCGGCATCCCTCTGACGGGCTTGGCCGTGGGTCTCGTCCTCGGGACTGCACTGGCTGGTCCCGCGATCAGACGCGCCGGTGGCCGGGGCACCGTTCGCGTCGGTGTTCCGATCATGGTCGGTGCTTTCGCCCTGCTTGCGGTCGCGAACGGGCTGGGCTCGCTCACGGCGACCTTCTTCGCCTTCGGCATCGCGTCCGGGATTGTGGAAGTGGCGATGAACATCGAGGCGGTGGCAGTCGAGCAGCGTTTTGGCCGCCGGGTCATGTCTGACCTGTGCGGTGTCTGGAGCCTGTCGATGCTCGCCGGCACGTCCATCGCTTCGGCCGGGGTCGCGGCCAGCATCCCGACCGGAGCTTTTCTGTCACTCCTCTCCGCGCTGCTCGTGGCGGCCAGCTTCCCCCTGCTGCGGTGGCTTCCGTCCGCGCACGACGTGGGGCGTACCAGGGTCGACCCTGAGCTCGCCGAGACACGCTCCTGCGCGAGCCCCGCACCGTCCTATGCGAGGATCCTCCTGCTCTGCATCGTCGGTGGGGCTGCAATCATGACCGGAGACATCGTCTCCGACTGGAGTGCTGTCTACTTGTGCGACTCGCTAGGTGCCTCGCCAGGCACCGCGAGCCTGGGTATCGTCGCATTCTCGGCCGGCATGGCCACCTCCCGGTTCGCCGGCGATCGTCTGGCCGTGCACATCGACGAGTCGGTCCTGGTCCGCGCCGGTGTAGGGATCGCCGCTCTGGCGCTGACCTGTGCCCTCTGCATCGGCGGAGTCGTCCTGTCGATCGTCGCCCTCGTCCTGGTCGGCCTGACCCTCGGCCCGGTAGTCCCATTTGCATACCGCGCAGCCGGGCAGATCTCGCTCGGCGGCGGGCGCACCGGATTGCCGATGGCGGTCACCGCTGGCTACGTCGCCTCCATCATGGGTCCCATGGCGGTTGGCTTCATCGCCGATGAGGTCGGCCTGCGCACCGCCCTCGTCGTCCCCGTGATCGCGTGCATCGCTGCCGCCCTTGCGGCCTCCGCCGCCCACGAGCTCCGCGCGAGCCGCGCACTGCGTGCCTCCGGCGCGAGGGTCCGACCCAGCCCTGGCGCGGCCCCTGCAGCGGGATGAAACCGGCGGTGTCACCGAGGGCTTCCGACGGATGCCGTCGGCCAGCTCACCACCACCAGCGCCGGCCGGGCTGTGACATCCGTGGCCCGGACCGCCGAAGTTGAGAGCCAAGGGCGTTGCCATCACCCTCGCTCCGCGATGTGTTCGAGGACACTTGCCTTGTCTTCATTCGACGCCCCGTCGGTATTCGCCGGCCCTCGGGTAGGAGGCTTCATTCCTGGCCGCAACCGCTGACTCGCTGACTCTTGTTGTCCTGTGCCGTCCGTCGCCGTTATCCTCGCGGGCGCCATGGCCGCACGAACGAACGAAGCCGCGCTCGAAATCCTCGACCAGGCGATCGCAGTACGAAGGACCCAGGTCCCGCTCGAACCACCTTGTCCTGCGGCCGGTCCGCCTCCTGTCAACGTCCATACCGAGTGGGATCCTCTCGAGGAGGTCATCGTTGGTTCGATCGACCACGCGCTGGCGCCGGACTGGCACATCTCGCTGGCTGCGATCGCGCCCGCGAACACGCGCGAGTTCTGGCAGCGGACCTCGGGCCGGCCATTTCCGAGCGAGATAGTCGATCGTGCGCGCACCGAGCTCGAGTCGCTGGCCGAGTTCTTCGTACGCGAAGGCATCGTGGTCCGGCGACCGACGTTCTCCGGACCCAACGTCCCCTTCACCACCCCGTGCTTCACATCGTCCGGAAGCTTCCATGTCGCGATGCCTCGCGATGCGATGCTCGCGGTGGGTGACGCGATCATCGAGACCCCGATGGCGTGGCGGAATCGCTACTTCGAAACCTTTCCATTCCGGGAGATCCTGAAGGACTACTTTCGCCGGGGCGCCCGGTGGTGGGCGGGCCCCAAGCCGATGCTGAGCGACGATCTGTACCGCCGCGACCACGACGTCGATGCCGCCACGTTCCAGTCGGTGATCACCGAGTTCGAGCCGGTGTTCGACGCCGCCGACTTCATCCGGGTCGGACCGGACCTGATCGGCCAGCTCAGCCATGTCACCAACCGCTCCGGGGTCGAGTGGTTGCGGCGTGCCCTCGGGCCCGAGTATCGGGTCCACGTCTACGAATTCGACGATGCCACGCCGATGCACATCGACACGACGATCGTTCCCCTGGCACCCGGCAAGGTGATAGTGAACCCGGAGTGGGCCGAACGTGTCCCTGACTTCTTCCGCGACTGGGAGGTGCTGACGCCCCCACCGCCGGCGTCCTCCACCCTGCCGTTGTGGATGTCGAGCGCGTGGCTGAGCATCAACACGCTGATGCTCGATCCGCACCGGATCCTCGTCGAGGCGCACGAGGCTCCGTTGATCGCGGCGCTGCGAGGCTGGGGCTTCGAGCCGGTGCCGCTGCCGTTCCGGAACTTCCAGGCCTTCGGGGGCTCGTTCCACTGCGCCACCCTCGACGTACGTCGAGCGGGCACGCGGGTCAGCTATGCCTGACCTCGTGACGGGATTCGCTGCGTGAATCCTGACTTCGTCGCCGCGCTGCAGCACGTCTGGGGGCCCGGATTCTTGTCGCCGGCCGGCAGCGCCGACGGCCTTCGCGAGTACGTCGGCGCATTCCCGTTCGCGCAGAGCGAGGTCCTCGACTTCGGGTGCGGCCTCGGCGGATTCAGCTTGCTGTTCGTCGAGGCGTTTGGGGCCGCGCGGGTCACCGGTGTCGATCGCGACGCCGCGGCTACCGAGCAGGCGGCGCGGCGAGCCGCCGAGCGATCGCTGGCGGATCGCATCGAGTTCTTGGTCCACGACGGCGACCGCCTCGCGCTTGCCGACGCCCGGTTCGACGTGGCCTTCGCCAAGGAAGTGCTGTACTACATCGCGGACAAACCGCGAGTATTTCGCGAGCTATACCGGGTGCTGCGGCCAGGAGCCACGTTGATCCTGATCGAGCTCATGGCGCGCGACGAAGAGCCCGGGCCGCTGCTCCGCGAGTTCTGCAACCTCGAGGACGCGTTCTTGCCGGTGCGATACGAGACCGCGGCCGCCCACCGCAGCGCGCTGGGTGCGGCGGGATTCGCGCCGGTCACCACGCGGAGCGCGACGGCGGCCTTCTTGCGCCAGTCACGCGACGAGGACCGCCGCCTGCGCACCATGACCGAACAGGAGATCGCGCTGATGGGAGTCGAGTGGCATCGGTTCATGGTGGAGAACTGGCGCGTCCTGCTCGAGGTCCTCGGTTCCGGCGAGCTCGAGGTAAACACCATGTTTGCGGTCAAGCCGCGTGAACACGCCACACCGTGAGCTCGGGCATGGGGGCGTGGTGGTGATGGCCTGCTGTTCATGATCGCGGGGACCGGCGCGTGACACGAGTCGCCGTCATCGGAGCGGGGCCCTCCGGCCTTGCGCAATTGAGAGCGTTCCAGTCCGCGAAGAAGAAGGGCGCCAGAATTCCCGAGGTGGTCTGCTTCGAGAAGCAGGAGGACTGGGGCGGCCTGTGGAACTACACCTGGCGTACGGGTCTCGACGAGCACGGCGAGCCCGTTCACGGGAGCATGTACCGGTATCTCTGGTCGAACGGGCCGAAGGAGTGCCTCGAGTTCGCGGACTACACGTTCGAAGAGCACTTCGGCAAGCCCATCCCGTCGTATCCGCCTCGCGCAGTCCTGTGTGACTACATCAAAGGGCGTGTGGAGAAGGCGAAACTGCGCACGTGGGTGCGCTTCTGCTCCCCGGTGCGCCTGGTGACCTTCAACAAGAAGGGCAAGACGTTCACCGTTACCGTGCACGATCGCAAGAAGGACCGAATGTACGCCGAGCAGTTCGATCACGTGGTCGTCGCCACAGGCCACTTCTCCACGCCGGACGTGCCGTATTTCGACGGAGTGGCCGGGTTCAACGGCCGCGTTCTGCACTCGCATGACTTTCGGGATGCGCTGGAGTTCAGGGACAAGGACATCCTGATCATCGGCAGCAGCTATTCGGCCGAAGACATTGGCTCGCAGTGCTGGAAGTATGGCGCGAAATCCGTCACCGCGAGTTACCGCAGCAAGCCGATGGGCTTCAACTGGCCGGCGAACTGGAAGGAAGTGCCGCTCCTGCAGCGAGGGGAGAACAAGACCGTGTTCTTCAAGGACGGCACGTCACGCGAAGTGGACGCGATCATCCTGTGCACGGGATACCAGCATCACTTCCCGTTCCTCACGGACGATCTGAGGCTGAAGACCACCAATCGCCTCTGGCCACTCGGGCTTCATGAGGGGGTTGTCTGGGAAGAGAACCCGCGCCTTCTGTACATCGGCATGCAGGACCAGTTCTACACGTTCAACATGTTTGATGCGCAGGCCTGGTACGCGCGCGATGTGATCATGGGTCGGATCAAGCTGCCGTCGCTGGACAAGATGCGCAAGCACAGCAGGGCCTGGCGCAAGCGCGAAGAGAAACTCGAGAACGCGGAACAGATGATCTGGTTCCAGGGCGACTACGTGAAGGAGCTGATCGCGGCGACGGACTGTCCAGGCTTCGATGTGGAAGCCGTGAACCGCACCTTCATGGAATGGGAGCACCACAAGGCCGAGAACATCATGGGCTACCGCGATCATGCTTACCGGTCGATCATGACGGGCAACATGTCCCCCACGCACCATACGCCGTGGGTGAAGGCATTCGACGACTCCATGGAGTCGTATTTGAGGACCAGCTAGTACGTTAACCATGCGGCGTCAGTCGACCTCGTAGATGAGCTCGAGGTGGAAGATGCGTGGCTCCTGGCTGATCTGCTGCTGGACGAATTCCTCGCCGACGGGCACCGACCAGTCCCAGTCGAGGACGTTGGTCACGCCGGCCCGGTAGACCAGGCCGGCCGAGCGCAGGTGGCCGCTCAGGAAGAAGCGGCCGATGAGGGCGGATGGGCCGGTCCCCTGTTTCATGGTGTCCGGGTCGGGACGCAGCTTGCGCGGCGAGTTGTAGACCAGCTCGGCGGCCAGGCCCAGCCGCTCGCCCTGGAGCGGCAGGAAGCCGCGCAGCGAGGCGACCGCCGCGCCCGAGTTGACCTCGAGGGCCGGGTCGTCGGTCTCGAGCCTGGTGTAGGAGGCGGCCGCGCTCCACCAGGCACCGCTCTTGTAGGCGTAGCGCGCCTCCAGCTCGCCGCCGAAGGTGCGCAACCGATCGGGCGAATTTTGGAAGACACTCAGCATCTGGCCATCGACCATGGTCTGGCCCAGGTTGATGATGTCGTTGACCTGGCTGACGTACGCGCTGGCAATGAGATGCGAGCGCGGGCCGAGGCTGTGCGTGTGCTCGATCTCGCCCGTCCAGATGGTTTCCGGGGCCAGCGAGTCAGGCGCGATCTGGAAGATAGGTCGCCGACACCGTAGGCCGACGCGTTGACGTACGCGGAGGCGGGGATGTTGTGGTCGTTCACGCCGTCTCCGTTGCCGTCGTAGTCCTGCGCCACATGGTGGTCGGCGACCTCCCCGCCGAGCGTGAATTTCTGGCCCAGCCCCTCGAGCGACAGGCGCAGCTCGCCGGTGAACCAGTGGCCGCCGCCCTCGTCTCTGTAGTTGTAGACGCCCGAGCCGTCCTCGGTCTCGTACGGGTAGACCCCGTGGTACTGCTGGTAATCGTATGCGGCGCGCGCCGCGATGCCGAGCGGAGCGTACTGGTGGTCCCAGCGCCCCTCCGCGTAGCCGCGCTCATCGGTCGTGCGGGTGGTGTCGCCGAACACGGTGCCAAAGGGCGCCGTGGGCACGTCCTTGCGGCGCCGCACAAGGCTACCGTCGAGCGAGAACTCGCCCAGGTGGGCGCGGAGCCCGCCGCGCTGCGCATCCTCGCCGTCCCGATCGCGCACGTCGCCGCTCTGCAGCGGCGGGTCCTCGAACTCGGCGAAGTGCAGGGTCTCGCCGTTCGAGTCGAAGGCCGAGGCGTACATCGAGGCCCCCATCTGCGTATTTCCGACTCGGCCGCGCGCGAAGGCCAGCCCGCCGCCGTCGGAGGCGAGGACTCCGCCGCCCCGGAGCCGCGGCCCAGAGCCCGCCTCCTCCGACACCACCTGGACGACGCCGAAGAAGGCGCTCGGCCCGTAAAAGGTGGAGCCCGGCCCGCGCACGAACTCGATGCGCGAGACGTCGTTCAGGTTGGCCGCGAAGTCGTGCCCGACCGCTGCCGAGCCGAAAGCGTCGTCGTTCATCGCGTGGCCGTCGTGGGTCACGAGCAGGCGGTTGGTGTAGTCGCCGGGTCGCGAGAAGCCGCGCACCCCGATGGCCTCGTAGTTCTTGTCGTCGGACGTGTACACGCCGCGCACGGCCCGCACCGCGTCGGTCAGGGTCTGGTAGCCGAGCTGCCAGATCTCGTCGCGTGTCACCACGCTCACGCTGGCCGGCGCATTCGACAGGGCCTGCTGCACGCGGGTAGCGCCGGTGACCTCGGGCTCCTCCTCGGCCAGCTCCACGTCGTAGAAGGCGCGCCCATCTTTGGCGACATCGACCTTCTTGCGCCAGACCCGGTAACCTTCGCCGCGCACCTCGATGTCGTGGCTGCCGACCGAGAGGCCCAGCACGGCCGGCGTGAAGCCACGCTCGATGCCATCCACCCGGACCAGCGCGCCCGGGGTCTCCGAGGCCAGGACCACCGTGCCGGACGGCGCGGCCCGCTCCTCGAGGACCATGTCGAGCCGCGTCTCGGCGTTGGCCTGGATGATGACGTCGCTGCGCACGACCCGGTAGCCGGATGCCTCGAGCTCGACGGTGTGGCGGCCCGGGGTGAGCTTGAGCACGGCCGGGTTCGTCGACGCGGCGGGCGGCGCCGCGGTCCCCGCCGCCCGATCGATGTAGACCATGGCCGGCGGGTGCGAGGAGATGCGCAGCCGGCCGACGATGAGCTCGAGCTGCGAGCGCACCTCGACCGAGCGACCGCGCACCGCCTCGGCGCTGACCGCGTCCGGCTTGTACCCCCGGTAGTCGAAGAGGACCTTGACTCGCCCGGGCGGGACCGCGATGAGGAGCGGGGTCTCGCCGCGGCCCCCCAGGTCCTTGCGATCGAGATAGATCGTCGCGCCGGGCGGATCGCTCTCGATGCGGAGGAGCGCGACCCGGGGCTCGAGCTCCTTGAGCCGGCGCACCGCGGCCGAGCGCTCGTCCTTGTTGGGCTCTTCGGCGATGTACTCGGCGTAGTAGCGGTAGGCCTCCTCGTAGCGGGCCAGCGCCTCGTACGAGCGGGCGATGTTGAAGACGACGTTGCGATTGTGGGCCAGCCGGTTCGATGTGAAGAACTCGACCAGCGCGTCGTCGAAGCGGCCGGCGCGGAAGAGCGTGTTGCCGAGGTGGAAGCGGGCGTCGGCCTCGTCGGCCGTGGAATCGGCCCGGGCGGGCGCGAGGTGGAGAGAAAGAGCGGCGAAAAGCGGGACGGCGAGCGTCCAGGAGGTGGGGCGCATGGCGGGGGATCAGCGTCCTTCCTTGATGTCGAGATCGGCGGCGAGCGACGGGCGCCCGTCGTCGTCACCACTTCGTCCAGAGCTCCTGTCACCCGCGCGGCTCGATTTGCTCCCGCTACCGTTCCCGTTGCGCCGGGAGCTCGAACTCGAAGCCCCGCCGGCGGAGGGGCGGCGCGGCTCGCGCTGCAGTGCCAGGTGAATGTCGCCGTCGCGATCGACCGGCGGCACGGTTCGCGTGGCGGAAGGGTAGCCGCCGGTCGCGCCGGATGGCGCGCTGCCTTCGCTCCGGCGGACCGTGCCGGCCCGCTCTTCTCGATCGTTGCCGCTGCTGGCGTTGCCGCTGCTGGCGCTTGCGCCGCCAGCCGGACGGGCGCCCGGCAGGTCGGCCTGGGTGACCTCGCGGGCGGAGGCCGCCTCGGCCGGGTGGGCCGGCGCGGCGGCCGCGCCGGTCGCGGGGGAAGAACGGACGGCGCTCGCGCCGGCGCTGAACGGGGCAGGCGGCGGTGCGACCTCGGCGTCCCGCCCCGAGCGGGCGGGCCGGAGGACCACGAGGACCACGAGGATCACGGCGGTCGCGGCCATCACGACGGTCGCGCTCCACATCGCGATGAGGAGGCCGCCTTTGCCCCGGCGGCTGGTATCGATCGTCGGCTGGACCGGCTCCGGCCGGATCCTCGCTGAGCTCGACCGTTCGCCCAGGTCCGGGCTCGAGCCCTGCATGTACGGCATCGGCTGGGTCGACGAGGCCAGCCACTGGCCGTGGAGCGGGGTCTGGCTCCTGAGCAGCGCCCGCTGGACCACATCGGGCACGGCGGCGATGAGCTCCCCCTCGAGCTCCTCGATGGTGGCCTGGCGGCGGCGCGGGTCCTTCTCCAGCGCGCGCAGGATCAGGGCCTCCATCGCCTCGGGCATGTCGGGCACCAGCTCGCGCGGCGGCCGGGCCGGCTGGGTGGCGTGCATCTGCAGCACCTTGAGGTAGTTGTCGTGGCGGAAGGGCACGTCGCCGCACACGAGCTCGTAGAGGATGACGCCCACCGCGTAGATGTCGGCCCGGGCGTCCACCTCGTCGCCGCGCGACGCCTCGGGTGACATGTAGTGGGGGCTGCCGAGGAGCTGGCCCTGCTTGGTGATGCGCTGCTCGCGCATCGAGGTCTCGCGCGCCTTGGAGATGCCGAAATCGAGCACCTTGACAATCGGCCGCCCGCCCGGGCGCTGGGTCAGGAAGATGTTCTCCGGCTTCATGTCGCGGTGCACGATGCCGGCGGCGTGGGCTGCCGCCAGCGCGTGGCAGACCTGCATGATGATCGCGACCGTCTCCTCGGCCGAGAGCGGGCCCTGGTCCACGCGGGCCTGCAGGGTCTTGCCGCGCAGGAGCTCCATGATGATGAAGACGCAGCCGTCGTCGGTCTTGCCGAAGTCGATGACGCTGACGATGTTCTCGTGATCGAGCTGGGAAACCGCGTGCGCTTCCACCTCGAAGCGGGCGACCGCCTCGGGGAAGCGAGCCAGGTCGGCGGTCAGCAGCTTGGCAGCGAACCGCTTCTTGAGCGTGAGGTGCTCGACCACGTAGACCACGCCCATGGCGCCTGCCCCGATCGGCTCCACGACGAGGTAGGTCTGGCCGAGGACCTGGCCGACGAGCGAGCTCACCGGAACTCCCGAACTCAGGAACGACGGTGAGGAGGACGGCGCTTGCGGGCGCGGGATACACGTGTGCTCTTCCACGTCCGGCTGGCCGCAGATGGGACACGCTGCTGGCTTCTCAGGTGTTCGTTCCAGCCCTTTCCCCACGCTCGAGCGGCATTCTTGCGCTGCTCGGGTGAACGGGTCAATGATTCGCTGCGCGTCGCTCGTCTGCGCCGCGGTAGACGCGGGACCTACCTATCCGTCGACGTCAGACGTCGGTCGACGCGAAACGCGCCAGCGCGTGAGCCTGGCAACCGTGTTTGCGGTTGCTGGCACATCGGCTGCACGCGTTTCAAAGTCCTGACGAGTGAGAGGAAGAAATGAAGAACAGAATCCGGGCAAACTGCGCGAGCTGGAAGCCCGTTTCGAGGAGCTCGAAGCCGACTCCAGTAAGAAGCTCGTGAGGAGCCAGACAGGCTTCGCGCCAGACTCAACGAGCTCGAGGAACCATCAAGGATCCGCCCGACGACACACGGACCGAGTTTCAGCCAAGCTGAACGCCTGGCTGAAGCGGACCTGAGGTCCACAACGGCCCGACGTTGGCCCGAGCCCAGCTGAGCCCATCGGGCGCGTCCCCTCGTGCGGCCGCGCCGTGACCGGGCCGGAGTTCTGGCCCGGCGCGCCGACGGCGCTACTTGATGGCGATCGGATTGATGATGGCCTGGACCGCGCCGGTCACGCGCGGCGGCCCGAGGGTGAAGAGCGACTGCCATGCCCCGTCCTTGACCATCTCCGCCGTGTCCATGTTCTCGAGGATGTAGATGCCGTTGCGGGCGAGGAGGATCTGATGCCCTTCGAAGACGCCCGAGTCCTTCTCGGCCGGTATCACCTCGAGTCCCCAGGTGTCGGCTCCGACCATCGCGACGCCGCGCGACGCGAGGTAGCTGGCGCCGCTCACGCCCACGCCCGGCTCGCCGGCGCCGTAGCGCTTGTCGTCCTTGCCGATGAGCTTGGCCCAGCCGGTATGGAACAGGACGACGTCGCCCTTCTCGATCGACGGGATGCGCTGCCTCTTCATCGCGCCCTCGATCTCCGCCCGGTTGAACGGCGTGCCTTCCTTGACCGGATCGCTGCCGAAGTAACCGACCATGTCGAGCAGGATCGCGCGCGTGGCGATGGGCGGCACCGTCTCGATTCCCAGCTTCTTCAGCCCCTCGACGGTCACGAAGTCGGCTGCCTTGTTGCAGTTGAAGTAGACATTGTCGATCCCGAGGTGGCCGAGACCGTCGATCTGCGATCCGATTCCCACCCATCCGGTGATGATGTCGTCGTTGTAGGTGGTCCTGGTCGGTCCGATCGGCGCCCCCAGGGGCTGTCCGGGCTGGACGACGGTGATCGCGAACGTGCGCGGAGGATAGGCCGGCGTCCGCTTGTTGGTCTCGATGCCGAGCCGGTAGGCCTTGCCGCGCGTCACCAGCCTGGTGGCCGCCAGCGTCTTGGCCGGGGTCACGTAGTGAAGGTTGCCGGTCTGGTCGGCGGGTCCGAACCGCGAGGGGACGCAGCTCTCCTGGCGGGTGGTCGTCGTCTGCGCGCCGGCCGTCAGGGGAGGCCAGACGGCCACGAGGGCCAGGGTCGTCATCGCGACAGTCGAATGGTTCACCGATCGGGTCATCATTCGCCTCCTTTCCACGGGCAGAGACGCGGTGCGCTCGCGGGCGACCGTGCCTCGAGATCGCCGGGCGCGTCTGCTGCGCAAGCAGCCGGCCCGGCGAGCATTCTAGCGCGCGGGGGAAGCGGAGCTGACGCTGAACGGATGGCTCGGCGCCGGGGACGAGCAAGGGACGAGTGCCTGGACGACACAGACTGCGGCGACGCTTCCCGCGAGTGCGAGGACGGCACCTGCGTGCCGCACCGCGGCGACTCGACCGACGACCCGGCCTGAGGGGCCGTCGCGAGCGCGGGCACGCGGGCCGCGATCCGGTCGGCCGGCTTCCCGACATGAGACTCGCGACAAGGTCGCGAGCGTGGTCGGGGCGGCCAGCCCCCCGGCGATACCATCGGCAACGGGCGGGGCCGCCGCGGGAGACGGACATCAGTGCACAAGCGCGGCGATTCGCGCCTGCCCGATCCTCGACGGATCACTTCGATCCGCAAACAAGAAGTAAGCGCGCCACGGATCATTCAGGTGCGCGAACATCGACCGCGCCCAGGGCGATTCGTTTGTTCCTTCTCCACAATCGTCGCCCAACGCGGTCGATGCGACATGCGAGACCGCATCGAGCATGGCGGTGTCGAACGGCTGCACGTCGGAGAACCCGAGGCGCCGTTTGACCGTGTGATTGCCAACCATCGTCACGCCGTCATCATCGAGCCGATACTTGTCGAAGTATTGTTGCTGCGGCATCAACGGAATGCCCTGCGTGTCGAGGAACGCCTTCAACGCGTCGTCCTTGTACGGGAACGGCAGGCCATTGAAGAAGCCGTTGAACAAACCGTCCCAGTGGTTGGGGATATAGACCTTGGGGCGAATCACCGGCACGATGAGCTGCGCGACCGCGAGTCCACCAGTGCCGATCCACGCGTCGACCTGCGTCAGTCCGGCATCGGCCATCGCGGCTTTCAGGTTCGCGAGCGGCGCGCCGTAATTGACGCCGTCGACGACGATGTCCCTGTCCAGATCGAACGCGCTGGCGGAGTTCTGCACAAAGAAGCTCAGCCGCTTGCCGTGACGCTCGATTGTGAAGAGGTATGCGCGCCCGCCGCCTCCATTGGGATAGTCCTCGCCCACGCCGGCACGCAATCCGCCCGTCACCAGATCGGGAACCGGAGGCGCACTCAACTCGCGCGCGAAGTGCTGGATCGGATTGGTGTCGTTGCCGCTGTGATTGAACCGCACGACGTGCATCGTCACACCGTTGCCGAGCGTGATGCGCTCGCCGCCGTTGACAATGAGGCATTGCCCGCGCCGGACTCGCTGCGCTTGTGCCTGCAGGCACGTCGACAGCCCGCCGATGATCGGTGCTCCGGTGAGCTTCGACCACGTGGGCGTGTCCCACGAATGATCGAAGTGGCTATGACCGGTCAGCAATAGATCGAGCCTGCCGCGCGCGGGAAGCGCTTCGAGCACGCGCTTGATCGATCCGACTTCGACGGTGCGTGGGCCGATCGTGAATGCGAACTGGTCGGCAGGAAACTGCGGCGAGGGCACGAAGAAGGGCGGTCCCGGCACCCGGGTGATGTAGCCGTCCATGATGATGCGCAGGTCGCCGATCTTGAAGTACCAGTTGGCGATCGACATCCAGGTAAGTTCGATGTCATTGGCCTCGTCCGAGTCGTCGTGACGGTCGCCGTCGTTCGCGTGTGCGGCGAAGGCGAGGCCGCAGGTCAAGAGAAGAGCCAGGAACAGGCGCAGCGGTTTCACGATGCCTCCTTCCTTGTTGTTGGTGGGGCGAAGAATTGAGACACGGCGCTGGGAAGAATAAGCCGCAGGATGGGAAGAAGGGCCTGTTCTCGACCCCCGTCGCGGAACGAGGTTTTGGCAAAACCCCCTGGCTCTCAACTTCGGCGGACCAGCAGGCCACGGATGCCATGACCGAGAAGCAAGAACTCCCGTTCGCCGGAATCCGCGCAGCCGGAAGGATGACGACGGCCTGTACGTGCGCGATCCCCACTTGAACGAAATTCCATAACGGAGAGCTCGGCGAGACGCGAGCATGGAAGCAAGCCGCCCAAGCCCGGTGGTGACAAGCCGAGCGAGCGCGGAACCGGCACGACCCAGCTGGCGCTTCGGGGGGCTCGCGCCTGCACATTCCTCGATGACGACCCGCCGTGTCTCGCCCACGCCGCGACGACGCATCGCGTCGACCTCGAGCCCGAAACGGCCCACGTGGTACAGAATGGCATGCTGAAAATCTGGGGGCGTATTTCTTCGATCAACGTGCGCAAGGCGGTCCTCGCTGCGCGGGAGATCGGGCTCGTGTTCGAGCGCATCGAGGCGGGCGGCTCCTTCGGCATCGTGCGGACGCCGGAGTATCTGGCGAGGAACCCGAACGGGCTGGTGCCGCTCCTCCAGGACGGCGACGTCGAGCTATGGGAGTCGAACGTGATCGTCCGATACCTGTGCGCGCGCTACGCGCCGGGGACGTTGTATCCGGACGCGCTGGCGCTGCGGTTCGACGCAGAGCGCTGGATGGACTGGCAGCAGACCACGCTCAACCCGGCCGGACGGACGGCGTTCATGCAGTGGATCCGCACGCCGGCGGAGCGGCGCGACGCGGAGGCGATCGCGAAGTCGGTTGCGGCGACCGAGCCGCTCATGGCGCTCCTCGACGAGCACCTCTCGCGCCGGCCGTTCATGGCGGGCGATCGCCTGACGATGGCCGACCTCCCGATCGCGTGCGAGCTCCATCGCTGGATGGGACTGCCGCAGGAGCGCCCGGAGCGGCCCCACCTCGATCGCTGGTACAAGGGCATCGCCGAGCGACCTTCAAGCCGCGGTGTCCTCGATATCGAGCTCGTGTAGGCGTCTGTCTGCCCGTCGGCGACTGCGTCCCACCCACCTGGGACTCGAGTCCCCGACTGAGGCCTCGAATCGGGGCGCTCGGTCCCCACTGAGTGACTGTTTCGCCCCTCAACTGGCCAGAATCCAAGCCCCGGTTCTGGTCCCCGTGTTGCGTCCGCCCAGGCTCTTCAGAAGCCCTCCGACAGGTGAGCGCATGAATGCA